>Ga0302326_10001363_pt1 | contig 62370 bp, 52 predicted proteins | sample Palsa_T0_3_FD_202264 | JGI IMG/M metagenome (GOLD analysis project Ga0302326, IMG submission 202264) | Peat permafrost microbial communities from Stordalen Mire near Abisko, Sweden - Palsa_T0_3 | ecosystem: Environmental > Terrestrial > Soil > Palsa > Peat permafrost | place: Sweden: Abisko...
GAAAGCTAATTGCAAGGCGGGCACCGAACTCGCCATCTCCAGTGCGAATTCAACGCCGCCGTTGGTAAGGTCGCGAACCTCTTTGGTTGCGTCCGGACCCACCTTGACCGTCATGGTCGCCCCAAGACGCGACGCGACCTCGAGTTTTTGCGCATTCGTATCGACGGCAACGATCTCCGCGGCGCCCACCAGGTTTGCGGCCAGAAGAGCGCTTAAGCCGACTCCGCCCAGGCCAACAATAGCAACTGAAGAGCCGGCCGGCACTTTCGCCGTGTTAATCACGGCGCCGACGCCGGTGAGAACCGCGCAGCCAAATAGAGCTGCTTCATGGGCAGGCAGGGAGGCGTCCACTTTGATTGCAGAACGCCGAGACACCACGGCATATTCGGCATAGCCGGACACCCCGATGTGATGATAGATCGGTTCCTTATGAAACCGGAGACGGCGTGCTCCTGAGAGCAGTGTTCCTGCGCCGTTGGCGCGCGCACCGGGTTCACAAAGGGCCGGACGACCTTCCATACAAGGGAGACAGCTTCCGCACGAGGGAACAAAAGCGAGCACGACATGATCGCCCGGCTTCAGGTCGGTCACCCCGGCACCGCATTCGACGACTTCGCCGGCCGCTTCGTGGCCCAGAACCATCGGCATCGGTCTTGGTCGATCGCCGTTGACCACAGACAAATCGGAATGGCATAAGCCAGTCGCTTTGATCTTGATCAACAATTCTCCGGGCCCGGGTGGGTCGAGATCGACATCCTCGACCACTAATGGCTTTGAGTTCGCATAGGGACGAGAAAGTCCCATTTCGTTCAGAATCGCTGCTTTCATTTGTTTTCGGGGGGGTAAAAAGGCACTATCCTGAGAGAAGATCGCGTTACGGCGATCGAAAATTAACAGAACAAAAAAACCGTAACCAACAACCCCCAGAATATCCTATGACAGAGCTTCGTTTGTACATGTTCCAGTGCGGCTCGCTCAAGTGCAAGTTGCACAACATAAAAATGAATCAGGGGCTAAACGAACCGTATGAAATTCCGGTCCCCTGGTTTCTGATCCGGCATCCGAAAGGAAATATCGTGATCGACGGCGGCAACGCGGTTGAATGCGTCCGTGACCCCCGCGGCTATTGGGGTTCAATCACCGATGTCTACTATCCCGTGATGACCGAAGAGCAGGGCTGTGTCAATGAGTTGGCGCGCATGGGCGTCGATCCGGCGAGCATTTCTTACGTACTGTTTTCTCATCTTCACCTTGATCACACCGGCGCAGCGGGGCGTTTTCCTGAGGCGCTCCATATCGTGCAACGCGCGGAGTACGAATACGCTTTTACACCAGATTGGTTCGCGGGCGCCGGTTACATTCGAAAAGACTTCGATCGACCGGGCTTGCGCTGGCATTTCCTGGATGGAACCGCGACGGACAACTACGATTTATTCGGTGACGGCACGGTGAAAATGATTTTCACTCCGGGCCACGCTCCCGGTCATCAATCTTTTCTGGTCAACTTGCCGAGAAGCGGCCCCATACTCCTGACTGTCGACGCGGCTTATACGCTCGATCATTGGAACGAGAAAGCGCTTCCGGGATTTCTCGCCTCGACCGTCGATACAGTTCGTTCGGTCCGAAAACTCCATCAGGTGGCACGGCAAACGGGAGCGACGATTGTCACCGGGCATGACCCCGACGCGTGGCCTAAATTCAACAAGGCGCCTCTGTACTACGACTAAGAACGAAAGGGACCCGAACCTTGAAAAATCCTCGAAGCTCAGCGAGGCTGGGCACCTATGGCATCGAAAAAAATCTCGATTCTTCTTGCCGATGTGGATGGCACCCTTGTGGATAGCCAAAAGCGGATTACAGCGCGCGCAGAAGCCGCAATTCAAAAGCTGAACGAATCCGGAATCAAGTTTGCTGTGACGAGCGGCCGGCCGCCGCGCGGGATGAAGATGATCGTCGAACAGGTGAAGTTGTCGACCCCGCTTGCCGCCTTCAACGGTGGAATGCTAGTTGAACCGGACACAATGAAAGTGCTGATGCAACAGACACTGGATGGCGAAACGGCGCAATCCGTGATCGAGCGAGTCGGAGAATTCGGCTTGGATGTCTGGGTCTACGCTGGTGTGGATTGGTATATTCTCGACCTCAACGCGCCACACCGTGAGAAGGAGGAACGAACAGTCCAATTTCCGCCGACGGTCGTCAAAAATTTCGACGCGGCGCTCCACCAAGGCGTCGCCAAGATTGTAGGCGTGGGTGACAATTATGATCTGGTCGCCAAGGCTGAAAAAGGGATTGAGGAAGAATTTGAGCACGGCGTGCATGCCAAATGCAGCACGACGACGCGGGATTGCGAACCGAGCGTCTCGGCGGCACTGTCCCAACCGTACTACCTGGATATCACGCATCCCAAAGCAAACAAAGGATCTGTAGTCCAGATGCTCGCCGACTTGCTGAAGATCGCACCTGCGGAGTTCGCTACGATCGGCGACATGCAAAACGATGTGCTGATGTTCAAAAAGAGCGGATACTCCATCGCGATGGGACAGGCGAGCGACGAAGTAAAGAAATCAGCTACCTACGTTACGGCTGGGATGGATGAGGAAGGTTTCGCCAAAGGAGTTGAAAATTTTGTTTTGAGTTGAGGGGTCAACAGGCGACTATCCGCTCGCGAGGATCATTCGCGCGCAGGTCTCGTCGGTCACAAGCCCATTGATCCATTGGCCTCGCAACGCTCCGAGCACCGCGCGAGTTTTGTGTTCGCCTCCGGCAAAAGCGATCACCGGTTTTTTTGGCGGCCTGCGTAGTTGGATGCTTGTAACCCGCTGCTGTGTGGAAGCACGGACGAGTTCTCCCGCCTCGTCAAATGCCCAGCCGAGATTGTCCCCGACTGCGCCCGCCTCGACGAGTTCCATCACTTCGTCTCCGGTCAGAAATCCGTCGCGATGCATCGGGCATCCGAGACCCATATCTCCGATCCCTACGAAAGCCACGTCAGTCTGATTTGAGAGTTCCTCGACGATCCTGTACAGACGATGGTGACACCACTGTTTTCGCTCCTCCGGCGAATCGGCGAGCAATGGAGCAGGGATCAGGAAGCATTTGGCGCCGATCTTTTCCGCAGCTTGCAGAGCAGCGTCGTACGGATTGCTGGAGCCGTCCCGAGCAATCGTTCCCACAAGCGAAAGCAGGCGATGCTGTGGTCTGGCGAGCATGTTAAGTTCCCCAACGACCGCTTTGAGAGTCTGGCCAGAACCGAGCGCGATGATTTTCGGCTGGACGTCGTTTAGATAGAACTCAATCACCTGGGCGGCGGCGACGGCAATCTTTCGTAAAACCTGATCGGCGCTATCCTCGTTCACAGGAACGACGTCACTAACCACCAGGTTGTACCGCTGCCGCAAAGCGATTGCTAATTCCAGGCAACTTGCCACCTTATGGTTGACACGCACCTTGATCAGGCCGCGTTCAAACGCGAATGCCACAAGTCTCTGCGCGGTCGGCCGCGAGATTTGCAGTTTCCGCGCAATCTCATGCTGGGTGTTGCCCGCGACGTGATAGAGCCAGGCGGCGCGTACCGCTAATTCCAGTTTTTCCTCTTGTCTTGGCGATGACGGATCCATCTGTGGTGTCACACGGGTGATCGAGCAATCATTAAGCTACTGCTCCGGAACAACAATCAAGCCTGCTGTTTTTGAACCATCGGGCGATGCACTAGACCTCGAACCGATCCCAGAATTGTTCGCTGCTCGCGTAAAGGTCGTCGAACAACAACTGCATCTTCGCGTATCGCTCCGTCCATGCCGGATTCGGAAAAATCTCGCTATCATATCGAACCTGCTGCGCAATGACTGTTTCGAGATTTGTAAAAAGGCCGGAAGCGCATCCTGCGAGCATTGCACAGCCAACCACGCCACATTCCGTCTCGGAAGGAACCAGGATCGGGCAATTGTAGATGCTCGCCTTGATCTCCAGCCATAACCGGCTCTTTGCGCCGCCGCCGGCAGCCACCATCCGGTCAAAGCGATAGCCTCGTGCCTTCATCCACGCGAGATTCCGGTTGGAGGCAAATCCCACCCCTTCCATGACAGCCCGATGCAAATGCGCCGCAGTATGGCTGCTCGTCAGACCAAAAAATTGCGCCCGCGAGTTTGATTTCCGCGCGAGGCGTTCGGCGTTCAGGTAAGGCAGGAATAAGAGCTGTTCAGAACCCGGCGGCACAGTTTCGGCCAGGGAGTTGATATCCTCATAGCCGCACTCGGCATCGTGCAACAACCTGCGGGCCCAACGAAGTGCGTCTCCGGCGGTGTCCACAATGGTGAAGGCGGCCCAGCCACCCGTGACGCACGAAAGGTTGGAAATAATCGGGTCGAACGCCGGATCTGTTAAGAGCAGCGCAATGAGCGTCGAAGTCCCGGTGATATCGCATCCCACTCCAGGATTTGTCACTCCCGCGCCAAGGAGTGCTGCCGGGAAGTCGCCGGCGCCGACCGCTACCGGCGTCCCGGGCCGCAGACCGGTGAGCTTCGCCGCCTCCGGTGTAACCGATCCGAGGAGCTCCGATGCTGCGGCGAGCGACGGCAATTTATCCGGATCCAAATCCAAAAGGTGCAGGAGCTTCTTGCTCCAGACCCGATCGCGGACATCAAACATGTAGCTGCACGAGGCTTCGGAGAAGTCGATCCTGCGTTCGTCAGTGAGCTTGAAGTTGATATAGTCCTTGGGCGTCAGAAACGTCCGGGCCGCGTCGTACGCCTTGGGCGCATGCTGCTTAATCCACGCTAGCTTGAACGCAGGCCATGCGACCGTCGGCGGGTTCGCTGTAATGGAGAAAAAGGCGTCCAGATCTCGCTCCTGAACGAACCGAGCGACGAATTCGCGGGTCCGTTTGTCGTTCCACAATGGCACTTCCTCCAGCGCGAGTTCGCCGGCATCGTCGATCAAGACTGTCGCATGCATTTGCCCGCAGGCGGCTATTCCGGCAATCCGATCGCCGGAGTCGTGTACTTCCTGAATAACGCGCCGGATTCCAAAGACAACTCCTTCCCACCAGATCTGCGGACGCTGCTGAGACCAACCAAAACGAGGAACGATCTGGGAATATTCGTTCGCGGCAAAAGCGACAATCTTTCCGGATTGGCTCACGAGTGCAACTCGGGCACTTCCGGTTCCGACATCGATCGCAAGCAGGAGATCCTTTGTCATGGGCAGACGCGCTCAATTGAATACATGTTAGCACCTCATCATCAAGCAGTTAGATTTCGACAATCCAACATGCCTGTGAGCGGCGCAGGCCAGCACGGGTTCAAGTTCGGGCGCCCGTAGCGGGAGCTAACTCGAAAAAAATGATCTTTTATATCTTTATAGCAATAAATGCTTGATATTCGCTTTCCAGTCGAGCATAAGACCAGTCATGCGGTCTGCGCCTCCGGTTCTGGACCCCTGCCCGCTAGAACGCTCAATCCCCCTGCATACCCAAATGAAGCAACTCGTGCTCGAAAATAACTGGCATAGGGTTCCGGTAAACGGGTCCAATCAAGCATCCGACCTGATGCGCGATGGATCTCTCCCCGCCCGGAGACGCTTCGAGTTGATTCGACTCGCCCAGCGACAAGGTCAGCTCTCCGTGGCAGAACTTTCCTCGCAATTTGGCGTCTCCGCAGACACGATCCGACGGGACCTCGATTTACTGTCAGTGCGCGGTTTCGTCCGGCGGACCCATGGAGGCGCCGTCCCGGCGGATTATCTTATCCAAGGGGGATCTTCGTCTGACCAACCGGTCGGTGCACGAATCGTAGAGAAGACGCGCATCGCGCTATGCGCGTCTGAATTGATCAAGGATGGCGAAAGCCTGATTCTTAACGGAGGTTCAACGACGCGATTATTCGCGTTTGAACTGGCCGGGAAAAAGGATCTCACGGTCGTCACCAACGCTCTGGGCATACCGGCTGCGCTTCCACGCCAAGCGGTTCGCGATATCGTCGTGCTCGGCGGCGAATACCGATCGGAGTCTCAGATCACCGTCGGTTCGATTGCTTTCTGCGGCGCGGTCGCCATCACCGCCGATAGCGCCGTACTCGGTGTCGGAGGGATCACGCAAGACGGTCTTTTCGCCGGAGTGTTACAGGATGCAACAATGACAGCCAGTATGATCGCCGCTGCTCGCAGAACAATCGTCCTCGCGGACGCCACCAAGTTCAATCACAAACTCCTTGGTCACATCACTTCCCTCGAACAAATCGATATCCTGGTCACTGATGCAGAGCCTCCCAGAGAACTGTTCAGAGCCTTGGATGAACGCCAAGTCCAAGTCCTTCTTGCTCCCCCTTTGAATTCGAGGCATCGCGCCAAGGCTACGCCTCAATATATTTAGCCAATGTCGCTCGGGCTCCTTTGTCGTAAAAGCTTCCCAGGATATCACGCACCTGATCGACGAAACGCGGTGAATTCGCCAAGCTCTCGCTGAAGACTTCCCGCATCGAAAGCAGGCGTTGCGGGTCTTTGCCCCCCGAGCGTGCGCGTTCGCAAAGTTTTTTCGCCATAGGATCGATGATCGGCAATTCTTTACCCTGATCATCCTCGCCGGTGAGATAGCGAAACCAAGTGGCCACCGTAAAACTGAGCAACGCGATCGGCCCGCCGCGTTCCAGTTGTTCGGCGATCGAAGGTAGAACAAATTTCGGGATTCGCGCCGAACCTTCCGTCCCGATCCGCGAAAGCTGATCTCTGATGGCGGGATTGGCGAACCGTTCGATCAATGTTTTCTTGTACTCGGTCAGGTCGACACCCGGAACAATCGGCACCAGCGGCGTTACTTCGACTTCCATCATCGTTCGAACGAGCTTGCGGATCTGTGCATCCTCCATTGCTTCGTGAGCGAACTGGTAGCCCAGGAGCATTCCGATATAGCACATTGCCTGATGGCTCGCATTCAGCAGGCGTAACTTCATTTTCTCATAGGGAAGGACGTCCGACGTCATTTGCGCGCCCACCTGCTCCCAAGCCGGGCGTCCAAGAGGAAAATGATCTTCAATGACCCACTGTTTGAATGGTTCCGTCATGACCGGCCAGCCGTCGTCGATGCCAAATTCATCGACGACCAGCGCGCGATGCTCGTCCGTGGTGGCGGGTGTAATGCGATCCACCATGCTGTTCGGGAAGGCGCAATTTTGTGTCAGCCAATTGTGCAAATTCGGATCGCGCAGCTCGGCGAAGGCGAGAAGCATTTTCTTTATGACATCTCCGTTACTCTGAACGTTGTCACAAGACATCACCGTGAAGGGCGGCATTCCGCGGGTCCGGCGCCGATCGAGGGCCTCGAGAAGGTAGCCAAAGGAACAAATCGGTTCGTTCGGGTGAGCGAGATCATGCTGGATATCGGGGTGTTGCGCGTCGAATTCGCCGGTTCCCTGATGCACATAGTAACCCCCTTCGGTGATCGTGAGACTCACGATCCGACACTCGGGCGCAGCGAATTTTTCGATGACCTCCTGAGTGTTGCCCGGCCCATACAGAAAATTCACGATCGATCCGATGACCCGTGCGGTCTCGCCATGAGCCCCGCGTTCGACAACCGTGTAAAGACAGTCCTGTGATAGTAAAACATCGCGTATTCGGGCATCATGCTTCAGCAAGCCCACCCCGCAGAGCCCCCATTGGCTTTCACCAGCGAGGTGAAAAAGGTCATCCGCATATACCGCTTGGTGCGCCCGATGAAATCCGCCGACTCCAACATGGGCAATACTTTGCCCAACTTTGCGCCGGTTATAGGACGGCACACGGACATTGGGTCCGAGCAGTTGAAGATTCTTTTCGTTTAGCTTCGTTGTCATTGTCTTCGCCTGTTTGGCAGCAGTTGACTACAACATGGGCTGCGATGCGTCGTTTGATTTTTTTCTGTATAAGAAACGGAAACCCGTCTGTCTAGTTATATTAGCGCGCAGCCGCCAACTGCGATCACCTGACCGGCTAACCGATGCGAGATTACAATTATCAAATCGGTTGAACGATGTTCGCCCGATGCGTTGCGGAACCTGATGTGCCGTCGAGCGGATCACTCGTCATGGTATTCAAATCCCGCATCAGATGCGGTTTTTTGCCGGTTTAGAGGAAAAAAAACTTGTCGTAAGTCAGGGAGATTGCTTGACACTTTCGAGCCGGCGATGAGAACTATTCAATCAAATTAGGTGTATTCGGTGTTCAGTTTTCAAAGCCGGATAAATGTCTGACCCCCTAAACCAGGAGCAACCAATTAATGAACCGTCTCGTCCCCCCGCTGTTAGTAGCTATCCTGCTGTCGGCAATGGCCGCGCTAGCAGATCAAAAAACTGTGACCATCGCCACGGTCAATAACCCGGATATGATCGAACTCAAAAAGCTCTCGACCAAATTCGAAGCCGATAACCCGGACATCAAATTAAACTGGGTCGTGGTGGAAGAAAACATCCTGCGTCAACGTGTGACGACAGACGTCTCCACCGGAAGCGGGCAGTTCGACTTGGTTTTCATTGGTCTCTATGAAACTCCGATTTTTGCCAAGCGCGGATGGCTCAAAGAGATGAGTAACATCCCGGCCGATTACGATATCGATGATGTGTTTAAATCGATCCGGGACGGTTTGTCGTACCAGGGTAAGCTGTATGCGGTGCCATTTAACGGTGAGAGCTCCATGTTGATGTATCGGAAGGACTTGTTCGATGCCAAAGGGCTGAAGATGCCCGATCAGCCGACCTACGACGATATCAAGAAATTTGCGGATGCCTTGACCGATAAGTCCAAAGAAATCTATGGCATTACGTTGCGCGGCAAGCCGGGTTGGGGTGAAAACATGGCCTTCGTCGATACCTTGCTTAATACGTTCGGCGCCACGTGGTTCGACATGAATTGGAAGCCGACGATCGACACACCGGAGTGGAAGAAAGCGATTACGTTTTACGTGGATCTGATGAAGGCCGACGGTCCTCCGGGAGCGAGCTCCAACGGATTTAACGAAAATCTAACGCTCTTTGCGAGCGGCAAGGCGGCGATGTGGATCGACGCCACTTCTGGAGCTGGTCCTCTATATGACAAGTCTCAGTCTCAAGTCTCTGATACGGTGGCCTTTGCACCGGCCCCAATCGAAGCCACGCCGAACGGCTCGCATTGGTTGTGGTCTTGGGCGTTCGCCATTCCCAAGGCAGCGAAGAATTCAGAGGCGGCCGAAAAGTTCGCGCTTTGGGCGACGTCGAAACCCTACATCCTACTGGTTGCTGCGGATCCGACAAAGGGATGGGCTGCTGTGCCTCCGGGTACGAGGAAATCAACGTACGACAATCCTGACTACCAGAAAGCGGCGCCGTTCGCACCAGTCGCTTTGCAGGCGATGCAGACCGCGGATCCGACTAATCCTTGCATCAAGCCGGTGCCGTACACCGGAGTTCAGTATGTCGGGATCCCCGAATTCCAATCCTTCGGGGGCGTGGTGGGACAGAACATCTCTGGAGCATTGGCCGGTAAGATGTCTGTCGATCAAGCATTGAAAGACAGCCAGGCTGCGGTGGCCCGCGCCGTCAAACAGGCAGGCTACCCGAAAAAGTAGAGTTCTTTGAACCGGGACCGGCTCGTGTGAACCGTCGCGGGCCGGCACCGCCGACTTCAGCAAGACTATGAGCGTAGCAACCCAACAACCAGTCGCGGCGCCAGCCGGGACGCCGGGGAGCGCAGATAAACCCAACCGGCTGCTCGCGCTCTTGGAGCTCCCGTCAGTGGGCGCGTTATTCCTGTGGATGATTGTGCCGCTGGCCTTGACGGTTTATTTTTCGTTTATTCGATACAGTCTTCTGAATCCGGACATCAGCGGCTTTGCCGGACTCGAAAACTACCAATATCTCGCCGAGGATGAATCGTTTTGGCCGTCGATTATCAACACGGTCATCCTGGTGGGAGCGGTGTTGATCATCACTATCGTATTCGGGACACTCTTGGCGGTCCTCTACGACCGTGAATTTTTCGGTAAGAATGTGGCAACTTTATTGGTGATCGCACCGTTCTTTGTTATGCCGACGGTGAGCGCATTGATCTGGAAGAATTTCATCCTGCATCCGGACTACGGACTCATTGCCTTCGTTCTGGGAAAACTTGGACTCCGCCCCATCGCCTGGTTTACCGACTATCCGCTGCTTTCAATTATCATTATCGTCGCCTGGGAGTGGCTCCCTTTTGCTTTTCTGATCCTGTTTACTTCACTTAAATCGTTGGATTCCGAACAAAAGGAAGCGGCGTCCATCGATGGGGCAAACCCGATTCAGCTATTTTTCTACATCATTGTTCCGCACCTGCAACGTGCCATCGGCGTCGTGGTAATGATCGAGACGATTTTCCTGCTGTCGATTTTTGCCGAGATCTATACGACAACTTCTGGTGGTCCCGGACACGCCAGCGAAAACCTGGCTTTTTTGGTCTATTCGTTGGGTATCCAAGGATTTAATGTCGGCACCGGATCCGCCGGCGGCATTCTCGCAGTCATTCTGGCGAACATCGTTGCCTACTTCCTGGTCAAGATGCTTGCCAAAAATCTCAAAGGCCGCTGACATGAAAAAGTCTGGAACATTAATTTTCGGAATCATTGGATGGTTGATCGCCATAATCATCTTCTTCCCGATTTTCTGGATGACGATCACGGCTTTCAAAACCGAGCGGGGCGCTTATTCCCCGGATCTCATCTTCATGCCGACACTTGAGTCCTTCAGGGATGTGTTTGCCCGAAGTAACTATTTAGCGTTCGTGTTGAACTCCATCTACGTCTCGGTCGGCTCGACGTTGGTGTGCTTCCTTTTCGCTATTCCGGCTGCCTATAAGATGTCGTTTTTCCCGACACTCAAAACGCAGGGAACCTTGCTTTGGATGTTATCGACCAAGATGATGCCCGCGGTCGGCGTACTGGTTCCAATTTACCTGCTCTTCAAGCAATTCGGTCTTTTAGATAACATCTTCGGATTGATCATCATTTACACACTGATGAATCTTCCGATCGCAGTATGGATGTCCTACACCTATTTTTGTGAAATTCCGGCAGCGATTCTGGAAGCCGGCCGGATCGACGGGGCCACCCTTTGGCAAGAGATTTGGCATCTTTTGCGCCCGATGACCTTACCGGGAATTTCGTCGACCGCGCTGATCCTGATCATCTTCGCGTGGAACGAGGCTTTCTGGAGCATCAACCTGACAAGTGCAAACGCCGCGCCTTTGACCGCGTTTATCGCTTCCTATTCGAGCCCAGAAGGCCTTTTCTTTGCCAAGCTCTCCGCCGCTTCTCTATTGGCGGTTGCTCCGATCATGGTGCTCGGGTGGCTCACGCAAAAACAGCTTGTTCAGGGACTGACCTTTGGAGCGGTAAAATAGAACGCGTTGGGGTTGGGAGTCACGAGACCAGTCAGGAGTTGCAGAATGGGACAACGGCTCACCTGTCTCTGGGTACCGATTATTCCGCTTCCATCGGTACTGCTTGCGGATCGATCAGCGTTCTTTTCGAGGCAGGTTTAGCAAGCGTCGAGAGCAGATTGCGGCGGAGCACCGCGGAGGCGGTGACGACTCCGCCGAGCAGTGCGCCAGCGACACCGAGAGTGACAACATCCTGCCCTGTCAAATAAAGGTTGCGGATCGGAGTACGCGGGGTCAAACAGCGGAGCCGGAAACGTTCCGGTGTCGCGGCCAATCCATACGTTTCGCCTCGGCGATGATTCATGAAATGGCGCGTGCTCAGCGGAGTTGACAATTCCGCGTAGTCGATCTTTCCGGCGAGTGCCGGGACACGATACTCGAGCTCGCGCTGGAGACGCGCCGCAAGTTCGAGTTTGAGCGCCTCGTACTCCTCGCCGCGCCGTTTCAATCTGGTTTCCTGCCAGCGCTCGAACCAATTGTAAGGGATTAGAGTCACCACTTCCACGGTGCATCGGTCAGGATGCCGGCGCTCAAAATCCGGGTCTTTCGCCGAAGGGAAAGAGATGTAGAGAGAACTGAATGGTGCGTTCGGATCAGTTTTGATCCGTTCCGTATTGGCGTCGTGATCGGGCGTCGGGTGAATCCACAAGTTGGTGCCGGAAATGCCCAGATTGGCGGCTGACTCCTTGACCCCGACGTACAGACAGAGATGCGCTGTCGAAGGACCAACGCGGCAAAGGTTTGCGCGCACTTTCTCCAGCCATCTGGGCGATTCGCGCAGCAGGCCCTCAAAGGTGCCAGGCGCCCCCGCATCGCTAATGATTGCTCCGGCTCGAATTTCCCGACCGTCTGCCATGCGAACACCAACTGTTCTCTTCCCTTGCACCAAAATCTCGCAAACCTCCGCGTTTACCACGATCTTCCCGCCGGCTCGTTCAATGACCGGCGCCACCGTTTCCGCGATCCGACTCGCGCCTCCCACCGGGTAGCTGGCGCCTTCGAAGTAATGATTGGCGACAATCGCATGCACTCCAAAACTGCTCTGCTGGGGCGGCAGTCCGTAGTCACCCCATTGCGCCGCGAGGACTCCAATCAACTCCTTATTTTGCGTCAGGCCGCGGAGGACATCGGCAGTCGTGCGATTTGCCCACCTGAGAAACGGCGCTCGCAGAAAGCCTCCAATCAAGTACGCGATCGGAGCGGGGATCGCTTTTTCCATGAAGTATGGGTCGATCGCTTTATGGGCCGCTTGCACAGCAGCGATATAACCGTCGATAGCAGCCGAGTCGTCCGGAAAATAAGCCTTCATCCGGGCGCGAAACCGTTCAACGCCGCTTACGAAATCGTAGGTACGATTACCGATAACCGCGCGGTCGTAAACGTCCGGCATGGCCGCCCATTCGAGCCGGCCATCGGTAATCTTGTCAAACGCCCGGCGGAGCGTGGAATCCTCGTTCTGGACTTCTCCGATGTAGTGGAGACCGACATCCCATTCGTACCCGTGCCGATGAAAAACATGGGTGTACCCACCCGGGACGTAATGTCGTTCGAGGACGAGCACTCGCTTGCCACCGTAAGCGGAAAGAAGCGCAGCCGTTGAAAGACCGCCGATCCCGGAACCGATAACAATCGCGTCCCAGGAATCGGCCAGCGAGAGATCCCTGTAAGAAGAAAATTTCATAAGGAGATTGGCAAGACAAGATAAGGGAGATGTTGCTCGTGTCAACATTGGTCAACGGTTTCTTTTACCTTGCCGATTCACAAGCCCGCCCCGTAGTGTATAAGGCCCTCCACAGGCTGGAAGCCGATGCTACATTGGCGAAAATACCCTAATGCAAGCAGTTCGCCCGTATCATCATGGCAAATTGAAGCAAGCGCTCATCGATGCCGCTATTGCCCTGATCGCGGAAGTCGGGACCCACGGCTTTACGCTGCGCGAGGTGGCGCGGCGAGCTGGAGTTTCTCACAATGCGCCCTACCGCCATTATCGCGACAGAGACGAACTGCTTGCGGTGGTCGCCATGCAAGGTTTTGAGCGATTGACGGCGGCGATGCAACGATCTGCCGGTCGCGGTTCCGGCACCTTGGAACGGCTCCGCTTCTGCGGGCGCGGTTATGTCGATTTCGCCCTCCGCTGGCCGCAGCATTTTTCGGTGATGTTTGATCTCCCTTCCAGCCGGGAAAAGTATCCAGAATACGCTGCCGCCGGACAGGAAGCATTCGACACGCTGCTGGCATGTATCGTCGCCTGCCAGGAAGCCAAAGCCTTGCCGACTCAAGACCCTGAGTTGTTGGCGTTGACAGCCTGGTCCCTGGTCCATGGGATCGCTAAGCTGGCGATCAGTCAGCATCTGCCATTTGGGCGTGCCGCCGCCCGCGAGTTCGCGGATCAGGCAGCAAAAATTCTCCTCTCCGGAATGAGAGAGTCGCAGGAGGAGAGGGACGCCGCCCGTCAGAAAAACGGAAAATAAACCACAGATTTCACAGATGACACAGATTCGGATTGGACTGGGAAAGGGTTTCTGCCTGCGCCGTTTTGTCCAAAGACGTTGTCCGGTTTGCAGGCGGTAAGTTCTTCGCTTTCAGAAATCTGTGTAATCTGTGAAATCTGTGGTTTATCTCTCTCCCCAGGGAAGGCGAACGGCACACCACCTGCAGACAAGGCGACCGCCACGGCGAAAACACGCCGGCCAAAAACCCTTTCTCCGGTCCCATCCGAATCTGTGTAATCTGTGAAATCTGTGGTTAATTTTTCTTCCGCGCCGGTCAGCGATCGAGATTTGCTCGAATCGCCCCGCCCATTTCCTTGGTTGAAACAAGGTCAGTCCGTTCGGACCAAATATCCTTTGTACGCAAGCCTTTCGCGATCGTTTTGCGCACCGCCGACTCGATCCGGGCTGCGGCGTCCTCCAAATGAAATGTATAGCGTAGCATCAGTGCGACAGAGAGTATCTGGGCAATTGGATTGGCGATCCCTTTGCCAGCGATATCCGGAGCGGATCCTCCGCTCGGTTCGTAGAGGCCAAAGCGGTAAGGGCCATGCTGGCCGGTTCCCAGGCTGGCGCTTGGCAGCATTCCGATCGAACCGGTCAACATGGCGAGCTCATCGCTGAGAATGTCGCCGAACAGATTCTCGGTCACGACCACGTCGAATGTTTTTGGGGCCCGGATAAACTGCATCGCAGCGTTGTCGACCAGCAGATGCGTCAATTCCACATCGGTGTAAAGCGAAGCGATTTCTTTCAGGACCGCGCGCCAAAGCAGGCTGTTTTCGAGCACATTTGCCTTGTCCACCGAGACAAGTCTCCGCTTTCGCGATCGGGCGATCTGGAACGCGAGGTGTGCGATCCGTACAACCTCGGATTTCCGGTAGACCATGGTATCGACTGCGATCGTTTCTCCGTGTTCTTCCCGAGTCCCCTTGGGTTGACCGAAGTACAACCCGCCGGTCAATTCGCGGATGCAAAGAATTTCGAAGCCGCCTTGAACAAGGTCCGGCCTGAGAGGGGAAGCAGCTGACAGCTCAGGCAAACAGAGGGCCGGTCGCAGATTGGCGAACAAGTGAAAGTGTTTCCGAAGGGGTAGCAGAGCCGCGCGTTCCGGTTGCTCGTTTGGTGGTAAACGTTCCCACTGAGGACCGCCGACAGAACCAAACAGTATTGCCTCGCTGACCTCACAATTCGACAGCGTCTCTTCGGGCAACGCCTTTCCGGTTGCGTCAATCGCAGCCCCGCCCACAAGGGATTCGGTCAGCTCGACACGGAACCGATCGAGCTCGGCACATTGTTTAAGAAGGCCGATCGCCTCGGCCATGACTTCGGGCCCAATACCATCGCCGGCTAAAACAGCTATTTTAAATGTAAGTGGCATATCCATTTTTCATCGTTCCAACAAAGACTAAGGAGAGAATTTCAACAGAAGATAACAAAGAAAGCAAACGTACGGAGCATCAGCAGGTCAACGTTTGCTCCCGGCTCGAGACCTCAGATGTGAGCCTATCGGCGAGTTCGCGCTGCCAGAACAAAGTCCTGCAATTTCTTTTTGTCTTTGAAGCCATCTCTATTTTCCACTCCGCTTGCAACGTCGACCGCGTAGGGCTGCATCAGCCGTACTGCGTCCGCGACGTTTTGCGGCGTCAACCCGCCGGCAACGATCAATGGCTTCTCCATCTTCAAACGTTTTAGAAGTGTCCAATCGAATAGCTCTCCGGTTCCGCCTAACGCGTCTTCCCGGTAGCTGTCGACTAGAAAACCAAACACCGGATAATCGCGAACCCGCTCCAGAAGCTCAACAGATGTCAACCGAACCGCTTTGATGACCGGTTTACCGCACTTTACTAATGATTCGCAGAATTCCCCGGATTCTACTCCGTGAAGCTGCAGCCCGTCGAACAGATCCATCTCCAGCAATTGCCAAGCTTCGTCCAATGGCAAATTAACAATCACCGCGATCCGCGCGACTTCGGCCGGCAACTCGCGGATCCACGTCGCTTCCCTTTGCCATTCTATGTAGCGTTTCGATCCGTGGTACAAATTGAAGCCCAAAGCGTCCGCACCAGATTCGATCGCTGCGAGTGCGTCAGCCTCGTTTTTGACCCCACAAATCTTCACATGAACGTGATCAGAACGTTTTGTGAAGAAGCGCTTCGAACTGAAAGAGTTAGCAGTCACGGAACGATTGATTTATTGTGGTAATTCCCACTATCTGAATAAAAATCCAGCCTTTTTCGGTTTACTGTCTGCGGTTTCGCACTAATATGCGCGACATTGATCATTGGGAAATTATTAACTAGGAATAAGCGGAAAGATGGAACGCGAAGAGAAACCGAAGAAGGTCGCTAAGGAAAAGCGAAGCGTCAAGAAGTCCAAGACTGTGGCACTGCCCGCAAAGGAAATCCCTGCAGCGCCCATCGCGGAAACAACGTCGGTCCAGAAGAGTACCGGCACTGGGACCGCGAAGCGCGCGGTCCGCTCCAGTAAAGCAAAGGAACCGAGCTACGAACAGGTCCAGCTCCGTGCCTACTTTATTGGTGAGCGGCGCAAAAGCTTGGGAATCCCTGGTGATGAGACCTCGGACTGGGTACAGGCCGAGCTCGAGTTAAAAGCAGAGCTGGCGCCCAAATAGGTTAGGCTGCTTGGCGGCAGATAGCTTACCAAGAAGAGAGTTCAGATTGGAATGGATTTGTTGTCGCGCAAACGCGACCATCGGGAGAAGTTCGCTCAGCTGACGGTCTCCAATACCCGCTCGCTGAGTGAGTTCACACTGAGACGATACACTTTTCCTGAAGGTAATGAGTCGAGCCAATCCAAATGCGTCGTCGTGACCAGACGCTGGCCACGAGACGGAAGAGCCGCAAATAGTCGATTTCTTCGCACCGGATCGAGTTCACCAAAAACATCATCGAGCAAGAGCAACGGCGGTCTTTTGAATTCCAATTCCAGAAGCTTGGCCTGCGCTAATTTCAGTGCGATGGCGACTGTCCGTTGTTGACCTTCAGAGGCGAAAACATCCGCTGCTTTGCTGTTCAGATCGATTCGAAAATCATCTCGGTGCGGGCCGACAACGGTCATTCGGAGCCGTAGCTCTTCCTCTTCGGAGTCGCGGAGTGCTTTTTCAAAATCGGCGGTCGCTCCCGGCTGATAAGACAATCTTAACGTTTCATTCCGATCGCCGATCGCCGAAAACGATTCGATGATATGGGGCTCGAAGCGCTCGACCAGAAGCGCCCGTAACGCCGTCAGTTGTTGACCGAATTGGACCAGAGGTTTGCAGTAGGCATGTACTTCCCGAGGGCGTGCGGGCGTACTCTTCAAATAATGGTTCCGTGAATGAAGCGCCTTCTCATACGACCGAAGCATCTCACGATAATTTTTAAAAAGCTGGCTACCAACAAAATCGAGAAATCGTCTTCGGGTGTCGGCGGAACCTTGGATCAGGCCGATGTCGGAATTGGCAAAATAAACCACTCTCGCCACCTCAAGATAGGTGGTTGCGCTCTTCTGTTCGACGGCGTCCAGGGCGAGCTTCCGCCGCATCGCGCTGTAGTAAAACTGCAGATGATACCCTGCGACGAAGCCATCGGTCACAAGGCCTTTGGCACCGAGGCGAACCAATTGGGCAAGAGAATTGGTTCTCGGTGATTGGAGACGTGTCAAGACCGCCACAGCCTCAAGAAGGGATGTTTTCCCTGAGGCGTTTCGGCCGATGATGCAGGTAGATTCCGGGTGAAACTCTATTTCAAGATTAGAGAAGCAACGAAAATCCCGAACAAACAATTTGCTGACCATTTAGAATATCTCTTCAAAGACCCCTCCTCCAAGGAGTTGCTCGCCGTCGTATAGCGCACAAATCTGGCCTGGGGTCAGTGCGCGTTGCGGCTGATCAAATTCAAGAATGGCAGATCTTTCTCCGAGCCCCTCAAACAAAACAAGCGCCGCTTTCGCGCGATAGCGGGGTTTCGCCGCAATCCGAACGCGCTCGGGCAGCGTTCTGTTGGTGAACGAAAGACTCCCGATCCGACAGCGGCGGCTGTACAACCCCTCCGTGTCGAGGCGGTCAAATGCGACAATCAACTCGTTGGAGTCAATCCGTTTTTCCACGACCACGTACGCTTCGTTTCGCGTGTTCGAAGGAACCCCCACTCCTCTCCGCTGACCGAGTGTGTACAGATGCAGGCCTTTGTGCTGCCCAAGATTTTTACCTTGCCGGGTCCGAATCGGTCCCGGGTTATCGGGGACAAAATTCTGGAGAAAATCGCGCATCTTGATTTCTCCGATGAAGCAGATTCCCTGGCTCTCTTTTTTTCCTGCGGTGGCCAAGTTGAACGCGCTCGCAAGCCGGCGGACCTCCGACTTGTGCAGTTCACCCACCGGAAATCGCGCCGCCGCGATCTGGTGCTGCTGCAGCAGGGCGAGAAAATAGGATTGATCTTTAGTCTCGTCGACACCTTCCAAAATATCCCAGGATCCATCTGCCTGACGTCGGCGGCGCGCGTAGTGCCCGGTTGCGATCGCGTGAAAACCCGCCGCTTTCGCCAGGTCGAGAAACACGCCAAACTTCATTTCACGATTGCACATCGTGTCCGGATTGGGTGTGATCCCAATCTGGTATCCGTTCAGGAGGTATGCAACAACTCTGGCCCGATACTCCCGCATCAGGTTGACCACTCGAAACGGTATTTCGAGCGCTTCCGCGACTCTCCGCGCATCGTCGATGTCGTGCTCCCATGGGCAATCCCCGACGATGCGCTCCTCGTTGATCCAGTTCTTCATGTACGCGCCTTCGATGGGCAGACCCTGCCGACGCAGAAGGAGCGCAGCAACGCTGCTATCGACACCGCCGGACATTGCCACCAGAAGGCGCTCAGAGGATTCACGCACGTCGGCAAAGTTGTTCGGAATCCGATCGATTGCAAACGGGCGCTCTGCGTCGATGGGTCCCAAGTCGTTATCGTCGTCGTCGATTCCAGGTTGTAAGCCGTCTCGGCTTGCCCGGTCTGGCGGAATGCATCCGCAACCCCATTTCAAGAGCCCCTTTGCAAAAGCGTCCGACCGCTGAATGCTCGGGCCAGCGTTAGTTCGTCCGCGGTCTCCAGACCGGATCCGGCGGGCAACCCCTGCGCAATCCGCGTAATGTTCACTCCCTCGAGCTTCAAGAGCTCTCCGAGATAACTGAGGGTCGCTTCACCTTCCACGTCCAGGCTGAGAGCAAAGATCACTTCCTGGAATTGATGCTCTTTCACCCGGCGCACCAGCGAATCGATTCGAAGATCCTCGGGACCGATATGATCCAACGGCGACAGTCGACCTCCCAGAGAATGATAAAGTCCGCGAAAAACCCCGCTCCGCTCGAGTGACAGAATGTCCGTCGGCTGTTCGACGACACACAAGCTATCCGCGTCACGCCCTGAATCAGAGCAGATGGCGCATTGGTCGGCCTCGGAGAAAAACCCGCATCGCACGCACGACCGAATTCCTGAGACTGTCTTTAAGATTGCTTCCGCAATCTGATTCGCACGAGCCTCCTTTCTCTGGACAATCCACAATGCGATACGCTCCGCACTCCGTGGCCCAATCCCGGGCATTCGGCGCAATTCCCGGATCAATTCCTGGATCAAAGAGGGATAATCAATCCGCTGCATAGTTCCAATCTGGATTGAGGCTCTTCTGCACTTCTCTCTATTCTGTGAAACCTGTGTGATTTTGCTCCGAGGAGTCTCGGGGATCCGGCTTCAAATTCGCAGTGTGCTTTGAGTCAGGCTGGTCGAGACGACTCTGCCTCCTTCGCCTGCCGATAAAACTCAACAACGCGCTCACTCAGGAATTTGTCCGGATATTCGACCGCCGAGAGCGGCACGTTGAACTTCAAATTTGTGTCCCGATCTCTCAAAAGCTTTAGCCCATACGGATAATCCTTGAACAGATTATTGCAGAAATCCGTGACGTTGCTCCCGGCCTCCCTTGCGCGCTCGACAATTTTGACAATTGCATCCTCTTCAATTTCGAATTGGACGCCATGCTTCTGAGAAAAGACAGATGCGAATTGTCGGACCATCTCGACTTGGTTCAACTCCGCTTCCGCTTGAGCCTGATCCAGAAGCTTCTTCAATATTTTTTCAGGATCGCTGACGAGGTCGAAATTGATATCCAGCCCGCGCACGCCTGACCCGGGCAGCTCAAATTTGAAATCTCGGAACAACCGATCGCAAACCGTGACCAGGCCGCGCGCGCCGGTCTTTTCCACCGAAGCCCGGAGCGCGATTTCCCGGAGCGCCGCATCCTCAAACCGTGCGTCGATGCCAAACGCCTCGAATGCACGCGTATATTGCCGAATCACGCTACCTTCGGACGTCTTCAAGATTGCAAACAGATCGTCCGCGGATAATTCGTGACAGACAACCCGGACCGGCAATCGCCCGATGAACTCGGGTTCCAGCCCATAATCGATAAAATCCCCTGTGGTCACCGCAGATAAGACCTCAGCGGTATCGCTGGGAACGGGCGCGCTGCCAAAACCGATATTCGCCTGCCGCAAACGCCGCTGGACCTGATCTTTCAGCCGATCAAAAGCGCCACTGCAAATAAAGAGGATATGGCGAGTGTTAATGATCTCTTTTTTCGCTTTGCCTCGCCGTTGAAACTCCAGTGCGGACTGGAGCTGAGATTGAAGATCCATCGGATTGCGCAAGGGCACTTCCGTTTCTTCCATCAATTTCAAGAGCGTGGTCTGGACTCCGCGCCCGCTCACGTCGCGACCGCTGATATTTGCGCTCGTCGCGATCTTGTCGATCTCATCGATGTAGATAATGCCATACTGCGCAACTTCCACATTGCCGTCCGCTTTTTGAACAAGACCGCGAACGAGATCTTCGACATCTCCCCCGACGTAACCGGTTTCGCTGAATTTTGTCGCATCCGCTTTGACAAACGGAACACCGATCAGCTCGGCGATATGCTTGACCAGGTACGTCTTTCCAACGCCGGTGGGCCCAAGCAGCAAAACGTTTCCCTTGCTGTATTCGATCCGTCTGGCGGCTTCCGGATCTTCTTTTTCAAGTCTATGGGTCCGGTTGACGTGGTTATAATGGTCGCAGACCGCAATGGACAGGGTTTTCTTCGCTTCGTCCTGCTCGATCACGAAACGATCCAGGTGCGCTTTGATCTGCTTCGGTGTCGCGTCGAATTGAAAAGGGTCGATTGTTTCCTGCCGTTCTTCCGGTGGCTCGTCGGTCGAGGACTGCTGGGTAAAGGCAGAGACCGCGACGTGCTCCCCGAAATTCGCCTTCATGAACTCCTGAATTTTCTTCTGGAGTTCATCGGGCGAAGGGAATGGTGTTTCAGGCATCGACAAACCTACCGCGGCTGGCGGCGTGTGCAAACGAGGAAGGCGGCGCGCTTTCAGGTTGAGCAGCCTTTGCCTCTTCCCAAAGCTGATCCATCTGCTGCAGCGTGAGGGCGCCCAACTCCAGGCTGCGATCTTCCGCCAAGCGCTCCATCGCCTGGAACCGGGCACCGAACTTCCCGGTCGCCTGATTAAGCAGTTGCTCGGCGTCCAGCTCCCTTTTGCGGGCGAAATTTACCACCGCAAAGAGCAGGTCGCCCACCTCTTCCGGAAGGCGATTCTCCGGTGCTGATTCGACTTCGCGGAGCTCTTCGTTCACTTTGGCCAAAGCACCATCCGCTTCGTGCCAGTCAAAACCGACTCTAGCCGCTTTGGCCTGCACCTTCTGAGCGCGCGCGAGTGCGGGCAACGCTTTGGGTACGCCGTCCAGCGCTGAGCGGCGTTCCTGTTTCTCGGCGCGCTTGATCACCTCCCATTGACGGAGAACCGCCGCACTATCCGGTAATCGGGTCTCTCCGAAGACGTGGGGATGCCGGTTGACCAATTTGTCCGCGATGACAGTGGCGACGTCATCCATGCCGAAACGATTTTCTTCTGAGGCCATCTGCGAGTGCAGCACGACCTGTAACAGCAAATCTCCCAGTTCTTCCTTCATTTCCTTGTCGTCGCCGGCATCGATCGCATCGATCAACTCGTAACACTCCTCGATCAGGTGCGGTTTCAAGCTCTGGTGAGTCTGTTCGCGATCCCAAGGACAACCTTCCGGCGATCGGAGTTTCGCCACAATATTTCGCAATCGGTCCACAGGAGAACTCATAGGCCAGTGTAGCATAATGCGACCCTCCCACTCCCCCAAATCCGCTCAATCGTCCTCGTGGTCGCACGGAAAGCAGCGTGCGTTTTCAGATCGCAAAAAGCTTTTGCCCGGAAAGATCACAGACCGAGGACGATTGGGGGGAGACGGAACGCCCTCGTCGCGGCTTACCCCTTATCCTTTTCCAATAGCTTCGCACGAGCGCGCTCCAACGCAGCACGCTCTTGGGAGGTTAGGCTGCTCAGACCGTGCCTGGAGATTTTCTCCAGCAAGTGGTCAATCTCCGCGTGTTCGTTCCCGGCGCCGTCGCCTGATGAAGGGCGTGAACGAGATTTTGGTTTTTGAAGGACCCGTAGTTTTGGGCGACGCCGCAGCGGGAGGTGGAACGAAGGCAATTCGCCGCCTCTCTGAAGAAACCGGATATAGCCAAACGAAAATCCGCTGATCAGCCACAGCTCACCAAGCGGAACCCAACGGAACGGCGAAGGGGAGGAAAGATCAATCGCCGAAGATAACACGAGGCTGCCGATGGCAACCCATTTCGCGGTCAGGAATCCGCCCCATTGCACTCCGGGATACAGAGTGCAAAAGGCGATAAACAGGCCAATCATGATCTGGGTCTGGCCGAAGAATTGGATCGGAAAATTGAGGATCATGCCGGCGGCGCTAAGACTTACCACCGGGATCAGGACAATGACGCCGTACAGAATCAAAAAACGTGCTCTGCCGATATATTTCTCAATCTCAACGGCAGAGACATAAAGAAAGAGCAGACCGATAATCGTGAAGAAGCTAGGAGAGTCGACGAAGGAGTAAGTGAAAATCTGCCAGATCTGGCCGCCGAGAATCGAACGGGCGGGGTCAAAAGCAAGAAGTGAAACGATTGCCTCCGAAGCACCGAAAGCTTGCGCGAGGAAGGTGGCTAGAACACCGACAGCGTAGGCTACGGTAAGAATCGTCGCACAATAAATGGGGTGCCCCCTGAAGTAGGTGACAGGGCGATCCTCGTTGAAGCTTGAAAGCAAAGCCATACCTTTGAACTCTGTTGAGCGAACCCCCCTATTGTAGAGGAAATCGACGCACCCGGCAAGGGAACAGAGCTGTTTGCTTCTGCTCCGAACCGAAGCTAGTCTCGATCCGGTAATGCCTCAAACCCTGGACACACCGGTTCAGAAGCCAAAACCGCTCGCGCGAAAAGCGCAGGAATTCGCTTCGTCGACCTTCCGGCGCCTGACTCGCAAGCGACGGAGGCAACCCGACGACCACAATTTACTGCCGCTGCTGATCCAGGTATTGGCCGGATTTACGAAGGTCGATGGAAGAATTCTGGAGGACGAACTCGATTCCAGCCTGGGTTTCTTGCGATACGACTATCCCGAAGCGGTTTATTCTGATCTTCGGGCGCTGTTTCAGAAGGCTCTAAAAGAGCAACAGGATCTTGGGTTGATGGCGAAGCGGCTCGCTGAAGAGATGCCGCAGGATCGCAAGATCATGCTGGGCGTCCAGCTGTACGACCTGATCGCCAAAGCCGGGATGCGACAGGAACAGGTCATTGCATACTATTCCTTCATGTCTCAATTGGGAATGGCGGCCCAGGCGATCGATATTGTTTACCAGCTAAATGCGGCCGATACAGCAGATCCCTCCGTCTACCAGAAAGGAACGTCGCCGCTCGAATCTATCCTCCTGGGTTCAGAGCCCGCCGCGGACGTGCAGCTAAAGGAGTTGGGCCGGGATGAGCGGCTGATGGCCTACCGGTACCAAGAGTTGATCCTTTTCAAAAATCTGAGTTCCCGGCCGGTGATGGTTCGAGGACGAGCTTTATCAACCGGCGAGTTTTGCAGGATCTATCCCGGTCAGCGTCTCCTTGTGGATGAACAGGTCATCAGCCACCAGGACCTGATCTTTTATTTTAATGCCAAGAAGAATGTTTACCTTCCGCACATATTCGTAAAGGTTGGGCCGACCGACGAGGTACAACTCGAAAAATCCAGAACGCGGGATAGCAGTCTGGAGGTTCAGTTTGGACTTAAGGTTCACGTAAGAGCGCTCAAGAATGTGGCGGCGACGCTCAACGGAACCGAGTTGAAGGCCAGCGCGACCGTTTCGGGCAACCTCGAGGACCGGATCGTCTTCGAAAACGGGGTGCTGCTTCCTTTGGTCGATCTTCGTCGCGGCGCTCGCGCGATGGGAGGACGTTTCCAGCTGAAAACGTCGAAATCGGAGTATCTGGTTTCAAACAATACTTCGCTGCTTGAGGAAGACGACATTTTACTGAGTCCGGGAACCAGCGGCGAAGTCCTGTTGAAGATATCTTGCGACTACGATCGGAGAGTCGGAAAGCTGGAGGTTTTGAAGGCGGATCGCCCCATCATGGTCGGTGAAACGATCGTCCGCAATTCGGCCGATCTCATTGACGGTGATATCATCCGCATCGATACCGGGCAGATTTTGCGGTGCGATTTTTCCGAACGAATCATCGAAGAAGAACGGAATATCATCCGGCACCTTGATGTTCGGGATCTGTCGTTTCGTTTCAAGACTGGTGATGTTGCTCTGGATGGCATCTCCTTCGCAGTAGCCCGAGGAGAGATGGTCTGCGTCATGGGCGCGAGCGGTTCGGGAAAAAGCACGCTGCTCAAAGCCATCTGCGGACAGGGCCCACCAACAAACGGCTCAATCCTGCTCAACGGACAGTCGCTCTATCGCTATAGTAATGTCGAAACGTTGCGCGGCTACGTTGCCTACATTCCGCAGGACGACGCATTTGATGAGCACCTGTCCATCCTCGAAAACCTCGATTACGCTGCGGCGATTCGTTCACCGCACCTCTCCGCGAAAGATCGGCTGCGCAGAATCGATAGCAAGCTGATCGAGCTTGGGCTTTCCGAGCGCCGGGACAGCGTCGTAGGAAGTTCGGTCAAAAAACATCTAAGCGGCGGCGAACGAAAGCGGCTGAACATCGGACTGGACATGATCAGCTCTGCGGATGTCTATCTTTTCGACGAGCCAACGTCCGGGCTGTCGTCCAAAGATTCGGAGCACGTTATCGAAATCATCCGGAGCCTTTCGCACAATAAGATAGTCTTGGTAACCATCCACACGCCCACCTCGAAGATCTTCCAAATGTTCAACAAAGCGATCTTGTTGGACAAAGGCGGCCGCCTGGTCTTTTTCGGCACACCGCAAGAAACGCTTCAATATTTTGCGGCGGCGGAACACGAGCAGCAATTCGGGGCGGAGCTTGGCGGTTGCCCCTCTTGCGGCACGACTCGCCCCGAATTTATTTTCGACGTGTTGGAGACACCGCTGCGGGATCTGAGCGGCGATATCATTTACGAAGAGAACAGCAAGGGGCAACTCGTCCCAGCCAGAAGATATTCCCCGGACTATTGGCGAGACAAGTACGAGTCCTTCCGGCTGATCCAGGAAATGCGCCAGATTTCCCTGAAGCAGGAACCTCCGACCGTACTACCGGTTCCAAGCGACAAGAAGGAACCGACGCGCTGGCGCGACGAGTGGGTTCGCTTCACCACGATTTTGAAGCGGGCATTTGTCAGCAAACTTCGTAATCGAACCAACGTTTGGACCACGATTTTCGAAGCGCCGGTTCTAGCGGCATTGATCGGCTTTGTGCTGCGATACGCCGAGAATTCAAACTATGATTTCGCTTCCGCTTTTCATATTCCGACCTACCTGTTTCTGGCGCTGGTCGTGTCGATGTTCCTGGGGCTGACGAACAGTTGCGACGATATCATCCGGGACCGCCCAATCCTTGAGCGGGAGCGAAATCTGAACATTCATCTCCCGTATTATGTCGTCTCAAAATTTTTCACCTTGTCGTTGTTCGCCGTTATCCAGAGTGTGCTTTTTCTTCTGATCGGCGATGCGATTCTCGAGATTCGCGGGATGTTCTGGCCTTATCTCTGGTTCATGGGAACCACAGCAGTCGCCGGAGTCGCCGGCGGACTCTTGATCTCTTCGCTGGTGAGCGACGCGAAGACAGCGGCGAACATCGTCCCGCTGGTCCTGATTCCTCAAATCATTCTGGGCGGGGCGCTGATCAAGTACGACGAAATGAATCGGAACCTCGATTTCCTTTATGTGCTCACCCGCGATCGCGCGGCAAAAGATCAGCAACCAGCGGATGAACGGATGAAACCGAAAGATGTCGAAGTCCCGTTTATCTGCCAGTTTATCCCGATGCGATGGTCCTACGAAGCCATGGTGGTGGCGCAGGCAAAGCTGAATCCGTTCACGCGACGGCAGGATATTCTCACCGAAAAAATCGAGCAGTTGGCCAACCAGAAGGACCTAACGGCGGCGGAGAGCGACCGACTGGATGATCTGAAGGAAACATTGGCCATTCTTTCCGGACTCGTCGGGGAGAATTCTGGTCAGGTATATCAGAAATTGCATGAGATCGACAAGATCATAGCGGGCGCTGGGCTCGACCGCAAAAAATTTGATTACGGCGGTGATCAGGTGACTGCAGAACAACTTTTTCAGAATCAGAAGATCACCGACATGCTGACCGACGCGCAAATGAAGCAGAAAGATTATACCTCAGAAGCGCGAAACGTGTTTTTTGGACCTGAAAAGAATTATTTCGGCCAAAAGATGGACATTTTCGTGTTCAACTCCTGTATCATAAACGGATTTACTTTGCTGTTCCTTCTCTGTCTTCTGCTGAGCCTGCATCGCCAGCTGAGAACGATGTAAGAACGCAAGAAGCCAGGAGTTCAGGAGTTGCAGAATGCGTTTCAATGAGCGGCGGCGAGTTCTGCGCGCGCAGGACGACGAACCGGCTTTTTGAACAGGAACACCAGCGGGACACAAAGCAGGCAGACGATCACTAGCAACCGAAACTGGTCCACGTAGGAACCAAGCGAGGCTTGCTGCTGCAACGTTTGGTAGGTCACTCCGTACGCTTGATCGTGCGCGGCAGCCGAACCGATCTGCGGCGTTAGCGCCGCTTGTATTTTGGCGATATGTTCGTTAAACACCGGGTTGTACAGACTCATCTGACGGACCAAGAGCGCTTGATGGGTTTGTGTGCCCCGGGCCACCATGGTCGTGATCGCTGAGATCCCAACGCTTCCCCCGAGATTCCTGAGCAGATTTGTCAGCCCACTCGCCTCGCCCATATTCTCACGGGAGACCGTCGCCATCGAATAGGTTGTCATCGGCACGAAGATACAGGTAATCGAAAAACCACTGATGACTATCGGCCAGATGATATTCGACGGAGCAATCTGAATAGTGAGATTGCCAAACATGTACATCGACAGTGCCAGAATCGCGAACCCGCCGCCAATCCATGCGCGTCCGTCGATCTTGTGGTTCGCAAGAATCCGGCCAGAAATAATGCTGCCAAGAATTGCGCCAAAACCACGCGGACTCATTACCAGCCCGGCACTGTACGAAGTGTAGGAAATGAGGTTCTGAAGGAATAGCGGTAAAATCGCCGTTGTCCCATAAAGAATTGCTCCGACCAGGAACAGCAAAAGCGAACCGATCGCAAGATTGCTGTTCCGCAGGATTCGGAGGTTTACGATCGGGTTTTCAACTCGTAGCTCCCAGACGACGAACGCGCAGAATCCGATCGCAGCACCCCAAGCAAGGAATTGAATCAGGTCAGAGTACAGCCAGTCTGCGTCCTGCCCTTTGTCGAGCATGACCTGGAGACACCCTATCCAGACGGTCAATAACGCGAATCCAACAAAATCGATCTTGCCGGGCCGGGAATTTTTAAGGTAGGCCGGGTCCACCAGCAGAATGGAGCAGAGAATAACCGCCAGAATACCGATCGGAATATTGATGTAAAACACCCAGCGCCACGAGTAATTGTCGGTTAACCAACCCCCTAGAGTCGGTCCCAGGATAGGCGCAACGACCACACCGATCGCGTATACCGACATCGCTGTGCCCCGCTTTTCGTGCGGAAAACTTTCCAGGAGAACGGTTTGCGCAATCGGCTGCAGCGCTCCTCCCCCGATGCCTTGCACGATGCGTGCCACGATCAGCATCCCCAAGCTACTGGCTAAACCGCATAGGGCGGATGAAACGGTAAAGATCACGATGCAGGTAATCAGAAATCGTTTCCGACCAAAGAACCGGCTTAGCCAGCCAGTCGCCGGCAACACAATCGCGTTTGAGACAAGATAGCTTGTCAGAACCCATGTCGCCTCATCGGTGCTGGCTGAAAGATTACCCGCAATGTGATTCAACGCCACGTTGGCGACAGAGGTATCCAACACCTCCATGAACGTTGCAAGCATCACCGCAAAAGCGATGAACCAGGGATTGACAGCCGGTTTCTGTTCGTCAAACGAAGTCGGTGACACCGATGCAGCTGCCATAACGCGCCGTCAACTACTCAATCCGGTTTAGCAACCTCCGAAGCCTTGGGCCTGCGCCCCAATCCTCGGCGGACAATGAAAATGACGCCGACCCCTAATACCAGAAACGCGATGCCGACGATGAGAGGAGAGTACTCCGGACTTGAAATCTCTACGGACGGAACAACCGATTCACCCGGCCCCAACGGTAATCCGGTCCCGGTATTCAACGGTTCGTCGAAAAGTATTTTTACTGGAATACGCTGAACCACCTTCACGTAGTTCCCTGTCGCATTCTCGGGCGGGAGCAGGCTGAAACGGGCGCCGCTGCCAGCCTGAATACTATCAATGTGCCCCTTGAATTTCTGGTCGCGCAACGCGTCCACCGCGATTTCGACTGTCTGGCCAGGGTGCATCCGCCGGATCTGGTCTTCCTTGAAATTCGCCGTCACCCAGACCTCTTTCGGCACTAGGGCGAACATATTTTGACCAGCTTGAACGTATTGTCCGGATTCGACCGACTTTTGAGTCACCCAGCCAGACTCCTGCACCAGAATTCGGGTGTAAGATTGGTTCAACTTCGCCGTTGCAACATTGGCGTCGGATTCATGGATCTGCGCGGTCACCGCCTGGACCAGCCCGGCATAGGCATCGACTTGAGCACGCGCCTCGTCTACCAGCGCTTTATCGCTTAGCACCTTCTTGTCGGCGGCGTCTAACGTCGCCTGAGCAGATTTTGCCGCAGCACGATACTGATCGACATCGAGCGGCGAAACCACTTTTGTTCTGTAGAGGTCTTCGTAACGCTTGAAATCGCTCTGCGCCTTATCGTTCTGCGCAGCGTCTGCGATAGCGGTCGCTTGATCCGACTCGACGGTCGCCTGCGTCGTCTTGACGTGAGCGATCGCCTCTTGGAGTGCAGCCTGTGCAGCCACAGCCTGCGCTTGCGAACTTTGCAGAGCGGCGGACTTTTGACGTGCTGCAGCGTCGAAGTCCCGCGGATCCAGTTCAACGACGAGATCACCTTTGTTCACCGTTTGGTTATCCACCACGTAGACCGATTGAACGCGTCCAGCGACTTTGGCTGAGACAGGGATAATGTGCCCATCAATGAAGGCGTCGTCCGTGGACTGGTATGCCGCGGAATTGACAATGTAGGTGAGTCCGAAGATCACCGCGAACGCAAATAGCAGAGCCACAGCGAGCGTCGTAAGGACGCGTTTGGCTGAATACGTTCGAGTTGCTTTGCGAGGCGCGCCGTCGCCCTTGTTATCACGTACTTGCGAACGTGCTCCTGTCGGCGCTAATTCGATTTGCTGGGCCATAACAGTTCCAAAGGGTCAATGGGCGGTCGTTTCGATCCCGCGCACAAAGATGTCGACCACGGTCGATATGTACGTATCAGTGGGATAATTGCGCGGGAGATACGCGCCCTGACGCAGCATCCCGGCATAAAGGGTGTTCTTAAAAGCGTCGAGGGCGCATTCAACGTTCAGCTCGCTCCGGACGACACCCGCTTGTTGTGCGTCTGTCAGAATAAGGACCAGCCGCTCGCGGACCGGCTGGATCACATCGGCTATCATTGTCTGCATCGACTTCGGCAATATTTGCGCCTCAGCCAGAAAAGCTCGGGCAATGCCTTTCTTTTTTTCCATATGGGAATAATAGTGACGCGCATATTTTTCCATGCTCTCGCGCAAGTTCTCTTTCCAGGAAGAATGCTGGTCCATCATAGCGACCTCGGACGCCAACCCGCGTTGGAGGACGGAGCGCAGAAGCTGTTCTTTGCTCTTGAAATGCCGAAACAGGGTAACTTCGTTGACACCTGCTTTTCGGGCAATTTCGCGGGTAGTCGCCCCTCGGATACCGTCCCTGGAGAAGGTTTGCGCAGCAGCATCCAGCAGCCGTTCGCGCGTCAAATCAACGGAAGAAACGTTCGGACGTTTCCGTTCCAGAGCGGCCGCTGAAGTTCGCATGCAAGTACTTACTTACATTATTTGACGAATGCAAGGGTTTACTTCCAGTTTTCCACCGTCGATTCCGGCTTTGGTGCCGCGACCTGTTGTGCTATCTTTTGCGTCCAATGACTGAAATTCGGCGCGCCTACCTGCAGCGAGAGACGGCAGAGACTTATGTCTGCGTCAACCTCGTGATCGATGGCTCAGGAACTTCTTCCATCCAGACAGGTATTCCGTTCTTCGATCACATGCTTACTCTACTGAGCAAGCACAGTTTGTTCGATCTGAAAATCGATGTTCGCGGAGATCTCGCGGTGGACTATCATCACAGCGTCGAAGATACGGGAATCGTTCTCGGCAAATGTCTTGCGCACGCCCTTGGCAATAAAGCCGGGACGAAACGGTACGGTTGGGTGCTCCTGCCAATGGATGAAACTCTCGTCCAGGTCGCAATCGATTTGAGCGGCAGATCGTACCTTCATTATCAGCCACCGGACAACGCGGCATCCATCGGGCAATTTGACTTCGAGCTTTTAGAAGAATTTCTGCGTGCCTTCAGTTCCAACGCGAACCTCAATCTGCACGTCGACATCCTGCGCGGCCGAAACAGCCATCATATGGCAGAGGGGATTTTCAAGGGTCTGGCAAAAGCACTGGATCAGTCGTGTCAGATAGACAGTCGAGTTGGTGGCATTCCCAGCTCAAAAGGAACCTTGTGACGGCGCGAGCAAGAATTGGATTGATCGACTACGGCTCAGGCAATCTGCGCAGTGTCGCGAAAGCCCTCGAGGCCGTAGGCGCTGAACCTCAACCGATCGTCTCGGGTCCGATTCCCGATGGGCTCGACGCACTGGTTCTCCCGGGCGTCGGCTCGTTCGGGGATTCGGTGCGTCATCTGCAGGAACGCGGGCTATTTCGACCCATCCGGGATTGGCTGACGAGCCAGAAAAAGTTTCTCGGTATTTGTCTCGGGTACCAACTTTTGTTTCAAGCGAGCGAGGAATCGCCCGGGGTAGAGGGTCTCGGGTTGTTTGAAGGCACGGTACAACGATTCCGGGCCCCCGATATCAAAGTGCCGCAGATCGGATGGAATCGACTCACCTGGACAAACGAAGCGTATAAACGGTTCCCGGAACTACCGAGCAATCCGTTCGTTTATTTTGTCCATTCCTACTATCCTGTTCCTGAAAACAGGTCCATGATCGCTGCGACGGCAGAGTACGGAGAAGAGTTTGCAGCAGCGATTGTGGCCGACAATCTGTTGGCCACGCAGTTTCATCCCGAGAAAAGTCAGGAGAACGGATTGGCAATTCTGCGCCAGTTTGTTAGTTCACTAACATGATCATATTACCGGCGATCGACCTGCTGGACGGGCAGGTAGTGCGTTTACGCGAAGGGAAACTCGCGGATAAGACGGTTTATTCTGACGACCCCTTAGGGTTTGCCAGACGCTGGGAGGAGGAAGGCGGAAACTGTCTGCATGTTGTAGACCTCAACGCTGCCTTCACCGGCGAGCCTCGAAATATCGACATGATCAAACGACTCGTCCGGACGCTGAACATTCCCGTGCAGGTCGGGGGTGGAATACGTTCGCTCGAAGCAGCCACCAATTTTATCGAAGCCGGAGTTTCAAGAGTCGTACTCGGAACCGGCGCGGTAGACAGCCCCATTTTTCTCGAGAGCCTGGTGAACCGTTTTGGGGGAGAGAAAATCGCGGTGAGCGTCGACGCGCGAGACGGCCACGTGGCGGTCAGAGGATGGACGGAGGTCACTACGATCAACGTCCTCGATTTTATTCGGATGGTTGAGAAGCTGGGAGTGGGGACGATTATTTTTACGGATATCGCGACGGACGGAACGTTGATCGGGCCAAACTTCCCGGTCCTCGAGAAAATTCTCGACAGCACTCAGTGCAACGTCATCTCGAGCGGTGGTGTCGCGACCCTCGAACAGATCAAACAGCTCGCCTCGATGCCGCGCTTGTACGGGCTGATCATCGGCAGGGCCCTGTTCGACGGGACAATCGATCTTGAAGAGGCTGTAGCCCTGGCAAATTATCACAGCGAGGCGCGCGGCGCGGTTTAGGGGAGGAGTTCAGGAGTTACAGAATTGGGAAGGCTCTAAATGACATTGAGTTAAGCAAGAGTACAGACCGATGGCTGAGTCTATCGCCGCTCTAATTCTGTAACTCCTGAACTCCTGCAACTCCTGAACTCCTTCCTCATCTCCCAACTGTCCGCGCCGATTTCCCCAGATCGATCAAATCCGACAGGATATTCAGCGTCTCTCGTTTCCCCGGATCGCTATCAGCCAGGTTTGTGGTATCATCGTCGTCCAGCGCGGCTTCGACCGGATCGTCGCTGGACTGGCTCGGCTTGGCTTTCGCCGATTTCGGCGTGGCCGCGGGATCCGGTCTCTGTTCGACCAGCTTCAGCTGTGGCTTGTCCAAGTCAGCAAGCGTTAAGTCGTACGTCTTGTCATGGTCGTCGCTTGCCGCCTTCTTGCGGTCCGCTTCTTCTTTTTCTTTCTGTTTCGCTTCTTTCGCCATCTCGTCGCGGCGGGCGGATTCGTTGAGCGACAGCCGATTGCTCTTCAGCCTCTCGTCCAACTGCCGGACATCGTCAGAAATATCCTGCAACTGTGAATCCTGGTTGACACGATTTGAGGAACGCTGACGGACCTCATCGACATCCAGTTGTTTCCGGTTCGCAGCCACATCGATCGGCGCCGGTTCGACTTCGTCGTAGGCCAGGGGATGCTGTAACGCTGTTTCCCCAAACTCATTGTTATCCGTGAGAGAAGGAAGCCGGACGTCCGAAACGACGCCGCGGAGCTGGGTCGATCCGCCAGCCACACGATAGAACTTTTGAACGGTAAGCTTCAACGCACCAGCGTCGTTCGAAGCGTTTCCAAGCATCGGCATGAATCGGCCGAGCTCCAGCATGGTTTGAACTGTGCCTTTGCCGAATGTACTGGAGTCCCCAACAATCAAAGCGCGGCCGTAATCTTGCATCGCTGCAGCAAAGATTTCACTGGCAGAAGCGCTCAGCTTATTCACAAGCACAATCATCGGACCGCTGTACAAGGCGTTGCCCTCTCGATCTTTCAAAACGTCGATATCACCGTTCGCGTCCTTCACCTGAACGACAGGGCCCTGATTGATAAACAACCCGCTCATTTTGATCGCCTCGTCGAGCGAACCGCCACCATCTCTCCTTAGATCGACAACCAATCCTTGAATCTGCTCCTGTTCCAAGCGTTTTAAGAGCGCCGCAACGTCACGTGACGTGCTTTTGCCCGTCCGAGATTTCTCCATGTCCTGATAGAACGACGGCAGCGTGATCCACCCTAACTTCTGAATCGATCCGTCCGGCAAATCTCTCTCGATAATTTCAGCTTTTGCCTCCTGTTCGGTCAGTTTCACGTTATCGCGAACTAGCTCAACCACCCTGCGTTTTGAGGGGTCAGTCGCGTTGGAAGGGATAAGTTGAAGGCGAACAACCGTCCCTTTTTTGCCTCGAATCATTTCAACGACTTTGTCGAGCTTCATGTCCACCGTGTCGACAAACGCATCTTTGCCTTGGGAAACGGCGGCGATCCGATCACCGACAGTCATTTTGCCGCTCATCTGCGCAGGACCGCCGGGCAAGAGTCTTTGGACTTTTGCGTAACCGTCGTCCGAGCGGAGTTCGGCGCCAATGCCAGTCAAAGAAAGACGCATATTAATCTCAAAGCTCTCGAGATCGGAGCGTCCAAGATATTCGGAATGGGGATCGTACGATTGTGCCACCGCGTTCAGAAAGAGCTGAACAAGATCCTCATCATCCCGCTCTTCGACGCTTTTCAGGAGCTGATCGTACCGTCGGGTAACCACCTTAGGTCCGGGATCGACCGCAAATTTATTCAGTTTTTCCTGCAGCAATTCTTCCTCCACTCGGTCTTTCCAGAGGGAATCGGCTTCCGCGATATTGGCCGGCCACGGTTCTTTGCGCCTATCCAAGGCCACCGTTCTGCTGCTCTTGAAAGTATAATCCTTTTTCAAAAGCAGGCGGATTTTCGCGATCCGGTCTTCTACACGGGCCCTGAAAACCCCGTAGATTTCCTTCGCCGGCTGCAAATCTCCGAGCAAGATGCTGTCGCCCAGAGTTCCACCGTACTTCTGGCTAAATTGATCAACATCTTCCTGCGTGAAAAACAACTTGTTGTAATCCAGATTCTCAAGATAGGTCTCCAGAATCCGTTTGGACATTTCGGGGTCGAGTTTCTGTCGGCTATAGTGGCCTTGCTCGAGGAGGCGACCTACCGTGATAGCGACTTGGCGCGGATCAGCCGAGTTTGGCTTATCCTCCCCAAAAACCCAAGTTGAATTCAAAAGCAATAAAACTGCGCCAGCAGCGATACTAATAGTTTTCATGCGTCGACCAAAGTGCACACTGTCCCAACGGTCCCAGAATTCAGGCCTTAAGCCGAAAGTCTGATTTTTTCCAAATTCCGGATTCTCTATTCACTATGCTCCACTTTCAAACTTTTATTGGCGGTATTTTCGATACCAACGCGTACTTGGTTCAAACGCCGGGAGGAAACATTTTGATCGATGCTCCGACCGGGTCGTCGGACTGGATCCGGGATCTGGGAGTGCGACTCGACATGCTGGTGCTTACCCATGGTCACCCCGACCATTTCGATGACGCAGCCAAGATCAAGCGGGCATCCAACTGCCAAGTCGGTTATCACAAGGATGGCATCCCTCTCATTACCGATGCTGATTTTTTCAAAAATAAGGGCTTCTTCTTCGAAACGGAATCCGTGCAGCCAGATTTTTTGATCGACGAGACACCTCAACTTGATCTGTGCGGCATACCCTTTCGTGTTCTTCTCGTTCCCGGCCACTGTCCCGGAAGTCTCTGCTTTTACTCAGCCGGCAACGAGATCCTTTTCGCCGGCGACGTACTTTTCGCCGGGAGCATCGGCCGGACAGACTTCCCAGGCGGCGATCATCAATTGCTGATCCGCGGCATCCGCGAAAAGATTCTCACTTTGCCGGACACGACCGCGGTATTGCCGGGGCACGGACCTCAAACGACAATCGGTGATGAGCGACGCAACAATCCATTTCTTCGATAGATCCGCAGGCAGCAAAGGTCTGGCCGATCAATTCAATACCGACTGGATTTCAGTTTCGCTGAGTTCCATTGGATGCCCGGTCCAAACGATTTTTCCACTTTTGTCGACCAGAAAAGCGGTGGGAATCGCCTGGATTCCAAACTCCTCGTAGATCGATCCCGGCGTATTAATTGCCACATTATAATCCATCGGAATCTGCTTTTGAAATTTCTTAACGGTCGCCTCGTCTTCGTCCGTGATTCCGACGATCTGCAATCCCTGGGCTTTGTACTTGGAGTAGATCTCGTTCAGGTGCGGAATGCTCTTCCGGCAGGGAGGGCACCAAGTGGCCCAAAACTCTACGAGGAGGGGTTTGCCAGCGAGTTCAGGCTGTTTACCCAGGTAATTCAGGGCGAGCACCGGAAGTTGTTCCCCTTGTTTAACGACAACCATCTCCGCATGGGTGGGCGCTGCCGGCAACCCGATCAGCAACCCCGCACAAAGAGCAATAACGATTTTTTTCATTTGTAACTCCGTAGTTGGATCTCTTTTACGTGATTTCGTTCATTCTTGACGTGTGACCCGCCCGAACCCCGGTTTCCCCAGATGAACGAATCGCGGTCATCCAGGCGATCAGTCAAGGCGACACTTCCGTGAGAATGATTTGGCCCTCCGCAACCAGGTACTGCCCGACCCGAGCCTCGACGGCGCATTGAACAAGGTCACCGACATCAGCCAATTTGCGGGCACTGAAACTGATCGGTTCCTCTGGACGAACTGGACGCAAAAATTTCATTGATCGAATGGCGGCAAGCAAAAACACCTTTTGCGGGCCACCCACGGCTATCCCGGCTGTCTGAGCCATTCCTTCAACTAAGAGTACGCCGGGGACAATTGCATTCCCGGGAAAATGGCCTTCGAAGAAAGTTTCGCTGCTTCGAAAGGTCTTTGAGCACTGTGCAAGCGAACCCGCTTCGAGCTTGTCGACCGATTCAACGAAAATGAACGGCGGACGATGCGGCAATCCGAGAGAAACTGGATCCATCATTCAAGATGCGTTCATAGCTCGGTATGGACTATCGTCCTTTCCCCCGAAATACACAAATCGTGCGGCGACGCTGTGCGTGAGTTGCAACCCGGAGCGGGCGGGTGGAAGATTCGATGTGGCGATCGATCTTTTAGCCCACGATTACCGAGGCGATTTCCCTATCCTCGACCAGAAGGTGAACGGATTTCCGCTTGTCTACCTGGACAACGCGGCCTCCACGCAGCATCCGGTTTGCGTAATCGACGAGATTGCTCGGTATTACCGGGAAGACCACGCAAATGTTCATCGGGGCATCCACGCACTGAGCTCGCGCGCGACAAAACTTTACGAAGACGCGCGCATCGTAGCTGCCCAATTTCTGGGCGCAGCATCCAGCGAATCAATCATCTTCACTCGAGGAACCACCGAAGGAATCAATCTAGTCGCTAGTTCCTGGGGAAGCGCGCATCTTAGCCCGGGAGAGATCATTTTGATCACCGAAATGGAGCATCATGCCAATCTGATTCCATGGCAAATGATTGCACGGCGGACTGGTGCTTCGCTGCAATACATTCCGATCCATGGAGACGAAGGGACCGTTGATTGGTCTCTCCTGGACCAGCGCCTGAAGGAAAATCCGGTTCGGCTGCTTGCCTTCACGCATATTTCCAATTCGCTCGGATGCATCAATCCGGTGCGAGAGATTTGCACGACGGCTCGACGCCACGGAGTCGTCACCCTGGTGGACGCAGCACAGAGCGCGGGTCACGCACCAATCAACGTTCAGGAGCTCGGATGCGATTTTCTTGTTTTTTCGGGGCACAAATGCTGCGGCCCGACCGGTATCGGTGTCCTGTACGGCAATCCTGAACTGCTTGCCGATTTAGAGCCGTCCCAGTTCGGTGGCGAAATGATTTCCAGAGTCACGTATGAGTCGGCCGAATGGAAATCGGGACCGCACCGTTTCGAAGCCGGGACACCCCATATTGCCGGTGCGGTAGGGCTTGCGTCCGCCTTAGAGTACCTGGAAAACATCGGACGGTCGGCCATTCGTCATTCGGACCATCATTTTGGCCGGGTTGCTTACGAAAAGCTTTCGGCTTTACCAGGGATCCGTATCCTCGGTCCGAAAACTGAGAGAGCCGGCCTCGTCAGTTTCCAGCTGGGAACGATTCACGCCCACGATCTGGTGGCTTACGCCGACCAGTTCGGGGTAGCGATGAGAGGTGGGCATCACTGCAACCAGCCTCTGATGCGTAAGCTGGGGCTGCAAGCGACGGCTCGGGCCAGTTTTTATTTCTATAATACAGAGAGCGAGATCGACCGTCTCGTCGACGTATTGTGGGACGCCATTCGATACTTTGGAGACTGATGGAGATCGACGACCTGTACCAGACGATCATCCTGGATCACTCGAAGCGGCCCCGAAATTTTGGCGAACTCCCGCCACCGGCTGTCAAGGGAGAGGGCTACAACCCTTCCTGCGGGGACGAAATTGCGGTATTCGTCAGCGAGTCGCCGACCGGGACGATCGAACAGATCCGATTTAATGGTCAAGCCTGCGCGATCTGCATGGCTTCCACGTCGCTGATGACGACCCAGGTGAAAGGCAAAACCACCGCTCAAGCCTTGGGATTGAAACGGGTATTCATTGAATTTTTGACGAAAGAGGCGGCGCCCGCAAATGGCCTCGGGAATCTGCAGGCATTCGGCGGCGTGAAAAAATTCCCGCAAAGATTGAAGTGCGCGACCCTCGGATGGCATGCGTTAGCAGCGGCCTTGGGAAACTGCGGGCAATGATTCCAATGCCGAGCACCCATTTTGACCGCTCTGCCTCAATGAAAATGTACCTGTTTAGCGCCGTGTAGCGCCAATCGTTCTCGAACTTTCAACGTCATTGGCAATCGGCGCGATTCCCGCATCCACAGAAGTCGAGGACGAGACGATCCAGGAGGTACCAATACCGCGCTAACACATACCAGCAACGCCTCGCCGACCAGTCGATACGCCAACCCCCACCGACCCGTGCTCCAAGGAGTCACGCCGGCGCCTGATCGATGCTCAGCGGCGCTTCGGGCATTGAAGAGGGTCTCGCCACCACGTTGCGGCGGGTCTGCAACTCGCGATTCACACATAGGAAATACCTGAAATCCGGTGGACTTGCTCCGACATGGTATGCCCGCGCCTTATCAATGATCTCTCGCTCGCTCTTTGTCATCCGTTCCTGCATCAGCAGGTATTCGGTCCAAGACGGGTACAACATTTCCATCCGGAAACTGTTTGGTCGACCGAGATCTTCGTGCAGCCGCCAACTGAATGCGCCATTTCGCAAGTGGATCAACCGGACTTCACGCAAGACGTCGAGCATCCCTTGTCCTCGTATGCGATCGACTTCGACGTCAATCATGATCGCCACCGGGCCATCGTGCGGCGCCGGGATGTGGATCAGCTTGTGCGAAGCACCGGATACCGGGCCCGGCTCAAAATTAAGCGAGCTGGTAAAATCAATCGACAACCGGAGTTGAATAACCAATGTCGCCAACTGCAAAACACAGGCGACGATCAGCGTCGGTTGCACTCCCCAAATGGAAACCGAGGTACCCCAGACAATCCCTCCGAGCGCCATGGCGCCTTGCGCAGCCATGATGATCGTCGCATTCATCCGGCCCCGTGCCCAACTTGGCATTGCGCGCTGTCCGGCAACCCAGAGCTCGGAGGCCGCCATTGTCCATGCCGTTCCGGCGATCCCGGCCGCAACCAGGAACAGCGACGGCGTCCGGACTGTCCCCATCAGAAAAAAGACAACGGCGACCAGGATATTCGCGAGCACAGTGACTGTGTTCGAATGAAATCGCGCTCTTGCCCAAGGCAGAATGAACACTGCGCCCAGCACCGAACCGACCCCCATACTCGTAAACACTAAGCCGAGATTTGAAGGATCCAGGTGCAGTTCCTTCAAGCCGACGACCGGGATAAGCGATGGGATGATCGAGATGAAAAACGCAAACAAAAGATTGCGGGCCAGGACAATTTGAATGCCCGGGGTATAGCGAACGTATCGGATCGCAGTAACAAAAGACTCCAGGAAACTCTCCAATGGAAGGTTCGAAGCGGGTTTCGGATGTTTCAAACGCTGGATCGCAAAAAAAAGCACAAAGAAACAAATCCCGTTCATCGCGAAAACGGCGTTCGGGTTGACGACACGAAGCAACAATCCGCCAAGCGCCGGTCCGATGATCCCGGAGATATTCAACTGTAATCCGCCGAGTGTTGAGGCAGAGGGTAGTTCCTCATTCGTAACGATTTCAGGCTGAATCGATGTCCATGCGGGCGAGTAGAATGCAAAACCGGTTCCAATCAAAAATACAGCCGCCAAAAGGACCCACGGATAAATCAGGTTAAGGAAACCGAAAAGAGCCAGTCCTCCCGCCGCGATCGCCAGCCAGACGGTCATGACCAGCATCATTCGTTTGCGGTCAACCATGTCGGCGAGTGCGCCTGCCGGTAAGGTAAAGAAGAAAAATGGTAACGAAGCCACGGTCGACATCAGCGACAAAAACAGAGGGGAATCGCTCACGCGGTTCATCGTCCATGTTGCGGCTGTGTCTTGCGCCGCCACGCAGGTGCCAGAGATTAAACTGGCAAGCCACATGTTTCGAAAAACCGGGTTCCGGAGAGCGGTCCAAGTAGAGTTTTCGCTCATTGGGGGATGTTTAGCATTGTTGACTAACAGATAATCGGGACTCGATCCAGCAGACATTGCACATCGCATCGCGGGCCGTCCACGAAACAATGCGCTAATCATCGCCGATCGTTACAATTTTGAGGCGCCGGAACCCCTAGAAATTCCGGGCAGAAAGGACCGGACTCAGACCACCCGTTCCGCGTTCGCGTCCTTGATCCGAACCGGGTGTCCGTGTCCGGGAGGTGGCGGCGCGCAAGGAGCCGCGGGTTTTCCACCGAGTAACTCCTTGTTCACCGAGATGTAGTGCTTCACTGCAGGTCCGTCCGGTCGAATATCAAGGCTCCATGCCTTCTCAATGTTGCTCTGTTCTTGTTTCGTAATCCGTTCATGCTGGAGCAGATGCTCGGACCAGGAGGCGACCAGCATCTCCACTCGGAAAAAGTCGCACTCGGAGAGATCTTCGTCGAGGCGCCAACTGAATGCCCCATTCCGCAAATGCATCAATCGGACCGCCCGCATCAGCTCCAGAAATCTCGCACGATTCACCGGTGCGACCTGAAAATCGATCGTGATCGCCACCGGGCCGTCCGCCGGACTCGGCGCATGAAGCATGGCATGGTATTGAGTCGCGGGCGCAGCACGCTCGAAATTCAGCGTCCCGGTAAAATCGATTGAAAGCGGAAATGCAAGCGCCAAGCTTGATAACAACAAGGCCGCAGCTGCCAGGAGAGTGAATTTCACGCCGAGAGAAGCGGCAGACCCACCCCAAACGAGGCCTCCCAACGCCATACCCCCTTGCGAAAGCATAATATGAGTGGCGTTCATGCGCCCACGGGCCCACGGCGGCATCGCCCGCTGACCGGCCACCCACAGTTCAGAGGCGGCCATCGTCCACGAAATACCAGCCAGACCCGCCACAACCATAAATAACGGTGTCGCACGCACGATGGCCATCAACACGAAGACGATTGCAAGTAAGACACTCGCGAAAATCGTGAGCGCGTTCGGAGAAAATCGGGCCCGCGCCCACGGAATCACCACAATCGCGCCGAACACCGACCCCACTCCCATGCTCGTGAACAACAACCCGAGGTCCGCGGAATTCATTAAAACCTCTTTGAGCCCGATGACCGGCAACAGCGCGGGTATGACCGCAATGAAGAGGGAAAAGAGGACGTTTCTCGCAAGGACCACTTGGATTCCGGGAGCATATCGGACATAGCGAATCGCCCCCACCAAGGACTCAAAAAAATTCTCCAACGGTAATCGCGACTGTCTTTCTTTCCGCTTCCATTGCGCAATCGCGCCGATGACGAGGAGGAAGCACACGGCGTTCGCGGCGAAGATCCAATTCGCGCTGTAATGACTCAGAATGACCGCGGCGATCGCGGGTCCGACAATTCCACAGAGATTAAGCTGCAGCCCTCCCAGAGTGACGGCCGAGGGCAATTCGTCGTTTGTTACAACTTCCGGGATAAGTGAGCTCCAGGCAGGCGCGCTAAAAGCGAAGCCGACGCCAATCAGAAAAACACACGCCAAAATCACATATGGATTCAGCAAACCCGCCACGCCGAGCACCGCGAGCATGCCCGCGGAGAAGGCCAACCAGAGATTCATCGTGCACAGCAATTTTTTTCGGTCGACCAGATCGGCCAGGGAGCCGGCCGGTAAAGTGAAAAAGAAAAGAGGAAGAGAGGCCACGGTCGACATGACGGAAATGAGAAATTTCGATGACGTCAGCGTGTTCATCATCCACGTTGCTGCAGTATCGTGAGCCGCCACACAAACACCTGAAACCAAGCTTGCGATCCAGAGTCTGCGAAACACCGGGTTCCTGAGCGCAATCCAAAGCGAAGTATTAGTCATAGAACCGACAGAAATTGGCTAACGCCCAAACCTTGGTCTTTCACGATTAGAAGCTTAGTAATAAAGCCAGTTTCGTTTTTGCACAAAGGTTGAAAAGGTTTCCGGCACTCGTGCCCAGGTTGTTGCATTACAATTCGTTCAAAGAAGATGTCTTGACTTGATGGAACCATCTCATATGCCGTTGCAGGAACTTTCCCGGTCCTCGGATCCTCAGACCTCGGCCCTCATGGTGACAAAACTATGCCCTAAAATCATACTGGAAGGCACACGTCTGACCGGTAAAACTGATATCGCGCTCACCTTAAACGAGCATCCGCGAATTGTCGGCACACGCAAATACCGTTATCATTCGCCCATCGTCTCAGCCGAATGGAGCGGCTTCACCAAGGCGCCGTGGGGCGCCAGCTTGATCAATTTCGAACCGGAGGACGAATCAATCGTCCTCGAGACCTATCGCACTTGGGCAAAATTGTTTGAGCTCTATAAGTATTATTCCTGGATCATCGATCGGTTTCACATCTCGACCCAGGCTTCGAGGCTTTTTTACGCCCACAAACGCTACGATTTCACCTGGCTCGAAAAGCGCCTCGTCAAACTTGGTTTTCGCCTGGTGTTTTGCTATCGAAAGCCGGAGTCGTTCGAAGAGGCCCGCGATCGGCGATTGAAGATCTCGAGTAACCCGTCGCAGTACGAAGATTTTGCCATTTTCATTCGAGAACAGGAAGTCGTGCAGGAATTCGTGGACGCCTCGCTCCTCCCTAAGCTGGTCGTCGACGTCACAGACAACCGTGTGGACAGGATCGTGACGCAGATCGCGAATTGGCTGGAGGCAACGGGAGGGCTGACAGCGCCAGATTAGTCTCCCGCGAGATTGACCTGACAGGAGAATAGGCGTTTAATCTCGCTAGGGCAAAATCTCATAAGTGTCAATTATGGGAGCTGTTTCCCCCCTCAAAGTGAAAAAGGTCATTCTGCTTTTGACGTTATGGTTGCTTGCCATGCCGGCGTTCGCGTGGACAGATGGCGAACTTTTGGTCTGGATGGACGCAGAGCGCACTCGTACCCTGGAACCGATCCTGAAAAAATTCGCGGATCAATACTCCATCAAAGTCCACCTCGAATCGCCGCAAAACATCACCGACAGCTTTCCGACCGCCGCCCAAATGGGGAAAGGGCCGGACATCGTCATCTGGGCGCACGACAAAGTCGGTGAATGGGCGGACGCCGGCTTAATCTCGCCCATCGAAGTCACTCATGAGACGCGGGAGAAATATTTCCCACAAGCTTGGGAGGCGGTGACCCACAAGGAAAAAGTCTGGGGGTTCCCGATTGGCTTGGAAACGGTGACGCTCATTTACAACAAAAAGCTCCTGGATGGGGCGCCGCCCAAGAGTCTTTCCGATCTGACGGCCCTGAATGAGAAGATCAAGCAGGAGCACCCCGGGGTCGCCAGCATCCTCTGGGATTATAAGAGCGCTTACTACTCATGGGGAATATTCGCGAGCGCCGGAGCCTACATTTACGCGAAGAATAACGATGGATACGATCTCGGCGATGTGGGCGTAGCCAATTCCGGCGCCGTGGAGGCACTTTCAAAGATCCTGGCGCTGGTGAAATCGGGCATTCTCCCGAAAAGCGTCTCCTACAGCGCAGCCGAAGACCTCATGAGTCAGGGAAAACTCGCGATGATGATCTCAGGGCCATGGGCATGGGCGAACCTGATGAAGACCGGAATCGACTTTGGCATCGCGCCGGTCCCAGGATGCGATGATAAACCGTCCAGACCATTTGTCGGAGTCAGTGCCGCATATGTTAATCGAGCGAGTTCGAACCAGGATATCGCAAAGGAGTTTATCGAGAGCTATCTGATCTCTGAGGAGGGCCTCAAAGCCATGAATGATGCAAAACCGATCGGCATTCCGTCGCTCATCTCGCTCGCAGAGCAGATGGACCAAGAGAACCCGCTCCTCAAGGAGATGAAGGTTTGCGTCGAACAAGGCGAAGTGATGCCGAATATCCCGGAGATGGGTCGGTTCTGGACTGCGGTTGGCTCCGCGCTCCAGCTCGCAACAAATGGGCAGGCCTCCGTTCAGGCTGCACTTCAAGAAGCCGCAGACAACATGCGCAAACATTGATCGCGCGAGGAATCTGAGCGAGTAGCACCCAGTGAGTTCTTCTCTCAACCCATGAAAGCAATCGTCTACGAAGCGCCAAGGCAATTCAAATACAAGGAAGTGCCCGAACCTAAGATTGAATCCGACGACGTTCTGGTTCGAATCGATGCATGCGGGCTCTGCGGCACCGATCTCCACATTCATGAAGGGGAATTCGCCCCGAGTTTTCCTTTAATCCCGGGCCACGAGTTCACCGGAGAAATCGTCGCCCTCGGAAATGCTGTGAAAGGCCTCAAGGAACGGCAGCGGGTCGTCGGAAACAGCAATAAATCGTGCGGAATATGCTTTTATTGCATGCGCGGCGACTTCCTGCTTTGCCTGAATATGCGAATGTATGGGGTCACGCAGGACGGAGGTTTCGCCCAATATCTCCGGATCAATGCGGACCGAATTTTTGCAATCGGCAATCTCTCTCCCAGAGAAGCGGTCATGGTGGAGCCCAGCGCCTGCGCGGTGCATGGGATGGAAGTTCTCGCAATAAAACCTGGAAGCGACGTTCTGCTGTTCGGCGCAGGTCCGACCGGCCAAGTCCTCGCGCAATTGCTCAAATTGAATGGCGCGGGACGACTGGTGGTCGCCGCGCCGGCAGGTCCGAAACTGGAACTAGCAGGCCGTCTGGCCGCGGATGAAATCGTTGCCATCGATCGAAAAAATCCCGACAAACATCGCAACCGGTTGCGCGAATTGAATCCGACGGGATTTGACTACATTATCGAAGCCACAGGTTCGGCTGCCGTGTGTGAGGACGCGCTGCAATTCGTCCGCCGGGGCGGAACGCTGCTTGTCTACGGCGTCTACCCGGAAAAGGAGACCGTCCGATTTAACCCGTTTGATCTGTTTCGCCGCGAGATAACGATCAAAGGATCTTTCGCCCAGATTGACGCGTTTCCGCGTGCGCTGGCCTATCTCGAGAGCGGTAAGATAAAAGTAAACGACATCGTGACCGACGAATTTGCATTGGAGGATTGGCCGAAAGTTCTCGAACACGCTTGGTCGCGCAAAGGGATCAAGATTGCGGTTATCCCCCCGTCGTAGCCTGCATCGCTCAGAGATCTCTCAGGGTTTGTGAGCGATGCACGCCAGCCGGTCTGCTCCCGAAGAAACACTTGCGAGGAGGATCGTCCGTGATACAAGTTTCGTTCCTCCGCATCGCTCGGGTGGTGAAATGGCAGACACGTACGTTTGAGGGGCGTATGCCGTAAGGCGTGGGGGTTCAAGTCCCCCCCCGAGCAGGAGGGCCACTTAAGAGCCACGCGTTGAAGTACTTCCCACGAGCCTCGGACCCCCCTGAACATAATTTCTCTTGGCCGGTCGATAGACTCTCCAAAAACGACTTATGCCGCTTCTTGTCGAACGAACCATACATTTCCCGCCACGTAACGCTTGCATGCGGCTAAGATAGCAGGGTTGCCGAAGACCAACTTTCTCGAAAATACCGTGGCCTGTGAACCCTTATGTACCTTCTTGTGCTTTTGTGAACTAGCGATTCATCCGAAATTTGACCCAGAAGCTGTCAAATGAAATTTTCGACGATTTCGGGTTAAACGGGTCTTCTTTGATTTGAAGCTCCAGCCGTAATTGCACACACCACTAATTCCGCTCCCAGACCCGAGCCGAAGAGGTCAGTAACAACATCAAAGTCATAAGTCAACGGCTGACCCTGCCGGCTTGCACAAAATATCGGCCAAATAATCACGCAAAATAATTCCCAATTCACAGCCGAGACCCTGACCGGGGTCAGAAAAATCGCCCTGCCTTAGCCCGCTTCCGAATCGCAGCCCAAGCGCATGGTTCAGTTAGATCAACTCGTTTACAATACTCTCTAAAAGCTCCTGACGCCCGCTGGTATATTGCACGGGATCGGGTTTGCTCAGTGCGTATTTCTCAAGCGAGGTGAAATCCTCTTTGCCCGCTTCGATGGCCGCGCCAATCCCGTCGTCCCAGGACGCATAACGGTTCTTCACCAATTCAGCCAAGCGGCCGTCGGCTCTAATCGCTGCCGCGATTTTCAAGCCGCGGGCAAAAGCATCCATACCGCCGATGTGCGCATAAAAGAGATCAATCGGCTCAAAGCTTTCACGTCGGACCTTTGCGTCAAAGTTAAGCCCACCCGTCGTGAACCCGCCCATTTTCAGGACCGTGAGCATGACTTGGGCAGTCAGGTAAAGGCTGGTCGGGAACTGGTCGGTGTCCCAGCCGATCAGTTCATCGCCTGTGTTGGCATCAAGGGTTCCAAGAGCGCCGGCGGCAGCGGCGACTTCGCACTCATGTTGCATAGTGTGGCCGGCTAGTGTGGCGTGGTTTGTTTCCAGGTTGAGTTTAAAGTGTTCGAGCAACCCGTATTCGCGCAGGAAGTTTAGACAGGTTGCAGCGTCAAAATCGTATTGATGCTTGGTCGGTTCCTTGGGTTTGGGCTCGAGGTAGAAGGGCCCCTTGAAGCCGATCTGTTTTTTGTAATCCACGGCCATGTGCAGGAATTTCGCAAGGTGGTCGATCTCCCGCTTCATATCGGTGTTCCAGAGGCTGGAATACCCTTCGCGGCCGCCCCAGAAAACATAGCCTGCCGCGCCCAGTTCATGAGCGACTTCGATTGCCTTCTTCACCTGCGCAGCTGCATAGACAAATACGTCGGCATTCGGACTGGTCGCCGCTCCATGCGCGAAACGCGGATGGATGAACAGGCACGCGGTGGCCCAGAGTAGTTTAATGCCTGTGCGTTGCTGCTCCTCTTTGAGCACCTTGACTACGGCGTCGAGATTGCGGTTGGACTCGGCGAGGCTGGCGCCTTCCGGCGCCACATCCCGATCGTGAAAGGCGTAGAAGGGTGCGCCCAGTTTCTCGATGAATTCGAACGCCACGTGCGCGCGATTACGTGCATTTTCAATGGAGTTTGAGCCGTCGTCCCACGGACGGATGGCTGTTCCGATGCCGAACGGGTCACTCAAAGGGTTTCGGAAGGTGTGCCAGTACGCCACGGAAAAACGAAGATGTTCGGCCATTGTCCGGTCCTCGATGACCTTGGTGGAATCGTAGTGCTTGAAGGCCAGAGGATTCTTGGAGGATGAGCCCTCGTAGGGGATCTTACCGATTTCTGAAAATGCGGGCTTCATAAATTTTAGCGACTAACCACGAACGTGTTGAATGAGTCGGCTTCTAAAGTGCTAGCGATCACTTTGTCGCCGACTTTCACCCGAACCGGTAACTGCTGGCAAAGGTCATTCTGTATCGCGATCACGACACTTTGGTCCGGATTACTGAACACCAAGAGGTTCTCATATCCGGTCAAACTTTTTATATTCAGACGCTTTGCACCTGGTTTAACAAAACGGCTTAGATGTTTAATCAAATAGTATTCGTAGTTGTACTTGAACGTCTTCGACTTCGTGTCGACGCTCAAAAGTGAGTTCTGCGCCCATCCCCAAGGGCTGACGACCCCTTCTTTCAGAGAAATATTCCAGTAGTAATAGGCGCTGACACCGTTCTCGAGGTAGTGCTTCATCAAAGTCCACGCGTAGCGGCAATATCGCCAGTCATTGGCGCCATCGCCGCACTCCTGCTCAGTTTGGTAAAGCTTCAGATCCGGGTAGCGCCGATGGACACCGGGAATAGCCCGCTTGCCGGCCCATTGGAATCCTGCACCTTTGATGTAGTTGCTGGCCTTTGGGTCTAGCAGAGCAGCATCAACGAGTTTTTCATTGGCACGTTCCACGGTTCCAAAAAACACGTCCACTCCGAGTCTTTGCATCTCGGGCCCCAGGAAGGCGATAAATCGAGCGAGCCCACCGGGAGTCCAACTGCAACTCGGGAACGGTTGAGGAGAATTGAACTCATTTTGGGGCATAACCATCTCGATCTTGATCCCCAGATTTGAGTATTCCTGGATGAACCGCGCAAAGTAGGTAGCGTAGGCCTTAAAATAGCGATCTTCCTGGATGAATTGGTCACGACCCTCCTTCGCCGCCTGATCCGGTTTCAACCCGTTGGGCGGCATATCCGGCTCAGACAGCTTACCTGCGTAATGGTTGTTGTATTTCATCCAGACTGGAGGACTCCACGCTGAGGCCCAAATCCTGAGAGCTGGCTGATATTGCAACGCGCCTTTGATGAACGGCACAATATTCTCAAGATCCCGAGATATACTAAAATGCTTGAGGTCGAAGTCGTTCGGAACCTCGTCATAAGAATACCAATCGAGCGAAAAATCGTTAGCGCCCACCGGCATGCGACCCATATTGAAGTTGGCACCGACACCGGGAGCGAAAAGGTCGCGAAGAATTGCTTCTTTGTCCGCGCTTGCTAGCATGTTCAAAGAAGCCCAACCGAGTTCATTGAAGCAAGCGCCAAATCCTTCGATGGTCTGAAGCGGTTGATCCAGGAACGCCTCAACATCCCACTTGCTGTTCGATGCCGCTGAGACTGTTAGTTGATCCTTACTCTGCCATTGGGACTTCTGATTCGTCGCAACCCACTCAACGTTATTCATTCACTTGTTCCTTAGTGTCTCCAGAAAGTTTTGCTCTTTGACTTAATACCGTTTTCTATCGGTAGAAAAGGGGTGTTTCCATCCCGCAGCTTCCTCCCGCAACGGCTGGCTCTAGCCTTGGCCGCTCTCCCCCCGGCGAGCGGCCAAGGCAGTGGCCCCACAATTTGTCTCCCATTACATGTGAGAAACTCTTCGACACATCTCACCCTAACCCTTGACCGCTCCAGAGGTCAGGCCAGCAATAATATGCTTCTGTGCCATGAGGTAAAAAATGACCGCGGGAGTCAGCGTCAGGCTCACAAAGGCCAGTACCTTGCCCCAATCGGTCCCATACTGACCCTGGTACTGCATGATACCCAATGGCCATGGATAAAGTGATTCATTGTTGATCATCACTAAGGGCAGTAAATATTCGTTCCAGCTTCCGACTAGGGATAGCACCCCCACCGTGGCGAGGATCGGTCGGGATAAAGGCAAGGTAATCTGCCAAAACATGCGCGGGTAAGTGCAACCGTCGACGAAGGCCGCTTCAAATAGCTCATGGGGCAATTCCGCAAAAAAGCCCTGTAGCAACACGATGGCGAAGCCCAGATTGAAAGCTGTCTGCGGCAAAATGACTCCCCAGTACGAATCCAGAAGTCCCATGTCGCGCACCCGAATAAAGACCGGCAGGACGGCTGTCGCAAACGGAAAGGTAAGCCCCAAAGCCAGGTAGTTGGCGAGCCACTTCTTGCCCGCAAAGCGTAGATGGGCCAGCACAAAGGCCGCCATCGAACTAACCAGCAACGTTAAGGTCACGGTAACGAAGGCTATAAAAGCCGAGTTGCCCAGCATCTGCCAAAAGCGGCCGCTCAGGGCGATCGATACGTAGTTGTCAAACTGCCACTGGCGAGGCAGCCCGAAGGCGTTGGTGCGCAGTTCGCCCGAGGTTTTAAATCCCCCAATGACTGTGGCCCAAAGCGGCAATAAACAGAGCCCGGCGGCCAGCAGCAGTACCAGCCATCGGTAGTAGACATCTAGACCGCGACGATTCTTTTCCATAGCCTTATCGTCCCTCCTTTGGACGCATGAAAAGCCGTTTGTAAAACACCATCACCAACACGCAAATGACGAACAGGCTCACCCCGATCGCGCTGCCAAAACCGACCCGCATCCGTTTGATGCCGAAATTGTAAAGGTAAGAGACTGCCGAGTTTGTCGAATTGGAAGGGCCCCCATCGGTTAAGGCGATAATGATGGCGAAAGCCTGCAATGAGCCCAGAATGCTGAAGAATAGCGATAGCACTGCCACCGGGCGCATCAAGGGCAGGATGATGTTCAATGTGGTCTGCCAAAGGTTGGCCCCGTCGATTTTTGCCGCCTCCAGCACTTCGTCCCCTATCCCCTGTCGGCCGGCGACGAAGAGTGCCATGTGAAAGCCAAAGTACTTCCAAATCACCACCACCAGGAGTGCAGCGGTAGCCCAACCCTGCGTGGCCAGTACTTGGGGCGCTTCCCGGCCAAACCAGCGATAAACCACGGACACCACTCCGTAATTGCCGTCGTACATGTAGCGCCAGATCAATCCCGCCACGATCTCGCCCAAGATGTAAGGCAAAAAGAAGATGGCTCGAAAGACCACGCTGGAGCGGCTCTTATCCGAAATCATCAACGCGAGCGCCAGCGCAAGCGGCACCTGGATGCAAGCTGACACCAAGATGATGAGCAAGTTGTTAAACAAGGAGCTGAAAAAAATCGGGTCATTCCAGACCCGCATGAAATTATCCAGGCCAACCCATTTGGAGGGCGCGCCGTACCCGTTCCAGTTAAAAAAACTGTAGTAAGCAGCTTCGACCACCGGCCAGGTGACAAAGAGGGTAAAGAGCAAAAGCGCCGGCGGTAAAAAGAGGAGGCAAGTCCTCATCTGGCTCGAGCCCGAAAAGTCCTGCAGACGCCGCCACAAGGTTGGTTTGACGCCCATCAGTTGCTCCAACTGGCGTGCTTCGGCGAGGCTGGGCAGGTCTTCCTGTACCTGCGAGGTGATGGTGGGGACTACGGGACGATTCCCGGCGGGAGTGACTGGATCGAGGGGAGAAGCCATAGGGGTGCCTATCGTGAGGCCAGCGCCGAAGCTGAAGCCGTTTGAGAGTGCGTTTTGTTCCGGCACCGCCCAATAAAATCACGGTACCAGAAATAAGAATCCTTGGGGACGCGTCGCAGGCTATCAAAATCCACCTTAACGAGACCGAAGGTCGGACGGTAGCCGCAAGCCCACTCGAAGTTGTCCAGCAGCGACCAAACGAAATAGCCGCGGACGTCGACACCCTTTGCTTGAGCTTCCTGCATCGCCTGGATGTAACGCTCAAGGAAGTCGATGCGCCCAGCATCGTGAACTTTGCCGTCCGCCGACACGGTGTCGTCGAAGTAAGCGCCGTTTTCAGTAATGTAAATCGGAGGGCAGGGATAACTGTCGTCGAGCCAAAGCAACACGTCGCGAAACTCTTGTGAATTGATCTCCCAGTCGAAACTCGTTCGGGGGACCTTCGGCGGGGGTGCGACTGCTCGAAAACCCAACAGAGCGTCGCAATCCGCTTGGATGTAAGCGCGGGAATAATGGTTGATCCCTAAAAAGTCGATCGTCTGCCGGATCGTTTCCAGATCATTGGAACGAACCAATGGTTCCAACTCAGGAAGAATCCGCGTTGGGTAAGCGCCCGACAGAAGCGGCCCTAGAAAACAGTTATTCCAAAGGTCGTTGTGTCGTTCCGCCATTGCGGCGGAGGCCTCCGAGTCACCGGCCGGAACGCCTCGATGCATATACGCCTGGATGCCCAGATCAGCCATCAGCGCTACGTCCTCTTTAAAGCGGTGGTAATGATCGCAGGCTACGTCACCCGTCTCGCCTCGCTCGATTTTCCCGGGCGTCTGTGCAAAAACGTCCCAGATCGACGCCGCGCGTCCGCCTTCGACGGCTGCACCCTCAATCTGATAACTGGCAGTGGCCGTTCCCCAAAGAAATGGTTCGGTAGAGGGATTAGACATAGTTGAAGGGTTTGTCTCAGGTTCAATGAATTCGCTAAAGGACTACGGCTTATTCTGCTGCCAAGAGGCTTCGATGGCCTTGGCAGCCTTTTCAGGCGTCGTGTTGCCGGAAGCCAGATCGGCGCTCGCATCATTGAGGACCCGTCCGGTGTCTGGCCCCAACAGTTGGTCCATCGCGATCTGGATCCATTGTGACTTGTCGATTTCCTGCGCGATCTGCTTGAGGAACGGATCTTCAATTGCGTCGGCGGTGCCTTTGACCGCCGGGATAAACAGTCCTGGGGCGGCCAGCTTGGTCTGGGTATCCTTTGCTAACCAAACTTTCATGAAATCGATCGTTTCCTTGGACGCTTCTTTTGTGACCAGCCAGCCGTCCAAGCTCGCGAATAGGTCGTTGGCTTTGCCTTTGCCTCCTTTAACTTCCGGGAAGAAAACCCAGCCCAGCTTTTCGTTAGGTAAACCTTTCTTGTCCATCGAGTCCGCCCGACCCTCGACTAAATCCCACGTACCCATTAGATGAAATGCCGTCTTGCCATCATGAAAGGTTCCCGCAGCTTCCGCGTACGTGTTGGCTAGATAGCCTTTTTGGAAAGGCTGCAGGGCCGCGAAGGCCTGATAAAGCTGGAAGGCTTTGACTACTTCAGGACTGGCAAAACCGCCGTTTTTGTCCTGGTACACCGCTTCCATACCGTCCTTGCCCAGGATCCGCATCATCAACATGGCGGTGTAAAAATGCAGTGGCCACTTGTCTTTGCCACCCGCTGCCACCGGAGTAACGCCGGCAGCTAGACACTTTTTGACTGCGTCGACAAAGTCGTCCCACTGCTGGATTTTTGTCGGATCGACTCCGGCTTTTTGGCACAGCTCTTTATTGTACCAGAGGACGATCGGCGCGACGTCGTTCGGCAGTCCGTAAAGTTTACCATCTACGGTAAAGTTTTGGATAGTGGCCGGGTAAAAGGTGTCCTTAAAACCGCCTTCGCTAGCTGCTTTCGTAATGTCCTGGCAAATGCCCGAACTGACCTGTTCGTACATCACCCCACCCCCCCAACTGTGAAAGGCGCTGGGCCGGTCCTTGGATTGAAGCAGGGTGGGCAACTTGGCTTTGAAAGCCTCGTTCTCCAGATAGTCGAATTCCACTTTGACACCGGGGTGAGCACTTTCGAATTTCTGAGCGGCCTCCTGCCAGATCGCTATGATGTTGGCGTTTGATTGAAGGTGCAGGATCTTAACGACAGTCTCAGCCGGAGCAGACGACAGAAGCGATGCGAAACACGCACAAGAGAGAAGAGATTTGAGATTCATGGATTCTGAGGGCGAAGTTTTAGCGGGGGTCAACCGAAGATCATCCCCAAGTCCAAACCGGGATAGATACTCAGCAACGGTTCAGAGGATGGCAGGAAGCCGAAAATACGTCTTCGCAAAAAACGACAAAAACTGATACTTTTCTGCGAAGACTGATATTTTTATGTACTAATACAGAGATTGATTCGGGAACCTCATTTGGGCTTTTTAGAGCGTAAACGTTGATATTTGAATCTTTACGGTGAAGAACTCCCAATTGAACTGATGCTATTTGAGATCAATACGGATTGTGCCAACTTCTCTCGATTCCGCGAAGATGGCTTAACGGGTTTGCTAGCCCTTGGTTAAAACCTGTTTAGAGGCTAACTGACCTCCTCTTCGGCCCAATGCTTGCGGTACTCTTTCGGCGTCATCCTGTATTTCCACCGAAATTGGCGATTGAAATTGGCAAGGTTGGAAAAGCCACAGTCGTACGCTATCTCCCCGATAGTCTTGTCGGTCTCTCTTAAGAGCTTGCACGCATAGCTAAGGCGAAGATCGATCAATGCTTCGATGAAGGTGCGACCTGTCTCGCGCCGAAAGAAACGGCTGAATGTTGCTTCATTCATACCGACCTCTTTGGCTACTTCTGGAACGGAACAGGATTCTCGAAAATGAGTGCTCAAGTATCGGTAGACGGCTTCAATGCGGCGCTTTGCTTCGCCGGAATCTTGAAGGTGATATGCCGCTGCGCACAGGGTGCGGCTCTGGGCGTCTCGACTCAGCAACGCCAACATTTCGAGCAAGGTCAGTAAGCGTTTTGGACCCGATTCGCCGCCTAGTCGCATCATAAGCGGCACCGCTTGCGCCGCCATCAGCTGGGAGAACGCAACTCCGCGAGAAGCCACTTCAAGGAGCGATTTTAGGCGAGTGAGTTCCGGAAGAAGTAGCAGGTATTCACCAAATATCTCCGGTTTGAACTGAACCACGCAAGCTTCAGCGTACTGACACTCGACATCGTTGACCCAAAAGTGCGGCAAGTTGCTGCCCAGCAAAACAAGGTGCCCGCCCTTGAACGTCTGGCTCGAATCACCAACAAATTCCACGCCATCCCCGTCCACAAAGTGGATCAACTCGATCTCCGGATGGTAATGGTAAACGAACCGGAACCGGCGTGCTCTCACGTGCTTCCAGAGAACGGACGAATCGTTCTCAAAAGGCACTTTTTCGAATGCAGCGACTGCGGCACCTGGGGATGGCTTCTTGGCGCTCATTGCATTTCATTTTGTGTCTTAAGCCGCGCCAGTTCCAGAAAAGTTCTACTTTGCGCTGAGCCACTGCATGGGGGGCGGTTTAACCGGGAGACGATGAATGAATGTGAGAAACCATGGAAGGGAGGGCAGCTATCTTAAACCACGCGGAAATCTGTCCATAGGGCTTTCGGGTCCAGGGCATGACGCCCCACGATGCCAGGAATGCCTAAGCGGGTCACTTCGCCGGCGATCCACACGCGGCTGCTGTACCCGGACGCAACCGTTGGGACCAGGGGTTAACCGCCGCCGAAATGAAGCGTTGTCGTTGGGTAAAACCGTCGATGGTTTGCCAAGTCAAATTCACGGAATGGACTAGGGATGATCGGTTGCGACAACCGGTGTTTCTCGGAATTAGGGAAGATAAGAATCCGAACGAAGTGGTTCGGGAGAAGGCAAACTAAAGACTTAAACGATCGGCCTGCAGCTTCCCGGCACATATCGCGGAGCGATTCACGTTGATAGGAATTTGCCAACTCCTCGCGGGATTGTCCGTCAAGCAAGCCAGTTTCAAGCGCAGTTCACGTTGCGCGAGGAGACGAACAATGACCGTTTCTTTGCTACCGTAGGAAGGGCAGCCAAGAAGCTTGGCCAAAGCCAGAAGCTCTCGCAAAGAGAGTTTCGGCAATTCAAACTCATTCCAGCGTTCGGACTGAAAATCGTACATGAGTTCGAAGGACAACGCTTTGGTGATTTTCATCAGATCATACCCGCTTCTTTGAAGCTGAAATAACCTGGCCGACGGTCGAAAGGCTGACCGACAATAACGTGATCGAGCATGTTGATTTGCAGGATCCGGGCTCCCTCGACCAGCCTGCGGGTCAGCCGGATATCGGCATCGCTAGTGTCCTGTCCCCGAAATACGAGGTATATTGGCGGCGGTCAGTTGGCTGTTTTTCAAGGCGCGAGCGAAGCGCCCATATCTGAGTCATACGGGTCGAGCGAGCAACGCGGAAAAACAGCCAACTGGCCCCGGCCATGACCGGCACTGCCTGGTTGCTGACCCCGTGCTCGAGGACCGACGCCGCTTTCCCCGGTTGCACCCGCAGGGCTCGCTTGGAGAGCACTCAGGAGATGGTCGCCGCGACGCCGTGGGTGGTCAGCGGATCTGAAGGAGCCGGAAGCGGTCAGCGTGTGGGATCGTGAAGACATCCCCATTTTGGCAGCGTATTTCTTGAGACAAGCCGCCACGTGGAGCAATCTTTCAATGCCTCGTCTCACACCAACCAATGTTCAGGCGCTAACCGACTATTCCTGGCCGGGCAATATTCGCGAACTGCAGAACGTGGTCGAACGCGCAGTCATTTTGTCCAAAGGCGGAGCTTTGCATTTTGAACTGCAGGAAAGCGCCACGATTTCACCACAAAAAGAAATTTCTGGGCCGGCAACCCAGAAGCAATGGCTGGAATCGCAACGTGCCAACATCAAAGCTGCCCTGGCAAAATCCGGTGGCAAAATTTGGCACAGTCCGAGGGGGAAACTCCCAACTTTAAATGGCCCGCTACACGAGTGCGGGAGATATTGCAGTTCTACGGAGACGTAGCGAGCTTCTGCAGCCCCGATGTGTGCTTTCAGGATGCCCGAAAATATATACCTAATCTCTCCGAGCGTCGCGCCGTTGATGCCGCAATTGCAGTGCAGTCGCCGCCCTCTCGTCCTAAGCTTTTAAATAAGTCGGAACCCTGTACAATAGGTAGCGAAAATAGTGAATTTCGTTCTGGTTCATGGAGCAATGCACGGCGGGTGGTGTTGGAAGAATGTGCGTTCCATTTTGGCGAAAGCGGGATATTCGGTTTTAACTCCAACCTTAACCGGTCAAGGGGAAAGACGGCGGGAACTGAGTCGGCAAGTCGGGGTGGAGACCCATATTGAAGATGTGCTGGAGACTTTATGGTTTGAGGATATCGATGAAGTTCATCTAGTATTGCACAGCTACGCGGGGATTCTTGCTGGGCAAGAAAGTCCCGAAAGCGGCACAGAAGATGCGCCGCGCATCTGGCAGATCATCTCTGGTCAGTGGCCGGATCAGAACCCTCGATATTTCGCTATTCATTTGATCTAAACCGGGATTTCCGTTTTGGCTCGATTCCAATTCCTGCATAGGCCGGACGACCTCTCTGTGCAAGGTTTTAGTCGGTTTTGGTCCACGGTGTCTCAGCGGCAACAGAAAAGGCCGAAGTTGAGCCTGACCATACGTCAGAAGCGGAGTTTAATGAGGATTAAACATTGCAAAAGCCCATCAGCTTTTCACAGGTGGGCAGGGTGATTACATCCCCCCAAATCGGGGGAGCTCGGCTTATCAACCCTCAGTCCCCCGTCAATGGAAAGCCATCCAGTCAGACAATGGTCAAAACACATGAAAACTTTGTAAGTAGACTGACGACAAAAAACTACAGTTTTGATTCGACTCCTTTCCACGGATTGCTACCCTGATGGAAATTCCCGAGGGAAACTCATGGAAAATAGTGGAAAGCAGAACCCTAAATCCGGGTTCAAGCCCCCCGAGCAGAGATGAGCCCACTTAGATCCACGCGCTGAAGTACTTACTACGAGCCTCTCGCCCCCCTGAACATAATTTCTCTTAGCCGGTCGATAGACTCTCCAAAAACGACTTATGGCACTTCTTGTCCAACGAAAGCATGCATGTTCCGCCTTGTAACGCTTGCATGCGGCTAAGATAGCACGGCGTGATGAAGTGCTGGTCGCCAATCTTCAAGCTCAGGGCGTCAAGCATGTGTTCGGAATACCGGGCGCGAAAATCGATCGTGTCTACGACGCGCTCCTCGGCTACCGGATGAAAGACGGTATCGAAACATAACTGCTAAAAATTTATGCGTTCTCGCGACAAAATCCGGCCGCCTTTTTTATCCGATTCACAAACCTGCGGATTTACCGGATTTTTTCGCCGTCGCGCGCAGCGGAACGCTTTTTTGTAAGCTTTTGCGGGTTATGCTCAATTTGTTTAGTCCATCGAATCCAAGATTTGCGCAAATGACGTTCCATCGACCGTTTTGCATCCAGGGAATCGCGCGAGGCAAACGCTCTGATTATTTCTTGGTGCTCGGCAACCGCCAGCATCCATGTGCTTGCGTTCTCGAAGTGTTTGCCGAATTGCACGCTTAATGGCGTGTGGCGCGCGTCGAAAAGCTCTGCCACGAAGCGAGCGAGCACGGAATTGCCGGCCTTCTGGGCGATGTAGAGGTGAAATGCTCGATCGCTCGGAAGGCATAACTCCTGGCCAGTTGGTCTGGGATTCATCGCTTCAACGATTCGTTCCAATTCTTTGATGTCCGCATTGCGCATTTTGGTTGCGGCTCGAGCGGCAATGTCGCCTTCGATCAACGCGCGAGCGCGCATGATCTCAATTGGGCCCTCACAAGAAGCGGTCGAAGAAAATTGTCGCCGACGCTCACGAACAAAAACACCGGCACCGGTTTTCACTTCGACCAAGCCTTCTACTTCGAGAGCGATGAGGGCTTCTCGAACAGAAGGACGGGAAACCTTCAGCTGCTGGGCAAGCTCTCGCTCTGCGGGCAAGCGTGCCCCAACGGAAAACTCCCCACTTTCGATATGCGCCCTAATTTGCAGCGCTATCTCCTGGTAGAGGCGGCGGGGTGGAATGACTTGGAAAGCCATGCTTATCGTATAATACTACCCGTCATCTCTATTTGGACAATCCGCTCTTCGTTCCTGGAATGAGCCGGTGTCTTGCTGGCAACTGCGTTCGCACATGCGGAAGGTGCTTTTCCATTTCATGGTGGGAATTTTCTCCACCTGTAAAATACACGGGTTTTGAGACGCTCGAAACTGAGACGTGATAAATCTGAGTGGTCTTGCCGCTTTACCTCTTTACCGATTGACCAGTTCTCCAGAAGCTGTAATCTAGTTTCCAGAGTTTATCCGTCAGAGAAGCTTTCCCCCATTTGAGAGCGCTGTTTGAGGTATGCCGCGCCGTTTTGATTTTTCCGGCAAAAGACCTGGTGATGGTGGAACCGGCTGCTTTGGCAACCCTCGAAGATAGCCCCAGAATGAAAACGAACACAGTTCGTTCCCATGACAACGCCTCGGTTCATGACGAGAGAGGTGAAGCTGCGCGCTCTCGGTTCATCAAATTAAGTCTTGCGTCTCTTCGGTTCGGTCCCGGGCTCATCCTTGTGATTCTTGTCCTGACCTTGGGCCTTTGCTCACAATATTTTTTCACGGCGCGCAATCTCGGTAATGTCCTGGCGCAAACCGCGGCCATTGCCGTTCTGGCGATGGGCCAACATCTCGTCATTCTGACCCGAGGAATCGATCTATCTGTTGGGTCCGTTCTGGCTCTTTCTTCAGTCGTGGGCGCGCTTGTCTACAGGCAGGTGCATTCAGGCACACTCATCATCGCAGTCATGATAGGAACCGGCTTGGCAGTCGGTTTTGTGAACGGATTTGTTTATGTATGGGGACGCCTCCCCCATCCGTTCATCATCACTCTTGCGACTCTCAGCATTGCTAGAGGACTTGCCCTCGAGTTGGCTGGAGGTGCGGCCATTCCCGGGATGCCGGACATCATTCTCTTTCTTGGTGGCGGATCGATCGGAGGGGTCCCTGCATCGGCTCTGGCTGCCTGCGCCGTAGCGCTTGCGCTGGCTGGGATGACGCGGTGGCTGGTGTGGGGCCGATGGATCTATTCGGTCGGCGGGAATCCTGATGCAGCAAGGCGAACCGGAATTCCGACAAAAGGTGTTCTGTTGTCCGTTTACATGATTAGTGGCGCCGCAGCGGGAATCGGGGCGGTTCTTACCTCGGGACGTACGGCGGCCGGATCTCCTCTATTTGGCAACTTGGCCGAGCTCGATTCGATAGCGGCGGTCATAATTGGAGGTGCGAGCTTCCTCGGCGGTCGGGGTCATATCGGACACGCACTTATCGGTGCGTTGATGATTGGGATCATCCGAAACGCTCTTAATCTTCTTAACGTCGATATTTTTTTCCAACTGATCGTCATTGGGGTGATCATCGTCTTGGCGGTGGAGGCGGACGTCTTGCGTGGGAGACTCGAAGCGCGGTTCCGTGTCCTCCAATCGTTGGGGGTGAAATGATGAGCGGAACTGCGTCAAAAGGCGAGGCGTCAAACCCTGACTCGCTTCTCGAGGGTCCCCCCGAGCTTGCGCTCAGAAATATCTCCAAGCGGTTCGGAGCAATCGTTGCTCTCGATGACGTCAGTCTAGAGGTGAATCGCGGGGAAGTGTTGGCTCTACTCGGCGACAACGGTGCTGGGAAGTCGACACTGATCAAATGCATAAGTGGCGTTCACCACGTCGATTCGGGCGTCATCGAGCTGTCTGGAAAACCGGTTCAAATTCGCTCTCCGGCCGATGCCCGAAGCGTTGGAATCGAAACCGTTTATCAGGACCTGGCGCTCTTCGATAATCTGGGTCCAAGCGCGAATTTCTATGCTGGTCGAGAATTAGCGGGTCCATCATGGTTGCCCAGGGGAATGCGCATACTGCGCGGCCGCGAGATGGATAAGGCTACGCGAAAGTTGCTCGACCAATTGCGTGTGGTACTTCCAAATTTTGATGCCGTCATCGGTCTACTGTCAGGAGGACAACGTCAAGCAGTTGCGGTGGCCCGGGCCGCGGCGTTTGCGACGCGCGTGGTAGTTCTGGACGAACCGACCGCAGCGCTGGGTGTTCGTGAAACCAGGCAAGTTCTCGATCTGATTGCTCACCTGCGCAATCAGAATAACGCCGTGATCCTGATAACCCACAACATGGATCATGTGATCGATATTGCCGATCGTGCCGTCGTGATGCGGCGAGGTCGCAAGGTCGGCGAAATCAAACCGAAACGAGAGAATCAACAACAAATCGTGTCGATGATCGTAGGAGCTTGAGCGGGGTAGTTCTCAACCGTGCCGATGCTTTCGCTGGGCGGGTATCGCATGGCAACTCTTAGCCCAACATCATGAGAGAAAATGAAAATGCGAATATCAAAAATGTTAGTTCGGCTTGTCCCGATACTAAGCCTGGGCTTAACGGTGTCTGCGCATGCAGATTCAATGAAGGTGGGGTTTATCACCAAATTCCCTGCTGATTTCTTCTCCACGCTCCAGAATGCGGCGAAGGAATACGCATCCAAGAATCCGGACGTAGAAATCATCTTCGGCCAAGGGCAATCGGCGACCGATACTGCCGGTCAAATCAATCTGATCGAGTCCATGGTGTCCCAAGGGGTAAAGGGGATCGCGATTACACCTGTGAGTCCAGAGCTTGTACCGGCGCTCGACAAGGCGGTTGCGGCAGGGGTGAAGATCGTCCTCCTGGATAACGACATTCCAAGCTGGAAGGGAAAGAGCGCGGTTGTCGCTACCAACAATCTGGAGGGCGGAAAGCTGGCTGGAAAGTGGCTTGCAACCAAACTCAAGGCTGGTGACAAGATCGCCGTTCTCGAGGGCGTGCCTGGCGTTCCGGCCCTAGATGACCGAGTCAAAGGGATGGTCGAGGGTCTCGGCGGACTGGACGTCAAAGTGGTCGGAAAGGCGCCCACCAACTGCACAAGAGAACTCGGCGTTTCCGGTGCCGAGGACCTCTTGACGGCAAATCCCGGGGTCGCCGCGATCTATGCGGCTTGCGGGCCGCCAGCGCTTGGTGCTATCCAGTCAATTGCACACTCAGGCAGCAAGCAGCACGTCATCCTTGTCGGCTTCGATGCACTGCCCGAAGAAGTCAAAGAGATCAAGGCTGGGCACGAGGATGCGTCAGTCGCGCAATTCCCAAAGAAGATCGGAGAGTTGGGCGTCGACACGCTTGTCAAGGTGATTAAAGGCGAGGCTGTACCTCCTTTCGTTGATACGGGTACCGCCATCGTGACAAAGGAGAATGCGGATCAATTCGAATAGCTGCGTCCACCTCCAAAAAAATTAGCTGAAATCGTTTTCGCTGCGGCCGAAAGTGGGGTTCTGCCTTAGTTAGCGCACGTTTTGGATCTAATGATAGTGGAAACCCCTTATTGGCCGAGAAGCCGCCGGCTCGCAGGCTGGTCGGAAAAAATGCTCTTTCCCTTAAATTCATTGCCCGGGCAATCCCAGATTACGCGCGTGAGGCGATTTTTCTTAGACTCGCCCTAGGCAATCCATCCTTCGGTTCCAATCCAACCTAAACGGCTACCGCGCTTTCGAATGATCTGGGCGAAACCTCGGGCGTCCAGGGAAGCTCCGCCGACTAGAGCCCCGCCAATGCCTGGTTGCCGCAAAAGTTCTTCGGCGCGTTCTCCGGCTTCACACTGCCCCGTATTGGATTCGAACCTGTTCTGCGGTGGAGGGATCGGAAAACCTGAAGGAGGACTTCAGCGAGCTGGTTTTTGGCTACACGACTTCGGGCGCGGAGCAAGTGGCCGAATGGGCCGAAAGTGCAAGTGTTTTCAAAGCCTTCTATCAAACCGGATTCAATATCATGAGCAGTCCGGTCTTCGCCGGCCAGCTTGAGGCGATCGACGCCGGAAGCCTCCTTGCTAACGCCTTGTAGTTTCAGAAAGGCCGTAACAAGTTCATTTGGTTTCAGTCCGGTAAACTCCCTTCAACCGAATATTTAGAATTGTGGCAACAAAGACTTCCTTGTAGCCAGAGCACGGCAAGCTTACCGTCTGCGGACGCCAGAAGCAAGCTGTCGTTTGTGATCGCGGGCGATCTTGTCAGAAAAACGACGAAGACGGCCGTCCGTCTTTCATAAGCGCATTGAAATACCACCATTCGAATCGTCCGGGGCGGTTCAGCGACCATCTTCCCACCGCTGCACTGTACCTGCCTCTAGCCCGAGGCTGCGATATCCGAAGCGGAAGTGCGCGACCGGCCCGAATCCGTAAGTAAATCATGCCTGCCTCAAAACCACGTTATACTGGGATTATTCAGATCCCCATGGAAGGCAGCATAGTCAAGACAAATGAAAACTTTGTAAGTAGTTTGACTACAAAAAAACTACAATTTTGATTCCACTCCCTTCCACAGATTGCCACCTTGATGGAAATTTCCGAGCGAAACTCATGGAAGATCGCGGAAAATAGAACCCTAAA
>Ga0302326_10001366_pt1 | contig 62327 bp, 57 predicted proteins | sample Palsa_T0_3_FD_202264 | JGI IMG/M metagenome (GOLD analysis project Ga0302326, IMG submission 202264) | Peat permafrost microbial communities from Stordalen Mire near Abisko, Sweden - Palsa_T0_3 | ecosystem: Environmental > Terrestrial > Soil > Palsa > Peat permafrost | place: Sweden: Abisko...
GCCACGCCGCGGGCGATGTCCCCCTTGGCCTCCTGCCAGCGTGTTTCCAGCGAGCTGTCGGCGGTCTCCTTGCGGAAGTTCGCGGCAGCCGCGCGGGCGTCGGCGGCCAAATTGGAGGAAATGCCCGCTCCGCTCGTTTCAGTGCGCTCGGCTTATGGCGGGGCGCCAGATCGGCGGGCGGCGTGACGTGCAGGCCGGTGAGCCGAGCGCCGCAAAGCCTCGCCAGTTCGGCCGCGAACCGCGCCCTTCGCAGCCCGGCCTGGCTGCCGTCCACGTGCACGAGCAGGTCGCGAAACGTTCGTCGTCTCCGAACAGTCCATCTCGCTTCACGCGCCGCCGGCGTCGTCGTGATCGCGCTTCTGCAGCGTGGACGAACGAACCGAGGTCACCTCGATGAAGAAGAGGACGGCGACCACGACGCCAAGCAGGCCGAGAAGCACCACGAGCCCGATCGGGATGTGGATCAGGACCAATGCCGTGCTCGCAGGCCATACGAGGGGTTGAGGCATCCGAACTGGTACAGCCGGTCCGGCTAAGGGGACCATCCGTGTTCGGACTGATTGGCGTCAACAAAGCATAAGCATGCCAAAGGCGGATACCGGCGAAGACGATTCCGCAAACGGATCGGGACCTGCCGCTCCGTCGGGCGCGGCGCCCAGAGCGGCCGAGTCCCAACGAGCGATGCGGCGCCCATCCGATCATCCCGCCCGGCAATGCCCGCTCAACCCAGGCTTCAATGCGGTTTGGTAATAGCTGCGTGTGCAAGGATGGCCGGCATGGAGGAAATTGCAAGCAGCCCGCCCTTCGGGATGAGCCCCGCGTTGCCGGCGTTTCAGCGCGCCACCCGGATCGCCGAGGCGCTGTTCGGCGGCGAGGCCAGCGTCATCCTGGTCGATGGCGAGCGAGTCTGGCGCAGCGGCGGTAGCCTGGTCGGAACAGAAACCCCGGCGACCGGCGCCCGCTACGTGATCGACCGGGGACGATCGATCTGGGTCGCCGACCGCGAGCCCGATCCCCAGATCGATGCCGGACGCCCACCGGCGCGTTTCTGGGCCGGGGCGCCGCTGCGCCTCGCCGATGGCGCGACCATCGGAGTGCTGGCTGTGATGAGCCGGACGCCGCGGGCGTACGACGAGAAGCTCGCTGCGCGCCTGCAAGACCTGGCCGATGGCGTCGCCGACGAGTGCGAGCGCGCTCGCGCCGCCGAGGCCGCGGCCCAGCGCGACGACGAGTTGCGCCAGGCGCGCAAGGTGATGTCGGCCTTCGTCAGCTCCATACCGATCGGGTCGGTAATGACCGACCGGGACTTGCGTGTGCTGACCGCGACGCCCCGCTGGCTGGAAACATTGGGTGTCACCGAGACAGACGCCGTCGGCCGCACCCTCGAAGAAATTTCGCCCGACGCCTTCGCTTACTTCAAACGCTACTTCGAGCGATGCCTGGCGGGCGAGGTGGTCAGAGACGACCGGGTCCCGGTACTGGACGGCGGCAAGCCCGGGTGGATGTCTCTCGAGATGACGCCCTGGCGCGACGAGACTGGCGAAATCGCCGGCGTGGTCAGCGCCGCCTACGACATCACCGAGACGGTCAATGCCATACGCAGCCTGGAGCGAACGCAACAGCGGCTTCAGTTGGCCACCGAGATGGCCAAGCTCGAGGTCTACGACGTCGACTACAGACGTCGTTCGATCGTCCGCGCCGGCAAGAGACTGTTCCCGCTCGACCCGGCCAGAGAAAAGGCGCTCGTCGATGACGTGCTCGCCGGTAACACCGATCGCTACATCGACCCGCGGGATCGCGAGCGGGTGGCCGAGGCGTGGCGCCGCTTCGAAGAGGAGGGGGCGCCCTACGACATCGAGTACCGCGTGGTGTACGGCGGGGGAGATGAGTTCTGGATCGCCGAGGTCACACAGGCGAGGCGCGACGACGACGGCAAGGTGCGCGGGATCATCGGCGCAATGCAGGATATTACCGCGCGCAAACTGGCCGAGCGGGCTCTGATCGAGGCGAAGGAGGAGGCTGAAGCCGCCACGCGCGCCCAAAGTGCGTTCCTCGCCACCATGAGCCACGAGATCCGCACCCCGCTCAACGGCGTGCTCGGCATGGCCCAGGCGTTGGCGGCCGGTCCGCTGGAACCATCGCAGCGAGAGCGGCTGGACGTGATCCGCGAGTCCGGCGAGACGCTGCTAGCGGTGCTGAACGACCTGCTCGACCTCTCCAAGGTCGAAGCCGGCCGGCTCGAACTGGAGGAGGCGGAGTTTGACATCGGCGCCGTCGCGGAGAGCGCGCATGCCGCGTTTTCTGCGATCGCGGCTCAGAAATGCCTCTCGTTCGAGTTGACCGTCACGCCCGCCGCCGCCGGTGTCTACCTGGGCGACGCCACCCGCGTGCGCCAATTGCTGAGCAATCTGATCTCCAACGCGTTGAAATTCACCGAGGCGGGCCATGTGGCGGTGATAGTCGGACGAAAAGGCCGCGCGCTCACCCTTACCGTCGTCGACACCGGTATCGGCATCTCCCCGATCCAGCAGACGGCGCTGTTTCAGAAGTTCGCCCAGGCCGACACCTCGACCACCCGGCGATTCGGCGGCACCGGCCTGGGGCTGGCCATCTGCCGGGAGCTCGCGGAGCAAATGGGTGGCCGAGTCGAGGTCAGGAGCGCCGAGGGCGAGGGTTCGACATTTGTCGCGACTCTGCCTTTGCCCCGGCGCGGGCGATCTATCCGCAAGGCCGCCTCGCCCAAGAGGGATTCAGCGCCCAACCCGACCCCGTCCGCCGAGATCGCCGCGATACGGCTTCTCGCAGCGGAAGATAACCCAATGAACCAGATGGTTCTGAAGACCCTCCTCTCACAGATCGGCGTCGAACCGGTAATCGTCAGCGACGGCGTCGACGCGGTGGCCGCCTGGGAATCCAGCGACTGGGACGTGATCCTGATGGATGTGCAGATGCCGCGAATGGACGGCCCCACGGCCACGCGCTTCATTCGCGAGCGCGAGTTGGCTCAACGCCGCCGACGCACCCCGATCATAGCGCTTACCGCCAACGCCATGACCCACCAGGTGAAGGAGTACCTCGCCGCCGGCATGGATGGCTTTGTCGCCAAGCCAATTCAGATCGAGCGCCTGTTTGCGGCCCTGGAAGCGGCGCTCGAGGTTTCTCCGCATCGGGCCGAACGGGCGGGGGCGGCCTGAGGCTCTCTTTAGTCGATGAAGGATCGTCCCGGTACGGCGAGCGGTCAGGTCGCCGTTCTGGTTTCGCCGTCCTGCATGAGGCGGGAGGGCCACCCGATGCGGACGAGGAGACCGTCCGGCCCGCACACCCCGACCTCGTAGAGGCCCCACTCGCGGTGGCGCAGGACGCCTCCGGGGCGAATGATCAGGTCGTCAACCCGAGCTGCAATGGCGTCCACGTCCGGCGTACGGATGAAGACACCGAAGGGGTTGTGCTCCTCCGGAACACTCCACAGTCCACTCCCCGCCTGCGTCAGGTGCACCTCGCAGCCCCAGCCGGTCATGATGATGTAACCAGAATCTCCGCCCGTGCGTGCGAAGCCGAGCCGCTCCCAAAACGGAACCGCGGCGGGCAGGTCGTTGCTCGGAACGATGGCGAAGGCGCCTACGGTGGCGGGGATGGGCATGCGCCTACTCCGGCTCTTGGGAACTCTTCCTGGGTCGGCCCCGAGGGCTTACGCACTGATCAATACCATTGGCGGCGGGCTTCGGCCTCCCCCAAGAGCCTACTGCTCGCCGCGGGGCATAGCCTTGCGGACCTGCGGGTCGAAGCCGCTGGCGGCCCACTCGCCCTGGGCGGTGTTCCAGTGGGAGAAGAAGAGGCGGATCTTGGGGTCGGCGTGGAACGCCAGGCGCTTTGGGATGAGGTTCCAGTCGGTCAGAGCCGGGGACGGCGAGCGAAGGTAGCGGTTGGTGTGCGGCAGGGCGCTGCGCAGCCAGCCGCCGCGGGCGAAGTACTGGTGCCATGTCCGGCGCATCCGGTCGCCGTCGCCATCGAGGCGGGCGTGGAAGGTCGCGGTGTCATAGAGCACGCAGGTTCCGGCCGGACCGTAGAGGGGAACCTCGCGGTAGTCGCCTCCGAGCTGGTCGAACGCCTCCCGCAGGGTCTCGAAGCGGTTGCTGCCGGGGACGACGCAGAAGGTGGGCGCGCCCGGCTCGACGTCGGTCAGGTAGTGAATGGCGCACAGCCAGTCGACGGGCATGTAGGGCGTGCGCGTCAGGCGGTCGTCGCGCACCGCGTCGTGATGAAAGTTCATCGCTCTTGCGCCGGCGCCCCTGGGCGTCTCGCGAAAGTTGAATTCCGCGAACCGCACGTGGTCTTCGCCGCCGAGGAGCCGGGAGACGACGGGGAACGAGCGAGGGCGCCGAGTGAAGGCGTCGAGTTCGGGGTAATCGAGCAGGGGCTGGGAGAAAATCAGGCCCTGGTTGATGTGGTGCGGCTTACGCCTCTCCCCCAGGCCCCAGGCGTCCGGCCGCTCGGCCTGGGTGCGGTCGCAGAAGGCGTTGAGGTAGAGCAGTTCCGTCGGGTCCAGACAGCCGGCCAGGACCACGAAGCCGTGGCCCTCGAAGTAGGCGCAGGCGGCGTCGATATCGCGGCCCGGATCAAAGGCCGGCGCGCCTTCGGGGCAAACCCGGCCGAAACCCTGCCTGGCGAGGCGCGGATCGCCGCTGACGTTTTCCTGCGGCTCGAACCGCACCTTCATTTGAGACCTTCCCTCGCGAAAAGCGGCGCGATTCTAGCATGTTTCCGGTGACCGAGCCGCCAAGTCCGTTGCGCTGGTTCGAATTCCTCGCCCGAAGTGATCCGGCGGCCCCATTGACCATCCGCCTCGAAGACCCCACGTTCCGCTCAGTATCAAGAGTGGGACCTTGGGTGGTCCCCGCCAACCTGCCTCCCCGGCAAGGTGGCGCCCGAAAGGGGATGCGGCCGAACGGCAACGAAGGGGCCTTCTCGCGTCGCATTCCCTCGCGGGACTCCCGGTGCGGCGGCATCGAGAGGAGGAAGTGCGATGAATTCTGTTTTGTCAGACGATCCCGGGGCGGCTCTCGAGCCGCTCGGCGCCACGCGGCGCGAGCTGGCGGCGTGGCTGCCTTTGGCGGCGGCGAGCGCCGCTGTCTCTCTTGGATCGGCGGCGCCGGTGGAGGGGTTTCCCAGGGGGGCGGACGCCGTGCTGCTTGCAACGACCGCGGTCAGACGGTCATGGGGGCCGGCCACAGGCTTCGCGCTCGGCCTGCTCCACCACTGGAAGCAGCGACAATTGTCGTGGCTGCTCTCCGGATATGCCGCCGTTCATGCGGCGCGCTTAAGGGCCGAAGCCAGCGCCACGCACCTGCTCAGCGTCGGCGACGTCGTTTCGGCCAGGGGGAGCGGCTTTCGCGTGTCGGCTTTGCGGAACGACGGTTCGACGGAGGATTTCGATCCGGCGAAATTCGCGCTCGTGTGGCGCCAGGCTCGGGTGGTCGATCTGGAGCGGCAAGGAACGCAACTGGCGCGGCTGCGGGCCGCCATTGCTCGAGCGACTGTGGGCGGGCGCCCGTGGATAGTCGGGCCGGAGAGTCGAACCGGTCGCGCCTTTAAGCGAAATTGTCGGCCCTCGCGCCTGACCGGCCTTGCCCCGGCCAGCGGCCGACCGATAGCCTTGCCTGGCGGCGAGGGCTGCGCCTAGGCTACCGGCGAAGGGCGAGAGGGCGGAAGATGAAGCTGACCTGGGTCCGGACCGTCGCGAGCGCGGTGATCGTCACGTGTCTGGCCGCGTCGGCCGTTCCGGCCCAGGAGCCTGCCGCAACCGCGTCGGATCAGGCCGCGCCCCAAGCACTCCAACAGTTTGCGCCCGGCCAGCTCGACCAGATGCTGGCGCCGATCGCCCTCTATCCGGATGAGCTTCTGGGTCAGGTCCTGATGGCGGCGGGCTATCCGCTGGAGGTGGTCGAGGCCGACCGCTGGCTGCAGGACCCGGCCAACGCCGCGCTGACCGGCGATCAGTTGGTGGCGGCGCTCGGCCAGCAGCCTTGGGATCCCAGCGTGAAGTCGCTGGTCGCATTCCCGAAGGTCCTGCACATGATGGACGGCCAACTCGATTGGACCGAAAGCCTCGGCGAGGCCTTCATCGACAACCCGTCGGCGGTGATGGACGAGGTCCAGAACCTGCGCGGCCGCGCCGAGGCCGCCGGCAAGCTGCGCACCAATGCGCAGGAGGTGGTGACCGATCAGGGCGGCGTGATCACCATCGAGACGGCCAGCGCCCAGACGGTCTATGTCCCCAACTATCAACCGGCCGTCGTCTACGGACCCTGGCTCTATCCCGACTGGCCGCCCTATTACTTCCCCGGCTTCTGGGGCGACTGCGCGTTCGACGACTTCGGCTACTGCTGGTTCGGCTTTCCGATCGTCCTGCCTCTGTGGGGGTGGGACCACTGGGACTGGGGCAGGCGCCGCCTCGACGTCGACCGAGGCCGGTACACGAGCCTCAATCATGGCCGCCCGCCGAGCGGCGGCGGCGACGCCTGGGAACACGATCCCTCCCATCGCGCAAGCGTCCCCTACCAGTCGCCCTCGACGCGCGAGCGGTTCCAAGGCGCCTCGAGCCATCCGGGCGGCGTTGAGTCCGCCCGCGGATATGAGTCGGAGACCCGCGCTTACGCCCCGTCGAATTCACGCCTGCCACCAGCCTTCGAGTCCTACGACGCTGGCGCGGGGGCCCGGATCCAGGCGGAGAGGGGCCAATCCAGCCGCGCCTCGATGTCCAGCTTCGGAGGATTTTCGCACGGTGGCGGGGGCCGGGGCGGAGGCGGAGGTCGGCGATGAGCAATAGTCCTGGGCGCCCAAAGACGAACCGACGGGCCATGATCAGCGATCGCCGAGCCAGGTCGGAGCTGCGCCACTGGGGCGCGCGGGCGGCGGTTGTTGTCTCGATCTCGCTGCTGAGCCTTTGCGACGCCTTGCCCGGGCTGGCCGTCCAGCGCAGCGGAGAGACATTCGCTTCGCCCGAACAAGCGGCGCAGGCGCTGGCCGCCGCGTGGCATGGCGGCCGCGCCGCCGACCTCATCGAAATCTTTGGTCCCGCGGGCCAGAAGCTGGTCAGGTCCGGCGACCCGGTCGCCGAGCGAAACGCGCGGCAAGGCATGGCGACGTCCTACGATCAAGGCCACCGGCTCGAACGCGGGGCCCGGGGCGAAATGATCCTGGTCATCGGCAAGGAGGATTGGCCCTATCCGATTCCGATCGTGCGCCAGGGGCCGCGATGGCGGTTCGACATCGAGTCGGGCGCCGAGCAGATCATCGACCGGCGCATCGGCCGGAACGAGATGAACGCCATCGCGGTGGCCCGCGCCTACGTCGAAGCCCAGCGCGACTACGCAGCCAAGGATCCGGCCCGCAGCGGGCTACGCGAGTACGCACGGCAGGTCGCGAGCACCGCCGGTAAGCACGACGGCCTCTATTGGCCGGCCGCGCCCGGCGCCGGCGAAAGCCCCCTTGGGCCGCTGGTCGCGAAGGCCGAGGCGAAGGGCTATGCCGCGCCGCCGCCCACCGCCGGCGGTCGCGCGCCCCTCGAGGGCTACTACTTCCGCATCCTGATGGGGCAGGGTCCGCAGGCGCCCGGCGGCGCCAGGAGCTACCTCGCCGGCGGCCACATGACCGGCGGCTTCGCCCTGATCGCCTTTCCCGCCAGATGGGGCGACTCCGGGGTGATGACCTTCGTCGTCAACCAGCACGGGATCGTGTTCGAGAAGAACCTTGGGCCAAAAACCACCCGCATCGCCCGCCAGGCGACGGCCTACGACCCCGACCGGAGCTGGAAGATCGCCCAGCCGTGACGGACTAGACGTCAAAGCGCCGCTAAGGATATCGGTGAAGGTCGAACCACCTTGACGACCTAGCGCCTGGCCGCCACGCCGGCGGCGGTTCCTGCGATCTTGCCGAACACGGCGCCGGCCATGAGCCCGGCGCCGCCAGGGTAATTGTGATAGAAGAGGCCGCCGACCATCTCGCCGGCGGCGTAGAGGCCCTCGATAGGGGCGAGGTCGACGTCGAGCACGTTGGCCTTTGTGTCGATGCGCACGCCCCCGAAAGTGAAGGTGACGCCGCAGGTGACGGCGTAGGCCTCGAACGGGCCGTCGGCGAGGGTATTGGCCCAGTTGGACTTGGGCAGCGGCAGATCGGCCCTGCGGCCGTCCCTGAGGTTGGGGTTGAACGGGATGTCGGCGGTGATCGAGGCCTTGTAGGCCTCGAGCGTGGCCAAGGCCCTCCGCGGGTTGACCCCTTCGAGCTTCTCGACCAGCGCCTCCAGGGTGTCGGCGACAACCCTGGTCACCTGTTTGATCCGGTACTCATCGCGAAGCAGCGGCGCCGCCTTGGCGTCGAACACCTGCCAGGCGAACTGGCCCGGCTGCTTCAGGATCTCGCGCCCGTACCTGGCGTAGGTGTAGTTCCTGAAGTCCGCACCCTCGTCCACGAACCGCTCGCCGTCGGCGTTGATCATCACCCCGAACGGGTATGAGTGCTTCTGGAAGCCGTCGCCGACCGCGAGGTCGCCGTACTCGGGGGCGTTCTTGTCCCAGGCAACCGCATGGCAGCCCGACCATTGGCCGTAGGGGGCGGCCCCGATCTCCAAGGCCATCTTCAAGCCATCGCCGGTGGCGAATCTCGTCCCCCCCACCTTCGCCAAGTCCCAAGAGGGGCCCAGGTAGCGCGTCCGCCACTCCACGTTGCCTGGAAGCCGCCCGCCGCCAGCACCACGCACCGGGCGCCGATCTCGGTCGTCCTGCCGTCCTGTTTTACCCTGACCCCGCGCACGCCGTCATCGTCGGCGATCAGGCCCACCACCCGGGCCCCGTAGCGGATCTCGATCCCCCGCTTCCTGGCTGAAGCCGTCCAGCCGTCGACCAGCCCAGGCCCCCCACCCCAGGCCTCCACCGTGAGCCCGCCCCAGAAGGTGAACCTGCCGTTCACCAGAAACGCCTGCCGTCCCCAGATCGGCTGGAAGCGCAGCCCCGCCTCGCCCATCCACTGCACCGTCGAGCGGCTTTGCTTCACCAGGAGCTCGCAGAGGTCAGGGTCCGTCCGGTACTGCGTCAACCGGTACATGTCGTCGAAGAACTGATCCTCCGAGTACGACCCGAAGTCCGACCGCGCACATTCCGCGTCCGTCAGGTCCGGCATCAACCGACGAAGGTCCTCGGCCCCCTCGTAGGCGAACCGAATTGCGCCGGCGGTGAACCGCGTGTTGCCTCCAGCCTCGTCCCTCGGCGCACGCTCCAGCACGAGCACGCTCGCACCCTGCTGCGAAGCGGCGAGCGCGGCGGCGAAGGCCGCATTGCCGGCGCCAACGATGATCACGTCCGCCACTCGACCCTCCCAGCCGAAGTCCTTAGTTCCAAAGTCGTCCCGGGTTGAACGTCACGAGGGCGTTGTCAAACCAAACCCGTTCCGCCCCGAGGGAGCCCAATGCGCCGCCCGAAATACCGGGCGCCGCGGAGCCCAGTCGATTGTGTTCTGGGCCACGGCCGACCTAGGTTGGGCTATGCCTGGAATAACGGTCCTGCGTCTTGCGGTCGCGCTCATCGCGCCCGTTGCGCTGCTGATCACGATCGCTCCGGCCTCTGCTCAGAGCCGGGGAGCAGCACCGATCTATCGCGAAATCAAGGACTGGGTCGTTGCTTGTGACAACACCCGCGCCTGCTTCGCCAAGTATGTCAGCGCCAACGAAGGCGCGGCTGGCGGCGGCTATCTCAGCCTCAGCCGCGAAGCCGGCCCCTCCGGGCGCGTTGTCGTCAAGATTGCGCAACCGGAAGAGCAGGACAACGCGCCGAGTGCAGGAGCCTTGCGCCTGGATGGCCGACAGCTCCCAGCCTTGGGGTGGACGATTGACAAGGATGGTGACGCCACCTTGCAAGGCGCCAATGCACTCGCCTTCATCCGAGCGATCCGAGACGGTGGCAAGCTGGCCTATTCAGAAGGCAAGGACGCGCCCTTCATCTCGCTAGGGGGTATGAAGGCGGCTCTACTGATAACCGACGATGATCAAGGCCGGCTTGGCAATGTGACCGCTCTCATTCGCGTCGGCGTCAAGCCGGCCTCCGCGGTATTGCCCGCCCTGCCCGTCCCCGTAGTCCATGCCCGCCCGACGACCGACAACCTGCCCGGCCCGGCCGCCTTCGCAGCGGCCGTCCGCCGCGGCGCGCGGGCGGCCCTCGAGGCCCACGACTGCGAAGCCGAAGCCGCCTCCAACGACGAGGCGCACGCCTTGGATGCGACGACCGCGCTGGTGATGATCGGTTGCATCGACGGCGCCTACCAGTCGTCGGTGATCACCTTCATCGCGCCGCGCGCCGCGCCGCTTCTGGCGCACCTGCTGGTAATGCCGCCGCAGCCCACGATCGATCCGGCGAACGAGCGCGCTGACGTACGCGGCGAATATGTCTCCGGCGACTGGGATGCGGCCAGGGCGAGTTTCTCGGAATCTTCAAAAGGGCGGGGCGTCGCCGACTGCGGCTCGAGTAGCACCTGGACGTTCGATGGACACGGATTTCGACTCACGGCCTACAGCGCGCTCGATCGCTGCGGCGGCGGCCCGCCCGGCGATTGGCCAACGCTTTATCGAGCCCGCGTGGAAGCGCCCTGAGTGGAGTTGACAGTCCGACGAACCTGCGCTAGAGACATACCAACTAGTCGGTATTGGAACGCACCTTGTCGCAATCGACCCCCGCAGTGAAAGCGCCGTCGTCTCGTGCAAAGCTGCTCGACGCCGCTCTGAACGAACTGCGCGAGCGCGGATACAACGCCACCACCGTCGATGACCTCTGCGCCGCCGCCGGCGTCACCAAGGGCGCTTTCTTCCATCACTTCAAATCAAAGGAAGACCTGGCGGTCGCGGCGGCGGACTACTGGACGCAAAGCACCGGCGAGTGGTTCGCGCAGGCGTCCTATCATCAGCACGCCGACCCGCTGGATCGGCTGTTCGGCTACATCGACCTGCGGGCTCAACTCATTCGCGGGACGACCGCTGAATTCACCTGCCTTGCCGGAACGATGACGCAGGAGATTTTCCAGACCAACCCGAGAATCCGAAAGGCATGCTTCGACAGTATCTCAGGTCATGCCGAGCAGCTCGAGGACGATATCGCCCAGGCCATCAATCTATATCGCCCCGATGCCGGCTTCACCGCCAAGAGCCTGGCTTTGCACACCCAGGTGGTCCTTCAAGGCGCTTTCATCCTGGCCAAGGCCAAGGATGACCCGCAGGCCGCCATAGACAGCATCGCCCATCTGCGGCGCTATTTCGAACTTCTCTTCGACCGAAAATCAAGAGGATAGCCATGAAGTGGATATCGGTCGATCGGTCGTCGCGCAGACTCGTCGGAATGAGATCCGCCTTCGTATTCTCCGCGGCCCTGCTCAGCGCCACTGTCGCGCCCGCGGCGGATCACCCGGCAGGGGCTCCGCTGGATCGATACCCGATGCAGGGTCCCGCCCAGACCGCGCCGGCGAAAAGCACCGCGCCGCAGGCGGGCGCGCCGAGCTACACGATGGCAAAGCATCGGCTGACGCGGCCAAATTCCGACCTGTGAAGAACGCTCGTCCTGATTGAATGGCGGTCGATCCTTCTCCATGCCGCCGGGCGCCGTGCGGGGTCGATTCTCACCGTTGGCTCGCGGCTCCGAACCGGACATCCGACCGACAGGCTGGTCAACCGGCCACCCGGACTCATGCGTCAGATTTTATCCGCTAGATCACGCCCGTCAGATTCAGCTCCGCGATCTTAGTGTCATCGCAGCCGAGCTTGGCCGCCAGGATCTCCCGCGTGTGCTCGCCAAGCCTCGGCGGATAGCGATACTCCGTCACCGGTGTTTGCGAGAACGTCAGGGCGTTGCGGATCAGAGACAGCGAAGGCTCGAAAGGGTGGTCGACTTTCACCTCCATGCCCCGCGAGCGGACATGCGGGTCGGCGAAGACGCCGGCCAGATCGTTCACCGGGCCGCAGGGGACTCCGGCTTTTTCGAGTTCCTCCAGCCAATAGGCGACCTCGTTCTTCAGAAAGAGGCCGGCGAAGATCGCCATGATTTCCTTGCCGTGGGCGACGCGGTCGTTGTTCCTGATGAATTTCGGATCGGCGGCAAGCTCCGGCTCGCCCAGAATCGCGCACGTGCGCGCAAACTGCGCGTCGTTGCCGACCACCAGCATCAGTTCGCCGTCGGCGCAGCGGAAGACGCCGGCCGGCATGCCGCCGTTGCCCCACGTGCCGCGCCGCGGCGGCGTCCTGCCGCTGACAAGGAAAATCTGCGCGTAGTGCGAGAGCGAGGCGATCACGGTGTCGAGCAGCGAGACGTCGATATGCTGCCCCTGCCCGCCGTTGGCCTTGCGGTGATAGAGCGCGGCCAGGATGCCGATCGAGGCGTTCACGCCGGTCATGTAGTCGACGATCGACGGGCCGACCTTCATCGGCCCCTCGCCCGGTTCGCCGTCCATGTGGCCGGTGACGCTCATCAACCCTCCCATGGCCTGGAAGATCGCGTCATAGCCCGCGCGCGGCGCATAGGGCCCGGTCTGACCAAAACCGGTCACGGAGCAATAGATGACGCCTGGGTTCAGTTTGCGGATCGCCTCGTAATCGAGGCCGTAACGCTCGAGGTTGCCGACCTTGTAGTTCTCGATGAAGACGTCGCAGCCCCTGGCGAGATCGCGGATGATCCGTTGGCCCTCGGGCCTGGCGATATCGACGGTGACTGACCGCTTGTTGCGGTTGGCGCAGAGAAAGAACGCGTTGTTGTCGTTCTCCTTGCCCTCCGGGTCCTTCAGGTAGGGCGGCCCGATGGCGCGCGCGTCATCGCCGACGCCCGGGCGTTCGATCTTGATCACGTCGGCGCCAAGATCGCCCAGCATCTGCGCCGCGACCGGCCCCGCCAGCACGCGTGTGAGGTCGAGAATCGTGACGCCAGAAAGCGGCATGGCCGACATGAAGGCCTCCTGCGGGGGCGGGGCGACAAACTCGAGCTCGGCAAACGATAACAACTCTCCTGGCGCAGCGTCACGTCCCACAGGCGGACCTTGCGAATGGCGCCGTCGAGGTGGCAAGACTCTCGGGCCGGCGGGCAGGGAGCACGAGATGGACGACGTTATGCATAATGACCTGGCGCGCGATGATTTGGACGCCAAGCGCGCGCTGCACCGCCGGCGCGCCTACGAGGCGCCGCTGGAGAGACTGAACCCCGCCTGGGCCTCGGCCTTCCGCGACGACGGGCACTGGGCCTACTTCGAGCGCCTGCGCGCCGAGGACCCGGTGCACTGGACGCCCGACAGCAACTACGGGGCCTTCTGGTCGATCACCAAATACAACGACATCATGGCGGTCGACACCAATCACCAGGTGTTCTCGTCGGCGTGGGGGATCGGCCTCGCCCCCAAGCCGGGCGTCCTGCCGCCGGAGGCGTTCGTCGAGCGCGAGACCAGCGACGACGCCAACAGCTTCATCAACATGGACCCGCCGGGGCACGACATTCAGCGCAAGACCGTCAGCCCGGGCGTCGCGCCGGCGCGGCTGGCGCAAATGGGGCCGCAGATTCGCGAGCGCGCCGGGGTGATCCTGGATTCGCTGCCGATCGGCGAGGCCTTCGACTGGGTCGACCTGGTCTCCAAAGAGCTGACCACGATGACGCTGGCGACGCTGTTCGACTTCCCGTTCGAAGAGCGCCGCAAGCTGACGGTCTGGTCGGACACCATGACCACCGCGCCTGGCCACGGCCCCTGGAACACCTACGAAGAGCGGCGCACGCTGCTCGCGGACTGCCGGGCCTACTTCGTCCGGCTGTGGAACGAGCGCGTCAACGCCGAGCCGGGCGGCGACCTCATCTCGATGCTCGCGCACGGCCCCGACACCCGCGACGCCTCGATGGATCAGTATTTTTCCAACGTGACCTTGCTGATCATCGGCGGCAACGACACGACGCGGAACACGATCTCCGGCTCGATCTTCGCGCTGAACCGCTTCCCCGAGCAGTACGACAAGCTGCGCGCCCACCCCGAGCTCGTCCCCTCGATGGTCTCCGAGACCATCCGCTGGCAGACGCCGCTCGCCCACATGGCGCGCGTCGCGACCCAGGATTTCGAGTTTCAGGGCAAGCAGATCCACGAGGGCGAGCGGGTGGTGCTGTGGTACGTTTCGGGCAACCGCGACGACGAGGTCATCGAGGACCCGTACGCCTACGCAATCGACCGTGCGCGTCCGCGCCAGCACCTCTCCTTCGGCTTCGGCATTCACCGCTGCGTCGGCAATCGCCTGGCCGAGCTGCAGCTCACCATCATCTGGGAAGAGATCCTGAAGCGCTTCCCGGAGATCCGCCTCATCGAGGAGCCGCGGCGAAGCTACTCGATCTTCATCAAGGGCTACGAGGAAATGAAGGTTCTCATTCCCCGTCGCAACTGACGCCGACGGCCCTCCGGGAGCCGTCATCGATGAGGGGCTGGCTGTTGGCGCTGTCCTTTATCGGCGGCGCCGTCGCAGGCGTCTGCTTGCTGATCGTCCTCCTCGCCTGGGCAAGCCAGCATCTGCGGTAACCGACGTCGGGCCTTGTTCAGCAATAGGCGCACGCAAGCAGTCGGACGAGATCATCGCCGGCCTGGTTGCGGTGTCGGGGCTTTCGGCCAGCATCGAGCCTGCGCGTATTGACGACTCACCGCGGTCAGGCTCGATGTCTTCCATGTCGCGCGATGATCTCACCGAGAAGCTTCTCGACCTCAAGCGCGAGCGCGGCTGGACCTGGGCCTACATCGCCGAGACGATCGGCGGCCTGTCGCCGGTGCTGATTACGGCGGCGTGTCTTGGCGACATGCGGCTCCCCAAGGCGCAATGCGCCCGGGCGCGGGAGCTGTTCGGCCTCAGCGAGGCCGAAGAGCGCCTGCTTCACGAACCGCCGATGCGCGGGAGGTCGACGCCCATGCCGCCCACCGATCCCCTGATCTATCGTTTCTACGAGCTGGTGCTGGTCTACGGGCCGACCTGGAAGGCGCTCATCCAGGAGGAATTCGGCGATGGCATCATGTCCGCCATCGACTTCGACTTCACACTGGAGCGACAGGCCGACCCCAAGGGCGATCGGGTAAAGATCGGCATGAGCGGCAAATTCCTCCCCTACCGGTATTACGGCGCGCAACAGGGCACGCCGGAACTGGGTTTCAAGGAAGACTGATCGCCGGAGCGCAATGAGCGCGGAGGCTGCTTCCGATCAATCCCGCCCGGGCGTAGACCCTGGTCCCGGGAGCCTCGATCAATGCGACACGATCCGACTGCGGCCCGGATTGCCTACGCGCGCGACGGCGTGGTGTTGCTTCCCGGCGCGCTCGGCGCCGAGGCGCTGGCGCAGGCCAGGGACGCCTACGAATGGAGCCTCGCCAATCCGGGGCCAGGAGCGACGCGGTTCGCGCAGGCGACGGCGGCGACCTTCTACAACGACCTCTACAATCCCAAATGCCTGGAGGGCTACCGGGCGATGCTCGAGGCCTCGCCGCTGCCCGACCTGATCGCCGAGCTCTGGGGCGCGCCTCAGGTGTGGTTCATGTACGAGCAGGTGTTCCTCAAGGAGGGCGGCGAGGCGCGGCGCACGCCCTGGCACCAGGACAGCTCCTATCTGGCCATCGCCGGCGAGCATCTGGCGGTGGCGTGGATCTCCTTCGATCCGGTGGCGCGCGAGGATTGCCTGGAGTTCGTGCGCGGCTCGCACCGGGGCGCGCTCCATAACGGCTCGCGCTTCGAACTGGGCGATGACACCGCGCCGATCAATCCGTCATCCTCGCTGCCGCGCCTGCCCGACATCGAGGCCGATCGCGCGGCGTTCGACATCGTCTCCTTTGCCGTCCGGCCCGGCGATGTCGTCATCTTTCATCCGGCGATGCTGCACGGCGGCGCCGCGACCCATGGGGGCACGCGGCGGCGCACGCTCAGCCTGCGCTTCTTTGGCGAGGATGCGGTCTATGACCGGCGCGAAGGCCACGCCGGCCCGCGGATCGCCGGCTTCCATGAGCGGATGACGCCCGGCGATCCCTTTCGCGATCCCTCGTTCCTGAAGCTGAGGTAGGACGGCAGTCGTCGGGCGCGCGGTCGGGCAAGCGAGGAAATCGCTCCGTCGCCAGCAGCCGAGGCCCCTACTGGTTCGCCTTGACAGCGCCCGAGGACAGGACCTGGCCGAGTTGCTGCATGAGCTGGCCGTAGCGGACGTAGTCACCGGACGCATAGGCCTGCTGCATGTCGTGGAAGATGGCGCGGGCCTGTTTCAGCTGATCGGGATTGCCCGCGGCGGTGGGCGCGACACCGGGCGGCCGGGGTGGCGGCGACGCCCCGCCGACCAGAAGATCCTCCGCCGCACTCAGGCTGTCGGCCCACTCGATCCGGCGATCGTCGGGCATGAGCTGGCCGAAGACGACACGCGCCAGGGTCGGGATGCCGGTCTGCTCGGCCTCGATGTATATGGGCTCGATGGCCACGAGCTGGCCGCCGGCCAGCGGCAGAATGAGCAGATTGCCGCGAATCACGCGCGACCCGTGCTGGTCCCACAAGGTCAGGTCGGCGGAGAAGCGGCTGTCGGAATTGATCCGCGATTCCACCTGCGCCGGCCCGTCGACGAACCGTCCCTTGGGGAAACGGAAGGCGACCAGCTTGCCGTAGTTCTCGCCATCGGATCGGCCGGCCAGCCATCCGGCCATCTGGTTCTTGCCCGCGACCGAGAGGGGCAGCATGAGCATGAACTCCGGGGCCTGGGCGTCCGGCAGCTGCGCCATCACGTAGTAGGGCTGAACCTCGACCTCGCTGGCGCCGTAGAGCTCGCGCGGCACCTCCCACCGATCCTCCCGGTTGTAGAAGGTGGTGGGGTTGGTCATGTGGTAGGTGCCGTACATCTCGGCCTGGACGGTGAAGAGGTCCTGCGGGTAGCGCGCGTGCCGGCGCAGGTCGGTCGGCATGGCGGCGCGGTCCTTGAAGAGGCCGGGCATCATCCGGCGATAGGCGCGGATGATCGGGTCGTCGGGAGCGAAGACGTAGAAGGTCACCGACCCGTTGTAGGCGTCGACGACCGCCTTCACCGCGTTGCGCAGGTAGTTGCGGTCGTGGAACGCCGCGACCGAGCCGTGGTAGGCTTCGCTGTAGGGGTAGTTCGCCGAGCTGGTGTAGCCGTCGAGGATGTAGGCGTAGTGATCGCCGTCGGCGACGATGTAGGGGTCGCGGTCGAAGGTGAGGAACGGCGCGAGCCGCTCGACTCGCTCGACGACGTTGCGGCGGATCATGACCCGGCTCTGCGGCGTGAAGTAGTCGGAGAGGAAGAGCCGAAGCCCGTCGAACTGCCGGGCGACCACCAGCCTGCGCCAGAGGTTCGAGAGGGGGATGCCGCCCCTGCCGCCATAGGTGGTCTCGGCGTTGGCGTCGCCGCGCGGGAAGTCGAATTCCTTTTCCGTGGTGTGGACGTAGACCCGGTTCCTGGTCTCGAGGCCGTAGTAGATCTCGCCGTGGGTGACCGCGAGGTCGCCCACCGCCTGGATCGGGATGTCGTGCGCCCAGAGCACCGGGTCGCCCCGCGGGTCGATCTCGTTCACCGGCGCGGCGACGACGCCGTAGCCGTGGGTGTATTTCAGCGCCAGATTCACCCAGACCTGGGCCGGGGGCGGCAGCTTGGCCACGTCGAGCTCGCGGGCGGTGATCATCACCTGCCGCTCGGCGCCGTCCACCTGGTAGCGGTCGATGTCGACGCCGCTGAAGGCGTAGTAGGGGCGAAGGCCCTGGGTCTGCTGTAGCTGAGGCTCGAGCGCGCGCCAGTCCCAGATGCGCGCATCGCGCAGGGTGGCGGCGCTGTCGTCGAGATCCCGGCGGGTCATCGGCGCCTGGGCGACGGCGAATTCCTGTTCGTGGACATCGGGGCCCTCGAGCCCGTAGGCCCGCCGCGTGCCGGCGATGCTTCTGATGAGGTAGGGCTGCTCGAGGGTGATCTGGTTGGGGCCGACGTAGATGCGCTCGACCGCCACCGGGAGGATCTGGGCGCCTAGATAGAGGGCGACGAAGGCGAGGCCGGGGCCGGCCCAGCGCGATCGCCTGGCGAAGAGCCAATCGCGGAGGCCAGGCCGCAAGGCGGCGGCGGCGAGCACGATGGCGGCCGCGGCCCAGGCTGCGATGATGACCGCGTACGCCGGCAGCCATAAGTGGGTGTCGATCCAGGACGCGCCTGCGACGACGCCGGAGTGACCGTCGATGACCAGGTGATAGCGCCCGAGGAAGCGCAGCATCGCGCACCCGAGGCAGAACAGCGAGGCCAGCATGAGCCCCTGGGGGAACCAGCCGTTCCAGGCGCCCCGTCCGGCGGCCAAGGCTTTGGCCATGACCGCCTCGACGGTGTCGGACGCGCCGGCATCGACCACGGCGAGACGCGGGCGGCGGGCGGCCCACAGCATCGGCGGGCGCATCGGCAGGCGCAGAAAGGAGACGGACCCGATGGCGGCCCAGCCGGCGATGGTGATGACGAGGAGCGTCATCATGAGGCGCACCGCCCCTTCGTAGACCGGCAGCCCGAGCAGGTAGAACGACAGGTCCCTGCCGAACACCGGGTCGGTGACTCCCGAGGGCGTTGCCCCGAGGAAGCCCACCAGCGGCTGCCAAAGCCCAATTGCGCTCGACCCAACCAGGCCGGCGACGACGAAGCCGGCGATCAGCGGCGCGCTGGGCGGCAGGGTCGCGAGGCGGCGGGCGGCGAGGCGCCAATTGACCGCGACGAAGAGGCCGCCGAAGACCAGCACCGCGGAGAAGATCGCGCCCTGCAGGCCTAGCGCCAGCCAGAACCGGTGCGACTGGCCGAGCTCGGAGAACCAGCAGCGCTCCAACGCAAGGCGCAAGGTCGTTTCGAAGGCGACGATCGCAACGGCGGCGAGCGCGACATAGGCCAGGTCCCGGTAGAGGCGGTGGGCGAGCGCCGCCGAGGGCGGGTCGCCGCGATGCCTGAGCACCGTCGTCGCGAGCGGAATCGACGCGACGAGCAGAAGGATCAAATAGGCCAGCCAGAACATGAAGTCGCCCCCGGGGACGCAGGGCCCGGCCGCCCCAAGAGACCTCCCGGGCGATTTCAGCTTGGCGAGCCTAGGGCCCGGCCGTCAAGCGGCCCGCGCGCGAATACGGCAGAACATCGACGGGCGTCGCCGGCCAGCCGCCCCCCTACGAGTACGTGGCCCGATCTTTCAGGCCCAGCCCGGGCGCCGCGCTACGTTCCAGGCCGCATCGGGTCGCGATCGCCGGCCGCCAGCGCCAGCAGCGAATCCCGCACCCGGCGGATGACGCTCTCCCAGTCGCCGGGGCTGGGCTGGCGGAACTGGCGCAGGGTCGGGTACCAGGGGCTGTCGTCCCGGTTCAGCATCCAGCGCCAGCAGGTGTCGTAGCGGTTGAGCAGCCAGACCGGCTTCCCCATCGCCCCGGCCAGGTGGACGACCGAGGTATCGACGCTGATCACCAGATCGAGGCCGTCGACGAGGGCCGCGGTGTTGGCGAAATCCTCCAGTTCGTCGGTGAAGTCATGCAGCTTCAGCTCCGGCGGCGCGGAGAGGGCCTGCGAGGCAGGGTCGCCCTTCTGAAGCGAGACGAAACTCACTCCTGGCGTCCCCACCAGGGGCGTCAGAGTCTCCAGCGCGATCGAGCGGCGCGCGTCGACGGCCGCCAATTCCGGCCATTTGAGCCGCTGTCCCCCGGCCCACGCAAGACCGACCCGCAAGCCCGGCAGGGAGGCCAGACGCTGGTGCCAGCGCGAGGCCGAGACCGGATCAGCGGTAAGGTAGGGTATCGTCGCCGGAACGGTGTCGAGGGTCGTGCCCAGGGCCCAGGGCAGACTCATCAGCGGGCATTGGAGGTCGAAGGCCGGCAGAGGCTCGCCCCTGGCGATGATCCGCGCGTCACCGGGCAGCGACGACAACAGCCGGGTGAGCGGCGCCTGGGCCTCGAGAACAACCAAGGCCGATGCAGCGAGCGCCGGCACGTAGCGACAGAACTGCAGGGTGTCGCCCAGGCCCTGCTCCGCATGCAGCAGCAGGACGCGGTCGCCGATCGGCTCCCCCGCCCACAGCGGCGCCGAAAAGCCCCTGACCCCCGCCGAGAGGTGCTTTCCTCGCCAGCGCCATTCGTGCTCGCGCCAGCCCTCGGTGAACTGTCCATCCAGGAGCAGGGCGTAGCTGAGGTTCACGTGGGCGTTGGCGAAGTCCGGGGCGAGGGCGAGACAGGCGCGATAGCTCTCCTGGGCCTCCGCGGGACGGCCGAGGGCGGCGAGGGCAATGCCGAGGTTGTTGAGCACCCCGGAGGAGTCCGGCTTCAGGCGAAGCGCCTCCCGGCAGCTCGCCTCCGCCTCGCTCGCCCGCCCGGCGCCTTCGAGCATGGCGGAGAGGTTGCCCCAGGCGTCCGCGAAGTCCGGCCGTAGTCGAAGAGCCTCGCGGAAACTCGCCTCGGCGTCCGATGCGCGGCCGAGGGCGGCCAGGATGATTCCGAGGTTGTTGTGGGCATCGGGATAGTCCGGCCGCAGGCGAAGGGCGGCGCGAAGGTGCGGCTCGGCCTCCCCCGGACGGTCGAGCTTCTCGAGGACATGGCCGAGGTTGTTGAGGGCCCCGGGGTGGTTCGGCCGCAGGCGCAGGGCTTGGCGATAGCTGGCCTCGGCCTCCGCCGGCCGGTTGGCCTGGTCGAGGACGACGCCAAGGTTGTAGTGGGCGTCGGCGTAGTCGGCCTCCAGACGCAGGGCGGCGCGCAGGCTCTCCTCGGCCTGCGCCAGGCGCCCGAGTTCACCAAGAACCACGCCCAGATTGCTGCGATAGCTCGCCTGGCCGCCATCCTCGGCGATGGCCTTGCGGATGAGAGTCTCCGCCGCATCGAAGCGGCCGGCGTGGTGGGCGATCAGGCCCAACAGGTGCAGGGCGCCGGCATGGGCGGGCTGGACGGCCAGCACCTGGCGATAGGCTGTCTCAGCCTCTTGCAGACGCCCCGCCTGATGGTCGGCCAAGCCACGCTGAAAGACCTCGGCCAGAGAGGAGCCCGCGCCCACGGCCAATGCTGGCCTTGCTAGCCGCGCAGGCCGGCCAGCATCGGCATGCCATCCCAGAAGCGGCGCGCCTCGCCGCGGGGGTCGCTCTCCTGACGGGTGTCGATGTCGAAGACCATGGTCTTGCGCGCCACCGCCTCATAGGGCTCCCAGCGCGGGATCGAGGCGCAGTTGGGATCGCCGCTCTGGGCGAAGGCCACCCAGGCGGCGGCCAGCCGGTCGCTCATGATCTTTCGCAAGGGATCGGCGCGGTCGTTCTTGAGTGCAGCGCCGACATCGAGGCCGTGCACTGCGCCGAACTTGCCGCCCAGAGGCGCGTACCAGAGATACATGTAGGCCGGCGCTCCGCCCTGGGCGGCCTTGCGTTCGGCCTGGGTGACGGCCGCGCGCCGGGCCCCGGCGTCGGTGAAGATCTGGGCCTGGATCGCGAACGGGGTCTTCTGGGAGTCGAGGCGGCGATAGAGCGCCAGGATGTCGCCGGACTTGCCCGGCCAGCGCGCCTCGGCGATCGCCTTCAGCCCGGCTTCGTCGAGGTCGAAGTTGGTCAGCGCCAACGCCGCGTCCTCCAGGGTGGTGGAGACGATGATCGGCACGCTGGCCGACTCCGGCGGCGCGGCCGGGTCCCACGGATGATGCGGCAGGTAGCGCCCGTCCATCACCGGCGAGAAGCTGGCGCGGGTGGTGCTCTGAGCTTGCAGCAGGTCCTGCCAGGCAAGTTTCTGCAGGTCGGCGACGTTCGCCTTCTGCATCCCAAGGGTGGCGAGCAGGGCCTGGGCGGCCTGCGCGCCCTGCTCGCGGCTTTGCAGTTTCAGCGCCGAGCCGGACTGGACGGCGGCGCGATGGAAGAGCCCGGTCGCGGCCGGGTTCGCGAGCATCGTCGTCGTCTTCGCGCCGCCGCCGGACTGACCGAAGATGAACACCTTGCCGGGATCGCCGCCGAACCTGGCAATGTTGTCGCGCACCCACTCCAACGAGGCCGCCATGTCCATCACCCCAGCGACGCCTGCGTAGGCGAACTCCGGCGGCGCGCCGAGGTCAGCCAGATTGATGTAGCCGAAGCTGGCCAGGCGATGGTTCACGGTCACCACGACGACGTTGCCGAAGAGCGCCAGGTGGGCGCCGTCGTATCCCGGAGCATTGCCGGAACCGGTGGTCCAGCCACCGCCGTGAAACGAGACCATCACCGGCCGCCTGGCCTCGTCGTTCACGCCCGGCGTCCAGATATTCAGGCTCAGGACGTCCTCGCCCATGCCGCCGGTGTGCTGGTCCCATTCGATACTCATCCCGTATTCGCCGCGCAGGTCCGGCAGAGTCTGGGGGCTGATCTGGCCGTGGGCGAAGCACTCTTTCACGCCGGCCCAGGGGACGGGCTTCTTCGGCGGCATGAAGCGATTCCTGCCGCCGGTGGGCGCCCCGTAGGGAACACCCTTGAACTCCTTGATCCCGGTGTTGGCCATGCCCTGGACCTTCCCGGCCGTGGTCTCGACGGTCCAGAAGATCTGGCCTTGGGCGCCGCCGCCAAGCATCGGGCGCGTGGGGGCGGCCGCGGCCGGCGGGGCCGAGGGTTGGGCCGCGGCGACGCCGGCGATGGTCGCGCCGGCCATCAGCACGGGGCCGGCCAGCAACAGGTCGCGGCGGCTGGCGTTGGTGGAATTCGCTGTTTCCGATGTCACTTCGTCCCTCCCGGTCTTGGGCGGAACAGTAAGGGTTGCCAGCCTGTAGTCCATGGTCTCGAGGCCCCGTCGGCGAGGCCAAGCGCAGGGCCCACGCGCGGGCCCCGCGGCTTCACGCCGCCTCGCGCCCCTGCAGCCCCTGCGCCTGCGGGCCGCGCATGAACAAGAGCAGCGGTATCGAGGCGAAGATGACGATCATCAGGACATGGAAGACGTCGAGGTAGGAGAGCATCGCCGCCTGGCGCTGAGCGGTGGCGTAGAGGGTCGCCAGCGCCTGTCGAGGCGCATCGACCATCGACTGCCCCTGGTCGACCAGCCCCTGAGTCAGTCGGGCCAGACCGCCGGCGTAGTTGGGATTGAGGGGATCGAGGCCCTCCACCAGCCGCGCCTGATGGAACTGCTGGCGCTGGGCGAGAATGGTCTGGACGCTCGAGATGCCGATCGTGCCGCCGAGGTTGCGGGCGACGTTCATCATCGCCGAGGCCTGGTTGCTCTCCTCTGGCTTGAGCCCGACGTAGGCGATGAGGCTGATCGGGACGAACAGGAACGGGATGCCGACGGCCTGGAACATCCGGGCCCTGGCGGCGTCGGCGAACGTCATGTCGGTGTCCAGATGACCCATGTACATCAGCGCCAGGCCCTGCACGAGGAAGGCTCCGCCGATCAGCAGGCGCGGGTCGACGCGGCTGGAGAGAATGCCCACCAGAGGCATGGCGATGATGGTGGCGGCACCGCCGGCGGTGAGCGCCAGGCCGGCGTCGGTGGCGGTGTAGCCCATCACCGTCTGCAGCAGCTGGGGAATGAAGAGGGTGGTGCCGAAGAGGATCACGCCGGTGAGCATGAGGAAGATGCTCGCTATTCCGAAGTTGCGGCGCCCGAACATGGTGATGGGAACGATCGGCGCCTCGCGGGTGAGCTCCCACGGGATGAAGAGGATGAGAGCCAGCGCCGAGATAACCGCCGTGGCGGTGATGGTCGGGCTGGAGAACCAGTCGAGGCGCTGGCCCCGGTCGAGAGTAAACTCCAGGCAACCAAAGAACAGGACCACCAGGACAAAGCCAACCATGTCGATCCGCAGGCCGCCCTCGAGGAGCCTTCGACGGTCGTCCTTGAGCGCCTGCGGTTCGTTGACGAAGCTCTGGACGAGGAACAGCGACAGCGCGCCCACCGGCACGTTGATCAGAAAGCACCACTGCCATGAGGCGTTGTCGGTGATGTAGCCCCCCAGGATCGGCCCGGCGATCGGCCCGGCGATGACGACGATGCCGTAGGCGGCGAAGGCCAGCCCGCGCTGCCGCGGTGGGAAGGTATCGACCAGCATCGACTGTTCGACGGCCGCCAGGCCGCCGCCGCCGATCCCCTGGATGACCCGGGCCAGGATCAGCAGCGACAGGTTCGGCGCCACGCCGCAGGCGAAGGAAGCGAGCGTGAAGAGGGCGACGCTCATCATGTAGTAGCGCTTGCGGCCCAGCACGTTGGCGAGCCAGCCGGAGATCGGAATGATGGCGGCGGTGGCGATCAGAAAGCTGGTGGTGACCCAGGTCGCTTCGTCGTAGCTCACCGACAGGGCGCCGGCGATATGGTCGAGGGCGACGTTGACGATCGATGCGTCCAGTGTCGTCATGAAGGTGGCGATGGAAATCACCGCGATGATCGTCCAGGGATTGCGTGTTCCGGCGACCGAACGCGCCGGTGTCCAGCCGTCGCCGCCGCTCCCCCGCCCTGCCGCCGCGCCGGCCATCCTCAGCGCCCCCGAACGCGCGGCTGGGCCGACATGCCCCGACCCGGCGAAGAGGCGGCGAGCGGATTGTCGATAGGGATCCTCGCCGGCACGCGCTGGAAGACCTTGACGTTAGTTGCCGGCAGCATTCTGCGGCGGCAGGATAGTGAAGAGCGATGTCAAAGCAAACCTGGCCCGGGGCTCTGTCAGAGCAAACCTGGCAGCTCCGCGCCGGCGCCCTCCGCCATCGCTCCTGAGCCCGGAGGGGTCTACTCGAGGGTCGACAGCAGTGGCGGGCTCGGGCGCCCTGTGATAGGTCCTGAAGCTCTGTCGCGCGCGATCGACGCGGCCCAGTTGTCGTTCCAGAGCAGGGGGTGCGGCGAAGAATGCCGGTGACCTATTCAGGCGACCTGCAACCGAAGATGCGTCCTCGAGACATCAACTGCATGACGCCGAAGGGTGTTGCGATCGGCAGCGCCGAGTGGATGTGCGACCCCGCCGCCGGGCACGGTTTTGGCGATCACGGCAATGCCCGGTCGGTCTACGCCGCGCTCTCGAAGGGGGTTATGCCCCCTGACGGCGCGTGGCCTCAGAACTGGCTCGACACATATCAGGCTTGGATGGACGCTGGTTTCCTGCCTTAGCCTCCCGCACCGGCGGGTTCGAGGGAGATCGTCACCGTCGCTGGGGGATGAAAGATCATGAGCCTCTATCTTTTCGCTTTGCTGATCGGCGTGGTCTCGGGACTGCGGACATTCACGGCGCCGGCCGCGGTCAGTTGGGCCGCCTTTCTTGGGTGGCTGCATCTGAAGGGCTCGCCGCTGGGGTTTCTGAGCGCCGTCGCGACGCCCTACGTCCTTAGCTTCCTGGCCCTCGGCGAGCTGGTCGCCGACAAGCTGCCGCGAACCCCCAGCCGCAAGGCCCCGGTCGGGTTCGGCGCGCGGATCGTCAGCGGTGCGTTCTGCGGCGCGGCGATCGCCATGGCCGGCGGCGGGGTCTGGGTCGTCGGTCTGGTCGCCGGGGCGGCCGGCGCGGTGATCGGGACCCTGGGAGGCTACGAGCTTCGGGTCCGGCTCGTGAAGGCGATCGGCGGCCGGGACCTGCCGATCGCCCTGCTCGAGGATGCCTGTGCGATCGGGGCCGCGTTCCTGATCGTCACGGCGGCGGCGTGAGCCAACACTTCGACGCCATCATCATCGGCGCCGGACAGGCGGGGCCGCCACTCGCCGGTCGTCTCTCCAAGGCCGGGATGAAGGTCGCCCTCGTCGAGCGCAAGCTGTTCGGGGGGACCTGCGTCAACACCGGCTGCACGCCGACCAAGACACTAGTGGCCAGCGCCCGCGCCGCCCACGTGGCGCGTCGCGCCGCCGACTACGGCGTCGTCCTGAACGGCGGCGTCGCCGTCGACATGGGGAAGGTCGCCGCCCGGCAGAATGGCGTGGTCCGCCATCAGCGGGACGGCGTCGAACGGTGGGTGGCCGGGCTCCCCAACTGCACCGTGTACCGGGGCCAGGCGCGGTTCGAATCCTCGCGGCAGGTCAGCGTCGGCGCCGAGAGCCTCGCCGCCGAGAGGATCTTCATCAATGTGGGGGGCCGGGCGAACATTCCAGCCCTGCCGGGCGTCGATCAGGTCCGCACCCTCACCAACACCAGCCTGCTGGCCCTGGACGAGCTGCCGCGCCATCTCGTGGTCGTCGGCGGCAGCTACGTGGGCCTCGAATTCGCTCAGATCTATCGACGCTTCGGGGCGGAGGTCACGGTCATCGAGATGGCCGACCGCCTGATCCAGCACGAGGACCCGGAGGTGTCGGCCACCATCAAGGAGATCCTCGAGGCGGAGGGAATCCAGACGAGGCTGGCCGCCGAATGCATCCGCTTCGAGCCGGCGGGCGCAGATATCTGTGTCGACGTCGATTGCCGCGCCGGCGATCGGCAGGTGGTCGGATCCCACGTGCTGCTCGCCGTGGGGCGCCGGCCGAATACCGACGATCTTGGGTTGGAAGCGGCCGGCGTCGCCGTCGACGCGCGCGGCTACATCATCGTCGACGAGCAGCTGCGCACCAGCGCTGATGGCGTCTGGGCCCTGGGCGACTGCAACGGCAAGGGCGCCTTCACCCACACCGCCTACAACGACTTCGAGATCGTGGCGGCCAACCTCCTCGACGGCGGAGCGCGCAAGGTCACCGACCGGATCCTGGCCTACGCCCTCTTCATCGACCCGCCCCTCGGCCGCGTCGGGCTGACGGAGGGCGGAGCGCGGGCCGCGGGCAGGCCGATCCTGGTTGGATCGCGTCCGATGACTCAGGTCGGCCGGGCGGTCGAGAAAGGCGAGACTCAGGGTTTCATGAAGGTGGTCGTCGACGCCGAAAGCCACCTCATCCTTGGCGCCGCCATCCTCGGCGTCGAGGGCGACGAGGCGATCCACGGGATTCTCGACACCATGTACGCCAAGGCGCCCTACGACACGCTGCAGCGCGCCGTGCACATCCATCCGACAGTATCGGAGCTGATCCCGACCATGCTGGGCGAGCTCAAACCGTCGGCCAGCGGCTTGACTCGACCACCTTCGCACGGGCCTGAAGCCGACGATCAGCAGGCCCGGTCAGAGGCCCACCGGGTGCGCGCCGGATCGCAGTGACGAGCGCCCGGCGACGGGGCGCCCCCCTAGCCGGATCGGCGGATGATCAGAAACGGTGCGGCCACCAGCGACAGCGCCAGCAGGACGGCGCCGGTGATGGCCAGGCGCGGCGCTATCAGCGCCTGTTCATCGTGTCCGATAATGCGATAGAGCCGGTTTATCTCGATCATCTCGGGCTCGGACAGCCGCTTCTTGGGAAGTGATCTGTCTTTATAGAAATACTTGGTCATCGCGTTGAATTCGAGTTCGCTACCCAGGAACATCTCGTTCGGGGTCACGTCGGACGTGACGTAGGTGTCGTTGGCGTATGGGAATTCCTGCGTCTGGCGGATGTCCACGGTGTTGAAATCGGGCTTGATGGCCCCACGATGAAACCAGCCCGGCGAATAGACCGTGACCTGCGGCATGCGCGGCAGATGGGTGACCGGCTGGTCGACGATGGCGATGACGCCCTGGCGGGCCTGGGCCTCGTCCGCATCGAGCGTCTCCATCTTCGGCCACGCCCAGCCGACGATGAGCCCGACGGCGAGGATCAGTATCACCGCAAGCGCCATCATAGCGTTCCGACGCATCGCTCTCTCCGGTTCGGTCGGCCCACGCCCGAGGCCGACGACGGATTCTCACGCGAAGATGCGGACGTGGAAGCGGGAAGCGGCCGCCGAGGGCCTCCGTCAGGCGAGACTCGCCCAACCGCGGCCGGATGTCATCCCGTCACGCACCGCTTGCGGGCGCTGCGGTTTGCGGCGATGCAAATCGCAGGCTTGGCGCTGCTGATCACCATGGGGCTGGATAAGGACCGGAACGTCTCGTGGGTGGTCGGCGTCCTGTGGCTGGCTGCTCACGGACGCCTATTTCATCCGGAAGCGGGTGACGGAGAGGCTGGGGGCCAGAATTCCATGAAGGGGCCAGTCCAGGCGCTGCGCCGATGATCAGGGAGGAGGAAAGAGAGCGGATCGTCTTTGGCTGTGGGAATTTCGGCGGCCTAGGCTCGTCGCCGGCGTTGCGGCACAAGGGGGACGGAAGGGAGCGGGCGATGGCGCTGCTCGACTGCGCCAGGGAGCTGGGCCTCTGGCGGTTCGACACAGCCAACACCTATGGCGGCGGCGTCAGCGAAGCGGTGCTCGGAAAATGGCTGGCCGCCCAGGGCGGCGATTTTCGATCCCGGGCCGAGGTCGCCACCAAGGTCGGCAATCCGCACGGCTGCCCGTTCGGCGATCGGCCCCTGAGCCGGGGCCAGATCGCCTATCATCTCGAAGAGTCGTTGCGACGCCTGGGCGTGGAACGGATCGGCCTCTACTATCTGCACGAGTTCGATCCGGCGACGCCGCCCGACGAGACGCTGGAGGCGCTGGAGCGCGCGCTTGGGCAAGGGAAGATCGCCGCGTTCGGCGTTTCCAACGCGGGCCTCGCAGACCTGACCGCGGTTCTGGGCCTCTGCGATGGCGCGCTGCGGCGAGCGTTCACCCATGTGCAGAACGAGTTCAATCTCCTGAGGCAGGGCGATCTGGAGGACGTCATTCCGCTGACCAAGGCGGAGGGGCTCCGCTACGTCGCGTTCAGCCCGCTGGCGGGCGGTCTGCTTTCCGGAAAGTATCGGCACGGAACGCCGCCACGAGGCGGCACGCGGCTGAGCGACGCCCCGGGCCTCTACGAGTCCCTGCTCACGGCCTCGACCTTCGCGGCGATCGACGGCCTCGAGCGGCGGGCGGCGGAACGAGGCTGGACGACGACCGGGGCCGCACTGCGGTTCATCCTCGACACGCCAGGGGTCGACACGCTGATCATCGCCCCCCGCTCGGCCGAGCAGTTCGAGGCGTACGGCATCGAAGGGTGAGCGGCCCCGCCGCCGGCGCGGCTTGTCCTGGAACGCAATTATCCCCTAAGGGGAATAACGGCTCGCTGTTCAGCAGCGCGGCTACGGATCTGAGGGGATGTCCGGAGTCTTTCTGTCCTATTCGCGGAGCGACCGCGAATTCGCCGAGGAGATCATCCGCGGCCTTCGCGCCGTCGGCGTCGTCGTCTGGTGGGACGAGGACATGCACAGCATCGACTGGCACCGGGAGCTGGAGCGCAAGATCGTCGAACTGGCGAGCCTGGTGGTCCTCTGGACGCCACATTCGATCAACAGCGATAGCGTCAAGGACGAGGCTCGCCTGGGGTTGGAGACGGGCAAGCTGACCAATGTCATCTTGGGTGTGCCCAAGCCGCCATTCCCCTATGACCGGGTCAACGGCCTGCCGCTGGACGGCTGGACCGGGCGCGAGCCGAACCGCGGCTGGACGCGGCTGATCGAGAGCATCGAGCAGAAGATCGTCGAAACAGGCGGCGTCAAGCCGGGCGAACTCACCGCTGCGCTTGCCCGCCGCGAGGAGAGCCTGCGGCTGAAGCAGCAAGCCCTCGCCAGGGCGCAGGAAGCGCTCGAGGAGGCGCAGGCGCGCGAAGCCGAAATCATAGAAGCCGCCCAGGTGGCCCAGGTGGCCTTCACGCGCGCCGAGGAGCAGCAACTGCGCGTGATCGAAATGCGCGCCACCCATCTGCTCTTGACCGCGGCGCAGCAGGAGTATGAAGCCGCCCGCGCCGCCAAGGAGACGGCGGACCGGGCGCTGCGCGCTTCCAAGTTCGAGATCAAGGGAGCGGCGCGAAACGTGGCCCTGGCGATGGTCGCGCTGGAGACCCCAGGTTCGGAGGCCAGTCCACGGCGGACGAAGGCGCTGGCGGCTCGGGCGCTCGAGCCCGCCACAGTCGCCGTCACGGCGCCGTTGGCGGATTCCGCGCCAGTCGTCGATGCCGCCCCGGTCGGCGAGCCCGCCCCGATTGTCGAGCCAGAGCCGATCATCGAGCCCGCACCGATCATCGATCGCGCCCCGGTCGTCGAGCTTGCCCCGGTCGTCGATGCCGTTCCGGTCATCGAACCCGCCGCGGCCTTCGAGCCGAGTCTGCCGCCCAAGGCTCGGACCGAGTCCGAACCTCCGCCAACTCCGGCGCCCGCACCCATCCCGGCGCCGACACCAGCATCGGCGCCGACGGAGCGATCCAGGGCGTCCCTGCCCATCATGGCGGTCGTCGGCGGAATCGTCGTGCTGGGCGTGGTTGGCGTCGGCGCCATGCTGGCGCTGAAACCTCATCCAAGTCCGCCGCCGCTGAAGTCGGCGCCGGCCGCCCTCGCCGCGCCGGCCGCCCGCCCCGCCGCGCCGGCGGGCAGTGATCCAATCGCGGTGGCGGTGAAGGCGGCGGCCCCGCTGGCGGGGGCCTGGGCGCCGCAGGGCCTCAGCTGCGGCAGCCCGGTCACCATCGCGGTCAAGGACGGCGCCGTTTCGATGACGGTGGCGGGCTCCACGGCCACCAGCACGATAGGGCCGAGCCCGGCGCCGGGCGTCACCGTCGCGAGGGGCGAGGACGGCGGGACCTACACCTACCGTCTCGGAGTGGACCGGACGCTCTCCATGGTGGACGCCGGCGGCCAGACCACGACGATGACCCGATGCGCTGGCTGATCGCCTTCGGTCTGACCCTCGCGCTCGCCGCCGGATCGGCCCGGGCGGCGACCCCTTCGGAGGTTCTCTGCGCGTCCTACAAGAACGCGGTCGCCAAGGAGACCGACCGGGCGAAGAAGGACGCAATGTTGAAGTCGCGCCCGCATGGCTGCGGGGTGAGGGCCCCGATGCGCAAGCGGCCCGAACCGGTCACCCAGGCCCAGCCGGCGCCGGAAGCGGCGCCCCAGCCGATACCGGCGGCGATCCCCGAACCGGCGCCCGAGCCGCCTCCCGAGCCGGCCGTTCCCCTGCCCACCGGCGTCACCGTCGAACAGGCCAACGCCAACGGCAACAAGGCCTATCAGTCGCACGACTATGGCGGGGCCATGCATTGGTTCCGCATGTCCGCCGGCCAGGGCGACGCGACCGCCGAGGACGACATCGGCGAACTCTACTTCTACGGCCACGGCGTCGGCGTCGACTACGGCCAGGCGATGGCCTGGTACCGCCGCTCCGCCGCCAAGGGCAATGCGACGGCGCAGGACGGCATCGGCGCCCTCTACGCTCGGGGCCAGGGCGTGGCGGTCGACTACGCCGAGGCGATGAAGTGGTTCCGTCTCTCCGCCGCCCAGGGCAACACCGACGCGGCGAACTGGATCGGCTATTTCTACACCCATGGCCTTGGCGTGCCGCAGAACCCGTCCGAAGCGGAGAGATGGTACGCCAAGGCGCGCGCTTCCGGCCGCTAGCTAAGGAGCCTCAATAGGTTATCCGCGACCGCCCGCGAGACCGCGACCACGCCTGACCTTGTCCCGGAGCGTGGCGTGTGTCCGTTCACAGCAGATTCTCTGCGCCAGACTTCAGAATTATCCATCCCTCGTGTGTCGACATCGCCGGCTCGCGGGCAATACCCTACAAAACTGATAGGCTTTTGCCGGCGCAGGTGACGGGCGCCGCGCCGGACGCAGGGGGTGAGGGCCATGAGCGAAAACCCCGTTGGGGCGGCTGCAGCTGGCCCGGCGCCGGCGTCGGCCGGCGCTCATGACGCTTGGTGGAAGAAGGATGACTGGTGGGCGGTCCTGCTGGGCCTTGGCCTGATCGGGGTCGCCTACGCCTTGTTCGCGGGCGGATCGAGCCTGGCCTGGATTGCCGTGACGCCAGCAAAGTGGACGACTTGGGATCAGCTGGCCGGCGATTTCGCCGCCAAGTGGCCGCGCTATCTCGCCCAATTCCCGCTCTGGCTCGCCTTGGTGTCGGCGGCTCTCACCAGCCTTGGCTACAGACTGCGCAATACGGTTCCAGCCTTCCTGTTCCTCTATGCCGCATCGGTCATCATCTTCGCGCTGGGCCAGTGGGCGCAGGCGGTCAGGTTCAACCTGGAGCCACCGCTGGTGGCGTTGGTCGCCGGCCTGTTGCTGGCCAACCTCGACATTCTGCCCCGCGGCTTGGACGAGGGCTTCCGGGTCGAATTCTACATCAAGCTCGGCGTCGTGCTCCTGGGCGCGACCCTGCCGTTCACCCTCATCCTTTGGGCCGGGCCGGTGGCGCTTCTGCAGGCGACCGTCGTGTCGATCGTCACCTTCGGGGTGATCTTCGCAACGGCCCGCGCGTTGGGCGTCGATCCACGGTTTGCCGCAACGCTCGGCGCTGGGGGCGCGGTCTGCGGTGTTTCGGCGGCCATAGCCATCGCCGCGGCGGTGGGCGCACGCAAGCAGGACGCAGCCACAGTGATCTCCATCGTCATCTTCTGGGCGATCGTGATGATCTTCGTGCTGCCCTTCGCGGCGGCGGGCCTGCATCTACCTTCAGGGGTTGGCGGCGCCTGGATCGGCACCTCCGAGTTCGCCGATGCGGCGGGCCTGGCCGCGGCCCAGGCCTACGGCGACATCGCCGCCAAGGCGCCGGGGGCGGCCGCCGGCGTGGCCGACCAGTCGGTCGCCGCCTTCACCCTGATGAAGGTGGTCGGTCGCGACATCTGGATCGGCATCTGGGCCGTCGTGCTCTCGATCGTGGCGACGACGCGGTGGAATGAGACTGGAATAGAGAGCAGCGCCAGCGCCGGCGAGATCTGGCGCAGGTTTCCCAAGTTCGTCATCGGCTTTGTGATCGCGTCCATCGCTATCACCTTGGTCGTCCAGGGAGTCAGCCATGGGGCCTACAGCAAGACCATCGATCCCGGCCTCGTCACGCCGATCAAGAACATGCGCACCTGGGCCTTCGCCTTCGGCTTCCTCAGCATTGGCCTGACCACGCGGGTGCGCGATCTGGCCGGCGTCGGGGGCCGGCCCCTGGCCGCTTTCAGCACCGGCGTGGTTGTCAACGTGCTGCTGGGCCTTGCGTTGTCCGCCGCCGTGTTCGCTGGTTACTGGACGAAGCTCGGGAAATGAGCGCCTGGCGGGTGACGACCGCAACCGGCCTCTGCCGTGACTGCCGCTCCTTCGAGGGCCGCCCGCTGGCCGTCGAAGCGGGCCTGCCGATGATCGCCTCGCTCAGCTCGGCCCATGGTTCGAGCCGGGCGGATGACGGTCTCTGCATGCTCCACGACCGGTTCGTTCGGGCGCGGGCGCATTGCGATGCGTTCGACGCACGCCCCGCCCCCGCGGCCTCCGGCTCGAGACCCTAAACGCATGGCGTGCGCGCTGCTCGCGATCACGCGCCGCGACGAATGAGCGCGAAGCCGCTCGCCGCGGCCGCCAGACAGACGAGGGCGCCGCTCACGGCCGCGACACGAAAGTCCGCGGTCAGTCGCGCGCCGCTGGCCGCGAGGACCGATCCGAGAAGGGCCGTCGCGACGAGGCCTCCCGTACGCGCGGCGGCGCTGTTGAAGCCAGACGCCGAAGCGGTGTGGCGCGCGTCGACCGAGTTCAGGACGGCCGTCGTCAGCGGGGCGGCGGCGCCGGCCATGCCGAGGGCAATGACGAGAATCGGCGGCAGAACCGTGGTCCAGTAGCTGGCGTCAGGGCCAATCCGGGTCGCCAACAGCAAGCCGGCGGCGACCAGCGCCGATCCGCCGACGAGCGGCCATCGCGCGCCGAATCGACCGGCGACAGCCCCCGATATCGGCGACGCCAGCGCCATCACGAGAGGAAACGGCGCCAACGCCGCGCCCGCCGCCGCCGCCGAATAGCCTCCGGCCTGGATCAGTTCGTAGGGCATGAGCACGAGGAGACCGCCGAGGGCGCCGTAGAGGAGCACCGTCAGCAGGGTCAGGCCGACGAAGGTCTTCGACGCAAAGAGCGCCAAGGGCATCATCGCCCGATCGCCGAGGCGTCGCTCCTCGATGACGAAGGCGGCGCAGAGGCCCGATCCGCCGACCATCAGGGCCACCGCCAAGGCCGACCAACCGCCAGGCCCGACGCCAATCGTCAGCCCCCAGGCCAGAGATCCAAGACCCAGCGTCGCAAGAAAGCCTCCGGTCACGTCCAGCGGCGAGCGATCGCTGTTGCGGTCGTGCTCGACGAACCGCCAGGCGAGCAAGACCGCGGCGGCGGCCAGCGGTGGGTTCAAGAGGAAGATCGCCCGCCAGCCGACGACATCGATCAGCCAGCCGCCAGCCACCGGTCCGATCGCGCCGGCGATGGCGCCCGCGGCCGCCCATGTGCCAATGGCGCGGCCGCGCGCCGGGCCGGAGAATGCGCCACCAAGCGTGGCGAGGCTGTTGGGCAGCAGCATCGCTGCGCCGACGCCCTGAATCACGCGCGCCAGCAGCAGAAAATCGAGGCTCGGGGCCGCGGCGCAGGCAGCCGAGGCGAGAGCGAAGACGGTGACGCCGAAGATCAAGACACGTCGGCGTCCGAAGCGATCGCCGACCGCGCCGCCGAGCAGCAACAGGGCGCTCAGTGGCAACAGGTAGGCATTGATCGTCCACTGTAGGTCGGCGGCGGTAGCGTGAAAACTGTGTGCGATCGCAGGCAAGCCGACGTTGACGACCGAGCCGTCGACGAAGGCGAGGCTCGAAGCCAGAATCGTCGTGACGAGGACTAGGCGGGGGTGCTCGCTCACGCCTTGCGGCGCCGAAGAAGCCAATGCGACATCGCAACTCGCGTGGATGACAGAGCTCATCGGGGTTGCATCCAAGGGCTAGAATGAACTGGCGGCGGCTCAGGACTCCACGCCAGGGCGCGGCCGGAGCATATCAGGCGGCCGGCAATGGCGCGGCCCCGACGGAGCGGCGGACGGCGGCGGATACGTTCCCTCCAGCCTGACGGAACGAGGGCGCGTATCCGAATCGTCGTGCTGTTCGTCTCTTGGACGAGGAGGCTTCCTCGATGACGGCCGATCGCCTTTCCGACGACTTCGCTCGCGCCATGCGGCAGTCCTGGTTCGCCTATCTCGATGTCGTCGAACCCCTGCGGCCCGAACTCCATCGCTATTGCCTGAAGCTGACCGGCGAAGTCTGGAGCGCCGAGGATCTGGCGCAGGACACGCTGTTGCGCGGTTACGGCGGCATGGGTCGCGGCGATATCCACGGCGAGGGCAGCCCCGTCCGGAGCGCAAAAGCCTACCTCTTCCGCACCGCTTCCAACCTCTGGATCGACGCCGCCCGCCGCGCCTCGCGAGAGGCGGGCGCCGAGATCGAGCCGCCGCGGCCGGCGGCTAGCGCCGACCTTGGGGTCAGGGTGGGCGAAGCCGGAGCGGCGCTGATGGCGCTCGCCTCGCCGCAAGAGCGCGCGGCCGTGGTTCTGAAGGACGCCTTCGACTTCGACCTCGCCGAAATCGCCGAGCTGCTGTCGACCTCCGTCGGGGCGGTGAAATCGGCCCTGCATCGGGCTCGCTCGCGGCTGGCGGCCCGCCGGGGAGCGGACGACCCGGCCGGAGCGTCGCGCGAGCTGGTCGACCGGTTCGTCGCCGCCTTCAACGCCCACGATGTGCCCGCGGTCACCGCGCTTCAGCTCGAGACGGCGAGTATCGAGGTGCATGGCGTCGGCGGAGGCCGTGGCCGCCGGGGCGAGTGGACGCCGAGCACCCTCGCCGACCCTCTCGAACAGGCGGAACGATGCGACTTCCACGGCGAGCCGATCGTCCTCCACTTCAACGGCGACGGCGCGGCGCGGCGATTGACCAGCATCACCCGCCTCGACGAGGACGACGGCGGGATCAGCCGTATCCGAGACTACTGCTATTGTCCTGGCACGCTGGCCGCCGTCGCCGCCGAGCTCGGCCTGGCCTTCGCGCGCGCCCCTCACCACCAGGTTCCCGCCACGCTCGTGCGCATGATCGCGACCACCATCCTGCCGTGGCGCGAGTTCTGAAGGGACAGGGGCTGACGGAATCATGTTCCTCACGCCTGGTGGCCCATCACCCCTCGAGCCCCTGCGGGACTTCCCGACGGGCGAGGCCATCGACGAGCGGTTCGAGCTCTTTCCTCCCACCCATGCGAACCGATTCCGCTTCCCGCGCCGACAAATGTAGCTTGCATGTTACGTAACGCCTGTGTTACGCAATCGCCATGCAGGCTTTCACCGCTCTCGCCGACCCGGTCCGCGCCGAGATCGTCCAGCTGCTCGCGGCTCAGGACCTAGCCGCTGGCGACATCGCCTCGCGCTTTCCGATCTCACGACCAGCGGTATCCCGGCACCTCTCGGTGCTGCGCCGCTCTCGGCTTGTCCACGTGCGCGGCGAGGCGCAGCGGCGGGTCTACAGCCTCGACTTCAGCGGCCTCGACGATGTCGATCGTTGGGTGGCGGAATGCCGTCAGGTCTGGAGCGCTCGCCTCGACCGGCTCGGCCGCCACCTCGACCAGGTCGCCAACGATGCCAGGGAGAAGCACGATGCGACAAGGGACTAGGAAGGCCGTCCGCGCGGCGCCGGGCATGCCGTTCCGCGAGCCGAACGACCTTTCGCTCGGCGGTTTCATCGACCGCAACACCATGCGGTTCGTCCGCGACTATCCGCACCCGCCGGCCCAGGTCTGGGCGGCGCTCACCGACCCAGCGCAGCTGGGCGTTTGGCTCTGGCCGTGCAAGTCCTTCGAGGCGCGCCTGGGCGGCGTCGGCGTCTTCGACCCCGGCGTCGAGCTCTCCATCCGGGTCACCGAGTTCGAGCCCGAGCGTCTGCTCGAGCTGGGAGGACGCATCCGCTTCGAACTCACGCCCAGCCCGTCCGGCTGCCGCCTAATCCTCGATCTGAAGAAGCCTCCCGATGGCTGGAGCCCGATGGCCCTGGCCGGCTTTCATGGCTGGCTCGGGCGGCTTTCCCGCCTGCTTGTCGGTCGTCCGCAGGCGGAGACGGAGGCCTGGGCGCTCGACATCTGGAACGCCGTCATCGCGCACTGCGAGTGGGAAGTGCGGCGGTTCGTCTCCGGTGGCGCAAAGGTGATCTGGCGCCTCCATTTCCCTGAGTGCGATGCAGCCCTCACCGGCGAGGCCAGGACGCTACTGGACCAACTCGCGCAACTGCTCCTCGAGCGGGACATCGCCGTCACCATCGACGGATTCGGCGACGACCCATGCCGTGCCGAGGAGGCGTTCGCCCTATGCGCCGACCGCGTCAACGCGGCGTCGACCTACCTCGAGGCCAAGGGCGTGCCCAAAGCGCGCATCAATATCGCCTTCGTGCTAGGCAACTATCACTACCTAGTCGAGCGTGAATCGGAAGCTGGCCGGGCGTTCAATCGCCGCATCGAGCTGCGTCCCGTGTATTAGGCCAGGAGTCCGCTCTCCGGTCAGCTGCAGTGCGAACCGCTGGTGGCCTCGCCGGTCGCCACCCGGCCGCTTTCGGTCAGGCCTTGTCAGTATGCGGCCTTGTCAGATTCGACGGGGCGGGACACAAGCTTCTCCCAGCCGCGCCCGCGCCAAGGCCGGTTGCGAGCCACTGGGGGAAGCGGATGTTCAGGGTGCTCTGGCTTGGCCTCGTGGCGCTGGCCTGGATGGCGGCCTCGCCGGCGGCGGCAAAGCCGCAGCTGTTCGACGACGGCGCACCGCCCCTGCAGATCGTCATCACCGCGCCGTTTCCGGCCCTAGTCCGGGCCGCGCCGATCAGCACCAAGCCCTTTCCCGCGACACTGTCGGTGACCGATGGCGATGGCCCAGCGCAGAGCATGCCGATCCAGGTCAGCGCGCGCGGCCATAGCCGGCGCATCGGCGACTATTGCACCTTTCCGCCGCTTTGGCTGAAGTTCGACAAGGCCTCCGCGAAGGGGACGTTGTTCCATGGCCAGCACAAGCTCAAGCTGACGACCTATTGCCGGCCGGGGCCGGACTACGAGCAGCGGATCGTCCTCGAATACCTGGTCTACCGGCTCTACAATCTGCTGACGCCGATGAGCTTTCGGGCGCGCGCGGCCGAGGTCACCTACAAGAACGCCGACGGCCGCGGCGACGCCGTCACCCGGTTCGGCTTCTTGATCGAGGATATCGACGGCGTGGCCGACCGCAACGATCGCGACCGGCTGAAGGCGATGACGCACCAGGTCAGGGCTGCGCAGCTCGACGCCCACGCCACCGCCCGCGCGGCGCTGTTCGAGTACCTGATCGGCAACCAGGATTGGGAGTTTCTCGCCTCTTCCCCCGGCGTCGAATGCTGCCACAACGTCCGTCTGATCGCCGCGCGTGGCGCTACGCCGGCCTCGGCGAGCGCCGTCGTGCCGATCCCCTACGACTTCGACTCCACGGGCTTCGTGGACCCACCCTACGGGGAGACGCCCCCGGGCTTGCCGATAGAGCGCCTGACCCAGCGCTTCTATCGCGGCTACTGCGTGAGCAGCGGCGAGATTGCCTCGGTCGCCGACGAGTTCCGCGCCCATCGCGCCCAGATGGTGGCGGTGATCAACGGCGAGGCGCAGCTGAACGAGGCTTTTCGCGTCAAGACGACCCATTTCGTCGATGGATTCTTCGCCGTTCTGGACGATCCGGCCCGCCTCGAGCGCGAGATCACCAGGCGCTGTCGGTAGGGCGCCGCGTCAGGTTCCAGGCTCGATCCCCACCATGCATTGCGCCGCCAGCGCCGCATTGCGTGTAGCGGCCCGATCGAGGGCGGCGATCTGGCGCAGATAGTCGGCGTGGGCCATGCCGGAGACAGGGAACTCGAGGGTATAACCACGATAGACGGTTGTCAGGGCATCGCCCTGCTTGATGAGGAAGGCGTCCGGATCGGGGCAGCCGCCCTCGACCGCGATGTCGGTCAGGATCACCGCGCCGCCGAAGCGCGAAATGACCGCCGAATACTGCTTGGTGTGGCCAAGGATGATGTGGCCCACCTTGTAGCGCGCCAGCACCACCGCGACGTTCGGCGCTTCGGCGGCCTCGTCGTGCTGCGCCATGCCGCGGTACCAGAGCGGACCCTGCTCGTTCCACAGAATGTCATGGGGGCCGCCGGGGAGCTCGGGCTGGTGCCGCAACGCCGCGATCACGGCCTTGTTCATGACGTCGATATCGAAGCCAGCGAACTCAGGACCCAGCCCGCCGTGCATGTAGAGCGCATCGTCGATGCGGATGACGGCGCTGTGGGTCAGGACCCATCGCCCGTAGACACCGCCTGTCGACCACGCCGCCTGGTGCTCGACCCACCCCAGCGGATGGTCGGCGTCGAAGCGCGCCCGATAGGCGGCGTCGAACACCGGCAGGCCATCGGCCAGCGGGTGCGCCTTCAAAGCCGCGACCACGAGCGCGTAGTAGGCGTCCCGGCGGCGCGGCGATTCCCGGTCGGCGAAGGCGGCGAATTCCCCGGGCGTGGTGTAGCGCAGGTCGCCTTCCATGTTCATGGCTTCGTGGTCGCCGATCAGCGCGTGCACATAGCCGCCGGCCCGGCGCGCCTGAGGTTCGAGCCGCATCAGCAGATCGAGAATGCGGCGGGTGTCGGGGGCGCGATCCGGCACGTCGCCCAATTGCACCAGGTGGGTCGCGCCGCCCTTCCAGGCGTCGTGGCCATCGATCAGGCCCGCCAGAGTCAGCTGGTCGTGGAACTTGGCGTAGTCGCCGTGAAGGTCGCCGATGACAACGACCCGGGCGACATGATCCCAGGTCGACTGGGCCCACGCCTGGCCGGCGAGGAGGGTCGTCAGCGCGACCAGGAGGCCGACCAATCGTCTACGCATCACGCAGGCGAACATACCGAGTGATCGTGGCCTGCGCATCACCGGCTTTGTCGGTGATCGGCAGCGCGCCGTCGGGGAGGAGTGTGAAGGCGCCCGGAGCCCAGGCGGGACCGTCCAGGCTCGCTTGCAAAAGCGCGCCCGTATGTTCACCTTGAAGTTCGGGGAACTGGGGGCGAGATGATCGAGGCGCTGATGGTCGTACGGGCGCCATCGCTGGCGCTGGCGGGCGCGCAGGGGCTGTTCGAGGGGCCGCTGGGCCATCTCCCCGCCGCCGGCTGGGCGGGCTTCCTCGACATGCGTTTCATGGCCGACTCGCTGGGCGCCCTTACCCTGGCCACCCTTCTGGGGGCGTTGATCGGCTATCATCCGATGACGCGGCGCATCGTCGACACGTTGCACGAAGCGGACCTACCCAAGGTTCACATCCTCTACGCCTTCATCGGGGCGGTGATCGGGGTGACCGTGCGCGAGTTTGGCATGGTCATCGGCGTCGTCGTGTTCGGTATCGGCGGCTTGATACGGTTTCGCACCGACACCGGCTCGGCGCGCGACACCGGCCGTCTGATCATCGTGACGCTGGCCGGGCTCATCGCCGGCCTCGGCCTGCCGCACCTGGCGGTGCTTACCACCCTCTTCGCCTTCGTCCTGATCTTCCTGTTCGATTCCCGACCCGCCCGCCTCCTCAGGATCAGCGAGGCGCCGGCCGGACGCCTCGCCGAATGCTCGGCGGCCTATCGCGCCGTCCTGGAGAGCCAGGGCTGCAGGATCGTGAGCGAACACAGGTCGTTCAACAAGAACCGGGTCGAGTTCGTCCTCCGCGTGCCGCGGGCCGACGCGCGCGACCGCCTGCACGCCGCGCTTGGCGCCATTCCCGACGATCTGCGCGCCGAGATCGACTGGGAGGTCGAGTAGCGACCGATGGGACGGGCTTCCGTCTGGTCCTGAGCGACACCCAGGCTGCGATCAGGGATGGAGTCTGGGCGCCGATGGTCACCGCCCGTAATCTCTGATCGCTCCGACTTCGATCAGGAGAGCGCACAAGTTTGCATAATCGCTCGCGACGCGATCGGGCGGCGATGTTAAAGACGAGGGTTACCTGGCGTCCCCTGCCGTCGGACGCCGCCACCACGAGCTTAGAGCCTTTCGGGTTGACGATCGAAGCGACCTATTTCCCTGTCCAGGGGCGCTGCGACCCCCGCTTCGAGGCAGTCCGCGAGGCGTTCGAAGCGAATTTTCGAAGCGGCGCAGACGTGGGCGCCTCGGTCGCCCTGACCCTCGACGGGGAACTCGCCGTCGACCTCTGGGGAGGGGCGAAGGATGCGGCGCGGACCGCGCCGTGGGAACAGGACACGATCGCCTGGGTCGCTTCCACGACCAAGACCGCCCTGGCGCTGAGCGCCCTGCTGCTGGCCGACCGGGGCGAACTCGACCCCGACGCCCCGGTCGCGCGGTATTGGCCCACGTTTCAGTCGAAGGACGTGCTGGTGCGCCACTGCCTTGGTCACACCGCCGGCATGCCCGGCTGGGACGGTCGGGTTCGTTTCGACGATCTGGGCGACTGGGACAAGCTCACCGGCATGCTCGCGGCCCAGACACCCTGGTGGGAGCCCGGAACCGCGTCGGGCTATCATGGCCTGACCCAAGGCTATCTGGTCGGAGAGATTATCCGCCGGATCACCGGCCAGACCGTCGGGACCTTCTTCGCCGGCGAGATCGCCGGACCTCTGGGGGCGGACTTTCATATCGGCCTGAAGCAGGCCGACGACCATCGGGTCGCCGAGAGTATTCCGCCGGCCGTTCCGGAGGCCCCTGTCGGCGGCCCGGACGGCTTTGGGATGCGGCTCTTCAACAACCCGCCGTTGCCGCGGGACAGGATGGCGGAGACATGGTTCCGGCGGGTCGAGATCCCTGCTGGCAACGGCATCGGCGCCGCCCGGGCCGTGGCTAGGTTCAACGCCCTGCTCGCCTGCGGCGGCGAGGTCGGCGGCAAGCGCCTGATGTCGCCCGAAGGCGCACGGCGGGTCCTCCGACAACAGTCCGACGGGCCCGACCTGGTGTTCCTGGCGCCGGTGGAATTCGGCCTGGGCTTTGCGCTGGCGCTGGCCGGGATGTCCTTCGACGGCCACGAGGTCTGTTTCTGGGGCGGATCGGGCGGTTCATTGATCGTCGTCGACTTCACCGCGCGGATGACGCTTGCCTATGTGATGAGCAAGCTGGAAGGCAGCCCCTTCGGCGATCCCCGAAACAGCGCGATCCTGAGGGCCGCCTACCGGGGGCTGACCGGCGCGCACTGACGCCCCGTCGGCGTTCGGTGAAGTCTGGGCGCGGGGCCTGCGAGAGTGGCCAACGCCCTGTTTTCCCTCGACGTCAGGCCGGGCGACCGGGTCGGCGTGCTGGAGGACAACGGCCTGGAGGCGGCCGACCTCTTCATCGGCGCGACCGCCGCCAACCACCGAGCCGCTTCCCAACAGTGCTGTGGGCAAGGTGCGCCGGAAGGAACTGCGCGAGCCGCGTTGGCGCGGTCACGAGCGCCGCTTAGCCGGCAGTTGAGGCCGCTGTAGAACTTGCCGACCGTGCGACTGGGGTCGCTTGCGGGCCAGCTAGGCGCGACTCCTGATATCGTGGCGACGTGTCCCCGCGGACGAGGTCGCGCAGTGATCGACGAGGAAGCGGCGCGGCGATGGAGGATCCTGCTCTATTGCGGGGCCCTGATCACGCTCCTGAACCTCGCCAGTCCGGCCGAGGGCCTGATCGGCGTGCCGCTGATCTTCTTTCTGAAGAACAAGCTGCACCTTGCCGCGCACGAGCTGGCTCAGTTCCAGGTGTGGGCGAGCGCGCCGGTCTATGTCGCCTTCGCGTTCGGCTATCTGCGCGACCGGTTCAATCCGCTGGGGCGGGGCGATCGCGGCTATCTGATGCTGTTCGGCGCCCTGACCGCGAGCCTCTACGCCGGCTTTGCCTTCGCGCCGCCGAACTACTCGACCCTGCTGATCGGCATTCTCTTCATCGCGACGTCGATCCTGATCGTCTACAGCGCCCAGAACGGCCTCACCGCGACCCTGGCGCGCGAGCACCTGATGTCGGGGCAAGTGAGCGCGGTCTGGAACATCGTCATCACCGCGCCGGGAATCGCGGCGCTGTTGCTTGGCGGAGCGCTCAGCGAGGCGCTCGAGAGCGAGGCGGCCGGCACGGCGATCCGCACCCTGTTCCTGATCGGCGCGGCGCTGATGGCGGCGATCGCCTTGTTCGGGGTTCTCAAACCGAAGAGCGTGTTCCCGGAGGCCAAGGCGGACGCCCGGCGCCCGTCGAAGACGCTCGAGGACCTGGCCCGGCTCCTGCGCCACCGGCCGATCTATCCGGCCTTGGCCATCTGGACCTTGTGGTCGTTCTCGCCCGGCAGCCAGACGCCGCTGCAGTACCACCTGACCAACACCCTGCGCCTGAGCGATGCCCAGTATGGCCTCTACAACGCGATCTATTCGATCTCGCTGATCCCGACCTACGTGCTTTTCGGCTGGCTGTCGCCGCGAGTGATGCTGGGCCGGCTCCTGTGGTGGAGCGCCATCGTCGGGCTGCCCGGGATGATCCCGCTGCTCGTGATCCACTCCGCCGCCGGGGCGATGATGATCGCCGTTCCGATCGGGCTGATGGCGGGCCTGGCCAACGCCGCCTTTCTCGATCTCGTGCTGCGATCGTGCCCCAAGCGGCTGGAAGGAACGGTGATGATGCTGGGCCTGAGCCTGATCACGCTCTCTTCGAACCTCGGCGACCTGCTTGGCGCGGCGCTCTATGACCGGTGGGGCGATTTCGTGATCTGCGTCGTGGCGGCCACGGCGTCCAACGCCCTCATCCTGCTGGCGCTGCCGCTCGTCCCCAAGGCGATTGTCGCGACGGCGGACGGAGAGGCGCCACCGCTTGGCGCGGCCGCGCCGTAGGGCCCTTCGCGCTTCTATCGGACCGACAGCCATCGGGACGAGGCCATTGAGAGGCGAGGTTGTCGGAGCTTCGGATCTGGCGCAGACGCTTGGCCGCACTTCCGCTCGATGGAGATCTGGCGTGACCCAGGCTGCCGATGCCTCGCGCCCCGAACCTGCCGCGCCAAACGGAAGCGTGCTCGTGGTGGGTGTCGGGGCCTCGAGGGGACTTGGCGCCGCCATCGCCAGGCGCTTCGCCCAGGGGGCCATCCGATCGCCATCGCCGGCCGCAACGCGCCCAAGCTCGCGGCCACCGCCGCCGAGCTCGAGGAGAGCGGCGCCGATCTGGTCAGCGTCGTGGGCGACGCCTCGTCGGCGGTCGACGCACGCCGGTTCGTCGAGGCGGCTCAGAGCCTCGCGCCCCTGGCGGTGGCGGTCCAGAACGCCGGGAGCAATCGTCCGGCGCCGTTTCTGAAGATCAGCCAAGATCAGTTCGAGGGTCATTGGCGCGAACATGTTCTGGGTGGCTTTCAGCTCGCCCAGGCGGCGTTGCCGGCGCTCCTGGAGAGTGGCGGCGGCACGCTGATCTTCACCGGCGCCAGCGGCAGCCTGCGCGGAAAAGCCAATTTCGCTCCGTTCGCTTCGGCCAAGGCCGGCCTTCGGGCGATGGCCCAGAGCATCGCCCGCGAGTTCGGGCCCAAGGGCGTCCACGTCGGACACGTGGTCATAGACGGCGGAATCGCCGGCGAGCGGCTGCTCTCCGCCCCGGGCTCTTGGAGGAGCGCGGTCCAGACGGGATGTTGGATATCGCCGCCATCGCCGATGCCTATTGGATGCTGCATCTCCAGCACCGCAGCGCCTGGACGCTCGAACTCGACCTGCGGCCGTGGGTCGAGTCCTTCTAGGGGGCCTCGCCTCAACGGCCCTCGAACCGCGCCGGTCGCTTCTCGAGGAAGGCGCGAACCCCTTCGGCGAAGTCGGCCGTCTTGCCGGCCGCGCGCTGGGCCACGCGCTCGCTGCGCAGCTGGGCCGACCAGTCCGAATCCATCGACGCCCAGAGAGTCTGACGGCTGAGGCCAAGCGAGGCGGGGCCAGTCGCCAGCGCCTGGGCGAGGGCCATCGCGGTAGGCATCAGTTCTAAGTCCGGCGTCAGGCGGTTGATCAGCCCCCATTCCAGCGCCTTGGCCGCCGAAATCCGCTCGCCCAGAAGCGCCATTTCCATGGCCCTGGCCTTGCCGATCATCCGGGGCAGCAGATAGGTCGACCCCCCGTCCGGAACCAGGCCGATGCGCCGAAAGGCCTGGAGGAAGTAGGCGGACTCGCCGGCCACGATCAGGTCGCCCAGCAGCGCGAGGGAGCAGCCGACTCCAGCCGCCGCGCCGTTGACCGCCGTAACCAGCGGCGTGGGCATCTCCCGAATGAAGGTGACGAGCGGGTTATAGACCGTCTCCAGCGCCGCGCCGGCGTCGGGCTTGCCGTCGCCGTCGAGCTTGCCCCCGCCCGGACCCGCCTGCAGGTTGGCGCCCGAGCAGAAGCCGCGGCCCTCGCCGGTCAGCACCAGAGCCCGCGCCGGCGAAGCCCCGAAAACGGCTTGCCCAAGGGCCTCCAGGAGTTCCGCCGCCAAGTCCAGTCCGGCGGCGTTCATGGTGGCCGGATCGTCGAGGGTGATGACCGCGACCGCGCCATCGCGGGCCACGCGGATCTTCTTGTAGCTCATCTCGAGGGTCCTCCGTCTGACGCCATTTCAAGGATCGATTGTTTCGAGGTGCGCGGTGTCGTTCACCCGCACGACCCTCGCCCGGCCATTCTCTACCTCGATCTCGTTGATGGCGCACGGCGACTGGGCCAGCCGCCAATAGGCCGATATCGGCTGATCGAGAAACTGGATCAGGATGGCGCGATTGACGGCGTCGTGGCCGACCATCACCACGGTCTGGCGCGGGTGCGTCTCGAGCGCGAAGCGGACGGCGTCGGCGGTCCTGGCCACGAGATCTTGCAGGGACTCGCCCCCTGGAAAGCGAACCTGCTGCGGGAAGGCAAACCAGCGATCGAAAAGCACCGGCGATGCGGCGCGGACCTCTTCGTTGGTCTTCCATTGCCAGTCGCCGTAGTCGAGATCGTTCAGGTCATCGAGCCCGCGCGCCGGCGCGCCCGTCGCCTGCGCGATCGCGCGGCCGGTCTCCACAGCTCGCGCGAGAGGGCTGGTGTAGATGCTGGCGACCTCCCAGCCGGCGGCGATCCTCGTCGCCGTGGCGGCCGCCTGGCGGCGCCCCAGCGCGTCCAGTTGGACATCCATCCGCCCCCTGAAGCGTTCGGGGTGGATCCCCTCGACATGGCCGTGACGGACGATGAGGATCCTCGACATCAGGCGATCCGCGGCGCCGGCGCGATCATGGCGGCCGGCCGATCCACCGCCGCGGATTCCCGATCAAGCGTTTCCATCGAACGGATCATCGCATAGAGGGCCCGCAGGTGAAGCGGATAGTCGGCGCGGGCTTGTCGGAATCTGCCCCGCCCACCACCTAAGCCGAAATGGCATTCGACAGCTTCGATCCCGACCCCTTTGAACTGGACCCCTATTCCGAGCGCATCACCAAGGCCTACGAGACCGTCGGCCCGGCGGTCGTGCACGTCACGGTCGAGGATCGCAGGGGACGCAAGGGCGCCGGATCGGGGGTGATCTTCGCCCCGGACGGCTATGTCCTCACCAACAGCCACGTTGTGCATGCGGCTGCGAAGCTCGAGGCCAACCTGACCGACGGGCGCCGGTTCGAAGCCTCCCTGGTCGGCGACGACCCCGCCACCGACCTGGCGGTCCTGCGGCTCCTGGCGACCGGATTGCCGGACGCCCGGTTCGGCCGGTCCGGGACGCTGCGGGTGGGCCAGCTGGTGGCGGCCATCGGCAATCCGCTCGGCTACCAGGCGACAGTGACCGCGGGCATCGTGAGCGCTCTGGGGCGAACCTTGCGCAGCTCTTCGGGGCGCCTGATCGATTCGGTGATCCAGACCGACGCGCCGCTCAATCCGGGCAACTCCGGCGGGCCGCTGGTGGACGGCGCCGCGCGGGTCGTGGGGATCAACACCGCGATCATCGGCGGGGCCCAGGGAATCTGCTTTGCGATCGGCATCGACACGGCGGCCGATGTTGTCGCCCACCTGATGCGCGACGGGCGGGTGCGGCGCTCTCGCCTCGGCCTGGTCGGCCAGACCATCCCGCTCGATCCCCGCCTCGCCGCCCGCCTTCAGCGCCGGATCGCATCCGCGGTGCTGGTGGCCGAACTGCAGGAGGACGGGGCCGGGTGCAGGAGCGGCCTGCAAAAGGGTGACATCCTGCTCGACCTCGATGGCGAGATCATCGGCAGCGTCGATGACCTGCACCGGCTTCTCACCGCCAATCGGGCCGAGCAGCCGGCGCCCGCCAGATTGCTGAGGCAGGGCAGGCTCGAAACACTCACGGTCATTCCGGCCCTCGAAGGTTAGAGGCTGGCGCCGTAACGTGGCGGGGTCGCCCGCGACCTTCGAAACCTCGAGAAGGATGAACATGACCAGCGCCGCCATCCTCGCCCCCGCCGCGGCCATCGCCCTCGCCGCGGCCATCGCCGGCGCGGCCCGCGCCGAAGTGGTCGAGGCCGACGCCGGCGGTTTCACGGTCCGCGAGAAGGTCGACATCGCCGCGTCTCCCCAGGTCGTCTGGGCGGCGCTCGGTCACCCCGGCGACTGGTGGAGCTCGGAGCACACCTACTCCCAGGACGCGCACAACCTCTCGGTCAGGCTCGAGACGGGGGGCTGCTGGTGCGAGGCGCTGCCCGGCGGCGGCGCCGTCCGCCACATGGTGGTGGTCAACGTCCAGCCTGAACGCACCTTGCGCCTGGTCGGCGCGTTGGGCCCTCTTCAGGCGCTCGGAGTCGCCGGGGCGATGACCTTCACCCTGAAAGGCGAAGGGGGACACACCGCCCTTACCTGGACCTATGACGTCGGGGGCCACGCAGTGGGTGGCCTCGACAAACTCGCCGGCCCCGTCGACGGCGTCCTGAACGAACAGGCTCACCGCCTGGAGGCCTACGCCGAGGCGCCCCCACGCTGAGAGTCGCAGCGGTCAGTGGACCGCTCCATTGAGGTCGCTCCAGCCACTCCAAAGTATCTGGATGCCTATACAGAGCATGATGAATGCGGAAAGCCGCACGACAACGCTGGTGCCGCCGTGACCCAGTATTTCCTCGAGACGCTGGCCGTATCTATAGCACAGGTAAATGGTGGCCGAGATGGCGAGCGGGCCGGCTACCGCGGCCCCTCCGACAAGGGCCAGTTGCTCCAGGCCGATCACTCTCGGCCGCTGGCTGCCCAGCGTGATCGCGATCGAGATCGACCCGGGACCGACGGTGAGCGGCATCGTCAGCGGGTAGAACGAGTCCGGTATGGTGGAAGCGTGGCCGGTTTCGCCATGGCTGGCGTCAGGTGACGGTTCGGCGTTGAGCAGCTTCCAGCCAAACGCCGTCACCACCAGGCCGCCGCCGACCCGCACCACCGGCAGGCTGATCCCGAAGAATTCGAGCACGTGCGAGCCGATGAACAGCGAGCCGAGCAACAGGAAAAAGCTATTGATAGCGACCCGCGCGGCGAGCAGGTTGCGCTGGCCGACCGTGCACGGCTCCGTCAGACCCAGGAAAATAGGCGCGCTTCCGAACGGATTAACGATAGGGAACAGCGTCGCGTAGACCAGCAGAAAGCTGTTGGAGAAGGCGTTCATCCCGCTTCCGAACCCTCGCGCCCGTCTTTCAGTTCACCGATACGATGATCTCACGGTAGCGGTCATGCCGCAGGGGATCCCTGACCGGCGCCTCGGTGACGAGCCGCAGCGCCGGCCAGCGATCGGCGATAGCTTCGATGGCCAGGCGCGCCTCGAAGCGAGCCAGGGCAGCGCCGACGCAGAAGTGCGGGCCGGCTCCGAACGACAAGGCTGGGACCGCCGACTTTCGGGTGATGTCGAAACGGTTTGGATCCTCGAATACCGCCGGGTCGCGGTTGGCGGCGCCGAGACCGACGCGGACCGTGTCGCCGGCGCGGAGCGTCTTGCCGCCCATCTCGATGTCAACGGTGCAGCGCCGGTTGGTCGAGGTCGACTGGGTCGGATGATGGAAGCGCAGAATCTCGTCGATCGCCGAGGCGACCAGGGCGCGGTCGGCGACCATCGCTCGCCACTGATCCGTGTGCGACAGCAGCAGGTAGAGGCCACTGGAGATCATCCGCTCGGTCGTGGTGCCGGCGGCCGTATAGATGGTGCTGATCGCCGAGGAGAGCTCGCCGTCGTCGAGCGCGCCTCGCGAATCTTCGGCCGCGATCAGGGCGCTGACGAGGTCGTCCCTGGGTTCGCCGCGGCGCTCGTCGATCAGGGCGCGCACATAGCCTCCGACCCAGCGGCCGGCCTCGAGGGCCCGCGCCCAGGACTCCTCGGAGCGCTTGGGCGCCATCAACGCCCCCGTACGTTCGAAGGCGGCGCGGAACGCTTCGCGGTCGCCGGCCGGAATGCCGATGATCTCGCTAGCGACGATGATCGGCACGTGAAAAGCGAAGTCGGTGATCAGGTCGAATTGGCCCTTCGCCCCGGCGGCGTCGAGCAGGTCGTCGATCACCGACTGGATGCGGTTCCTGCGCTCCTCGACGCTGCGGCGTGAGAACGCCGAGACGACCAGCGAGCGGACCCGCGTGTGGTCAGGCGCGTCCATCTGATTGAACGATTGGGCCAGGGTGCGGCTGAGGCCCTGTTCGGTCTTCGACTGGTCGCCCGACGCGCGCGAAGTTGCCAGCGGGTTGCCGCCGCCCCATCCGGCCGCGGCGCTGGAAAACCTCTTCGGGTCCTTGAGGACGCTCGCGCAGTCCTCGTAGCGGGTCAGGTACCAGAAGCCGTGACGCGACCAGTGCACCGGATCCTCGCGGCGCAGCCGGTTCAGGGTTTCGATCGGATCGTTTTCGAAGTCATAGTCGTAGAGGTCGGGCGCCAGCGCCGCGCCGGCCAGGACGTTCGATGAGCCGCTCATCCCGTTTCTCCAAGAGGCGGCACCATATGACGCGGGATGCGCGGCCGATTCAACGGGCCCCTGGATGACGACGATTTCGGAAGCGGTGCGACCTGATCGGCGCGGCCCGTCTGTGCAAGCTATCGCAGGAACACGTAGTCGGCGGAATAAGGCTCGGCGCGAAGTTCGCCAACACTCGCGCACGGGCCGCTCAGAACTCCGCCGCGAGTGTTCAGGCGAAGGACAAGCCTCGCGTTGGTCAGGACGCCGGCGCCGCGATGCTCGACGACCTCGAGCTTCAGCAGCGGCACGTCGGCGGCGGTGGCGCCGGGGGCGGTCTGCGCCAGCGCGCCTTTCACCGCACTGCCGTCGGCGAGCTCCCAGGTAGGGCCGAGATAGTGACGACCGATGGATCTGCCCTCGCTGATCAGGCTGGCGATCGGCTCGCGGAAAGCCCAGCCTGCGCGGCCGGCGGGGTCCGCCTTGCACTCGTAGATCTGCGCGCCCACGGCGTGGACGACAAGAACAGCAGCGCGATCGGCGACACCGAACGCGGCGGGGGCCTGCGCGACCTGGGCCACGGCCTGGGTCGCAGACAGCCCGGCAACGAGTGCGACGATCATCGACCGCATGATCCGCAATCCGCGTCCGCTCATGTCGAACATCCTTGGCTCCCATCGATGAACCGCCGCGTGGGCTCACTCGCAAGGGTGAACGATATACGAGCAGGGGCGCCGAATGTCGGTCCCGGTTCGGCGAGGCGCAATGGACACTTGGCCTCGACAATGTCGTAGAAGGCATTCCAATCCCTTGGGGCTGGAGGGAGCAAGCCGCATGGCGGAGTTCGCACCGAACATCGGCGAAATCGCCTTAGCCGCCGAACCGAGCGCTGCCGTGGCGGCCGCGCCCACGCGCGTAGCGCCCTCCAGGCGGCTGGAGATCCTCCTCTGGGGCGGGGCGCTGCTGATCCTCGGCAACCTCGCCGCCCCGGGCTTTGGCCTGATCACGCTTCCGATCACCTTTTTCCTGAAGAACAAGCTTCACCTCCAGTCTCATCAGCTCGCGATCTTCAATCTCTGCACTGGAGCGCCGCTCTATCTTGCCTTCGCCTTCGGCCTTCTGCGCGACCGCTGGAGCCCCTGGCGGGGCGGCGACCGGGGTCATCTGATCCTGTTCGGCGCCGCCTCGGCGGCGATCTACGCGGCCATGGCGGTGCTCGAACCGACCTACGCCGTCCTTTTCGTCGGCGTCCTTGCGGTGACGGTGACCCTGATGATGGTCGCGAGCGCCGCCAACGGCCTGATCTCGACGATCGGCCAGCAGCACGTCATGGCCGGCCAGGTGAGCATGGCGTTTCTGGTCGCCAACGCGGTTCCGACCGTAGCCGCCTACCTGTTCGGCGGGGCGTTCAGCCAGGTCCTCGAGGGCCAGGCGGCGGCGAGCGCCGCACGCGCGATATTCCTGGTGGCGGCCGGCCTGATGGTCGCCATCGCCTTCTTCGGGTTTCGCGGTCCCAGGTCCCTGTTCAGCGCCGCCTACTCCCAGGCGCCGGCGCAGACGACAGTCCTTCGCGACATCGTCCGGCTCCTCTCCTGGTGGCCGGTCTGGCCGGCGCTGGTCATCCAGATCCTCTGGCAGTTCGGGCCGGCCCTTGGCCTGGTGATGCAGTATCATCTGGCCAACGACCTGCACGCCACCGACGGCCAGGTCGGACTGTTCTACGCGATCTTCTACGCCTGCCTGGTCCCGACATACGCCCTCTACGGCTGGCTCTGCCAAAGGGTTCGCCTCAAGGCCCTGCTCTGGTGGGGCGCGGCCGCCGGCGTCCCGCAGATGGCCCCTCTGCTCTTCATCCATTCGCCGGCCGACGCCTTCCTGGCGGCCATCCCGATCGGCCTGATGGGCGGCTTCGCAACGGCCGCTTTCCTCGACCTGGCGATTCGATCCACCCCCAGAGGCCTGCAGGGCACGATGATGATGCTGATCACCACGAGCGCCTACTGGATGGCCACCCGTTTCGGCGACCTCTGGGGCACCGACCTCTACGACCACCACGGGGGCTTCCTCACCGCCGTCCTGGCCACCATCGGCGTCTACGCCCTGATCCTGCCGCTGCTTCTCACCGTCCCAAAGCGCCTGATCGCGACCGCCGACGGCGAGCTCATTGCCGAACGATGACCTCCGCGCCCAAACGCCTGGACCGTCTGATCGAGGCCCTGCCCCGCGCCTACCCCGGGCCGGGCGGCGCGATCGCGGTGCTGCGCGAGGGCGAGGTCGTGGTCCGCCACGCCTGGGGTTGGGCGAACGCCGAGCGGCGGATCGCCTTCACGCCTGGAACGCTCTTCCGCATCTGCTCGATCACCAAGCAGTTCACCTGCGCCCTGGTCCTCGACGCCTTCCCAGACCCATCGGTGCTGGACGGCGACGTACAAAGCCGGCTGCCGCGTCTCGAGCAGGCGGCGCCAGGCGCGCTTCATCTCTGCCACAACCAGTCGGGCCTACGCGACTACTGGGCGGTGGCGATGCTGCACGGCGCGCCGGCCGAGGCGCCATTTGGTCCAGCCGAAGCCACCGAGGTGATCACCGGCGCCCGCACCCTGCAATTTGAGCCCGGCGCGCGCTACTCCTACGCCAATCAGAATTTCCGGATTCTCTGCGACATCCTCGAGGCGCGGACAGGGCTCAGCTTTGGGGAACTTCTGCGCAGCCGCATCTTCGACCCCGCAGGCATGGCGAGCGCGCTGCTTGCCGCCGACACCCGGGCGGCGCCGGACGGGACCGAAGGCTACGAGGGCGCCCAGGCCAGCGGATTTCGTGCCGCGGAGAACCGGATTCTCTGGACCGGGGACGCCGGGATCGGCGCCACCCTCGACGACATGATCGCCTGGGAGCGTTGGATCGATGCGACGCGCGACGACGACGGCGGGCTCTATCGCCGGCTATCGGCGCCGGTTCGCTTCGGCGACGGTTCGGAGGCGGGCTACGGCTTCGGCCTGAGCAGGCATACCGAGCTCGGCCGCGCGGTCACCAGCCATGGCGGCGGCCTGCGAGGGTGGCGCAGTCACCGCCTCTATGCGCCGTCGGAGCGCATTTCCGTCGTCGTCATGTTCAACCACCTGGCCGACGCCCACGCGGCGGCGGCGGACCTCCTGGCCGCCGCGCTGGACGAGGATCGGCCGCCGCGGCCAAGCATCGACGCGCCGCCACCGGCGTGGCTAGGGACCTACCTGGAGCCGCAGACAGGCCTTTCGGCGCGGATCGAGGCGGGGGAAAACGGGAGGGCCCGCCTGCGCTACGGCTACCCTCCCGAGCTTCTCGACCTTCAAGCCGATGGGTCGGCGCGGAGCGACAGCGCACAGCTGCGGCTGGGCGATGGCGGCCTGTGGATGGACCGGCCTCGCGAGAACCAGAAATCGCTGCTGCGCCCCTGCGCCGGCGCGCCCACGATCGATCACTCCGGCCGCTATCGCTGCGAGGAACTGAACGCCGAACTAACCATAGTCGACGCCGGTGGCGCGCTCTATGGTGCCTTCTCCGGGTTCCTCGGCCAAGGACGGATGGAGCTGCTCGACCCCGTGGGTCCGGACGTCTGGGTCCTCCCCTGCCTGCGCGCCCTGGACTACACCCCGCCCGGCGACTGGACGCTGGCCTTCGCGCGCGACGAGGCAGGCAAGGTCGGCAGCGTCGATGTCGGCTGCTGGCTCGCGCGCCGACTGAGCTACGCGCGCATCGACTGACGGCAAGGTCGGCGCAAGGCTCGGTCGCCGGCGCTCACCGCGTCACATGGGCGGACACCGCTAGCCATGCGCCCGACCGGCGAACCCAGACATCGGTATAGCGACCATGTCGGTCCTTTCCGTCCGCGGCGCGATAGCTGGTCCGTGCGTGAATGATCGCGACATCGCCGATGAGGCGGATAATGACATCGTCGGCGACGAGATCGCTGATGGTGACGGGCTTGGCTGTCTGGGCAAGGAATTCCCGGCGATCGACGAGCGAGCCGTCCGGATTCGAACAAAAGAAGTCCTCGGCCAGGATTTCGTCGAAGCGGCGGACATCGCCCGCCTGCACGGCGTCGACGTAGTCGCGGTTGAGCGCTGACAGCGCTTCGCGGTCGTTCTGCAGGAACGTCTGGGCTGTCATGGTCGCCCTCCGGCATTGCGATCGCCGGTTATACTCCTGCGCCTAACCGTTGGCCGCATGAAAGCATTGGCTTCGGCGTAGCCCAAGGCGTCGGTCGCAAAGCCGAACGTTCCGGCTTGGCGGACCTCCCGGGCCGCCCTCACGAAGCCCCCGAGCGCCGCGCGCGCCAAGGCCGATCCCAGACTGATCCTGCGGACCCCAGCATTGGAAAGGTCCTCGACGGAGAATCCTGAAGAGCCCCAGCCGGCAACGAAGTTGACCGGTTTCGAGACGGCTTTGCACACCGCGCGGACAGCCGCGATATCGGGCAGGCCGGGCGCGTAGAGCACGTCCGCGCCGGCCTGCTCATAGGCCAGGAGCCGCATGATCGTGTCGTCGAGATCGGGGCGGCCGTGCAGGAAGTTCTCGGCGCGCGCCGTGACCACGAACGGGACGTAGAGCGAGCGCGCTGCTTTGACTGCCGCCACGACACGCTCGACGGCATGACCCAACGCATAGATGGGCCGGTCGGCATCGCCGCTCGCGTCCTCGATCGAACCACCGACAAGACCGATCGCGGAGGCCATCCGGATCGTCTCGGCCACCGTTTCGGGTCGGTCTCCAAAGCCGTTCTCGAGATCCGCCGATACCGGCAGATCGGTCGCTTTGACGATTGCCCGGGCGTTCGCCAGGGTCTGACCGCGATGGGCCGCGCCGTCACGGACGCCCAGCGTGAAAGCCAATCCGGCGCTCGTGGTGGCGAGAGCCTCGAACCCCAAGGCCTCCAGTATTCTCGCGGTGCCCGCGTCCCAGGGGTTGGGAATGACGAACGCGCCGGGACGCTCGTGCAGAGCGCGAAAGGCGGCTGATTTGCTCGACTGACTGCTCCTGGGCACGGGCTCGATCCCTATTGGGTTCCGCTGGCCACCGGCAGCCATCGGATCCTGTCGACTTCAAGACGTTTGTCCTGCCGCTTGACCGACATTGTCGCTTCGTCGACGATAGAAATATGGATGTTGTCAGCTATGCGGACAGCGGCGCCGCGGAGGTCGCGGCGGCGGCTATGTTGAAAGTGCCGTCGACAAGCTCGACGAAGTTCCGTTCCTCGCGAAGGATCATCCGTTTGCTCTGCATCCAGGCGGCGTCCTCTTTGGCCTCCGGATCGGTCTTCAAGCGGGTGCGATAGGTCTCGTAGGCGGCCAGGCTCTCGAACCCGATCAGGCCCCAGGCAACGTCGTTGGTGCCCTCGTAAGGCAGGAGATAGGCGATGAGGTGACCGCCGCAGCGCGGGATGATCGAAATCAGATTGTCTGCGTGCTTCCTGAAGTCCTCCCGCTGGAAGGGATCGATTTGATATCTGATGACGCACATCATTTTCATCGTCTCTCTCCGGTCTTCGGCCATCGCGCCTCCGCGGCGCGGCGTGGAAAATATCCCGATCGCCGCCGCGCCGATCGCCAACGCCCGGCGGCGGTCCACTGGGACGGCCAACCGCACGGCGGACTTCATGACTTTGACTCTGCCGCTTGACGGACATCGTCGCTTCGTCGACGATGGAAGTATGGATGTTGTCAGCTATGCGGACAGCGGCGCCGCGAAGGTCGCGGCGGCCATCGGGGAGCCGGCTCGTGCGCGGATTCTCTACTGCCTGATGGACGGCCGCGCCCGTACGAGCACCGAACTGGCGGTGGTGGCCGACGTCGCGCCTTCAACCGCGAGCGCACACTTGAATCGGCTCGCGGCGGCTGGTCTGGTCGAAGTTCTGGTGCAGGGAAGGTATCGCTATCACAGTCTGGCGAGCGCCGAGGTCGCCGCCGTGCTGGAGGGACTGAGTTTCCTTGCCGGTGGCGCCCGCGCTCAATTCACCCCAAGAACGCCCAACCGACTTCGGGCGGCGCGCACCTGCTACGATCATCTGGCCGGAGAGGCGGGCGTCATGCTCCACGACCGGTTCAAAGCCCTGGGATTCCTGCGGGGCGGATCGGGAACCAGCGCCGGGCCGTATGATCTGACCTCGGCCGGCGCCGAGGCGCTCGAAGCTCTGGGCGTCGACGTGGAGGCGACAAGGGCGCTCCGTCGGCGGTTCGCCTACGGGTGTCTCGATTGGAGCGAGCGTCGCGCCCACCTGGGCGGCGCGCTTGGCGCAGCCGTCCTGAAGGTGGCGATACGTCGCAAGTGGGTGATTCAGGATCTCGACAGCAGGGCCCTCAGCGTAACGCCCCTGGGACACAGCCAGATGTCAGCCAGATTTGGCGCCAGCTTCTGAGCGGGATCGTCACGGCGCCCGACACGCCGGCCTCGGATGTTCGGGTGCTCGGGCGGTCGATCAAGCCGGTGGCGGCGGCAGGCGCCGGACGAGCGCCGACAAGCCCTTGCCGTATCTCTGGCGCAAGTCGATCCAATAGGGGTTGTCGCCGTGCAGGGTCTGCCGATCCTCGGCCGAAAAGCTGTTCGATTTGTAGCGGAGCAGGTCGAGTGGCAGTCCGACCGATAGATTGCTCCGGATCGTGGCGTCGAACGACAACAGCGCCAGCTTTGCGGCCTGGTCGAGCGGGGTTTGCCGGGTCAAAGCCCGATCGAGGATCGGCTTGCCGTATTTCGTTTCTCCGATCTGCAGGAAGGGCGATCGATCGGAAGCCTCGATGAAGTTTCCGGCCGAATAGATCTCGAAGAGCCTCGGCGGCTCGCCGGCGATTTGACCTCCGACAATGAAGCTCGCGTTCGGTTCGGCAAAGGGTTCGACATATTTGCCGTCGCGATCGATGACCACGCGCAGTCTGGAGCCCACCATCTCGGCGGCCTCGAACATGGTCCGGGCGGCGTGAAGATCCCTGCCCGGTTGGCCCGAACCGGCAGACTCGCACAGGTGGGTCACCACCGATTGCGAAGTCGCGAGATTGCCGGCCGAGAGGATGACGATCAGGCGCTCGCCGGGCACAGTGACCCGGGTCATCTTGCAGACCCGGGCGATCTGATCGACGCCCGCGTTCGAACGGGAATCGGACGCCAGCACGAGGCCGTCCGCCAGCAGGATTCCAAGGCAGTAGGTCATGATCGCATCGCTCGGGTCCGGTTCAATTCTACGCACCTGAAGGCACAGCGGGGCCGATATAGACCTGGAAATTCCTGGCCCGTCATCTTGATGCGGGTTCACCGGCCACTGGACCTTCGATGGCGGCGGAGGCAATGACTGACGCGATCCGCTGCGGAGGGCGCAGGCCGTGATTGCCTTGATGCAGATGCTGGCGGTCAACGCGGCCGTGTCGGCGGCCTGTTTCCTCGTGCTTTGGCTGCTGGGCGTCGCGATTCGGGACGTCACCTTCGTCGACGCCTGGTGGGGATTGGGGATCGTCGTTCTCGCCGTGGCGAGCTTCGTCCAGGGCGGGGCGCCCACGCCGCACCGGCTGGCGCTGACGAACCTCTCGGCGGCATGGGGCCTGAGACTTGGGGCCTATCTGCTCTGGCGTTGGCGCACTGACGGGCCTGACCGGCGCTACCGAACCATGCTCGGCAAGGCACAGGCCGAGCGGGGCTGGGGATTTGCGACGAGCTCCCTGTTGCTGGTCTTCGCTCTCCAGGCGCCGCTGCAGTTCGTGGTCGCGCTTCCGGTCCAGCTCGGCCAGGCGATCGCGACGCCGGCGCCGTTGGGGCCGATCGCCCTGGCGGGCGTGACGCTGGCGGTCGTCGGACTCCTCTTCGAGACCGTCGGCGACTTTCAGCTCGTCCGGTTCAGGGCCGATCCAGCCAACCAGGGCAAGGTGCTCGACACCGGCCTGTGGCGCTTCACGCGCCATCCCAATTACTTCGGCGACGCGTGCGTCTGGTGGGGACTGTTCCTGGTGGCGGCCGAAACGCCGTGGGGAGCCTGGTCCCTGCCGGGCCCGATCCTGATCACCTTCCTGCTGACCAGATTCAGCGGCGTCCCGACCGTCGAGGGCCGGATGCGCCGAACGCGCCCAGAATACGAAGCCTACGTGGCGCGGACATCGGGATTCATCCCATGGCCTCCGGGCGGGTCGTCGCGCTGAGCGAACGCCCGGCGGGCTCGCTCAGGTTCGGGCCAAGCTCTCCCTGGACGCCCAGCAAGAATGGGAGCCGCTGCATAGCTTGTGGGGCAGAAGGATGCGGCAGACGGGGCCGTCTTCGATGCGCCGCGCGTCGATGAGCACGCACTCCGAGCGGCCGGCGTTCTCGTCGGTGATGAAGCCGACCAGAAAGCCGTCGTCCTCCTGTGTCGCGCCGACGCGCGGGGCGAACGGCGCTTCACTCGCGAACCGGCCCTCCTCCAGTTTCAGCTCCCAGCTCTTTCCGGTCTCGAGGTCGTGCTTGATGAATCCGTTGAACAGGAACCACCCGGGCTTCGTCGTCGTCGAATAGGCGTAGCGGTATCTTCGCCCGGCATGGCGCTGGTTGAAGGTCCCGAACTCCACCACCCGATCGTCGAGCCGCTCCTCGCGGGTGGTCCCGTCGGCTAGGTTGAAGCGCCACCGGTGCAATTTCGACCTTAAGCTCCATTCGTCCAGGTAGGCCATCATGTGCTCGTAGCCGGCCGGCGCGTCGGCTCGGGGCGGAGGCATCGGCGCCTCCTGGAAATAGCCGTCCAAGATCAACTCGTCGCCGTCCTCGTAGGCGTTCAACCAGTGCAGGACGTAGGTCGGCGCCGCCTCGAACCAGCGGATGTCCTGGGCGCTCCCGTGCCTGGGGACGACGGCGAAACGCGACGCCATCCCCTCATGCAGGCGGACGGCATGGATATCCCGCTTCAGCAACTCGGCGTCCCAGAACATCGGCAGATCATTCAGGATCGAGTAGCGTTCGCTGAAGGCCATGTCGTGCGGAAGGCGGGGACCGGGCAGCTCCACCGGGATGTAGGTCACGAGCCGATTGCCGGCGTCGACCACCCCGTAGTGCATATAGGGCGGGTGCTTGGAGTAGTTGAAGAACATCAGCTCCCCGGTCGCCTCGTCGAGCTTGGCGTGGGCGGAGAGACCGTCGAGCGGGACCCAGCCGGCGACGCCCAGGGTCTCCAGGGTCGTGGGATCGAGACGATAGCCTTCGCCGCACTGGTAGAAGGTCGCCAGGGCGGCGCCCGCATGGACGACGACGTCGGTGGAGGCGTTGTCCTTGAGCGAACCGTGGGCGCCGAACCCGGGCCGAAGGCCGGCCCCCGGCCTGTCCGCCAGTCCCCCCCAAAGCGATGCGCCGGCCTCCTGTTCGGCCTGGAAACAGCGGGTGCGCACAAACCGGTTGCGATAGCGGGCCCGCCCGCCCGAGAATTCGATCGCGTGGATCATGGCGTCGCCATCGAACGGGTGGAACCGGCCAAGCGGCTGGTGGACCTGATTCTCGGTATTGCGCAGATAGACGCCGTCCAGGTCGGCCGGGATCGCGCCGTCGATCACGTCGAGGTCCTCGGCGTTCACTTCCTCCGTCAGTGGCGTCCAGGGCCCGTTGAGGTAGGGGTGGTTGCTGGGCTTCAGCGAGCTGACGACATGGGCTAGGCGCTCGACGATCATGTTCCCGGACTCCGGCGGTGGCGCGCGCTTGCGGTACTGAAGGGCGGCCGCGGGGTGGTCAAGGCGGGGAGGCGGGTTTGGGCTTCGACAACGGACACCGCGGCGGGAGCGTCGCCGGCGAGACGCCCGCCGACGCGGCCAGACGCCTATCGGCGATATCGGTTGGCGCCTCCGCATTCCTCATCATCGCCGCAGCTGCGACCCTCCACGCCGACAAGAACCACATTCTCACGAGCAAGCTGTTCGTGACCCAGGATCTGCCGCTGCTTTGCGCGATCACCGCGTCCTGGGCGGTACTGCTGGTCTCGCCCTGGCTGCGGCGGCGGCTGGGCGCGGCGCTGGGGCGCCTCGCCGGCCTGGTTCCGACGGCGATGGCCAGGCGCCGCATGCGGGCGCCGACCTTCGTGGCCGCCCTGGCCCTGGCCTGCTTCGCCGTCTGCGTCGCCGGCGCCTGGTGGAGTTACGCCGGGTTTCCGTTCTCGATCGAGGAGTATCTCGCGAACTTCGACGCCGAGATCTTCCGCCACGGCGCGCCGATGGCGGCGGTGGACGCGTTCTGGCGGCCTTTCGTTCCGGCCCTCCAGCCGATCTGGATGCTCAAGACGTCCGGGAACGCCTATTGGGTCTCCACCTATCTTCCGGTCGCCGCCCTCTTTCGGGCGATGGCCGGATCGACGGCGGCCGCGAGCCTCGTCAACCCGCTCTGGGCGGCCGTATCGGTGATCGCCGCCTGGGGCGTGGCCGGCCGGATGTGGCCGCGTCGGCCGCAGGTCGGATTGGCCGCGGCGATGCTGCTCGCCAGTTCGAGCCAGTTTCTCGTCAACGGCATGACTTCCTACGCCATGCCCTCGCACCTGGCGTTGAACCTGGTCTGGCTGTGGCTGTTCCTGCGCGGCGGGAAGCTGGGCCACGCAGGCGCAGTCGCTGTCGGCTTCGCTGCCTGCGGACTGCACCAGCTGGTCCTGCATCCGCTCTTCGCGGCGCCCTTCGTGCTGCAGCTGTGGCTCGAGCGCCGCTGGCGCACGGCGGTCTTCTACACCGCCGCCTATGCCGCCATCTGCTTCTTCTGGGTGTCCTACTGGACCATCGCGCTGAGGTGGCTTGGAGCAGCGGAGGCGACGTCGAGCATCGGCGGCGCCGGCGCCTTCGTGGCGCGGACCCTCGGACTGATCGCCGCCTTCGATCTGACCGACTTTGGCCTGATGGCCATGAACCTGATCCGCTTCGTCACCTGGCAGAACCCGCTGATGACGCCGCTCTTCCTTCTCGGGGTCACGGCGGCGATCAAGGCCAAGGGAACGCTCCGATCCCTGGCCCTCGGCGTCATCCTGACGACGGCGGCGATGGGCCTGATACTTGCCTTCCAAGGCTATGGATGGGGCTATCGCTATCTCCACGGCTTCATGGGATCGACGTGCCTGATCGCGGCCTGGACGTGGTGGCGGCTCGTCGAGCCTCTGCCGGCGCCCGAGCGGAAAGCGGCCTGGGCGGGTTTCGCCGCCGTAGCCGCGGGCTCGGTCCTGATACTGCTGCCCATCCGGCTCTGGCAGGTGGCCGACTGGACCCGCCCCTACGCGGTGGCGAGCGCCGCCATCGCCGGAAACCCGGCCGACGTGGTCATCGTCGACGAGGACGGGGTCCAGTTCGGGCGGGAGCTGGTCCGCAACGATCCGTACCTGCACCGCCGACCGATCGTCCTGGACCTTGCGTTTCTAAGCGAGGCGCAGGTGCGAAACCTGTGCGCGCGATACCGCGTCACCCTCTTCGGGCGCGCCCTCGCCGCGAGCCTCGGCGTCCCGGTGTTCAAGCCTGACGTTTCAGGCGCCAGCGCCAGCGCCAGGGCCGTCGCCATCGCCATCGCCTGTGCGGGCCGGAACGCCGCGCCGACGGTGACCGCCGCGCGCCCTTAGTTCATTTGTCCTTGGTGATCCGAAACGAGGGCCCGATCGCCTCCCTCACCGCCTCGACCGGTGATGTCACCTTCCACCGGTGCAGGGCCACTGTGAACCGCCGCTCGCCGCCGGCGGCCGGCGACCACCAACCGTAGGCGCGGGTCGCCCTGGGGTTGCCCTCCAGGCGGAAGACGTGGACGACGCCTTCCCACACCGCTCCGCCCGCCAGTTCCTCGCGCACCGGAACGGAGTCGATTAGCTTCGCGCGGCCGGGCTGCAGGATCTCCACCGACATCTCGAGGGCGCGTAGAGATTCCTGGGTCATCTCGCGCTTCGAACTCCAACCGGCCTACCGCTTCCTTAGCGGCCGCCTGTGCGCTTGTCTCGACCGCCCCTCCCGCCTTGACGGCCCGGCGCAGGGATCGGATGCGTGGCGTGACAACGGCGCGCCCGGCTGACGGCATCGGCGACGGGGCGCGCGGAAGAGCGGGAGGACCAGAAAATGGCGGGACTTTGCGAAGGCCGGGTGGCGATCGTGACCGGAGGCGGCCGCGGCATCGGGCGAGAGTATTGCCTGATGCTGGCGCAGAACGGGGCCAAGATGATAGTCAACGACCTGGGCGGCGCGGTCGACGGAACCGGGGCCGACGCCTCGGCCGCGAGCCAGGTCGTCGCCGAGATCAAGGCCTTGGGCGGCGAGGCAGGGGCCAACGGCGCCGACGTTTCGAACTTCGACGAGGCCAAAGGGATGATCGACCGGGCGGTCAAGACCTTCGGCAAGCTGGACGTGCTGATCAACAACGCCGGCATCCTGCGCGACCGGATGCTGGTCAACATGACCGAGGCCGAGTGGGATTCGGTTATCAAGGTGCACCTGAAAGGGGCCTTCGCCCCGTCGCACCACGCCGCCGCCTACTGGCGGGACCGCAACAAGGCGACCGGCGAGCCGGTGGGCGGCCGGATCATCAACACCTCGTCGGTCTCGGGGATCTACGGCAACGTCGGCCAGGCCAACTACGGGGCGGCGAAGATGGGGGTCGCGGCCCTCACCATCATAGCGGCGCGCGAGCTTCGCCGTTATGGAGTGACGGTTAACGCCATCGCCCCGGGGGCCCTGACGCGGATGACCGAGAACCTGGGCGGTCCAGTGACCGAGGAGCGCCGCCGGCGCGGCGATCCCAAGTGGGTGGCGCCGATCGCGGTGTGGCTGGCCAGCGAAGAATCGGCGGACGTGACCGGTCGGGTGTTCGAGGCCAGCCGCGGGGTGCTGGGTATCGCCGA
>Ga0302326_10001367_pt1 | contig 62310 bp, 66 predicted proteins | sample Palsa_T0_3_FD_202264 | JGI IMG/M metagenome (GOLD analysis project Ga0302326, IMG submission 202264) | Peat permafrost microbial communities from Stordalen Mire near Abisko, Sweden - Palsa_T0_3 | ecosystem: Environmental > Terrestrial > Soil > Palsa > Peat permafrost | place: Sweden: Abisko...
GGGCCGGAGTCGGCGTCGTCCGACGGGTCGCCGGGCGCGTCGGAAGAGGACGCGGGGGGAACAGGATTGGAGTCCGGCATGGGGAAGAGGCCGGTCCGGATGGTGAAGGGCGCATGACGAGGGGTGGGCGGGCGTACAACGATCGCTGAGCGCGCTCTCCCGCGAAGCACGGGGCCCGACCAGGATGACCAGCCGCCTTCGCCCGCGAAGAACGCGGCCCGACCGGGATGACTGGCCGCATTGCCGGCGAAGCACGCGGCAACGACCCGGATCGCCAGGCGCAGTCACCCGCGAGAGGGTCCGGGTCATCGGGCCTCGCCCCCCGCGGTGACGCCGGCGACGAAGAAGTCGAAGCGGACGCCGATGAGTAGCCCTCCGCAAAGACCCCGAAAACGTCGCCCGTGTCGATTTCTGGAAAATACCTGACGGATTCGCCACCCCTCTGCGTCCTCCCCCCGAGGACGACGAGAACCACACCTCCGGGGATTCGCCCCGGCTCGCCGGCCTCCCGGGTCCCGGCAGGACCAGAAAGGAGACATCTACGATCATGACCACCAAGCAAAACAAAGGCACCGAGGCAGCCCTCGCGACGCAACTGGTCGCGGGGACGCAGAAGCACTTCGCGACCATGGCATCACTCATGTTCGCGAGTGGTTCGTTCACGCCGGCCCAGATCGTGGCGCAGCTACAGCAGCTCGTCACGCTCCGGGCCGATACGGACAGCGCCAAGGCCACCTTCCGGGCGAAAGTTGCCGCGGACACCGTCCAAGCGCCTGCACTGCTCACGTTTCAACGAGCGTACGTGCAGTTCGTGAAGACGACGTTCAGCAACTCGCCTGACGTCCTCGCCGACTTCGGCCTCAAGGCGAAGAAGGCGCGGACGCCGCTCACAGTCGAGCAGAAAGTGGCGGCGGCGGCGAAGAACGCGGCAACGCGTTCGGCGCGAGGCACCAAGGGAGCGAAGCAGAAGCTGGCGATCACCGGCGGCGTGACAGGCGTCGTGGTGACCCCCGTGACTGCTGCGAAGCCCGTGGCAGCGGTGGCGAGCGGTACGAGCACTCCGGCCGGTCCTCCGGCCGCGAGCGCCACGATCGCTCCGACGCCGCACGGTTAGGCGACCTCCGGGAGCCTGACGGTGCCGTGAAAAACAAGGGAAACGGGGAGCGCCTTCGGAACGGGAGGCGCTCCCCGGTCCCGCTTTCTCCGCGAGGCGGCGCGCCAAAAGACCCCACCAGACCGAGCTTTCCGCCTGCCCTGCCGGTTTTTCGCCCCCCGTCCGCGTATGCTCCGGGCTAGCTAAATGCCCGGCAAGACCGAACGCCGCCTGGCGCTGGTCATCCTCGTCACCGCCATCCTCCCGCTCGCCGCGGCGGTGCTGCTGGCGAGCTCGATGCTCGACTACGCATCGTCGGTGTGGCTGCGACCGGACGTCGACCAGCAGCTCGAGCGCGGGATCGATCTCTACAAGGACTACGTCCGTATCGTGAAGGAGGACATGAAGCACCAGACCGACGCCATGGCCGGCGACGGGGCGCTCCGCGAGGCCGCGCACCGCAACGACGCCGCAGCGACGCGACAGGTGCTGGAGGAGATCTTCGCGCGCTCGCCGCAGCTCGTGTCGCTGGCGGTGGAAGAAGGGTGGCACCCCGCGGAAGGCGACGACGGGATGGTGGTGGCCCGCCACGACCGAACGCGGCCCTTCGACGAGATGACCGAGCGGCGCCTGCCGGTGCGGCGCGCGCTGGGGAAGGACGGGACCGGACCGACCCTGGTGGCGACGTTCGCCTTCGATCGCCGCTACGAGCAAGGCCTGGAGCAGGCCGGCCAGGTGCGCGAGACCTACACGCAGCTCGAGAAAGAGCGCGCCAAGGTCTACGCGCCCGCCTACGAGGCCTTCGCCGCGCTGCTCGGCATCACCGTGGTGGCCACCTTCGTGCTGGGCTACTTCGCGGCGCGCGGCATCACCCGGCGCATCAACCGTCTCGCCACCGCCATCAACGAGGTGGCCGCCGGCGACTTCGACGTGCGCGTGCCGGTGACCGGCTCCGACGAGCTGACCGAGCTGGCGCGCGTCTTCAACCGCATGCTCGCCGAGATGCAGCAGTCGCGCGCGCGCATCGAGTACCTGCAGCGCATCGGCGCCTGGCAGGAGATGGCGCAGAGGCTGGCGCACGAGATCAAGAACCCGCTGACCCCCATCCAGCTCGCCGTGCAGGAGTGCCATCGCAAGTACGCGGGCGACGACGCGCGCTTCCGCGGCCTTCTCGATACGACCCTGGAAATCGTGGAGGAAGAGGTGGGGACGCTGCGGCGGCTGGTGGGAAACTTCTCGGCCTTCGCGCGCCTACCGCACGCCGAGGTGAGCCCCGCCAGCCTGCGCGACTTCATGCGCGAGTGCTCGGAGCAGCTCGGTTACGTGGGGGCGGAGCTGACCGAGGACGGAACCGACGATCTGCTCCTGGCGCACGACGTAGAGGTGCGCTGGGAGGTGCCGCTGGAGGACATGCCGGTGGCCATCGACCGGCAGATGCTGCGGCGCGTGCTGGTGAATTTGGTGCGCAACGCGGTGGAGGCCATTCGGGACGCGCGCCCGGCGAGGGACGGCGAGCCGCGAGGGCGGGTGGTGGTGCGGGCGGAGCCCGGGGAAGATGGCGTCGACGTGATCGTGGACGACGACGGGCCGGGCGTCCCCGAGGCGACGCGCGATCGCATCTTCGATCCGTACTTCACCACCAAGGCGGCGGGGACCGGTCTGGGTCTGGCGATCGTGAAGAAGATCGTCGTCGAGCACAACGGCACCATCGCCGCGAGGGCCAGCGAGCGCCTCGGCGGGGCGGCCTTCGTGGTCTCGTTGCCGCTGCCGCACTCGCTGGCCATCGCTGCCGCCAGCGTGAGGGCCGAGGCGGACGCGAGCTCGCCGACGACCCCGCTCGCGCGGTCGGTGCGCGGTCCGGCTCCGTGAGTCACGCCGTGCTATCGAGGCCAGGCGATGAACGGCGACGCGCGCTCGACCCAGACCACCCTCGGCGCGCTGGGGCTGGTGCTGCTGCTGCTCGCCGGGTTCGCGGTGCTGCCGCGCATCTTCGTCCCGCGCGTGCGCGAGGCGCCGGACTTCACCCTCGACCTGGTGGCCAACGCCGGCGCGCTGGGGGCGGACAGAAGCGCGCAGAAGACGCTGAGCCTGCGCGACCTCCGCGGCAGCGCGGTGCTGCTCGACTTCTGGGCTACCTGGTGCGAGCCGTGCCGCGTGGAGGCGCCCATCGTCGACCAGGTCTCACGGCGCTGGCGCGACAAGGGCGTGGTGGTGGTGGGGGTGAACACCGACACACCGGGGCAGGGCGACCCGGGCGAGTTCACGAGGGCCCGCGGCCTCACCTATCCCATGGTGCACGATCGCACCGGCGAGGCCTCCCGCGCCTTCGAGGTGGACAGCCTGCCGACCCTGGTGGTGGTGTCGCGCAGCGGGAAGATCACCGCTGTGCGGAGGGGAACGACCGACCAAGCGGAGCTGGAAAGGCTGATCCGCCAGGCGCTGTAGCCTACGGCGAGGAATCGCTGGCCTTGAGCGGAACGAAGTAAAGGCGCCGGCTGGCGGGGTGCATGCCGACATGGACGTCGGCGTCGAAGGTCGCGCGCAGCAGGGGCGCGGTCATCACCTCGGCGGGAGGTCCGGAGGCGACCACGCGGCCGTCACGCAGGAGGACTGCGCGGTCGGCGGTGCGGGCGGCCGCGTCGAGGTCGTGCATGGAGACGACGCAGGCGATGCGGTCGCGTCGTGCGAGCTCGATGAGCAGGTCGCTCTGCTCCAGACGGTGGCGCACGTCGAGGAAGGCTCCCGGCTCGTCGAGGAGGAGAACGCGGGGGTGCGCCGCCAGCGCCCGGGCGACGGCGACGCGACGTTGCTCCCCGCCGCTGAGGGTGTCCACGGCGCGCGACGCGACGCTCCCCAGGTCGCAGCGAGCGATGGCTTCGTCGACGGCGGCGCGGTCCTCGGGGCTCTCGCGCATCCAGCCGCTCTGATGGGGCGCCCGCCCCATGGCCACGATCTCGCGCACGCGAAACCCCCCGGCGGCCACCTCGCTCTGGGGGACGAAGGCCACCTCGCGGGCCGTCGCCCGGCGCTCCAGAGCACCCACATCGCGGCCTGCGATGCGCACGGCCCCGGCTTCGGGCACGAGAAGTCCCGCCGCCACGCGAAGGAGCGTCGACTTCCCGGCCCCGTTGGCGCCGAGCAAGACGGCGATCTCCCCGGGCCAGACCGCCAGGCTCACCGAGTCGAGCGCGGCGCGAGCGACCCGGTCGACGCGAGCGCTGCCAGCGGCCGGCGCGCTCTCTCCGGTCGTGGAGCGAACCGTGGACCGGGCGCGTGGCCCATAGCGCGCCGTCACACCGGCGAGCTCGACCGAAGGGGCTCCGCCGCGCGCTTCTGTCACCGGTGACCCTGCGCGGTAGTGTATCGTTGCCTGGAGCGCGCCGTCGCCCTAGGAGTCCGCCGGAAAATCCCGACGGCCTCCGTCGTGCACGATTCAGGACGCGGACGGCATTCGCCGCCGCCAGCGCGTCGAAGGAGAACGATCTTGGACACCAAGCCCGAGACGCCCGACGCTCCCGGCGTCGAGAAACCACGGCGCATCATCAAGCGGTACTCGAACCGCAAGCTCTACGACACGAAGGACAGCCGCTACGTCACGCTCCTCCAGATCGCCGAAATGGTGAGGAGCGGCGAAGAGGTACAGATCATCGACAACAACACCAAGGACGATCTCACCGAGATCACCCTGGCCCAGATCATCTACGAAGAACAGAAGGCGCGCTCGCGCAACGTACCGCTCCAGACGCTGAAGGAGCTCATCCACGCGCGCACGGAAAAGGTCCTGGCGGATCTGCGCGAAGGGCCCATCGGGCGGCTCATTCCCGGGACCAAGGTGGGCGACGAAAAGGTCGAGGTGGTGACGAAGGACGCCAAGCCCACGCTGGTCGATCAGGCCAAGGAAAAGTTCGAGGAAATGCAGCACAACCTGGACGAGCGGGTGCGCACCGTCCTGGCGAGCTTTCGTCCCCTCCAGCAGCTCCAGCACGAGGTCAAACGCCTGAACGAGCGTCTAGAGGAGCTGGAGAAGCGACTGAAGGGCGGCCCCCCCAACGGAGAGTGAGGCTGCGCGTGGCGGGGGAGGGTGCTTAAGTAGGGAATAGCTCTTCGCTCCGGGTGTTCCCCCCGTGCAAGCCCTCACCCAGGTGCCCCCGATGCCCCCTGCCCCCGACACGACCAAGGATCCGTTTGCCGACGAGGCGTTGACGCACCTCGATGCGATGTACGGCGTCGCCTGCAAGCTGACGCGCAATCCCACCGAGGCCGAAGACCTGGTGCAGGACGCGTTCGTGAAGGCCATGCGCGCGCGGCAGCAGTTTCACGTCGGCACCAACCTCAAGGCGTGGCTCTTTCGCATCCTCACCAACACCTTCATCAACAAGTACCGGCGCGGCGGCCTGGAGCGCTCGGTGCTCGACGGTCCCGACGCCGATCCGCTGGCCGACGGCTGGGTGAGCGCGAGCACCATGCGCCAGCTTCGCGACCCGGAGATGCTGGCGCTGATGCCCATCGTCGAAGGGGAGATCCAGAAGGCGCTCGACGCGCTCCCCGCCGAGTTCCGGCTGGCGGTGGTGCTGTGCGACGTCGAAGAGTTCTCCTACGAGGAGATCGCCAAGATCATGGGCTGCCCCATCGGGACGGTGATGAGCCGGCTGCACCGCGGGCGCAAGCTCCTCCAGCGGGCTCTCTACAACCACGCCTTGGCGCTGGGCATCGTCAAAGGCGAAGAGCACGTGGGCCACGCGCACCGCGAGGACAAGGCGAGTCCCACGCAAGAGAGCAAGACCGCGAACCTGGCGGAATACCGCGCGCGCAAGCGGGGTGTCGCATGACGATGCACGAGTGCCGCGATCGCGCGCGAATGCTGGGGTCCTATCTCGACGGGGAGCTCGAGGCGGCGAAGCTCATCGAGATCGACGAGCACGTCGGCGAGTGCGAGACATGCCGCGAGGAGACGCAGCTCCTCCGGGCCATGCGCGGCTCCCTCAAGCGCGTGGTGCGCGTCGCGGCTCCCGGCGGGCTGCGCGATCGCATCGGCGTGGCGATGACCGCCGAGCGGGTCCGGGAGGACGTGCGCGCGGACGCCGAGGCGGAAGCGCTGGGCGTCAAGGCGCCGCTGGTGAGCCTCTCCTCGTGGCGGACGATGGTGCCTCTGGCGACCGCCGCGGCGCTGGCGCTCATGTGGGGTGCGGCGACGCGCGGCACGCCGGGCACGACGCTCGCGGCGACGGAGACGCGCGCCGGCTTCGGCGACGACTTGCTGGCGGAGCTGGTGATGGATCATCAGTGGCAGCTACCTCCAGATGCGAAGGATGCCGACGCCGTGCGCGGACTGGAGCGCTACGTGGGCGTGCCGGTGCATCCGGGCAGCTTCGAGCGCGGGAGCCTCAACGCCCGGCTGGTGGGCGCGCGAATCATTCCGCTGCATGGCCAGCGGGGGGCGATGCTCCAGTACGAGGTGGGAACGGGGAGCGACAAGCAGCGTGTCAGCGTCATCGTCTACGACGCGCAGAAGATCGAGATCGGCACGGCGAACTTGACGCCGCGCGAGGTGGGGACGGCCGAGGTGCGCGTCGGTCGCGAGAAGGGCTACGCCGTCGCGGCCACGCAGCGAGCCGGCGTCGGGTACCTGGTGACGGGCGACCTGGATCCGGATCGCAGCGCCCAGCTTGCGGCGATGGTCTACGACGAGCGCTGACCGGTTTCCTTCGCCCCTAGTCAAGCCGGCGGGCCAAGCTATCCTCCGCGGCCATGCGCTTCGTCTACGTGATGGACCCGATGGACCGGGTCCTCCCCGACAAAGACACCACCTTCGCGTTCCAGCGCGCCGCCCAGAAGCGAGGGCACGACGCGCTCCACTGCGAGCCGCGCGACGTCTACATCGACGGCGGGGACGTCTGGGCCCGGACGCGCCCCCTCACCGTGAGCGACGTCGCGCCGCACTTCGCCTTGGGCAAGCCGACCGACGTGCGCCTGGCCGACGTCGAGTGCGTCCTCATCCGCAAGGACCCGCCCTTCGACGCCGAGTATCTCTACATCACGCTGATGCTCGAGAAGCTCCGCGGGCGAACCGTGGTCATGAACGACCCGCGCGGCCTGCGCGACGCCAACGAGAAGCTTTACACGCTGCATTTCGCTCGTCACATGCCGCGTACGCTGGTGACGACGGACCGCGACCGCATCCATCGCTTCGTGGCCGAGGTGGGGACGGGCGTGGTCAAGCCCCTCGATGGCGCGGGCGGCAGCGGCGTCATGGTGATCGACAAGGCGGATCGAAACGCGCGCTCCATCGTGGACTCCATCACCCACGAGGGAACGCGGCACGCGATGGTGCAGGAGTTTCTGCCGGCGGTGCGCGCGGGGGACAAGCGCGTGCTCCTCCTGGAGGGGGCGATTCTCGGGGCCATCAACCGAATTGCGCGCGACGACGACGTGCGATCCAACATCCACGCCGGGGGCCGGGTCGAGCCGTGCGAGGTCAGCGCCGTGGAGCGCGCCATCGTGAGCGACATGGCCCCGCGACTGGCCGCGGACGGCCTCGTCTTCGTGGGGCTCGACTTCATCGGCGGACGGCTGACGGAGGTGAACGTCACGTCGCCGACCGGCATCCAGGAGCTCAGCCGCCACGTGGAGCGGGACGTGGCCGCGGACGTCATCGCCTGGATCGAGCGCCGCGCGAGCGACTACCGGCCGATACTCCACAGCATCGCGCCTGTCTGAACCGTCTCCTTCATGCCCATCACGGTTCTCGTCCGCTCGGCGACCGGCAGTGAAGTCCGCCTGACCTTCGACGGAACGCAGAGCGTCGTGCTGGGCCGGGGCGCGAGCTGCGACGTGCGCTTGCCGGACCCCAGCGTCAGTCACCGGCACGCCTCGCTCCGCGCCCAGGGGACGGACTTCGCCCTGCTCGACGAGGGGAGCACCAACGGCACCTTCGTGGGCGGCGTTCGCGTCGCGGCGCGCACCTCGCGCCTCGTGCGCTCCGGCGACATGGTGCGCCTGGGGCGGGTGTGGATCGAGCTCACCCTCGACCAGAGCCCCGTCACGCGCGACGTCGGCGCGGCCACACGCGACATGGCCCTCGCGCTGGTCTCGCAGGCTCTCGCCGCGATGGGCGTCGACCCGACGGCCCGGCTCCGCGTCGTCGAGGGGCGCGACCAGGGAGTCACCCTGGCACTCGCGGAGGAGGGGCGCGCCTACACGCTGGGGCGTGGCGCCGAGTGCGACCTGCCCCTCGCCGACGCGGACGCCTCGCGCGAGCACACGCAGGTGGTGCGGCGGGGGGCGGCGATCGCCGTGCGCGACCTGGGGTCGAAGAACGGGACGTGGCTCGGCGAGACGTCGCTCTCGCCCGAACGCGAGGCGGTCTGGCGTCCGGCGCTGATGGTGCGCATCGGGCGCACCGTGCTCGCGCTCGAGGAACCGGTGGGCGACGCTCTGGCGCGCATCGAAGACGCGCCCGACGAGCGCATGCCGGTGCTGGAACATGTGCCGGCTCCTCCGGCCCCGCTCCCTGCGGCGGAGCCACCGCCGAAGAGCGTCCCGCGCGAGGCGGCGAGGGCAGCGCCGATGGCGGTCGTCCCGCAGGGAGGGCAAAGCCCCGCCAGGCGCGCGCGAGCGGGATGGTCCATCGCGGATCGGATGGTGATGGCGGCGGCGATCGGCGTGCTCGCCCTCAGCATCGCCGGCCTGGTCTGGCTTCTTCGCAGCTGACCCACGCTAGCCCGGATCCGGGCTCGAGGGGCCACTACGGGTCGTCGGCGGACTCCTGCGCATCCCCCGAGATCTCGGGCAGGGTGCGCGGCGCCCCGCTTCCTGCGGCCTTTGCCGAGGTCAGGGCGCGGCGGCTGGTTCCGGGCGGATACGACCTGGGCAGCCCCTCGAGAGGCACGGCGGCCAGGAGCTGCTCGAGCTCGGCGGCGCTCTTCGGTCGTTCGTTCAGCCGCTTCTTCAGGCACTTCATGACCGCGAGATCGAGGAGCTCGGGGATGTCCAGGTCCGGCCGGCGCTGGCGCATCGAGGTGGGGATCTGCCGCTGGTGGAGGTCGAGCAGCTCGCGCCGGCTCTGCGCCACGATGGGGAGCTCGCCGGTCAGGGCCTCGTACATCATCACTCCGAGCGCGTAGATGTCCGTGCGCGCCTCGACCTGCGCTCCGATGCATTGCTCGGGAGCCATGTATTCGGGGGTGCCGAGCGTGTAGCCGGTCTGGGTCAGCGACTCGGCGCTGGCGAGCTTGCTCATGCCGAAGTCGAGGACCTTGGCCACGCCCTCCTCGCAGAGAAAGATGTTGCCGGGCTTGAGGTCGCGGTGGACAACGCCCTTCTTGTGCGCCGCGTGCAGCGCGCGGCACACGTGGATGTAGACCGGGATGGCGAAGCCCGGCGCGAGCAGCCCTTCGCGCGCCAGCTTGTCGGCCAGCGAACGCCCCTTCAGGCGCTCCATGACCACGTAGATGCTCCCGTCGGGCATCTGGTCGAGGTCCAGCACGCGCACCACGTTGGGGTGCTCGACGTGCACCTGGATGTAGGCCTCGCGCCGGAGCCGCGCGATCTCCCCGCCGTCACGCGCCGCCGCGCCGCGCAGGACTTTCACCGCGACCTCGTGGCCCAGCGTCATGTGCTCGGCGGCGTAGACCACGCCGATTCCACCGGACCCGATCTTGCGCCCGATGCGGTACTTGCCGCCCAGCACCGTGCCCGACAGATCCCCGGGCGTGGAGCCCATCTCGCCACGCAGTTCGAGCCCGCGCTCGAGGGCGGCGATGCGGTTCCGCTCGAAGGTGTGCGCCGCATGCTCCTCGCGCGACCGATCCCACATGAACCCGGCGCCGCCGCCCAGCGTGCCACCGAGCACGCAGGCGAGCGCGCCGGAGAGCCAACCACCGGTGGCCGCCACGACGCTGCCGCAGGCCACCGCCGCACCCGCCGCACCGACGAGCAGCCCTTCGCGCAGGCGGGGCATCGTCCATCGCACTTCGTAGACGCAGGCGTCGTCGCCCTTGGCGATGCACGCGTCGTGCGACACCTCGGCTTCGGCCAGTCCCCAGACGCGCGGAAGGCTCGCCAGCTCGCCGGCGCGCGCGTCGCAGAGCAGCTCCTCGCCGGCGGTGTCCATGCGTTCGGGCGGCTCCTCCGCACCGTCGGTGCGCGTGCGGTACGTCATGCGCACGGCGTGGACGGTGCCCTTTCGGGTGTGCTTTTCTCCGCCCAGCTCCTCGATGGCCCAGGTGCCGACGCGGGTGGCCTCGCGGGCGTTCTGCGCGAGGTAGCGATAGGCGTCGACGGGAAACGCGCTCGCGCGAAGCATGCGCACCAGGACTCCGAGCGCCTCGGGGTGGGTCACCCAGTCGCCGCGGTGGCGAATGGCGTCGCGCCCGAGGAGGTCGGCCACACCGCGCAGCGCGCGCTTGGCGGCGAGCTGGCTCACCCAGCCAGTCTCGTTGTCGATGGCCGATGGATCGATCCCGGCGCCGCCGAGGAGTTGCTGCGCGACGCGCTCGCCTTTCTCGGTGCGCACGCGCAAGAGGTACGTCTTCAGGACCGAGGCTCGGAGCTCCTCCTTGCCCGCCTGGCGCACCTTCCCGCGGGACATGGGCGGGACGGTGATCGGCATCCCTCGAAGCGTACGACGCACGCTTTCGCGAGGGAAGACACCGACCGAACCTCCTTGGCGACCGGCTCGCTAGGTCGCACCAGACCCGACCGCACCCTTCGTGAACTACAAACGGACGGGCACGGCATTCGCCGTCCACAAGCTCTTACAGTCCGCGAGAACCTGCGCCATGAAGACGCCGCCCGCCTCAGCTAGAACGACCCACCGAGCGCCAGGCCCGCGAAGGTCGGAGTGACGACGGGGGTGAGCTTCGTGCCGCGACTCGCGGAGGACCCCGCGTGCGACTTCGCGTCGACGAAATGCCACGTGAGACCGGCCGCCACTCCGGCGATGCCGGCGATGCCCACCACCACGCCGACCGTCTCCAGACCGCGCCCTCGGTTCCCTTGGTCGGCCACCGACGTTGCGCATTGCATGTGAGTCGAACACGACTTGTCCGCGCTGGATACGTCGCCCGATCCGACCGCGAGGAGCACCGCGCCGGTCACCAGCAGGGCGCCGCCGGCACCCACCACGACCCAGGGCGCGGCCTTGGGCCCTCCCTCGGTCGGCGGGATGGCGGCGCTGCCGGAATACGTCGGCGCCGCGGTGGCGGTGGGCTCGACGACGACTGGGGCGGTGGCGGAAGGGACGGCCGCCGGCGTGGGGGCGGCGGTCGTCGGAGGGACCGCCACCGCGGTGGCGGTTGGCTTCTCCTGCGCGAGCTGGTCCTTCAAGTTGCGGATCCGACGCTCGATGACGTCGTGGTCCGGCGCGTTCGGCACGCGCTGGAGGTATTCCTCGAGCGCGTGAATCGCCTCGGCCTTGTCGCCCTTGCGCTCGTACGCGGTGGCGATGATGGGCAGGATGCCGTGCACGCTGCAGTCGATGCTGTACGCGTCCTTGAAGTAGCTGATGGCCTTGTCGTAGTTGGCCTCGTCGAGGAACCCCTTGCCGCTGATGAAGACGGTGTGGGCGCGTTCGACGTCGGTCTTGCTGACCTTCGAAGCGTCGCACGCTGCCGGATAGGCCGACGGCGACTGCGCCATGGCGGGGACGGCTGCAACCATGCCCATGAAAAGGAGAAAGAGGAGCGGCTTGCGTGTGGAGCGCATCGCGTGCTGGCGTGCGAAGGTAGCACGACAGGTACCCGCGGATCAGCAAAGTGGCTCGCTTTCGCAGCGAGGCCGGCGCGATCAGGGACCGAGCGCCAGCGGCCCGTGCGGCATGCGCTCGCCATCCTTCTTTCGTTTCTCCATCTCGTACTTGCTCGGGCACTTGGCGAGAACATCGGTCGCCTCGAACGAGCTGTCGGCCTGGAGCTGGCCTTCGACCGTCACGCCGACGTCGAGATCCGGCACGTCCTTGAAGGTGTCGGGCACCACACACTGCGCGAAGCGCACCGGAAGCTCGGCGCCGTTCTTCTCGATGACGAAGCGGTACTCGCAGGGTTGATCGCGATGAACGAGGCTGCCGTGCACCAGCATGCCCTCAGCACGCACGGGCCGGCCGAGAAACTTCGCCTTTTGCGCGAGCAGCTCGTCGACCGGCTTGGAGTACATGGCCTTGTCTTGCATGCCCGTGAGCACGAGCGCGGCGATCCCCGCCGCCCCCATGGCGAGACCGACCGCGATGAGCAGGCCCACCCAGCGACGCCGCTCGGGTTCCTCGTCGTCAGCCGGTCGACGGCGAGGCGCGGGTTCTTCCTTTGGCTCATGCAGCATCACCTCGAAGCGTAGCCGTCCCGGCGGGAGCGTCAAACGACTCGGCCTTTCGAAGTCTCCTCATCCAGGACGCGGACGGCATTCGCCGCCGCTGGCGCGCAGCGGCGTAAGGCACCGCGACGGGATCCCCCGCGCGCCGTTCCCGGTGTACACTCGGACCGTGGCATGCGCACCAAGTAGCTCGCTCGGTGGGCGATGACGGACGTTCTTTCGCTTCCCGTGCTCGTCTTGAACCGGCACCTCGTCCCCGTCCAGGTGACGACGGTCAAGCGCGCCATCGTCCTCCTCTACGGGGGCGCGGCTCTGGCGCTCGACGAAGGTGGTGAGTCGTACGAGTTCGAGCTGTGGCGCGACAAGCGCGTGCGCGACGACGACGACGCTCTCCCCATCGTCGGCGGCGCACTGCGGGTCCCGCGCGTCGTTCACCTCTTACGCTACGACCGGACTCCGCGCGTCACCGTGCGCCTGACGCGCAGAAACCTGATGTTCCGCGACGCGCACCAGTGCCAGTACTGCGGGAAACGACCGCCCCTGCGAGAGCTCAACATCGACCACGTGATGCCGCGATCGCGCGGTGGCGACGATACCTGGGAGAACCTGGTGACGGCGTGCCGGCAGTGCAATCTGCGCAAAGGCTGGAAGACGCCCGAGGAGGCGCAGATGCGCCTGGCGCGCCGCCCGTTCCGTCCGAAGTGGACCATGACCGCGCAGATCCTCCTCGGCAGCGGGTGGAAGTTCAAAGAATGGGAGCCCTTCCTCAAGGCGGCGAGCTGAACGAGGCGTCGCCGGAAGACCGTGGTCTCGACATCGCCGCCGAGGACGCGCGGCTCACCGGAGCTTGGTGAAGCCGTCGTGCACCTTGCCCAACGGATGCACCGGGCGCGGGGGCGGGGGACGCGTCTCCGGGCCGGAGGGCTCCGGGGGGGCGAAGGAGTAGCCGCCCTCGGTTCGGGCGATGCCGTCCTCCTCGCGGGCGAAGCCCTCGGCGCGGGTACCGTCGATGGCGACGATGGCCACCCGGTGCCGCATGCCGCTCTGCGCGCCCACGTCGAAGGCGGCGACGTCGGCCGGCGGGTCGAGCTCGCGCGTGAGGTCGTCGAGCTCGACGTGCGTGGCGAGGAAAGGAAGCGGGACGACGATCTTCCGGGCGGCGGGAGGGGCGACGACGGCCTCGGGCTCGGCGACCGCAGGCGATACGCCGCGGGCGAGGACGGGCTCGCTTTTGGAGCGATGGGCGACGACGGCCAGCGTCACCAGCGCGCCGAGGGCGATCCCGCCGGACACCGCGGCCATCTCCCACCATGGTAGACGCCGGGACCGAGTCTTGGCCGCTTCGGCGCGGAGCTCGGTGCCCACGGCGTAGCGGCCCGTGGGGACTGGCGGCGCGAGCTCGGCGAGGAGCTGCCCGGTGGTAACGTCGGTGAGCGAGGCGCGATCGCGCGCCGGCAGTCCGGACTCGCGCAGCAGATCGGTCATCTCGTCCGGTCCAATGGTGGTGCGGACCTCGTCCTGGCGCAGCGCCATTCGCGCGCCGAAGATGGCCTCCATGAGCCGCGCCACGTCGGCGTGGGTGCCCGCGTGCTCGGTCCCCGCTGCCCGCTCGACGGCCTGCGCAAACTCCAGGGCCGTCGCGTACCGCGTGTCGAGGTCGCGCGAGAGAGCGCGGGCAATGACGTCGTCGAGCACCTGGGGGATCTGCGCGCCGATCTGTCGGAGCGTGGCGATGGGGGCGCTGATGACTTCCTGGAGAACGTCCACGGCTTCCTCGCCGCGGAAGAGGCGCCGCCCGGCGAAGCACTCCCAGAAGACGACGGCCATCGAGAAGACGTCGCTCTGCACCGTGCAGATACGGCGCTTGTCGATGCGCTCGGGCGCGAGGTACGCGAGCTTTCCTTTCACCTCGTGCGTGCGGGTGGACTGGATGCGATCCTCGGCCTGGGCGATGCCGAAATCGGTGACATACGCTCGTCCGTTGCAGCCGATGAGGACGTTGTGCGGTGAGATGTCACGATGGATGATGTGCAGCGCCTTGCCGTTGTCATCCTTCAGCACGTGCGCGGCGTGCAGGCCGAGTAGGGCGTCGACGATGATGCGCACCGCGACGCGGACGTCGATCGCGCGACCGATGGCGGAGAGCTCGCGCCGCAGCTCGGCCAGCGACGCGCCCTCGACGTAGTCCATGACGATGAAGGGCATCCCCCCGTCGAAGCCCAGCTCGCGCACCTTGACGACGTTGGGGTGATCGATGGCCGACGCGAGGCGCGCCTCGTCGACCAGCATGGTGAGAAAGGTCTTGTCTCCCTGCAGGTGCCGATGTGGGCGTTTGACTGCAACCAGGGGCGGTCCCTGTCGTTTGTCGGTGGCGCGTGCCAGATGCACCGTGGCCATCCCGCCGGAGGCAAGCTCCAGCAGCAGCTCGTAGGCACCGAGCCGCTCGGGCTTGGGCGGGGGCCCCGGAACGGGGTTCGACTCCGACACGGCGAACCAAGCAAACCATGCGCGAGGGGATCCGTCGAGCGCGGGACGGCGTTTCCAGGCGCCAGGTGCTTCGCGAGGCGAGGGGACTGAGATAGCGTGGCCGGATGCGCACCCCCGTCGTCCTCTTGGTCGTCGCCGCCGTCGCCGCCTTGCCGCTGGCCGGCCTCGCGTGCGGCGGGGGGACCGGTGCCGCTGGCACGTCTGTGACTCCAGCCGGCGCCGCTTCGTCGAGCGCCGGCGCGAGCGCCACTGGATCGGGCGATCCCGGGCCGACGACGACCACCACCAGCACCCTGGGTGCGGGAGGCGATCTCCAGGGCGCCAAGCTCACGCAAACGACCACGGTCGCGTCCACTGCCGGCGGGGACGCCGCGCCGAACAGAGGCCCACACACACACGAGCCAGGGCGCGGACGGGAGGACCTCCGCGCCATCGTGATGGCGCACCGGGACGACGCGCGCGCTTGCTACGACGCGGCGCTGAGCGCACACCCCGGAATCCAGGGCGACCTCGTCGTGCAGTGGACCATCGACCCCAAGGGCAACGTCACGCAGATCTCGGAGGACATGGAACGGAGCACGATCACCGAGCCCAGCGTCGTGGCGTGCGTCGTCGGCGTGATCAAGAAGATCCAGTTCGCGGCAAGCCCGGGCGGTTATGAAACCAAGGCGTTCTACCCGTTCAAGTTTACGCCTCGCGGGTCGGCGCAAGGCCAAGGAGCGAGCGGCGGGACGCCGTGAGTCTTCGCGCGCACGCAGCATGGGCTTCCGGCGCGACGGGGCCGCGCGCGGCGAGGTAGCATGCGCTGGTGGCGACCGTAGGGCTGGAGCGTGCACCCGACGAGCGCGACGTCTACGACGACCTTCTGCGCGAGACGCGGGGCCTTCGGCGGGAACACGCGCAGGCGCGCGAAACGTGGCTGGCGAGCTTGCCGGTCGATCTCAAGGTGGAGGACCTTTTCGAGCTGGAGATCCTGCTCAAAGGCCTGGCGTGCTTCGCCAACCCGCGAAATCACCCGGGGCCTCCGCGGAAGACCCCGGTGGTGGCGCAGGACTTCCGCGAGCACGCCGCGCTGGTGCGCGAGGCGCTCGGGCGGATCGCTCACACATGCCGCGCCCTCCTCGGGGAGGGCGAGCGCGCGTTCGTCTTCCAGCGCTATCTGGAGACGGTGCTTCCCGACGACCGCGCGCGAACGCGTCTCGTAGGCGAGGCGCTGGCGCAGGGGACGCCGGAGCGGTCGCTCTTCGTCTTGCGACACGCCATGACCAATCTGCTGGAGGTGACCACGGGTCTCACGCGCCTTCAGCGCGTACCCTTCCGTCTCTTCTATTCGCTGCTCGGCGTGGCGCAGCGGGAGATCGCCCAGAGCGTTTACTTCAATCCGCTGCACGCCCTGGAGTTTCGCCCCGAGTTCGATCGCATCACCAAGACGCAGATGCTCGACCTGATTCGCTCGGTGCCCGGCGAGCAGGCGCGGCGTCTCGTCGCGCTGACGCTGCTGTCGCTCTTCCGAATGCTTCGTTACCTGACGCTCGCCGAGTCGGTGGCGCGGGAGGCGACCGATACGCCTCGCCGTCTCGTGGCGGTGGTGTATCTGGTGCTGAGCGTTCTCCGCTCCGACGCGCGCGCTCTGTCGGGCTATCTGCGACGGCGCGCCGGACCGCTCCTTGCGGAGGGCTTCGACGCCGATTTCTTCCGCGTTTCGGCGCCCGACCTGGCCACGGAGTACGAGAAGCTGCGCGCGCGAGGACACGATCTGCGCGACATCAAGGCCACCCTCGAAGGCGTCGCCGCGAACCTGCGCCTGGAGATGCGTCGCGCTTTCGAGCGAGACTTCCCGGCCATCGATCGCGGCCCGGACCCCAACGAGCTACGCGACTCCGTGCTGCGCTTGGCCTCGAACCTGCGCCCCGCCCTTCAGAATGCCGTCATGTTCGTGGGCAAGTCACTGGGAGCCCGACTCGATGCCGGAGGCGTCTTCGACGACGAAACGGCAAAGCGCGTGCTTGGCGAGAGATTGCGGCGCGATGTCTGGATGTTCGCACGGATCGTCCGTGCATTCGCCCTCAAGGCGCGTTCGGTGAGCGCCGAGGGTCAGGACCGCTGGGCGGGCGGATCGCCGCTCGCCTTCGTACAGGAGTTCATGGCTTATTTCCGGGCGATGGGTTACCCGCTCCTGCGTACCGCGGATTACCCGCGGATGGACGCGTTCCTCGCCGCGATGGCGCACGTGCGCGACGCCGACTTGCTGGATCCCTCCCGATTGACGGTTGCCGTGGACGAGGCTGAACGATTCCACGCCTTCCTGGTCGAGCTCTTCGACGCAATCGGTCGCCGTGACGAGCTGGCCGACCTGGTCTTCGACCGACGGGCGGCGGCAGAAGCGCTCAAGCTCTACCTTGGCGATTGAGCGGCCGACCGCCCGGGCATCCACAAAGGACGAAGGGCGCCCCCCAAGAGCGGAGGCGCCCGTCGTCACTTTGGAACCCGCCGCTTCGTCGGCAACGGGCAAGGCTCGGAGACTTGGGGAACCGAGCCAACCGTAAGAAAAGAGAGAGAGGCGTCTACTCCTCTCCGTCGTCCAGCCCATGGCTGGACGTTGGAGCACCGCCCAGCATCGACGGCACGCCGGCCGGCGGAGCGGCCTTCGTGGCGGCTTTGGGTGCCGCCGCGGGGGTCTTCGCTGCTGACCGAGGCGCCGCCTTTTTCGCGGGCTTCCTGGCGGCTGCCCGTTTTGCTGGCTTTTTTGCAGCCTTGCGCTTCGCAGGCTTCTTCGCCGTCTTGGCGGCCTTCTTGGTCGTCTTCGTCTTCTTCCCAGTCTTCTTTTTGGCACCCTTTTTAGCAGCCATGAGAGTCCTCCTTTAGAGGTGAGCTAAGTGACGTATATGGTCACGTACGTCATATGTCAATCGGAAAGTTGACTCCGATGAGGAGCCAACGAGCTCCGCGGCTCAGTCCGGCTCGGCACCGGCGCCGGTGCGGTTGAACGGGTCGGCGCACGAACGGTCGGTCGTATCTGGCTGCCAAGGTTTGCTCGGCCGCAAGGCCGTTGACCCTCGCCGGGGCCCTGGATACCGTCCGTGCGTTCTTGGACTCTCAGCGAGGTCATCGATGCTCAAGGTACAAATCCGGCTCGCGATCCTCTTTGCCGTCATGGTCGCCGCGTTCGCACTGACGGGATGCGCGGGTCATACCGAAGAGGAGTGGCAGGCTGCCCAACGCGACATTGCCAAGCTCAAGGCGGATCTCGACGCAGCCGCCAAGCGACACACGGACGACGAGCAAAAGTACGCGGACTCCGAACAGCAGATCGAAGACCTCAAGGCCAAGCTCAAGGACCTGGGAGTGGGCCTCTCCAAGTCCGAGGAGGAGAAGGCCAAGCTCCGCACGGCGATGGCTGAATATCAGGCGCGCCTGAAGCAGCTCGACGACATGAAAGCGCGCTTTCGCGACCTGAAGGCCCGACTCGACAAGCTCACCGGCGCGGGTCTCAACGTGCTCATTCGCCACAACAAGATGGTGATCCAGTTGCCGGGCGATGTCCTCTTCGACTCCGGGCGGGACTCCCTCAAGCCCGAGGGCAAGAAGATTCTCAAGCAGGTGGCGGACATCATCAAGTCCGACACGACGCTGAGCCAGCGTGACTTTCAAGTCGCCGGTCACACCGACAAGGAACCTTACGCCGGACAGTTCATCGACAACTGGGGCCTCAGCTTGATGCGTGCGCGCACCGTGCTGACCTTCCTCATCGCGCCTGACAAGGGGGTGGCGACGGGCGGTGGACTGAACGCGGCGCATTTCTCGGCGGTCGGATACGGTCAGATGGATCCCGCAGCCGGAAGCGTCGACATGCAAACGCGCGATGAGGAGCAGAAGAATCGCCGGGTCGAGCTGGTCTTGCAGCCGGACGTTGCCGAAATGCTGAACCTCAAGGAGCTGACGGGCGGCTGAGCCGCCGCGGCGGGCGAGGCGCGGGGCTTCGCCTCGAGCACCGAACATGTTGCAGGAGGTGGGATTTCAAGGCTTTTGCCCTGTATCGCAACGGTGCTCTAGCCGGCCTGGCCTGCTTTCCCGCCCCTGACGCCGGCGCGTCGTGGATCCGTCGAGCCGAAAGTCCGTGATGGCGAGATGGGCTGGTGCGGAAGGTGAGATGCGAATCGCAACGATCGACATTGGAACGAACACGGTTTTGCTGCTGGTCGCCGAGCGAGGTGCGCGCGGTGCCCTGACCGCGGTGACCGAGCGGGCCACCATCACGCGCCTGGGTGAGGGCGTGGATCGAACGAGACGGCTCTCCCAAGCGGCCGTGGAGCGAACGGCGGCGTGCATCGAAGAGTACGCGGGCGTCATCCGGGATGCGGGAGTTCAACGCCTCTCGGTGGTGGGGACGAGCGCCATGCGCGACGCTGGAGGAGGCGAGTTGCTCCGCGACCGCGTGCGCGCGGCGCTGGGAGTCGAGGCGCGGGTTCTGAGCGGGGAGGAAGAGGCCCGCCTCACGTTCCGGGGGGCGCTGAGTGGGCTGGGGCTGGAGGAGAAGGGCGATCTCGCGGTGTTCGACATCGGGGGAGGGAGCACCGAGGTGGTCATCGGCCGCCGAGGAGAGCCGCCCGCGCTGCAGTTCGCCCGGAGCTTCGACGTCGGCAGCGTGCGACTCACCGAGCGTTACCCTGCTCACGATCCGCCGTTGCCCGTGGAGCGGGAGACCATCGGCCGGTCGGCGCGCGAGGCGTTCGCGAACGTACCGCTGGCGCCTGCCGACCAAGCGCCCATCGGCATCGCCGGCACGATGACCACCCTCGCGGCCGTTTCCCTCTCGCTCGCCCCGTACGACGGGGTGCGCGTTCACGGCCACGTCATGCTCCGAGCGGAGCTCGCCTCCGTCGTCGACCGGCTCGCGAATCTGGGGCTCAGCGCCCGCCGCAACGTCGCCGGGATGGAGCCCAAGCGCGCCGACGTGATTGTCGCCGGCGGTCTCATCGCCCTCGCGCTACTCGATCACTGGGGCGCGAGCTCCGTCCGCGTTTCCGATCGCGGCGTGCGCTGGGGACTGGCCGAGGAACTCGCGTCGTGAGTCAGTCCGCCCGCCGGGCAGCGTGTGGCCCATCTCTTCAACTCCCGCCGGTGTGCCATTCGATGGGCGCCGGTGTCGTGCGAGACAGGGCAAGGGGGCAGGCTCGAGCACAATGGATTTGACAAATGTGCGACTTAGCCACTAGAGTGCGCCTGCCTGTTTCCCTGACCTCGGCTCGCCCGAGTTACCCTGAATTGCCGCCTCGGCCTGGAATGCAGTCCGAGGCTTTCCCGTTTCCGCATCGCCTCTCGTTTTTCAGGTCGACGGTTCGCGAGTCCCAGGGACTTTCTTCTGGGGGGTGCCTTTTCACTCGAGGTGCTCTCGCCGATGGGATTTGCCCACCGGCGCCATTACCAAGGAGACGCTATGCAAGCTGCTACCGACGTCAAGTTCAAGGTGGGCGACAAGGCCGTGTACCCCGCTCAGGGCGTCGCGGAGGTCATCCGCATCGAGGAGAAGGACATCGCGGGCAGCCGTCAGAAGTTCTACGTGCTCCGCATCCTCGATACTGACCGGAAGATTCTGGTCCCGGTCGCGAACGCCGGCGCCGTTGGGCTGCGGCAGGTCATCAGCGAGCAGGAGATCCGCGAGATCTTCGACATCCTTCGCGAGCGCACGATCGCCTTCGACAATCAGACGTGGAACCGGCGCTACCGCGGCTTCATGGACAAGATCAAGACCGGCTCGATTTACGACGTCGCCGAGGTGCTGCGTGACCTCTACCGGTTGAAGACCGACAAGCAGCTCAGCTTCGGCGAGCGCCGCATGCTCGACACGGCTCGCGGCCTCATCGTGAAAGAGATCGCCATCGCGCGAAAGCAGACCGAGGAGCAGGTGCGTACGGAGATCGAGGCGATTTTCGTCGCCAACTGAGGGGGCCTCCGCGGCTCTCCACAAGCGCGCGCTCTTCTTCGGGGAGCGCGCGCTTTCTCGTTCTGTACCCGGTCGCGCGTACCGTCAGGCGTTGGCGTCCTCGAAGATACCGAAGTCCCAGGTTTCGCCCGTTTCGCGCAGACAGCCCACGGCGAGCTCTACGCGGTGCAAGAGATCCGACGGGCCAGCCGTGGGACCGCCCCGCACACCTACCGCGATGTGGCCGGGCGACAACCAGACGCGCGCGCTGACCACCCCTTCGACTCCGTACGCGAGTTCGAGGGCGCGACGCAGCCGCTGGGGCAAAGCAACGGCCATGGGGGCGAGTACCACGGCGTGGCCTTCCTCTCAAGCTCCAGTCGCGGTCCGTGTGCCAGGTTGCGCCCACCGCGACCCGGTACCCCTAGCAAACCCCGCGACCTTCGCCGTTTTGCCCCAGAATAGCGCTGGCCCATGCCGTGCAGCCCATGCCCCGGGGTCATGACGCTCGTGCCGAACTCCCGCGCCCTTGGTCGAGCTGGGATCGGCCTGTGCCTCGCCGCCCTCTGTGCCTGCACCCTCAATCCTCAGCCGTTGCCCCCAGGCGACTTCGCGGAGGCAGGTGCCAGCGCGCCCGCTGTCGGCGGCGAGGACGCATCGGCCGGTCCCGGCGACGGGGCCGCGGCAGACGGCGCCTTCGCCGGACAAGACGGCAGCCTGGGCCCTGAGGCGGCCGAAGCCGGCGCGAACGACAGTGGCCGCGGCGACGGCGGACCCCGCGATGGTGGGCTCGGCGACGGCAGCGTGGGCGAAGTCGACGGGCCCACGGGCGCTGAGACCGACGCCGTCGGAGATGGGCCGGCCGATGCAGGGGTCGACGGCGAGGAGCACGGCGAATGAGGTGCAGGGTCGCCAGGGTTATCGTCGCCGTCGCTGCTGTTGCGGTGGCCGTGGCGTGCACGCTCAATCCGCAGCCCCTTCCGCCCGGAGACCAGGGCGACGCCAGCCTCACGGGCGTCGTGCCCGGCAGCGGCGGTGGCACCGGCAGCGGAAGCAGCGGCGCGCCCGGGAACGCCGGTGGCACCGGCAGCGGAAGCAGCGGTGGCGGAAGCAGCGGAAGCAGCGGATTCGGCAGCAGCAGCGGCGGAGCTGGTGAGGTCGGCAGCGCCGATGCCGCGAGCGACGCTTCCGTCTTCGACGGCGGAGCGCTGGAAGAGGCTGGCGAGGTCGAGGGCGGCGGCGATGGCGGGGCCGGCGACGCACCGACCGATGCATCGACGAGCGAAGGCGGTCCGGAGGCGGGCGACGCGACGGTTCTCGGCGACTGAACTTGCCGGCTCAGTGCTTGGGCGCGACGACGTACTCGTCGAGCACGTTCGCGGTGAAGTCCGCCAGGATCCCGTCGGTGACGCGCAGGCGGCGCGAGAGATCCCGCGCGATATTGAGAACGATGAGCGCGTACGACTTGAGGTCGAATCGATAGAGCGCGTCCATGTCCTCGCTGGTGAATCGGACCAGGCGCGAAGGGGCCAGAGCTCGCACCGTGGCCGAGCGGCCCTGCATGTCAATCACCGACATCTCCCCGAACCAGTCTCCCGGGCCGAGGATGGCGACGCGCATGTCGCGTCCGCGGCGGCTGCGCTTGGAGACCTCCATCTCGCCCTCGAGGAGCACGTACATCTCCCGGCCGGCCCCGTCGCCCTCGTGGAAGACGGTGTCCCCGGCGACGACGCGCTGGGTCTTCAGCGTGCTGGCGACATGCTCCAGCACGTGATCGCTCAGGGCCCCGAAGAGCGCGATGTCCCGCAAGGTCCCCGTCGTCAACGGCGGGTCACGTACCTCGCGGGACGATTTGGGATCCTTGGCGACCATGGCTCCGGTCAGTATACGGCGCGGGGCGTTTCCGAGCCCGAATCAATCGGCCAGCGGCTTGGTGAAGACGATGCGGCGACGGCCGGGACCCGCGTAGTCGTCGACCTCCTGGACGTTCCAGCCGACCGCGACATGAAAGCGAATGGAGCCCTCGTTGCCCGGTGTGGTGATGGCCTTCATGCGCAGGCACGCAGCGGAGCGGCACTCCTCCGTGAAGCGATCGTAAAGCAACCGGCCGACGCCGCGGCGGCGATAGTCCGGATGAATGCCGACCAGGTGCACGTAGCCGGTGCGCGGCGCCCCTTTGGCGCTGACGATGAAGCCGAGCAGAAAGCCGACCAGATCCGGGCCTTGCTCGACGACGAGAGCCTGATCGCCCAGCTCGTAGAAGAAGATGGGATGCGCGAAGGTGCCGATGGGACCGCCCCACCAGTGATCGATGACCTCGGCGATACGGTCGAAGTCGGTCTTGGTGATGCGGCGAACGTTCATGGTGCCGGGGGTCGAGCGCGCTCTAGACTCCCCGCTTTCGGGCACCGGCGCAACCGAAACGCCAGCGTGCAACTTGACGGGCGGTCGCGCGTCCGCCACCTCTGGCTACGTGAGCCACACCAGCACGCCGCCGCCCTCCAGTGTCATCATTGCGCCGTCGATCCTCTCGGCTGACTTCGGTCGGCTGGCCGACGAGGTCCGGTCCGTCGATAGCCAGGGCGCCGACTGGATCCACGTCGACGTGATGGATGGGCGCTTCGTCCCCAACATCACCATCGGGCCGCCCGTGGTGAAGGCCATTCGCGCCGCCACTCGTCTCCGGGTGGACGCCCACCTGATGATCGTGGAGCCCGACCGCTACCTGGACGACTTTGCCGCCGCGGGCGCCGACGGGATCACCGTCCACGTCGAGGCCTGCACGCACCTGCACCGCACCCTCCAGCACATCCGCCACCTGGGCAAGCGCGCCGGCGTGGTGCTCAACCCCGCGACCCACGAGAGCACCCTCGAGTACGCCCTGGACAGCGCCGACCTCGTGCTGGTCATGAGCGTGAATCCGGGGTTCGGCGGGCAGAGCTTCATCCCCGAGGTTCTGCCCAAGGTCCGGGCCATCCGACGAATGATCGACGCGCGCGGGCTCCCCATCGACCTGGAGATCGACGGAGGCATCTCCGAGGCGACCGCCGCATCGGCGACGGCCGCGGGGGCGCGAGTGCTCGTCGCCGGGAGCGCGGTCTTTGCGCGCCCCGGCGGCGGCAGCTACCGCGACGCCATCGCCGCGCTCCGGCGCGAAGGCGAACGCGGCGTACGGGACAGCACGCGATGAGGTGTCCTTCACGGGCCGCGGCAAGCGCGCGGGGCGTGCGCATGAGCCCCTCGGTCGGGCCCGTCGTTCTCGCGGCCTCGACGCTGCTCGCGTGCGGGTCGAGACCGCCTCCGCCCGTCCCCGCTTCCCCGGGGACCTCGGCGCCCCACGTGGTCCAGGCGCCCGCTTCGGCTGCGCCGCTCCCCCCCCCGGAGGTGCCGCGCGAGGCGCGTCTCATCGCCAGGACGCTGAAGCGGGTGGAGATGGCGCGAGGGCTCCAGTCGAAGAAACCGGTGCCGGGCGTGCTCATGGCTCGGCCCGCGCTCATCGCGCGCGTCAAGGACCACGTGCTACGCGAGCTGCCTCCCGCGGCCATCCGGGACGAGGGCCTGGCCCTGCAGCTCTTCGGGTTCATTCCGACCAAGTTCGACTACGAGGCCGCCGAGTACGCGCTCCTTCAGGATCAGCTGGCCGGCTACTACGAGCCGGCCGACGGCACCATGTACATGGCCAGCGACCTCGGTGACGAAGAGGCGGAGGCGACGCTGGCGCACGAGCTCGTGCACGCGCTGCAGGACCAGCGCTGGAACCTGGAAGAACGCTCCAGGTACCGCCCGGGCGACGGCGACCGCTCGGAGGCAGTGAGCGCGCTCGCCGAGGGCGACGCCACCAGCGCCATGTTCGACGTGATGCTTGCGCGCGCGGCCCCGGGGAGCGGAAAAACCGCGGTCGACCTGCCCGACGAGGTCTTCGCCGATCAGATCCGCGCCGGCATGAACGAGGGGCCTGGCGCCGACGCCCCTCACGTGATGCGTACGTCGCTCGCCGCGCCGTACATCTACGGAACACTCTTCGTGCACGCGCTCCGCCGGCGCGGTGGATGGGACGCCGTCAACCACGCCTGGGACGACCCGCCGACGACGAGCGAGCAGCTCCTGCACACGGACAAGTGGCTGGCGCACGAGGCTCCGGTGACGGTCCAGGCGCCGACGTTCGCTGCGCTCGGTCCGGGATGGAAGGCGGAGGACGAGGATTCGGAAGGGGAGCTCGGAGCGCGCATCGCCTTCGAGGAGTGGATGGATCCCAAGGCGGCCGCCGAGACGAGCAGCGGATGGGGAGGCGACCGCGGGGTGCTGGTCACCGACGGAGACAAGTCCGCCTTCGTCTGGAGGCTCCACTACGATGCCGGAAGGAACAAGGACGAGCGCGCGCTCCGCGCCTACGCCGCGCTGAGGCTGGCGCTGGAGAAGGCCCTCGGGCCGGCGAAGACGAGCGACGCCGCCTTCGTCTGCCGTGAGCGCGCGGACCGTGGCCCCATCGCGGTGGCGCGCAGCAGAGCGGACGTCCTCTTCGTCCTGGGCCCGGCGACGACGGCGGCGGGCGGCTGGACGAGCGCCGGGGACTGCGCGCTCTCGCGAAAGTGGGCGCGCGAAGTGCTCGACGCGCGCACGCAGCCTACCCCTAGCCCGACCTTCGAGAGGCCCTAGAGCCGAACGGCGCGGCTCGATCGCGTGAAGACGGCCTCACGCGCCAGCTCGTCGGCCCTCTCGTTGAGAACGATGCCCTTGTGGCCGGGGACGTAAACGAGCGTTGCCCCCCGCTCGGCCACGATGCGCTTGGCGTGAGCCACTAGCTCGCCGTTGGCCTTGGCCTTCCAGCCCTTCTGCAGCACGCCGATGGCGTACTGGCTGTCGGTGTGAACCACGATGGCGCGCGCATCCGCGGGGATCCACTCCACCGCGCGCAGGATGGCGGTGAGCTCGGCGACGTTGTTGGTCGCCTCCCCCAGATACTCGAGCCCTTCGTGGATCTTCCCTCCCGGCGCAATGAGCACGACGCCGGAACCCGCCGGGCCCGGGTTGCCCGAGCACGCGCCGTCCGTGTAGGCCACCCACGCGTCCGCCGGCGCCACGTACGTCGGCGCTTTCGCCCCCCGCGGCGTGCTCCCTGGCGCGGCCACCGTGGCGCACGTCTCGTCGGGCAAGAGCGGGGCCCCCTGGGCAACTTCGAGGTTGCGCGCCGACGCGCGGTAGGCCTTTGCGTCCGTGGGTTTGTAGCGGATCTCCACGCGCCCGCTCTCGTCCGCGAGCTTTCCGTCGTCGCGCGCACGCGCCAGCACACGCTGGCCCCTCAGCGTCGCCTCGATCCAGGGCATCGGGGCTCTCTTATCACGGCCGGCGATGCTATGTTTGCGCGCGCACATGACCCACACGACCAGCGCAACTCCTCCGAGGCCCCTCGTGCTCGTCATCCTCGACGGATTCGGCGAGCGCGCCGAGCGTGACGACAACGCCATTCGCCTCGCCAACACGCCGCTGCTCGCCTCGCTCCTGGCGCGCTACCCGCACACCACCATCGGGACCAGCGGGCCGGACGTGGGTCTGCCTCCCGGGCAGATGGGCAACAGCGAAGTGGGCCACATGAACTTCGGCGCAGGCCGCATCGCGACCATGGATATCTCGCGCATCGACTACGCCGTGCACGACGGAACCCTCGCGCAGAATCCGGTCCTCGCCGACATCGTGTCCAAGGCGAAAAGCGCCAATGGCCGGCTGCATCTGCTCGGCCTGGTGAGCGACGGCGGCGTGCACTCTTCGATGGTGCACCTGGGCGCGCTCATCGACATGGCGAAGCGCGCCGGCGTCCCTGTCGTCGTCCACGCCTTCCTCGACGGGCGCGACGTGCAACCTGGTACGGCGCCGACTTACGTCGCCGAGGTGGAGCGAAGGCTGGTCCACGGGGTGGGCATCGTGGGCACCGTCGCGGGCCGCTACTGGGCCATGGATCGCGACAACCGCTGGGAACGCGTGGAGCGCGCCTATCGCGCCATCGTAGAGGCGCGCGCGCCTCGCGCGGCGACGGCCCAGGAGGGCATCGCGCAGAGCTACACGGCGGGCAAGACCGACGAGTTCGTCGAGCCCGTGGTCATCGGCGACTACGACGGCGTGCACCCGGGCGACGCCGCCCTGCACTTCAACTTCCGCCCCGACCGCGCACGGGAGCTCACCCGCGCCCTGGCGATTGCCGACTTCGACACCTTCTCGCGCTCGACGTCGCGCGCCCCCTTCGAGGGCCGCTACGCCTGCATGACGACCTACGACTCGACCTTCCCCCTGCCCATCGCCTTTCCCAAACAGACGTTCCCCAACATCTTCCCCGAGGTGCTCGCGCGCGCGGGATATAAGCAGCTCCGCTGCGCCGAGACCGAGAAGTACGCGCACGTGACCTACTTCTTCAACGGCGGGCACGAGGAGCCCTTCGACGGCGAAGACCGCAAGATGCTTCCCTCCCCCAAGGAAGTCTCCACCTACGACGAGAAGCCGGAGATGAGCGCGGCGGCGGTGGCGCTGGCGGTCGAGGAGTCGGTGCGAACTGGCAAGTACGATTTCGTGCTGGTGAACTTCGCCAATCCGGACATGGTCGGGCACACCGGGGTGCTCGACGCCGCCATCCACGCCGTGGAGGCGGTCGACGCCGGTCTCGCCAAGATCGTCGCTGCGACGCGGGCCAGAGGCGGCGCGCTCATCATCACCGCCGACCACGGGAACTGCGAGCTCATGAAGGACCCGGCCACGGGGCAGCCGCACACCGCCCACACGCTCAACCCCGTGCCTCTCATCTACGTGAACGACGCCGACGGGCATGCCAAGCTCCGCGACGGGGGCCGTATCTGCGACGTGGCGCCGACCATGCTCGAGCTCCTCGGGCTCCCCCAGCCCCCGGAGATGACCGGCGTATCGCTGCTCGTCCACTAGTGCCTCGAGTCACTTGAAATCGGAATCGAAGCACTAGAGTGGCCGTGGCGGAGCTGGCCGACATCGAGGAGTTCCGCGTCCTCGAGGAGCTGGGGTCCGGGTCCCTCTCCACTGTCTACAAGGCCATCGAGGCGCCGCTGGGGCGCGTGGTGGCCCTCAAGGTGCTCAAGGCCACCATCGCCACGACCTCGCCTTTCGCGGCGCAGCTGGAACGCGAAGCCAAGGTGCTGGCCGAGCTGTGCCACCCCAACATCGGGCTGCTCCTCTCCTTCGTCAAAACGGACGCGCGCATGGTGCTCGTGCTCGAGTACGTCGACGGCTTCAGTCTGTCCGCGCTCCTCAGAAAGAAGCTGGCCATGCCGCCCGACAGCGTGGCGGCCATCGGCGCCGCCGTGGCCCGCGGCCTGGCCCATGCGCACGAGCGCGGCGTCGTCCACCGCGACATCAAGCCCGCCAACATCCTGGTGAGCCGGCACGGCGAGGTGAAGATCTTCGACTTCGGCATCGCGCAGCGCTCGACGCGCGACGAGCCGGTGGCGCTGGTCCCCAGGCGCCTGGAAGACGTCGCCGCCTACGGAACGCCGGCGTACATGTCCCCCGAACAGATCCTCGGGGAGAGCGTCGATCCCCGGAGCGACATCTTCTCCCTCGGCGTGGTGCTCTATCAGCTGGTGTGCGGCGCGCGGCCTTTCGAGCGGGGCGACGAGACCGAACGCCGCCCCACAGCGCATCGCATCCGCCGCGATCCCCCCATCCCGCTCCACCGACGCGCGCCCGACGTGCCGCACGCGCTCGAGCGCATCATCATGCGGGCCATCGAGAAGCTCCCGTCCGACCGCTTCCAGAGCGCGGAGGCGCTCGCAGAGGCGCTGGACGAGCTGACGGCGTCGCGCACCGGTCTGCGCGGCGACAAGCTGGTGGTGCAGGCGCTGGAGAACGCGGGGCTGGTCCGCGCTCCCGACCCCGGGAGCACGGCGGCTGCGCCCGAAAGCAAGCGCGCGTCGGTGCGACGGGCGGTGGCCGGCCTCGCCGTGATCGGCGCGGCCGCCGTCATCGGGGGCGTCGCGTTGCAGGCGACCACGCACCGCGAAGGGCGGGCCGCCGGGGCTGGACCCCTCGAGCTCGTCCCCGCATCGCCCGGTTCGCTGCGCGTCCTGGCCACGCCCTGGGCGGAAGTGTGGGTCGACGGCCAGCGCGTCGACGTGACCCCGTTCGCGCGCGCCATTCCGCTCCCCCCGGGGACGCACTACGTGACGCTGGTCCACCCCAGCGCGCCCGTGGAGAAGCGCACCATCGCCATTGCGCCCGCCGAGACCCGGACCATCGACGTGGTCATGGGCGTTCCCGGCCTCGCGCCGAGAAGCGAGGCCAGCGCCGACCCGCCCAGCGCCGAGAGGGACGGGCGATGAACCCGCGCGCTCTCGTCGCCGCCGGGCTGCTGCTGTCCCTCGCGAGGGCCGAGCCGGCCGGGGCCTTCCAGCACATCGTCAAGCCGGGCGAGACGCTCGCCCAGGTCGCCGAGCGCGTCTATGGCGACGCCCGCCGCGAGACGGTGCTGGTCGGGGCGAACGCGCTCGACGCGCAAGGGGGTACGGTCATCGCTGCCGGGATGCGCCTCGAGGTGCCGGCGCCCGGACATCACACGGTGATCCAGGGCGAGAGCTGGGCGGACCTCGCTCTCTCGTGGCTGGGGACCAACGACATGGCGCGCACCGAGCTGCTGGCGCACGCAAACAAGGGTGTCCCCTGGGTCCCGCCGGTGGAGGGGCAAGAGATCGAGATCCCCGCCGTGGTGACGTATCTCGCAGGGGAGGGCGAGACGGTGAACAGCCTCGCCGCGCGCTTCTGGGGAGACCCCAATCGCGGCTGGGAGCTCAACTCCTACAACCACCGGGACGGCGCGCTGGTGCGTCGAGGCGAGGTGATGCTCATCGCCATGCCGGGCCTTCGCCTGACCGAGGCCGGACGCGCCGAGGCGCGGGCAGCGGCCGAGCGCGACGGGGCCAGCGGGGGCATGGCGCTCGAGCAGCAGCGCCGAGGCGACGCCGAGCTGCCGCAGCTGCTCGCCGACGTGCGCTACGGCCGCTACGCCGAGGCGGTCGCCCGCGGCAATCGCCTGCTCGGCGGTGGCGCGCTCACCCACCCGCAGCTCGCCATCGTGCATCGCGCCCTGCTCGAGGCCTACGTGGCCCTCGATGCGCGCGCTTCGGCCGCCGCAGCGTGCGCCGCCTGGAAGTCCAACGAGCCGAGCCCGGTGCTCGACCCGATCCGCGTCTCTCCCAAGATACGCGCGGCCTGTGACGCGCGGTAACCTCCTCCCGTGACCCTCGATTCGTCCCTGCCGCCGCTCAGCGCCGGCCAGAAGCTCGACGACAGGTTCGAGATCGTCGGCGTCCTCGGCGAAGGCGGGATGGGCACCGTCTACGACGCGCGTCGAATCGCCGAAGGCGATCGCGTGGCGCTCAAGGTGATCCACCAGCACCTGGCCGGCGACGCGCAGATCCGCGGGCGATTCGCCCGGGAGGCGGCCATCCTTCGTCGCCTCGAAGGGGACCACCTGTGCCCGGTGCTCGACTTCGGTGAAGTGCCCGATCCGCGCCGCGCGGGCGTAGGGCTGCTCTACCTCGCCCTTCCACGCATCGACGGGCAGGCGCTGGACGCGCTGCTCGCCAACGAGCGTCCCCTCCCCATCGGGCGCGCGGTGACGATCGTGCTCGACGTCTGCGAGGCGCTGCGCCAGGCCCACGCCCAGGGCGTCATCCATCGCGACCTCAAGCCGGGCAACGTTCTCCTCCGCGAAGGAGACCGCGCCGTGGTGGTCGACTTCGGCATGGCCAAGATCGTCGGCGGCATCGGCATGGGAACCACCGCGCTCACCGAGCACAACATGGTCTTCGGGACGCCCGAGTACATGGCCCCCGAGCAGGCACGCGGCGACGAGCTCGACGCGCGCTGCGACGTCTACGCGACGGGGATCATTCTCTACGAGCTGCTGACCGGCCGCGTGCCCTTCACCGGCCCCACACCGCTCACCGTGCTCACCGCGCACCTGACCGAGCCTGCCCAACCCCCGCGGACTCGAGCCCCAGGGCGCGCCATCTCACCGGCCCTCGAAGCGGTGACGATGCATGCCATCGCCAAGGACCCCGCCGAGCGGTACGCGACCGCGGGGGCGCTGGCGATGGCCATTCGTTCCGCCGTCGGCTCGCCGGAGGACGCCGCGGGGGTACGCCCCGCTTCCCGCGCCGGCGTCGGGGTCGACGCCACCGTCGCCCCCTCGGCCAGTCTACCCGCGCCGGCGCCGTACGGCCCGCTCGTCCCCATGCCGCGCTCGGGGACCCTCCCCGACGTGCGTCCGCGGGCCATCGCGGAGCGCACTTCGCTGCTGTGGATCGGCGTCTGCATCCTGGCCGGGCTCGCCGGCATCGTGCTCGGGGCGTGGCTCTCGGTACGCAACGGGCGGTGAAGGGTGCGAAGCGGACGGTGAAGCCGAGTCCGCGCGACGCTGCACGAAGTTTGCCTCGGCCACCTTCCGCGTTGTCTGATCCCGCCGCGATGCGCTCGCTGCTCCTCGTCCCGGTCGTTCTCCTGTGGGCGTGCGCCGCTTCACCGCGACCCGCAGCGCCCGCGCCCGCCACGCCCTCGCCCCTGGCTCTCCCCGCCGCTCCCGCGAGCGTTCACCCGTCGCCGATCGCTGCTTCGCCGGTCGCGGCGATTCCCGAGATGCCCGATGCCGCGCGGTCCACCGCCCCGGCTTGCCCTGACGACGAGGTCTGGGTCCCGCCCACCGGCGCCGAAGGCTTCGTCATGGGCAAGGGCCTCAAGGGCGAACACCGCGTCGTCCTCACCCACGGGTACTGCATGGATGCCAGCGAGGTGGCGGTGCGAAAATACGCGCGGTGCGTGGAGGCCGGCGCCTGCAAGGAGCCATGGCGCGGCGACCCGTGGTCGACGTACCCCTCGAAGCCGGACTATCCGGTCAACCTGGTGAGCTGGGACAAGGCGCAGGCGTACTGCGCCTGGGCGGGAGAGCGGCTCCCCACCGAGGCGGAGTGGGAGTGGGCGGCGACCGGAGCGGACCAGACGCGCTACCCGTGGGGCGATGAGCCCGAGCCGTCGTGCGACTACGTCGACTACACCAAGTACGGCGCTCCCAAGTGGGCTGCCGGCGCCGACGTGGGCTGCGGCGGCGGAGGACCCTCGCCGGTGGGCTCGCACCCCAAGGGGGACAAGATCTGGCCGGGCGGCGCCATCCACGACCTGGCAGGCAACGTCTGGGAATGGGTCGAGGACTCGTTCCTTCCGTACGCCACCGACGCGCAGACCGATCCCGTCGTGCGCCAGGACAGCGCCGTGCACACCTTGCGTGGGGGCGGCTGGAATCGATCCTACGCCGCCATGGTGGTGACCTACCGCGGCGCGGCGCACTTCACCTATCAGGTGCCCGCGCTCGGCTTCCGGTGCGTTCGCGGCGAGGCCCTCTCCACGCCGTCACCGACCCACGAGGGCGAGTGACCGCGGAACAGGCCACGGCGCGCGACGCCACGCCAGCGCGCGACCCTCGCAGGCCACGGCAAGCGCTCGCGACGTCGTCGCTGCGTTCGACGGGGCCAGGCCGAGCCCGAAGCCGAGCTCGCCAAGGACCTGCTCCGCAGGCACTCCCGCATCACGAAGCTCACGCACCGTGACGCCGCCGGTCCGCTTCTCCAGGCGCCCGCCGTCCCGCCCGACCACCAGCGCCACGTGCGTGAAGCGCGGCGGCCCTGCCCCCAGCGCGCGCGCCAGCCAGATCTGACGTGGCGCCGAGGACACCAGGTCGGCCCCGCGCACCACGTCGGTGACGTGCATCGCCGCGTCGTCGACCACCACCGCGAGCTGATACGCGTAGACGCCGTCCGCCCGCCTCACCACGAAGTCACCGACGTCGCGCGCGAGGTCTTGCTCGACGCGCCCCATCGCGCCGTCCTCGTACGCCACCGCGCCGTCCGGGACCCGCACCCGCAGCGCCGGCGGGCGCTTCATCACCCGCCCCGGGTCGCGGTCGCGGCAGGCGCCCGGGTACGGCGTCTCCTCCCCGGCGTGCGGCGCGCTGGCCGCACGCGCGATCTCGGCTCGCGAGCAGTCGCAGGGGTACACCAGGCCCCGCGCGGCCAGGGTGGCCACGGCCTCCTCGTAGAGCGCACCGCGCGTGCTCTGTCGCGTGGGCGGCGCGTCCCAGTCGAGACCCAGCCAGCGCAGATCCTCCTCGATGCGCGCCTCCGACCCGGCCACCACGCGCGGCGGATCGAGGTCCTCGATGCGCAGCAGGTGCTCGCCGCCGAGCTCGCGACGCGCGACGACCCAGGACGCCAGCGCCGTCCACGCGCCGCCGAGGTGAAGATCTCCCGTGGGCGACGGCGCGAAGCGCGTCCGCACGGGCATGGCTCAGCCCAGTCGGCCGGCGGCCCCGAGCAGCCATACGAGCAGGGCCTTCTGCACGTGCAGCCGGTTCTCCGCCTGGTCCCACACCCGCGATCGCGGGCCTTCCAGCGTCTCGTCGTCGATTTCTTCGCCCCGGTGCGCCGGCAGGCAATGAAGGACGATGGCGCCGGGGGCGCCGGCGAGCATGGCCTCGTTCACCATCCACCCGGCGAAGGACTCCGTGCGCTCGTCGCCTTCGGACTCCTGGCCCATGCTCGTCCATACGTCGGTGTTCACCACGTCGCACCCGTCGACGGCGCGTTTCGGGTCGTGCACCAGCGTCACGTTCGCCCCGGCGCGCGCCACCTCGGACGCCGGCGGCATGTGCCCGCGCGGCCCGGAGAGGACCAGGTGGAACCCGAAGAGCGTCGCCGCCTCGAGCCAGGAGCGCGCCATGTTGCTCGCGCAGTCCCCCACGAAGGCCACCCGCCGCCCCGCGATGGGTCCGCCGAGGGCCTCCTCCACCGTGAGCACGTCGCAGAGCACCTGCACGGGATGCCCCTCGTCGGACAGCGCGTTGATCACCGGAACGCGCGCCGTGGCCATTTCGCGGAGGCGCGCGGTGGTCGAGGTGCGGAACACGATGGCGTCGCAGTAACGCTCCAGCACGCGCGCCGTATCGCGAATGAGCTCGCCGCGACCGAGCTGGCTCCCCTGCACGCCGAGCACCACCGGGTGCAATCCCACCTGGGCACAGCCCACCTCGAACGAAACGCGCGTGCGCGTGCTGGCCTTCTCGAGGACCAGGGCGACCGCCCGCCCCGCCAGCAGCTGCGTGCGCAGCCCCTTCGGCTCGCTCTTGAAGCGGGTGGCCAGCAAGAGCACCTGGCGGGCTTCGTCGCGGGTGAGGTCGGTCAGGTGGAGGAAGTCGCGCTTCATGAGTTACTCCAGCGGCTCGGCGAAGACGCGCTCCGCCAGCGCGTCGATGGACCCGTGGGCCTGGGCGACGCCGGCGAGCTCGATCGCTTGCTCGCGCAGCCAGTCGATCTGCGTGTCGACCGCGTGCGGCCCGGTCCCCCCGGCGCTCTCCTTGGCGGCCACCGCCGCCTTGGGATCGAGGGCTCGGAGCGCCTCGGCGTCGAGCGCGGGATGCAGCGCCTGCGCTCGCGACGGGTCGACGGAGCGCAGCGCGATGTGCTCGTCGACGGCCATGGCCACCAGGCGCCCGACCGCCTTGTAGGCCTCGCGGAACGGAATGCCCCGGCGCACCAGGGTCTCGGCCAGGTCGGTGGCCTGGGTGAATCCCTCCTCGAGAGCGCGCGCACCGCGTTCGGCGTCGAAGGTGACGTGAGGCAGGGCGAGCCCCACCGCCTCGACGCACCCGAGGGCGATCGGCCCGGCCTCGAGGATGGGCAGCCGATCCTCTTGCTGGTCGCGGTTGTAGCCGCTGGCCAGCCCTTTCATGAGCACGAGCATGGCCACGACGTTGCCCACCGAGCGCGCGCTCTTGCCGCGCACCAGCTCGAACACGTCGGGGTTCTTCTTCTGCGGCATCATGCTCGAGCCGGCGGCGATGGCGCCGCCGAGCTTCACCAGGCCGAACTCGCTGGTCGAGAAGTCGACCACGTCGGTGGCGATGCGGCCCAGCGCCAGGACCACGCGCGCGGCGGACCACGCCCAGTCCAGGGCGAAGTCGCGATCTCCCACGGTGTGGAGCGCGTTTCGCGTGGCCTTCCAGGGCGCGAAGAGCCGGGCCACCAGCGCGCGATCGATGGGCAGCGAGGTCCCCGAGCAAGCGCCGCTGCCGAGGGGCATCTCCAGGTGCTCCAGCGCGAACACCACCGTGGCGGCGGCGCGCGCCAGACCGACCCCCCACGCCGCGACCAGGTACGCGGCGCTGATGGGCTGCGCGCGCTGGCGGTGGGTGTACGCCGGGAGGAGGACGTCCTTCTCGCGCGAGGCGCGATCGGCCAGGGACGTGAGGAGCGCGGAGAGGCGCTCGAGCAGACGCGCACCGCGGTCGCGCACGTGCAGGCGAAGGTCGAGGCTCACCTGGTCGTTGCGCGAGCGCGCGGTGTGAAGGCGACCGGCCACCGCGCCGAGGCGCTTTCCGAGCTCGGCCTCGACCGCCATGTGCACGTCCTCTTCGTCGCTGGGCAAGAGGAGCATGCCCGCCGCCGCTTCGTCGAAGAGGGTGCGCAGGGCGCCGCGAAGGGCGGCCGCGTCGGCGACGGGGATGACGCCGGTGCGCGACAGCATGGTCACGTGAGCGGCGCTCCCCAGCAGGTCCTCGCGCACCAGCGCCCGGTCGTGATCGAAGGACGAGGACCAGGCGAGGAGCGGGTCGAGCATGGCGTCGCCGCCGGTGGCGGAGGTGCGTGCGATGCCTGCCATGAGGGCCACGTCTAGTAGGGCGCGGGCGAGGACGCCAGTGTCGCAGCGCCGCCTGCGCCGCCGAGGTTGGCTCGACAATCATGCCGCCTTGGCCTGACCGGTCCGCTGGTTGCTGCTACACACACGAACCGCTCATGCCGCGCATCCACCGCACGCTTCCTCCCAAGGGCACTCGCATCGGCATCGCGTTCTCCGGCGGGCTCGACACGCGCACCGCCGTCGCCTGGATGTCGCGCCAGGGGCTCGAGGTCTACGCCTACACCGCGGACCTCGCCCAGCCCGACGAGAAGAACGTGGCCGACATCCCGGCCATCGCCACCGACCATGGCGCGCGCGCGGCCCGCCTGGTCGACTGCCGCGAGGCGATGGTGCGCGAGGGCGTCGTCGCCATCCAGTGCGGCGCCTTTCATCTGTCGACCGCCGGGCGGCGCTACTTCAACACCACGCCGCTCGGGCGCGCGGTCACCACCACGGCCATCATTCGCGCCATGCGCGAGGACGGCGTGAACGTCTTTTCCGACGGGAGCACGCACAAGGGCAACGACATCCAGCGTTTCTTCCGATACGGGGTGCTCGTCAACCCGGAGCTGGCCATCTACAAGCCCTGGCTCGATCGCGCCTTCGTGGAAGCGTTCGGCGGCCGGAAGGAGATGAGCGAGTACCTCGTCTCCATCGGCAAGCCCTACGGCATGGCCACCGAGAAGGCGTACTCCACCGACGCCAACGTGCTCGGCGCGACGCACGAGGCCAAGGACCTCGAGCGCCTCGACGCGTCGATGCGCATCGTCGACCCCATCATGGGCGTCGCCCACTGGAAGAGCGACGTCCGCGTCGACCCCGAGGAGGTCACCGTCGAGCTTTCCCGGGGCATCCCTGCTTCCGTCAACGGCACCGGCTACGGCTCGCTCTTCGAGACCTTTGTCACCCTGAACGCCGTCGGCGGGCGGCACGGTCTCGGCATGAGCGACCAGATCGAGAACCGCGTCATCGACGCCAAGAGCCGCGGTATCTACGAAGCGCCGGGCATGGCGCTCCTGCACATCGCCTACGAGCGCCTGCTCACGGCGGTGCACAACGAGAACACCACCGAGCTCTACGCGTCGCTCGGGCGCCGGCTCGGGCGCCTGCTCTACGAGGGGCGCTGGTACGACCCCGAGGCGCTCATGCTCAAGGAGGCGCTGACCCGCTGGGTGGCCACCGCGGTCACCGGCACGGTGAAGGTCGAGCTCCGCCGCGGCGACGACTACACCTTGCTCGACACCAAGGCCGCCCGCAGCGCCTACGATCCGCACAAGCTCTCGATGGAGAAGACCGAGAGCGCGTTCAGCCCGGAGGATCGGATCGGCGCGCTGGAGATGCAGTCGATGGGGGTGATCGACAATCGCGAGCTCCTGCTTCACTTCGCCCGGGCGCTCGGCAAGGGCGCGGAGGGATCGGGCAACCCGCTCCTCGGCGAGGGGAGCGACGAGGAATAGTCCGGATTCAGTCCGGATTAGTCCTTTCGCACCAGTGTTCCCACGCCGGTGTCGGTGAAGAGCTCGGCGATGACCGAGTGCGGGGTTCTTCCGTCGAGGATGTGCACGCTGGTGACGCCCCCCTCGATGGCCCGCAGGATGCTCTTGGCCTTCGCCACCATGCCGCCGTGGATGATGCCGCGCTCGATCTTGCGTTTGAGCTCCGCGGCGCCGATCTCGCTCACCAGCTCCCCGTTCTCGAGGATGCCGGCGACGTCGGTCAGGTAGATGAGCTTCTCGGCGTGGATGGCCACGGCGATCTCCGCCGCGGCGGCATCGGCGTTGATGTTGTAGCCCTCGCCGTCCTCGCCCATGCCCATCGGCGAGACCACGGGGACGTACTTCTTGTCGAGCAGGACCTCGAGAAGCTCGTGGTTCACGTGGGTGATTTCCCCCACCATGCCGAGATCCCGTCCGCCCTCGCCCACCAGCTTGCGCGCTCGGAGCAGGCCTGCGTCCTTGCCCGACACGCCGACGGCGTGGGCGTGGGCGCTCGACTGGTTGAGCAACGATACGAGCTCGGTGTTGATCTTGCCCGTCAGCACCATCTCGACGACCTTCACGTCCTCGCGCCCGGTGATGCGCACGCCGTCGACGAACTCGCTCTTGCCGAGGCCGAGCTTCTCCATGGTGTGCGTGATCTCCGGACCGCCGCCGTGCACCACCACCGGGAGGAGGCCCGCGCTCCGCAGCAAGTTGATGTCGTTGGCGAAGCTCGCCTTCAGCGAGTCCTTCACCATGGCGGCGCCGCCGTACTTCACCACGGCGCGCGTGTTGGTGAACTTGCTGATGTAGCTGAGCGCCTCGACCAGGAGCGCGTGCTTGAAGCCGGGGCTGTAGTTGGTGAGGCGATCGTCGCGCGCCACGGTTCCGTCGGAGGACGCGTGGGTGAGGCTGGTGTAGTCGGCGTTGATCTTCACGTAGTCGTAGGAAAGGTCGCAGCCCCAGGCCACGGCGCCGGCGCTTCCCTCGGCCAGGGCGACGTCGATGGTCACGTGCGGCTCGCGCATCTTCGCGCGCAGGGCCAGCGGGTCGAGGTCGGTCGGCGCGCCTGCCTCATACACGCAGGCGCCCTGGACGTGCACCGTCGCCCGCGTGGGGTCCACGTCCCACTTGCGCGAGCCGACTCGCGCGCCGATGGCCGAGAGCACGCGACCCCAGTTGGGATCCGCGCCGAAGATGGCCGACTTGACCAGGCTCGAGCCGGCCACGCTCTTGGCGAGATCGCGCGCGATGGCCACGTCCGGCGCGCCGGCGATACGCACCTCGACGAGCTTGGTGGCTCCCTCGCCGTCCTCGGCGATCTGGCGGGCCAGCTCGATGCACATGCTCTCCAGCGCGTCGCAGAGCACCCGGTGGTCCGCCGTTCCCTCCTCGATGACGGGATTGCCGGCCAGCCCGTTGGCCAGGGCGAAGACCGCGTCGTTGGTGCTCATGTCGTTGTCGACGGTGATCATCTCGAAGCTGGTGCGCATCGCGCGCGCGAGGGCGCTCTGCAGCGCCCACGGGGTGACGGCCAGATCGGTGGTGAGGAACGCGAGCATCGTCGCCAGCTCGGGCGCGATCATCCCGCTGCCCTTGGCGAACGCGGCGATGGAGGCTTCGACCCCGCCGACGTAGACGGTGCGGCTGGAGAGCTTCACGCGCGTGTCGGTGGTCATCACCGCCTGCGCCGCGAGCTCGATGGCGACGCCGCGCGCGGACGCGAGCTGCGGAGCCGCGGCGACCAGCTTCTGCACCGGGAGGCGCACCCCGATGACCCCGGTCGAGGCGGCGAGCACGCTTTCCGGCACGACGTCGAGGGCCATGGCGACGGCGGCGCACACCTCGCGGACGTCGCGCTCGCCTTCCGGACCGACCAGCGCGTTGGCGTTGCCGCTGTTGGCCACCACCGCGCGGATCCCCGCCGCGGGAAGGCGCGCCGCCGCGTCCCTCACCGGAGCGGCCCGCGCCGCGTTGACGGTGAAGCACCCCGCCGCGGCACACGGCGCCTCGCTGTAGACCAGCGCCAGGTCCTTGCGCGCAGCCTTGAGGCCACAATGAATCCCGGAATAGGAAAACCCTCGCGGCGTCCTCACGCTCGACCCTCCGTCATGGTGACACCCGTTGCAAGTGCTCGAGACCGAGGGTCTCGTCCCAGCCGTTCATCAAGTTCAGGTTCTGGATGGCCTGGCCGGCCGCGCCTTTGAGCAGGTTGTCGATGGCCCCGACGGCCACCACCATGTCGTCGTCGGCGCTGGCTCCCACGCAGGCCAGGTTGGTCCCCACCACGCGCGAGAGGCGTGCCTCACCCGGAGCCACGACGCGCACGAAGGCCGCGTTCGCGTACGCCGCGCGAAGGCATTCGGCGACGCGCGCGGCGTCGACCCCGGGCCGCGGGCGGGCGTAGCAGGTGGCCAGCAGACCGCGCGCGACCGGCAGGAGATGCGCGGTGAAGGTGAGCTTGGCGCCCGGGACGAAGCGCGAGAGGGCGCGCGCGATTTCCGGCGTGTGCTGGTGAGCCAGGACGCGGTAGGCGCGGAAGTCGCCCTCGATGTTCACGAAGGAATACGCGTCGCCGCTCTGCCGGCCCGCGCCGGTGACGCCGCTCTTGGCGTCGACCACGATGCCGTGGGGCTCGACCAGCCCCTCGCGCACGAGGGGCGCCAGGGCCAGCAGCGCGGCGGTCGGGAAGCAGCCGGGGTTGGCGACCAGGGCGCCTTCGGGCGGGGGGCCGAAGAGCTCGGGCAAGCCGTAGTGTGCGCGCGCGAGCCATGCGGGCGCCGTGTGCTCGAAGCCGTACCAGCGCGGGTACGCCGACGCCTCGAGGCGAAAGGCGCCGGAGAGGTCCACCACGCGAGGGCCGCGTTCGGCGAACGCCGGGGCGAGCCTCAGCGACACATCGGGCGCCGTGGCCAGCAGGACGGCGTCGCAGGAGTCGGCCTGGTCGAGCGCGGAGGCGTTGGAGAGGAATTGCTTGCTGCCGGGCACCGGGAGGCCCAGGTTCGCGGCGATGTTCTCCCCGGCGAGCTTGTCGCTCGTCGCGAACGCCAGGAAAAGCCGAGGATGCCCCTCGACCAGCCGCGCGGCGACGGCGCCGGAATACCCGGACGCCCCGACGATACCGACGCGCACCGCAGCGGTCCTTACGGCTGCCCGCCAGCGCCCTTGAGCTGCAACGGCTGGCGTACCCGGCGCATCCGCTCAGCGGCGGCCGGGCCCCCGGCAGGAGCCCCCTGTGGGAGGCGCCCGTCGAAGGGCGGCACGGCGCTCGCGGGGGGCGGCGGAGGGGGCACGGCCGACGCGACGGGCACCGGCGGTGGGGGCGGCGTGACCGGCGCCGACGCGCTCGGGGCAGGCTCCGCGACGACAGGCGCCGCGGCCGGGCTCACCGCCCACCACAGCCCCGCGGCGACGAAGAGCGCGGCACCCAGCGCGGGGAGCCACATCGGCGTTCGCGGCTCTTCCTCGAGCGGGGCAGCGTGGAGATCGCTCATGGCGCGGTGCTTTTACCACACGCTCGCCCAAAACATGGCGGCGTCGCACGCCGCGGATCGAGCTTTGCAGTCGGCCGGAGCTATGATCAGCCTCGTGAAGCGCTCGCTCCTCCTTTCGGCTTCGGTCCTCCTGGCATACGTGGCCTCGCCCGCACGCGCTCAGCAGCCCTCCCCACGCGGGCTCCCGTCCCTGCCGGGCGATTTTGCGCCGGCGCCCGCGGCCCCGTCGCCCGCAGCCATCGCGCCGCCGGAGCTCTACGAGCACCTGCGTCGTGGGGTGGTAGCCATCGAGAAGAACGGGGTGCCTCTGGCCATCGGGACCGTGCTGGGCGGGGATGGTCGGATCCTGACCGCCCTCTCCGGCCTGGGCGGGGCAGAGGGTGCGGACGTTCGCTATGCCGACGGAACCACCGTTCACGCTACGGTGGGGCACGCCGACAAGGACGCCGACCTGGCGCTGCTGATCCCGCAGGCGGGAAGGTGGACGGATGGGCTCATCGCGAGCGAGGCGGACCCGGCCCAGTCTTCGCTTCGCGCCATGCTTCCCGGACGAGGGGCGCACGTCGGTCCCGCCGAGGCCGCGCTGAAGGGGCGCGTCGACGCGCACGCGCGCGACGGGCTGCCGCTGCTGCAGATGCTGGACGTCGAGCTCAAGGGTGCACCCATCGCGGGGGCGCCGCTGCTCGACGCGGCGGGGAGCGTCGTCGGGGTGCTGGTCCGCGCGTGCAAGGGCACGCTCCCGGTGCCGGTCGATTCGCCCTGGGCGGCGTGGGGCAACGCGCAGGCGCCGGCGCCCAAGGCGGCGTGCACGCCGGTGGTCCTGGGGGAGCCGGTGACGGCCATTCGCACCTTCCTCTCGCGGACGCCCGCCAAGGCCGTCGCCCCGGCGCCGTGGCTCGGCATCCGAGGCGAGGCCGAGACGGAGGGTTCGACGCGCGGCGTGCGGCTCACCGCCGTCGCCCCGCAGAGTCCGGCGGAGAGAGCCGGCCTCAAGGCCAACGCCGACGTGATCGCCGCAGTCGACGGCGAACCGATCGACGGCCCGGACAAGCTCGCCGAGGCCATCGGCCGCCACGCGCCGGGCGATACAGTGAAGCTCCTGGTCTTCGGGGACGGGAAGTTCCGCGAGGTGCCGGTCGCTTTGCGCGCGGCGCCGTAGAGGTGTTTCGCTGCGCAATTCAGCGCGCCGCCCATCGTCCGTGTTGACACGGTGAGCGCGTCCTTGCGACGATCCTCCATCGTGGGAGGACCGCTCCGCATCGAAGTCGCCGGCGAGACCAACGTCGGCATGAAGCGCACGCACAACGAGGACAACTTCTCGATCATGGAGGAGAGCGGCCTCTACATCGTCGCCGACGGCATGGGAGGGCACGCGTCCGGGGAAATCGCCAGCAAGATGGCGGTCGACGCCATGCGCGAGTTCTTCGCGGCGACGGCGAACGACCCGGAGCGGACCTGGCCCTACAAGATGGACCGCTCCAAGGGCTACGAGGAGAACCGGCTCATCACCGGCATCAAGCTCGCCAACCTGCGCATCTTCGAGAGCGCGCAGCGCGATCCTCGCCAGCGCGGGATGGGGACGACCATCGTCTCGCTCTTTGCCGTGGAGGACGGCGTCTACATCGCGCACGTGGGCGATTCGCGCGTCTACCGCATGCGCGACGGGGTCCTCGAGCAGCTGACGGAGGACCACTCGCTGCTCAACGACTACATCAAGATGAAGCGCCTCACGGCCGAGGAGATCGCCAATTTCCCGCACAAGAACGTCATCGTGCGGGCCCTCGGCATGAAGGACACGGTGAAGGTGGACACCCGTCTCGAGCAGCCGCGCGCCGGCGACGCGTACCTGCTCTGCTCGGACGGCCTCTCCGGGCCGGTCACCGACCCCGACATGGCCGACATCCTTCTCGGGACGAACGACCTGAAGACGGCGGCCTCGCGCCTCATCGCCAAGGGAAACGAGAACGGCGGCCCGGACAACATCACCGTGGTTCTGGCGCGCTGGGTCCCGGGCTGAGGAGCCCGACGCGCGCAAGCGTGATGGAAGCGCGGGCGACGGGTTCAGCGCATGTCCATCGGGCCGAGAGCGATGTACACCGCGGCCACGAGGACGAGGGTCACCAGCGCCACCAAGACGTAGCCGACCTTGGTCTGGCCGGTGCTCCAGCCGTCCCCGAAGAACTTCCCGCTCGAGCGTCGACGGATGCGCCGCTGGACGCCCTGGAGCAGATCGGGCGTCTCCTTCGCCACGACGTCGACGGCCAGCGCGCGCTTGAGGAGGTCGCGGACCAGCTCGTCATCGCTCTCTTCGTCGGTCGGCTCTTGCGGGTCGGTCATTGGATCTTCTCGCCGAGGGCCCGCTCGACCAGCTCCTTCAGCTGGGCGCGGGCGCGGTGGATGCGGCTCTTGACGGTCCCTTCCGGAAGACCGGTGATGGCTCCGATCTCTTCGTAGCTCAGTTCTTCCACGTCGCGGAGGACGAGGCACTCCCGGAAGGTGGGCTCGAGCTGCAGGATGGCCTGCTGCACGATGCGCTCGACCTGTTTCCCCGCCATCATCTCGTCGGGCCGGTCGATGTGGGCCACGTTCGCGTGCGTTCCCGCGCCCATCGGCAAGCGCTCCTGCAGAGCTTCCAGGTCGTCCTGCTCGCCTGCATGCCGGACGCGCAGGTACTTGCTGCGGTTCTTACAGAGGTTGATGGCGATGCGGTAGATCCAGGTGGAGAGCTTCGATTCGCCGCGGAAGGAGCCGACCGCCTTGAAGACCTGGACGAAGACCTCCTGGGCGAGATCTTCGGCCTCGGCGCGCTGGCCGATCATGCGCAGCACCAGGGTGAAGACGCGGCGCTGGTAGGCGCGCACCAGCGCGTTGAAGGCGCGTTCGTCGCGGGCGACGAGCCTCTCGACGAGCCGCGCTTCGTCCTCGCGTGCCTGGCGGGCGGCCTCGGGATCGTCGGGCGGCGGCACGCCGTCCCATCGTGCCCCATCCCACTCGGCGGGCGCAAAGAGATCCCCGCGTACGGCGCCCCGCGAGCGTCGCGCCATGGTCCCCCGGGCGGACCGCCCGGGGCGGCGGAAGTTCCACAGGCGAGGCCGTCTTCCCGCCCTTTGGAGGAGGACGCCGGCGGGTTTGCGTTTGGGCGATGATTCCGTAGGCTGCGCGTCGTCACTCCGGCGTCGTCCAATGGCAGGACAGCGGATTTTGGTTCCGCATATTGGGGTTCGAATCCCTACGCCGGAACGAAATCGCCCGGAAAAGCCAGGGCGTCAGACCATACCCGCCGCGTGTTGCCGTCAGGTTGCCGACGCCTTGAACTCTCGCCCCTCCGCGAATGCCTTCGCCTTCTGCCCGCTCGCCCTCCACTCTCGAACGCGCTCCGACCACTTCGTCTCGTTTTCCGTCATGCGCGCAGAATGCCGCTCGCTGCGCCGACCGGGAAGAACGGGGCTCGTGCAGGGGGTACATGTTACCGCGTGCGGCGTCGAAGGAGATGTTCCCGTGCGCCTTTGGCGCGCTTCCACCTGGAGCCACATCGAGACGACCCGTGGCTGGACGAGCGGACCCGAGGGCGGCTCGTGCTGAGGTGTTCGCCGCCTCTCGCCTGCCTCCCTGCGCTCGGGGACGACGGCGAGAGCGAGGGTAAGGCGAACAACCGCCGATCCTTCCGCCCGCTTGTCGGGATCCCTTTGGGAGGCGGTGACGGCGGGGATGCGTGAGTGGTGCGCGTCACGGGAGTGAGCGAGCGGCGCAGAGGGGGAGGCCGCGTGCCATGCAGCCTGAGCGCCGCCGGTGTTGCCGTTGGGGTGGTGGAAGAGGGCTTCGCGCGCCTTGAATCTCGGCATCAAGCACCTCCGCTCCCTTCGAGATCCACGACGTGAAGGAAGCCGCGCCCAACGGTGAGCATCTCGAGACCTTGGTCGAAAGAGTTCCCGCACCAGAGCTGCGGAAACCGCGAGCTGAGCACAGTCGCCCTGCCCCAAGAGCGAGCACACTCCCCTGGCTGCAGCCGACGCCGCTGCTCAGCCTCAAGCCGATTCAGCAGACGAATCAGTGGCGACGCCGCTTCAAGGTTAGTGGCAGCTCCCGGGAAGAGCTCAAGCAACACGCCATGCACAATCCGCATCACCGTCTCGCCCGACTCGTGAGCTTCTTCGTAGCTCGGGATCACGCCCCCATGAGCCACGCTGTTCCGGAGCGTGATGACCCTCTGCCGCGGCCGCGTATCGAACGGGCGCTTCAGCGCGACGAGATAGGAGAACAGGAACGCGCCGTGCTGCCGTTCGGCGTGCTTCATGTCCCCACGGGCTGCCGCCACGTAGGCGTCCGGGTCGACGTCGAGCCGGTGCGCCACCGCACGCACGCAGAACTCCTCGAACCGCTCGAGGGCCGTCACGAACCCGACCACCGCCTCGCGCCGGTATCCGCCGATGAGCGCGAGGCAGGCGAACTCGAACATCAGGTCGAAGAGCGGCTCGGTGAGGACATATGTTGCGCGGTGACCTCGTGTGCATTCCGCGCGGACGATCCCACCGTCCTCGATCTCCCCGTCGAGGCTCACCAGGTCCTCGGTCACGGGCGTCCACGACGCCAGGCTTCAGGCCGGCCGCTCGCTCGTGCATGCAGCCCTCGCAGAGCATCCTCGTTCGCATGGTCAGGCCCCTTCCTCCGCAGCGTCGAGGAGCGCCCTTCGCGTGGGCAACGGGTCCGAGTGGAGCTGCAGACGCAGGGCGGTGCTAGGCATGAACTACGTCGCCTCCGGTTGCGGGACTGGGTCCCACGCGGCCCGTGGATCAGGGGGCGGCGCGACGAGCGCGAAGCGCCGCACGGTGCAGTGCACCCTCCTCGACAAGTCGGACAGCTGCGGGTTGCGGATGGCCCCCACCATGGCGTCTCGCTCCGCGCCGTAGATTAGGCGCGGGACCGCCAGGCAGAGAGCACGACCTCAAGGCGCTGTTTGCGTTTCCTGGCTAGCACTCTCGTCGCCGTAGTGAGGATGGCGGGTGAACTTCATTCGTCGGGTCCGCGCCTACGCCACGAGCATGGCCGCGATTCGTGCGCGATCGGCGTCGACGAATGCACCCCGCCCTCTCCAAAGCTTCGCCTCCGAGGGGAGCCGTAGGTAGATCGCCCGCGCGATGCTCAGAGTGCGCGCGGGATGCGCATCCCACTTCGCCCGCAAGGCGATCTGCTCCAGGTCAGCTGCACGTTCCGTGGCACGAGCGATCCACCGTGCCAGGTGCTCGGGGGCCGCGAGGAAGGCGCTCTTGTCGCCGTTGCAGCGACCATCCGCGAGGACCAGGTTGTGGATGCCGTTGTCGGGATAGCGCGCCCACGGCATGAAGTGGTCGACGCAAGCGTCGGCGCGGATCGTGGCGTCGCAGTAGAAGCATCGGCCACCCTGCAGCTCCCGCAGCTGTCCACGGATAGGCGCGAGGTCCGCCCGATCAACGCCGAAGAGGAACTCTTCGAGCTGGGCGTCCACCAGCTTGTTGAGCCGCGCCACCATTGCCGCCCATTGGCGCTGGACGAGCGGCCGGAGCAATCCGGCCAGGCGCACGAGGCTGTCGCTGGGGCCCTCGACGAAGAGGATCCGGTTGTCGAACCCGTCGAGTGTGTCCGTGCGCCGGACCTTCACGTCCCAACCGATCTCGTAGACGAAGCGCAGGTCGACGCTGCCGAAGAACTGCAAGCGCGGGAGCGGCATCTCGATCAGCTTCCACTCGACGAAGGCGGTCAGCCGCTCGAAGCCGCGGGCGTTCGCTCGGCGGGCCTGTGCCAGGGTCGCGAAAGGGTCTGCCGCGCTTTCCGTGCGGAATCGGCGGATGCGCTGGAGGATCTCGGCCTCGCCGGTCTTGCCCTGGAGCAGATCAGGTCGCCGCTCGGGATCGAACGGGCGCGCGTGCGACCAGTACAGCTCCAGGACCTTCTCGGCGAGCTGACGTGTCGTGACCGACGTGGGCGCCGCGCCCTTCGCGGAGGTGTGCTCGACGCAGAGGTCCATGAGCCCAAGGAGCACCGCGTACTTGTAGGTCGTCTGGAAGCTGCCCTGGTCCAGCAGTTCCAGGAGTCGCTCCGCGAAGGCGACGATGTCCGCTCGACCGCTGCCGCTCACGTCTCGGCCCTCGCCGGCCTCCCGAACGCCACCCCCCTCAACTCCAGTCTGACCCTCCGCGCTCCGTGGAGCAGGTGCGCGACGGACCGATCCCTCCCCCGTCGCGCCAGCGCCTCGAACGTCCCCTGCCGCAGCGGATACACCAGCGTCGCGCTCACCTCGTCCGCCGCGTACAGCCCCGCGTACGCGAGCACCTGGTGCACGTCCGCCCGGTGCGCCTCCCGCGCATCCTCCGTGAATCGCTGCCATCCCTGCTCGTCCAGCTCGGCGAGGTGCGCTTTGTACTTCGCGTCCACGACGTGCACCCCGTTGCCGGTGAACACGACGATGTCTGGCACGAGGTGCCCCAGCGACCGGTGCGACGGATCGGACCACTCGATCGGGAACACCGTCTCTCGCTTGCGGCCGACGCGAACGCTCCCCCCGACGAGCGCGGCCTCCCTACGGACAAGCCCCTCCACGTAGTGCTCCCAAAGCTCGTGCAGCGGCAGGGTCCACGAGAGGCCATCCATCTCGCGCCCTCCCCCGAGTCCCCGCTCGTCTGCGACCCAGCCGAGCGCTTCGAGCCCGCGGCGAAGGGCGACGCCGAGCAGGCGATCCCCGCCCCCAATGCGGTCAAGATCCGCCCGTCGAGGCACGAGCGGAAGCACGTCGCGGAGCCGGAATAGGAGATCATCCGCGAGGGCGACGAGCAGCCGCGCGACCGGGTCTCGACCTCCCACCATCGCGAGCTCGCTGCGAACGCGCTCCAGCCCCCATCGCGCCATCCGCCGGAGGAGCGGGTCGGTCGCCAGCTCGGGGTAACGACAGGGCAGGTCGGCCCATCGCCCGGTCGCGAGGGATCCGGCGATGTAGCGATCCCATAGGATGCGACCGCGCGGCTGGTGAAGGGTCTCCTCCTTCGTCTGGTACCCGCGTCGAAGCGCATCGAGCAGTTCGGCGATGCGAGCGAGCACCGGGCCGGCGAGCACCCCATGGCGGGACCTCCCGGCCGCTTCCGGGCACGAGTGGCCCTTCGAGGAACTCGGGTGCCGCCGCCCATCCCGTGAGCGAGAGTACGTTGCCGACGCCAGACCAACCGAAGCGCGGCTCGACTACGAGGCCGCCACCGACGTGCCCCGTCTGGGCCGACCGCAGCGGGATCGCGCCCGCGCGCCCGCCCGGCACGAGTCGAACGCGAACGCCGGCATCGGAGGAGCCGATCTCGGGCTTCACGTCGAGCTTCGCAAGGGATGACTCGTTCAGCCGCAGGAACGACTCGGCGAAGGGACCCCAGCCTCCTCCGCGCTGTGCGGGGGCGAACACCTCGGGATCGAGGGTCACGCCCGCGCCATGGTCCTTCGCCTTGAAGAGCGGCTTCTGCGACGGCGCAGTTCCCGCATGACGGGGGGCGACCCGCGCAGGCAGACGGCGACCGCTACGCCGGCTTGCCATCCGCTCGCACCATGTCCTCGAGGGTGTCCCGGACGGCGTAGAGCTCGTTCGTCGCGGGCCCGAGGAGGCCCTGCTGGAGGTACTCGTCAAGCAGCGGGATCACCTCGAAGCGCAGACGATCGCGGAGCTCGGCGTCGTCCTTTACGAGGAAGTAGGCGTGCCCGGGCATGAGGTGAAGGGCGTCGCCGGGGGCGTGCTCGACGAACACGTCGGCCACCTGGTCGAAGGCGGCCGTGGCGGAGGCCACGCCGCGGGAGGCCACGGCGGCCCGGTCCGGCGGGAGCGTGACGAAGGCGAAGCGACGCCGAACGGCGAGGTCCATCGACGCGATGCTCCGGTCGGCGGTGTTCATGGTCGCGAGCACGTACAGATTGGTCGGCAGCGACAGCTCGGTCTCGCCGTGGACCGGATGCGGAAGGCGCACCCGACGTGCGCGTTCTCCGCCCACCTCGGCAGGCTCGAAGAGGTAGATGGCTTCTCCGAGTACCCTCCCCAGGTCGGCGCGGTTGATCTCGTCGATGACGAGGAGGAAGGGCGCCTCCTTCGCGGCCCGCGCGGCCTCGACCAGCCATCCCGGTCGCACATCGAATCGCAACGTGCGCTCCTTCGCGTCGGGCGAGAGTCCGACGACGAAGTCCTCGTACGTGACGGCAGGGTGGAACTGCACCGTGAGCCCGCGTCCGCCGAAGAACTGACGACGGATCTCATCGGCCATCCGCGTCTTTCCCGGTCCCGGGAGGCCCTTGCAGAACGACGAACCGGCGGCTCCGGAGGAGGTGATGCACGTCGTCCGTGGTGGGAGCGGCGAAGATGTCGCCGCGGAGCTTCTCGTGGAACGTGTCGTACTCGTGCTCGCAGGCCTTCATGACCGACCAGCCGCGCTCGTAGGCGTAGAGGTCGAGGAACGCCTGGACGACGGGGCGAGCCTTCTCCGGCTCCCGCGGCACGACCGCGCATGCGTAGAGCTCCGCGCCGTAGCGCTTGAAGACGTGCTCGTACCCCGGGTACTTGTCCCGCGCCGTCTTCGGCACCGAGGTCCCGAGCGCCGAGGGATCGTGCTTCACCCACGTCTCGACGCCCATGCGGGCCAGGTAGCGCCGGAGCGCGGTCACACGTCGCTTGTGACCCGGGCGGGTGAGGATGCCCTCGTCCGGCGCCAGACCCCGCGTGCCGATCCCGAAGTCGATGAGCGACCCCGATTCACGGCTCGGGAACCAGACGACGCTTGTGCCGCCGTAGGGTCCCGAGGGCGGGTTGTCGGGGTTGATGATGCCCGCGTAGGGGACGCCCTCGTCGCCGTCGGCGAGCGCGTAGGCGTCACGGACCGCCGTCGCCGCGTGGTAGCGCTTCTGGTAGCGGTCTCCGAAGAGCGCGTCGATGTACTGCCGCAGGCCGCCGTTCGGGCCGGGGAGGCCCTGGGCGACGACCTTCGCGAGCTCCGTCAAGCTGTCGGTCGGCACCTGGTCGAGGGTACACGACCCGCGGAACGCGGCGCTCTCGCACACGAGGAGACCACTCGCAGGCCATACGTGAATCGGCGGATAGGGCCCGTCGCGAGGCAGCGCCACCTCCGGCACGGGTTCGTCGGGCGTCCAGCCCCGAGCCGGGTCGCACGGAACTTGCCCTTCGCTGCCAACCCGAGCGACCCCTAGCAAGATGCCCTGTCGGTTCGAGCTGGCACAGGTCGATGCCGTCGCGTGGCTGCAATCGCTCCCACCCACGTCGGCCGACCTCCTCATCACCGACCCGCCCTACGAGTCGCTGGAGAAGCACCGGGCCATCGGCACGACGACGCGACTGAAGCACAGCAAGGCCTCCAGCAACGACTGGTTCGCCATCTTTCCGAACGCCAGGTTCCCCGAGTTCTTCGAGGCCGCCTACCGCGTGCTGAAGAAGAACGCGCACCTCTACGTGTTCTGCGACCCCGAGACCATGTTCGTCGCGAAGCCAATCGGCGAAGCCTGCGGCTTCAAGTTCTGGAAACCGCTCATCTGGGACAAGCGGACAATCGGCATGGGCTACCACTATCGTGCCCGCTACGAGACGATTCTCTTCTTCGAGAAGGGCAAGCGACGGTTAAACGACCTCGGCCTGCCCGACATCATCGAGGCTCCACGCGTGCGGAATGGCTACCCCACTGAGAAGCCCGTGAGGGTCGGCGAGGTGCTAGTCGGGCAGAGCAGCGCCGCGGGCGACACTGTGATCGATCCCTTCATGGGGTCGGGTGCGTTCGGGGCGGCTGCGGTCGCACTGGGACGCAACTTCGCGGGCAGCGACACCAGCCCGGAGGCGATCCGTGTCTCGCACGTGAAGCTGACCTCGGCCGGCGGTCGTCCCGGAGGCCTGTTCCCACGCCAAACGGCAGAAACTTGGGTGCCAGGACGCCGCCCCAATACGATCCCCGGTGGTGAAGCCGCATGAGTACCGCGACCTGATCGCGGCGTACGTCGACGTCAACTACGGCCCGATGGGCATCGTCGTGTACACCGAGGTCTCGCTCGGCAAGACCATCATCGGCAAGAACCGCAAGCTCGACGTGTTCGTGCTGCGCAAGGCGGACCAGCGTGCCCTCGCGCTGGAGGCGAAATACCAGGAGGTCCAGGGCACGACCGACGAGAAGATCCCCTACGCTCTGCAAGACCTCGAGGCGCTCTGGATTCCCGGGTGCCTCGTGTATGCGGGACCAGGGTGGTCGAAAGGCGTGCTCCACACGCTCGAAAGCTCGCGGCGGGCGGCTCAATGCCTGCCAGCGCGACCCGATCTTGCACGAACGACCTCGACGCGTGAGCTGGATCACATCCTCGGTGCCGTCTTCGGCCTCTGGGACCAAGTGATCCCCGAGGAGCGCCTCTTCTCGAGGAGTCCGCAGTTGTCCCTCGCGCTTAGGGGGCCGAAGAAGGCCGAGCCACGCGAGGCTGTTGAGCCTAGGAAGGTCGCCGATGAGGATGGCTAGACTGCCGTTCGACGACGCCTAGAAGACCGCCGGTGCGTCGCGTTGCGGCCCCGCCCTGTCGCTGGCTCCTGAGCCGACTCAATGGACTCGTCAAGCGCGCGTTACAAAACGTTGGTACATATGTGGATGTGCCGACGAAGCGACCCAAGGCCGACGGAGGAGCCCGCGCGCTCGCTGGCCGCAGTGTGCTGCGGCCCCGCGACGTCGCCGGCGATACGTCCCGCACGGCCCTAGCGCGCCTCGTGGACAAGGGGCAACTCGAGCGCGTCGGCCGGGGCCTGTACGTCCCCACGAAGGCGAAGGCGACGGTCCACCACACGCTGGTCGAGGCGGCGAAGCGAGTCCCGCACGGGGTCGTCTGCCTTCTCTCCGCGCTCCGATTCCACGGGCTGACCACGCAGAGCCCTCACGAGGTGTGGCTCGCCATCGACGTCAAGGCGCGCAAGCCCACGGTCGACTGGCCCCCCCTCCGTATCGTCCGCTTCTCGGGCACGGCCCTCCGGTTCGGCGTCGTGGAGCACCAACTCGAGGGCGTGGCCGTGAACATCACGTCGAAGGAGAAGACGGTCGCAGACTGCTTCAAGTACCGGAACAAGATCGGCGTCGACGTGGCGCTGGAGGCGCTTCGGGACTACCTCCGCGCGAAGGGTCGCTCGGTCGATGCGCTCATGGAAGCCGCGGCGGCCTCACGTGTAACCAACGTGATGCGCCCCTACCTCGAGGCGCTCGCGTGAAGAAGGGCACCCCGACGAACATGGCCGCGTCTGTTCGGACGCGCTTGCTCAGTTACTCTAAGGCGAAGCGCGAGGACTTCACGTACGTGCTGACTCGCTACGCGCTGGAGCGCCTGCTGGCGCGGCTCGAGCGGTCCGCCTACCGCGAAACGTTCACGCTGAAGGGCGCGATGCTCTTCCGCGTCTGGTCGCCGACTCTGCACCGGCCGACCAAAGACCTCGATCTGCTCGGGTCGGGCGCGCCAGACATTGGGCGCCTCGAGGGCATCTTCCAGGAGCTGTGCGAGGTCTCCGTCGACGCCGACGGCGTCATCTTCGACCCGAAGAGCGTCCACGCCGCGCGTATCAAGGAGGACGCCGAGTACGAAGGGGTTCGCGTCAACGTGACCGCTCACATCGGCAGCGCGCGGCTTGAGCTCCAGGTGGACGTCGGGTTCGGCGACGCCGTCACCCCTGCGATCGTCGAGGTGGAGTTCCCGACGCTCCTCGGGGCGCCCGCTCCGAGGCTACGCGCGTACCCACGCGAGTCCGTGGTCGCCGAGAAGCTCGAGGCCATGGTGCACCTGGGCATCGCCAACAGCCGGATGAAAGACTTCTTCGATGTATGGTTCCTCGCGCATACGTTCGCGTTCGACGGGCCGACGCTGAGCGCGGCGATCCGTGCCACGTTCGAGCGCCGCCGTACGCCCGTTCCCGAGGTGATGCCCACGGCGCTTACATCGGCGTTCTCGACGGACGCGATCAAGGCGACGCAGTGGAAGGCGTTCATGGGCCGGGGCAAGCTCGTGCCGGCCGATCTGTCCCTTCCGCGGGTCGTGACCAGCATTTCGCCGTTCCTATGGCCACCGCTGGAAGCCGCTCGGGGCGGGCGCGAGTTCACCGCTCAGTGGTCGCCGAACGGACCGACCTGGAAGTCGTAGCGTAGTCGTACGGATCGAGGAGCCGCAGCCGTTCACGGGGCAACCGAAGCCGACCTCACGTCGCAGGCGAAGGCGCACGGCAGCGGGCGGCGTTCGGCAGGGCACGAGAGTAACGGTAGCGCGGTCTCCTGTGCGCTGCAGGGGCAGCCCCGCCCATCAACAGGGTGGACGCGTGTCCGAGGCGCTCCGCGCACTGAGGAGTGTAGACTGCGTGTCGGGCCTCACGCGGGGTGACCGCCCGCCCGCCCGTCTTGGGCAATGGGCGCGTTTCGTCGCTGCTGCTCCGCAGCGAAAACCGCGAGGGTTTCATCCGACGGCTCCAGATCCTTGGCCACACTCGCTGGAGCGGACAGGGGATCGACACGGACCGCGAACTTGCGGGCGGCGGCAAGCCACTCGGCGGCTGGGGGCGTCGGTCCCTCCGGCAGACTCTTCTCGAACGCGTCCAGAAAGTCGCTCACGCGTCGTGCAGTTTCCCAGTTCGCGGCCATCTCCTCGAGATCGGTCGCGAGCCACCTACGCCACTGGCCGAGTCGCTCGCCGCGGAGCTTGCGGCGCTCTTGCTCCTCTGCAACACGAAGCCTCGCTTGCATTTCTACGTTCTCGCGATGGTTGAAGTCGGCGACGGCTTCGATCGTCGCGATCACGTTGCCAAGCAGGTCCTCCATGTGCCGCCGCTTGGTATCGGACCAGCTCTTCGGTCCCCGGTACTGCCAGTTCGCACCCTCGACCTTGAAGATCAAATGACCGTTCGGGATCTGGTCGTACTTCTTCAGGCGCCAGCCCCATTTCTCGTGCTTCTCCCGTTCGTCGGCGGTGGGTATGTGCGGCGCGTCCGCCAGCTTCTCCTCGACGCGGATGTGGAGATCCCCTTGCCCCGCCACTGTCACCGTGAGCGAGGGCGAAGGCGGCGTGCCCCAGGACTTCATGTGGACGACGTGCCCGCGCGCGGTTAGCGCCTTGAACAGCGCATCGAGCAGTAGCAGGGCCCGCCTCACGTGGATCGGGCGCATGCAGAGCTCTGGGTGGAAGGTGAGGCCAACAAGGAGGCGGCCGTACTTGTCCAGGTCGGTGCACCCTTGGAGGCCTGCTCCAGGTGCGTCGTGACCGGATGCGGGTCGCGGAGTCGCTCGGCGACAGCGACCGCCGGCGCACGGGAGCTCTCGCCGTCGATGCCGTTGCCGCCTTGTGCGGCAGATGCCGTCGAGGTACCGAGCGTGATGGTGTCCGGCACACCGGCGGGCGCATCCGGCAGCGCCGGACGGTCCGGCTTGTGGTTCCACGCTATCCGCGCCCAGTGCCCTTGGGGTGGCCTGGGGATGTGGAACCGCTCGCATGTCTTCGCCAGGCCGACGTCCGACAACCCGAAACGCGGTGCGAGTTTGGTGAGGGGAGTCGTCCAGAGCAGCTCGAAGAGCTCGGCGCGGGTGAGAGTCACCTGTTCCATTTGCGGCGCATTCTCTTTCAACCGGCGGCGCCCTTGGAGGGTGTTCGACCGCCAGGACGGACCGGGACGAGAAACGGTGTCGCACCGCCGCCGCGGGAGGTTGCCGCGGGTCGCTTTCGCTGCCGTCGCCGTCGCGGCCGGAGTCGGTCGTCAGGTCGGTGCCGGTGCCCGCCTCGGTGTGCCCCGTCGAGTATCCACGCGCCGTGCTGCTGCGAATCCCGGAGCCGCGCTCGCGCTCGATGACCTGCTACCCTGTCGCCGACTTGCGGCGCGCATCAGCGCTGGTTGCTGCCTCATCATGCTGCTCCTCGATGACCAGGCTGAGTTGTCCGCACAGCCCGACGAGGTCGAGACCGCGCTGGGAGCGCAGCTTGGAGAGCAGGGCCTGAGCGCCATCGACGACACGCTGAAGGAGCACACGCAACGTCGTTGGCTGAAGGTCGCGCGCGTGGTGCTAGACGCCCTCACGGCCGGCGGGGCTCCGGTCTCGAATGAGACCTGCATCGCTCTGTACGTACGCCGAGTGATCGCGCTCGTGGATGCCGGCGTGTTTGAAGCCCAAGGCAACCTGCGAAGACCCCGGTGGAGCGAGGTGCGGCTGGCCCGGGAGGTCTGAGAGCTCAGGCGGGTCGACCAAGCTGAGCTGCTACCTTCGTCGTGGGAGGGGTTGAGGAGCCCAACGGCTAAGATGATGATTCTTCAGTGTTTCAACCCCCGAACATCTTTTGGTAGGGAAGTAGCCTAGATTCGCAGCTGCGATACTTTTTCGTTCAAAAGTATTGCTTCGGCTCCCGTACGTACGTTCTCTATCGGAGCGCATGGATCCCTCACTCTTCCTGCCGAACTGCCCGGGCCGCCTCGTGAAGACGGTGGAGGATGCTCTGGCGTTCGTCCCCAACCCGCTCCCGCCGGTGCTCGCCGCCGACTGGGAGACCGCCGCGAAGGCAAGTTCGGCCGACAACGCCCTCGGCAGGCTCGAAGGGGCCGCCCGCAACCTCAAGAACCCGTACCTGCTGATCGGCCCACTGCAGCGGAGGGAAGCGATCGTGTCTAGCCGGATCGAGGGAACCATCACCACGGCCAAGCAGCTCGTGTTGTACGAGGCCGCGAACCTTGCGACCGCCTCCAGCAGCGAAACCCGCGAGGTGCACAACTACGTACGCGCACTCGAGTACGGCCTCGAGCAGCTGCCGACGCTGCCGGTGTGCCTCCGCATGATCAAGGACATGCATGGCATCCTCCTGACGGGAGTTCGCGGTAGTGACAATCGCCCCGGTGAGTTCCGGGACCAGCAGAACGCCATCGGCGTCCACGGGCAGAAGATCTCGGAGGCTCGCTTCGTCCCGCCACCGCCCGGAGACGAGCTCAAGGCGGCGCTGGATGCGTTCGAGAAGTTCCTGCACGCGGACAGTCCGCTTCCGCTGCTCGTCCGACTCGCACTCATCCACTACCAGTTCGAGACGATCCATCCCTTCGTCGACGGCAACGGCCGCGTCGGTCGCATCCTCATCGCGTTGCTGCTGTGCGCTCATGACCGGCTCTCGCAGCCGCTGCTGTACATGAGCGCCTACTTCGAGAGAAACCGCGACGCTTACGTCGACCACATGCTCCACGTCAGCCAGCGGGGCGAGTGGATGCCCTGGATTCACTTCTTCCTCCAGGGTGTCGCGGAGCAGTGCGACGACGCCGTTGGCCGCGCCAAGAAGCTCGCGGAACTGCGCGACGAGTACAAACGGAAGCTGCAGCGAGCGAGCGGAAACGTCCTCGCGCTCATCGACGAGCTGTGCGCTCGTCCGGCGATCAGCATCTCGCGCGCGGCCGAGCTGCTCGACGTCACCTTCCGCGCAGCGTCGCTGATCGTGGAGAAGCTCGAGAAGGCGAACATCCTAGAGGAGGTCACCGGGCGCACCCGGGATCGGGTCTATGTCGCGAGCGAGATCGTCAAGGTGATCGAGACGTGAGGGGCGCTCCTCGGGCCAGACTCGACTTGGCGCTCCCCGTCTGCGAGCCCTCGTGAGGCTACCGCTGCGGCTCGCGCTCGTCTCGTGGCGCCGACACGATCGCGCTCGGCCGCCCTCGATCGTCGGTGATGACGATGGGGCGCCTCGTCGTCTCGGCTCGGCGAAGCACGGCAGCTGGGTCGCGCACGAAGTCGGCCCGCGGGACCGACGTCGGCGTGTTCCTTCGCTTGTTGTTGCTAGCCATGGTGCTCCTGGGAGACACCTTACGACAGTCGGTCCGCAGCGCCATGCGGCTCGCGCCGGATCTTGCGGCTGACACGAACGGACGGGCGCGCAACCACGCGAGCCGTCTCGATCAAGGCGGCGCCCGAAGCTTTGAGCGAAGACGCGAGCCGCCTAGCGCTTTGGCACGGGCGAAGCGGACGTCTCAGCTGGCGGGGGAGCATCGATCCCAACGCCAAGGCAGGCGGATCCGGTGCCCGAGTATGACGCTTGAATCTGGGGGGCCTCGTCGGAGGCCGAGGGTGTGAAAGTTGACCCCGTTGATAGAGCTCCCTCTCCGATGGCAGGGACGTCGAACAGGAACGGGTTCATGCCGGTGGGTTGAGCGTAGCGCCGAAGTAGTGCTTCCGCTGGACCCATTTGAACCCCTCGTGCTTGGTGATCGCAGCAATGTCTATCGGACCACCGACGGACTGGTACCCGGGCGTATAGCGCGAGTACTTCGCGGTGAGGTCAACAAGGAACTGAGCGAGATCGAGTGCATCCTGGATTGGGATGGCCATCGGCAAGATCGCTGGCTCAAGCTTGGCTTGGACCGCCTGAAGCGCTGTCGATACATCCTGCTCCGCCAGCTTCAGCTCGGCGGCAAGGAGCTTCGGCAATGTCGGGTCGTATCCAGCGATCAGCCGAGAGATGGCCTCGGGCTGTCCGCCCCAGGCCAGGGGAGACTTCACCATGCTTACCCTCGCACCGGCAGAGCCAAGGTTCACGGTCCAGATCTCTGGCAGGTCTTTGCCGGCCGAGTAGCCGGCCACGTAGATCCCGAGCGTCGGCCACTTGTCTTGCGCGATCCCAACCGACGTCAAGAAGGGTACGTACTTCTCGTCGAACAGAAACCCCGACACCTTGTTGGCCACCCATTCGATCGTGTACGCGTCGGGATCGAGGTGCCAGTCGGTGCTTGGCGTGGAGAAGCGCTTCCTAAGATCCTTGAGCAGCGTCGTGAGCGACGCCTCGCCGATGTGGCCGAGCCCGTACACGGTCGCGCCGACCGGGCTGCCCTTGCGCAGGTTGAAGACCTTGTCCGCGTGGTCGTAGATGTTCGTGACTAGCTTGCCGTTCAGATCGTTCAACGCGATCGATGACGCGCTGTCGGACGCGAGCACAACGCCGTCGTTGACACGGAGTGCGAGAGCGATGGTCATGAGTAACCTTCTCGGGCGTACACGATCGCGGGCGGAGAATCACTCCTCCCGAGACCAGGCAGCGGAGCCGGGCTCTGAGCGACCGCATCCAAGAGGCGGTCCACCTCGGCGAGCGCGAACGACCGCGCCACCGCATCGAAGCCCGCGGGGGCGAAATTGCGGAAGTGCGGGCCGAAGGCCGTCGCGTTCATCGGGGCGACTAGCATAGCCGGCGCCCGTGGCAGCGCCCCGGTTAGCCCGGGTTCCCCGTCCACAGCCACGCACGCGACCGCAGGTACTCGGTCAACCGGGTGTACTTCCAGAGCAGCTCGAGCTCCTTGTCGTCGCGACACGCGGCGTACTTGTGCAGCGCGGACTCGGCAAACGCGAGCCCGTCCGCGAAGAGCTTGACGGTGTCGGGCGTCGGGGAGCTGCCTTGGAGGAAATCGCGTAGCTGGGCGCCAGCGAAGTCGATGACCATCTTGCCGTCGATAGGATCTGGGACGATGAGGGGCAGAAGGGCCGTCGACATGCCTCGTTCGAGCTTGCGTTCGTCCGCGTCTCCGGGGGCCACCGTGGACGCCCTGAGGTAGCGGACAAGCTCGTCGCCGACGACCAGCCGGGGACTCCGCGCGACCTTACTCTCGAGCTGGTACGCCTTCACGATGCAGGCGCCAAAGAGCTCACCGTCGAGCTCCATGCCCGCTCCAACATCCACACCGCCTCGCACCGGCCGGCCCATGGCGAGCTGCACCAGCATCAACGTCGCGCAGCTGCACAGGATGTCGTAGACAGCCATGATCGGAATGGAGTGCCCCGGCCGCGGCTTCAGGGGGCAGGCCAGCATGAAGCCGTCCGACCAGCGATGCTCGCGAACGACTCTCGCCTTCATCGCGGTGATCCGGTCCCGAGCCTCCGCTGGTAGGTCGAACAGGGGGTCGCCCGGCTCGACGTTCGTCCTGCCGAGTCCCTCGCGGAACTGCTCGAGCAAGGCCCTCATCGTTCGGATCGTGCCGATGCTCGCCTGCACCTCGGCGACAAAGGCCTCGCGCTGGCTCTCGTCGGTGGGGACGTAGTCCATCTTGAGGAACGCCGCCTGCTGCCCGAGAAGGTCGACGAACGCCACCAGCCAGAAGCCCTGCTCTGGCTGCTCGTCCTTCGAGGGCGTGTCGACGTGCGTGGATTGGCGCGCGCCCTCGGGGCTGTCGGGTTGCATGGAACTCACCGCGGATTCCACGATGGCGTCGACACATAGTGCCGCTCCACGCCATCTCCGTCGATGTACCCCGACACACGCACGTGCCAACCATTCTCACGTGCCCACACGGCCTCGACGTCGTCGAAGGGAATATGCAGTTGCGTGGACGACTGGACGCAAACGAACGCGTTTCGAGTCACGTCCACGGAGGACTCGCGGATCTCGAAGACATTGTTCGAAAGGACGCTGGACCTCGTCCAGATCCATGCGCGCATGCGTGTCGCCGGGTTCGACTCGGCGATGGCCTGCTCGAGCAGCGTCACGATGCGGCGGATCCTCGGCTCCATGAACATGGCGATCTGATCCGGTTGGAGTGGGATGTTGTGCTTACCGACGCGCACGGGGAAGCGCCATGCGTCGCACGACGCGGGCTTGCCGTCCTGTCCGACGACGTAGAACGCGGCGCCCACCGGCCCGAGCGGGAACGGCTCGACGTTGACGGCCAGCACCGCCTTCCCGGGGTTCAAGGCGATGGCCTCGATGTCGACGAGGGGACGGGGCTTGCACTTGTCCCTCGCCGCCATCTCGTAGTTGGTCGACAGCTCGGCGCCACGACCGGGATCAATCCCGAAGAATTGAGCGGCACCGTCCGGTTGCTCGGCAGCCCCGACGAGGATGGTGCCGCCGACGTGATTCGCGAAGGCCGCGATGTCCTTCGCGAGCTCCCACCACTCCTGGCCGTCGACGCGCGCCTTGAAGTCGAGCGAGCGCCCCTCGGTAGCCTTCGCCTGCGAGAGCTCGTTGAGGTCGGCGAGGGTGCGGACGGGGCGGTAACGCACGGGGGGGGCGGATGGTACCGCCGAGAAGTAGAGTGGCGCGAGGTTTGCCAGGCGTGGGCCTCGGACCGCTCCCGGCGCCCCGAGCCTCCCGGCCACTCGGCCGACGTGAACGTCTTCGGCGACGGACACCCGCTCGAGGACTGTCGCCGCTTCACTGGGAGGTGGTGCTCGTGCGGCGGGTGCGAAAGTCCTGCGACCAATGGTCAGACCACCGCCGCCGACCATGCGCGAGGCTCCCGGCCCGCCCTCACGTCGGCGTAGTAGAGCCTCACCGCCTCGACGTGCTTCGCGAGACCGAGCGTCGGTCACGCGTCGATCGACGGCCGATGGCGGACCCCTGGTCGCTTTTCGAGTCCCGCCCTCTCCGCTGCGCGCCGCAGCCGACGTGTTCACCCTCACGTCGCCGTCATGATGTGCGCGAGAAGGGGGTGCGCATTCAGCGCTGGCTGTCCGAGCGGTTCCCGACGTCGGGGCGGTACCGGTCTGCGTGTTGCCGTCAGGTTGCCGCGACCCTGCACCAAACGGCGGTACAGGGCGGGACGAGGGGGACCGGCGAGGGATCGCACAATCTCTTGCGAGTTCGAGGCGATGCAGGCCAAGTTCGCGCCCCGCTTAGGGTTCGCGTCGCACCGCCTCACATTGTTCGAATCCCTACGCCGGAACGAAATCGCCCGGAAAAGCCAGGGCGTCAGACCATACCCGCCGCGTGTTGCCGTCAGGTTGCCGTAGTTGTGCGCGTTCAGAACCCGGACGGCGTCGTGCCGGTGCATGGAAAAGGCGGTGGTTCGAAGGCCACGACCTGGCGGCTTCAATCAGCTGGATTGGATGATCCCTACGCCGCCCGTGATCGGCACGGTAGCGAGCCCACCTCGACGGAGCAGCGCGGCAACGCATCGGCGAGGGCCACCTCTCTCGCCCAGTTGTCGAGATATCATGCCTTGACACAACGTCAACCGCGCCTATGTTGAGGAAGTGCTCGTCGAGCCGCTCTCTCCGCCAGACGCGAGACGGCTCATCCGAGAGATCCTGCAGAGCGGGTCGGTCGTCCTCTCCCGGCACGCCGCGGAGGAAATGGCCAAAGACAATCTCACGATGGTGGACGTGACGAACGTGCTTCGAGGCGGCGTAGTCGATCCGGCCGAGTTCGAGAACGGCTCCTGGCGCTACCGGGTCCGAACCGCCCGCATCGCCGTCATCGTCGCCTTCCGCTCGGAGACCGAGCTTCGCGTCGTCACAGCCTGGAGGATGAACTCATGAAGTGCGCCGAGTGCGACAAGCCGATGACCTCGGCCCGCGAGAACTACAGCTACACCGCCTCTGGCCTGCCACACGTGACGCTCGTCGGGGTCGAGGTCCGTCGGTGCAGGGCGTGCGGCGAGCACGAGGTGGTCATCCCGAAGATCGAGCACCTGCACCGGGCCATCGCCCTGGCAGTCATTGGCAAGCGAACGCGCCTGACGGCCGCCGAGGTTCGCTACCTGCGCAAGTACCTTGGCTGGTCCGGTGCCGACTTCGCCAGGCACATGGGCGTCACCCCCGAGAGTGTTTCGCGGTGGGAGAACGATCGCGAGCAGATGAGCGCCGTGGCCGACCGACTCCTTCGGCTGATGGTGGCCACGAAGGCCCCGGTGAGCGCCTACTCGCTCGACTCGCTGGCCGAACTGGAGGACGAGTCCGCCCCGGTCCGGCTCCGGCTCGAGGCGGCGAAGGGGGGGTGGCACGCGGAGGCTGTCGCGGCGTAGCTGGTCGAGCCTTCTGACGCCCGCGGCCACCCGGTGGGTGAGAGGCTCCTCACGCGCCCATACGCCATCCTCTCCAGCCCTTCAGCCCGTGGCGCAAGATGCTCCGCTTGGCGGGCGACTTCGACCGCGTGAAGGATGGCCTCCTCGCAGCCTGCCGACGTGCCACCGTGCCGGCGCGGTGCCCTAAGGAGCAAGCGGTGGTACGCCACGTTCGCTCGGGCTCTGCAAGCACCTCATCTGCGTGCTCGATGTCGTCCACACCGCTCGGGGCCCACAGCTACGAGCCGCGCCTCCCTCCTCTCCCGGTCGCCATGCGACCCTTTCCTGGGATCCCGTGAGATCGCTGCGTGGCGCCGGCGAGCGGCTCCTCGGTCTGCGGTGGACCGACGGCGCCGGAGGGGGACGGGCGGCAGCACGCCGAGCCGCCGAAGATCGAGCAGGTCGATCTGCTCGCCGCCAAGCTGCCAAAGTGACGGCCGGAGCTGCGCATCTGCCGCCTCGCATGAGCGAGGGAGCGGACAGATGTCGAGGCGCCACGGGCTGCACGTGCGGCGCGGCACGAACGCCACGGCAACGGCTCCAAACTTCGCCCGGCCCCTCTCTCATCCCCCCACGGTTCGGTGGAGGCCGAAGCGGGAGAGAGACGAGCGTGCGCCAGTCCACCCGATGGGCCACCGCCATGCGCGGGAGGCCGCGAGGGATGGCGCGGCTCGGGGGAGCGTGAGGCGGCGAGGACCCACGGCATGGAGGGGCATGGCGTGGCGAGGAAGCGGGACGAGGGAGCCCGACGGCGTGAAGAGGGCGCCGCTCCAGCGAAGCCACGAGCCCATGAGAGGGTCGCGGGTACGAAAGACGCGTCTTGGGCGAGCGCATGGCGCGTCATGGGTCCGCGGGCGAGGTGGACGGGCCCCGGCAAGACGCATCATGGGGTGGCGGAAGCGACGAACACGGCGCGCGAACATGCGTCTTCGATGAGCCCAAGACGGGTCATGGATGGACCCAAGACGTGGCATGGGGGACAGAAAGACGCCGGCACGGCGGGGGAAGAA
>Ga0302326_10001368_pt1 | contig 62272 bp, 60 predicted proteins | sample Palsa_T0_3_FD_202264 | JGI IMG/M metagenome (GOLD analysis project Ga0302326, IMG submission 202264) | Peat permafrost microbial communities from Stordalen Mire near Abisko, Sweden - Palsa_T0_3 | ecosystem: Environmental > Terrestrial > Soil > Palsa > Peat permafrost | place: Sweden: Abisko...
CGCGACCGGAAACCCTTCCTGCGCCACGCGGCGCGCGATGGCCGCCACCGGCTCGATGATCTTCACCGCCGCCATGTCCTTGAGATAGATCTCCTCCTTGACCGTCATCACCTGGTCGGCGTCCAGCTTGAGGCCATAATGCGCGCCCATGAGCTCCGCGACCTGCCGCGTGGGCACGCCACCGAGGCCGTAGAACATGTCCTCGTCGAGCGGCACATCCAAACCGAAGCGATGCAGCGCCGCGTCCCACGCGCGGTAATGCAGGGGCATGGTGTCGATCAGCGTGCCGTCGAGGTCGAAGAGATAGCCGGCGAAGTTTCCCGCCGGGAGTTCGAGTTTCATTGGAATCACGTTGTCTTCCCTCCCCTCCCGCCACAAGCTACTCCCTCTCGGTCCGGGCTCCCCTCCGGTCGACCGCATCATCACCCCATGAAAAAATATCTCGTCGAATTCATCGGCACGTTCTTCCTGGTCTTCACCGTGGGCAGCACGGTCATCCCGCCCGGCGCGGGCGAACTCGCCCCGCTCGCCATCGGGGCCTCGCTGATGGTGATGGTCTTCGCCGGCGGCCATATTTCCGGGGGGCACTTCAACCCGGCGGTGACCCTGGGCGTCTGGATCCGCGGACACTGCCCGACCCGCGACGTGCTGCCCTACTGGCTGGCCCAGCTCGCGGCCGCCTTCGTCGCCGCCTGGCTGATGCAGTATTTCAAGGTGCCGGGCTCCGCCCACCTCCTGCCGATCGGCGTCAAGGGCGCGCTGCTCGCCGAGGCGCTCTTCACCTTCGCGCTCGTCTGGGTCGTGCTGAACACCGCCACGGCCAAGGGCACCAAGGACAATTCCTTCTATGGCCTGGCCATCGGCATGACGGTGATGACGGGCGCCTTCGCCGTGGGCGGGGTCTCCGGCGGCGCGTTCAATCCCGCGGTCGCGACCGGGATCACGCTCATGGGCCTGGCGAGCTGGAGCAATTTCTGGCTCTTTCTCGTCGGCGAATTCGGCGGCGCGGTCGCCGCCGCGATCACCTTCCGCCTGGTCAACAGCGAGGCCTGAGCCCGCGCGCGTTACCGCCGCATCCCGCGATGCAGGCGGCTGGAGGAGGTCTTCGGAACCGCCTCCGCCAGGACCTTCTCGTCGAAGAGGGCGGAATAGACGTAGGGAAAGCCGTCGATCTTCTTCCGCTCGACGGCGCGTCCCATGTAGCGCTCGATGCTGCGCGCATCCCGCACGTCGTCCTCGGTCACGAGCGTGAAGGCGTCGCCGGTATTCTGCGCGCGGCCCGTGCGGCCGATGCGGTGCACGTAGTCCTCGGCGTTCTCCGGCACGTCGTAATTGATCACGTGGGAGACCCCGGCGATGTCCAGGCCGCGCGCGGCGATATCGGTGGCCACCAGGACCTCGTATTTGCCGCTCTTGAAGCCGTCGAGCGCCTCGACCCGCTCGCGCTGGCTGCGGTCGGAATGCAGGACGCCCACCGTATGGCCCTTGCCGTGGAGGCGGCCGGCGATGCGGTCGGCCCCCATGCGCGTGCGGCAAAACACCAGCACACTCTTGAAATCGGTCTGCTCCATCAGCAGCTGCAGGAGCTCGAATTTCTGGGCCGCCACCACCGGATAAAAGGCATGGGCCACGGTCTCCGCCGGCGCGCGCTGGCGTCCGATCTCAACGGTCGTCGGGTTGCGCAGCGCCCAGCCGGCGAGCTGGGCGAGCTCCGGCGGGAGGGTGGCGGTGAAGAATAGGGTCTGCCGATCGGTCGGGCATTTTTGCACGATGCGACGGACGTCGGGTAGAAAACCCATGTCGAGCATGCGGTCGACCTCGTCGAGGACCAGGATGTCGATCTGGTCCAGCGAGCAGTTGCGCTGCTCGAGGTGGTCGAGGAGGCGGCCGGGCGTGGCCGCGAGGATGTCCATCCCCCGGCGCAGGTCGTCGGTCTGCTTCCCGTAACCGACGCCGCCGTAGACGATCGTCACGCGCAGGTCGGTGAACTTGGCAAATTTTTGGAACGCCTCCTCGACCTGCAGGGCGAGCTCGCGCGTGGGCTCGAGGATCAGGCAGCGCAGGGTCCCATGGGTCCCGAGCCGCTGGATGATCGGCAGGGCGAAGGCCGCGGTCTTGCCCGTGCCCGTCTGGGCCGAACCGATGACATCGCCGCCCGCCAGCACGACCGGGATGGCCTGGGTCTGGATGGGCGTCGGTTCGACATAGCCCATCTCCTGCACGGCGAAGGCGAGCGCGTCGGAAAGGCCCAGTTTGGTGAAAGCTGTGTCCATCTTGGGCACCTCGATCGGCGTCACCGGTTTCACCGGATCGCGCCGGGGATGCTCAAAATCGTCACGAGGCGGTCGGGCCCGGCGCTCGCCGCCGGAAGGGCCGCGGCCGGGGCCGCCCCGCGCTGGACCCCGCTCCTCGCGGCGCGGGGGATAGGGGTCGTGGGGACGGGATGGTCCCGATCCGGGCCCCGGCTGGCGCGCCGGCTGCGGCCGGGAATTTTGCTGCGGCCGCGGCGCGTGACCCCGGCCGGCATCCACGTGGGGAGCCCTGGTCGGGACGGGAGGGGCGGGGGCAATCGGGTGAGCGGGGCCAACCGCCTCCGTCTTACCCCGTAGCTTTGCGATCAACTTACGTAACATGAGATGGGTTCGAAAGGATCGAACCTCCTCCTTAACGGGCCGCTTTGCAACCCCGGATCTGGCGGTGGCCCCGTGCTGCCCTTAGAGGTTCGCCCGCCTGCGGCGATAATGGGTTGCCCGCGGGCCGGACCTGCGCTTTTCTCCCGCTATGCTGCCCACCCAGTTTGACAGCGCCACCGTGATGACGAAGGCCAACGTGTATTTCGACGGCAACGTCGTCAGCCATAGCCTCGTCCTCCCCGGCGCGGTCAAGAAAACCCTCGGTCTCATCCGCCCCGGCTCGTATCATTTCAAGACCGCCGCGGCCGAGCTCATGGAAATCGTCGGGGGCGCCTGCCGCGTCGCGGTCGACGGAGAAAAGACCGCGCGGGATTATGGCGCGGGCGCCCGCTTCGAGGTGCCGGCCAACAGCGGCTTCACGATTTCCGTCGCCGCCGGCCTCTGCGAATACATCTGCACGTTTCTCTGAGCCGGCCTACCGGCGCCAGCGGAACCCGTTCGCCCCGAGGACGGAATCGTCCTCGCCGCGTTTGAAGACGCGCACCGCGAGCCAGGTCAGCAGGGAGTTGACCGCGATCAGGACCGCCAGCGAAAGCCAGGGCGGGAAGAAGAAGTTTCCCAGCAGCGCGCCGCGCATGAGGTCGACCGCGTAGGCCACCGGGTCGAAGTGCGCCGCGATCTGCATCACGCGCGGCGCCATGCCCAGCGGATAAAGGGCGCCCGAGAGAAAATACATCGGCAGGATGATCGTGTTGCTCACGATCGGGAAGACCGTGGTCGAGGTGAAGCGAGAGGCCACCGCGACGCCGATCGCCGAGAACGTCATGGCCGCAAACGCCATGGCGGCCAGCATGGCGGCCGTCGAGGTAAGGCCCAGGTGGATTCCGACCAGCGGCGCAAAGGGCAGCAGGATCAGCCCTTGGATGAAGGCCTGGATCGCCCCGGAAGTGATCTTGCCGAAGGCGATCGCGGCCCGCGGCAGGGGCGCCACCAGGACCGCCTTGAAAAAGCCGATCTGCCGGTCGAAGACGATCGAGATGGCCATGAACACGGCCGTGAAAAGCAGCGTGAGGCCCATCACGCCGGGGAAGATGCTGCGCTGGTAGGCCGGCCCTCCCATGCGCGAGCTGCCGCCCAGTCCGGCCCCGAGGACGAAGAGGTAGAGGAGCGGCTGGGCCAGCCCGGTAAGAAGGCGGGCGCGGTCGAGCCACGCCCGCTTCAGGTCCAGGACGACGACGGCGTAAATTCCCCGGATCATGGACGGCGCCCTCCCGGAGGACGCGGCGGGGTCGCGCCGCCCTCCCCTTCGAGGCCCTTGCCCGTCAGCCCGAGAAACACGTCCTCGAGGCTCGGCTGGTGCACCTCGGCCCGGAGCACCTTCACCGGCAGGTGGCGCAGGATGTCGGGCAGAGCGGCCGCCGGGTCGGCATGGACCAGCATGAGCCCGGGCTTCGCGTCCGTGGGCGCGAATCCCCGTTCCGTCAGCCAGGTCCGCGCCTGCCCGTCGTCCTCGGTTTGCAGCCGAATGACGCCTCCGCCGATCCGGGCCTTGAGCGCGCGCGGGGTGTCGAGCGCGACGATGCGTCCGGCGTCGATCAGCGCGATGCGATCGGCGATCTCGGCCTCCTCCATGTAATGGGTGGTGAAAAACACCGTGCGGCCCGCCGCCGCGATGGCGCGGACCTCGTTCCAGAAGACTCGGCGCGCATCCACGTCGAGGCCGAGGGTCGCCTCGTCGAGGAACAGGATGCTCGGATCGGTCACCAGCGCCCGCGCGAGCTCGAGCTTGCGCCGCTGCCCCCCGGACAGCGTGCGGGCCGGGCGGTCGGCGGCCTCGGCCAGCCCGAGGTGATCGAGCAATTCGGCCGCGCGCTGCCGCGCCCGCGCGGCGGGCAGGCAGTAGAACAGGCCCATGAGCAGCAAATTGTCGCGGCCGGTCAGGCGCTGCTCGATCGCAGGCTCCTGGAATACGATGCCCATGGCGCGCCGCACCGCGTCGCGCTCGACCGTGACATCGTGGCCGAGGACGCGGGCCACGCCCGCGGTGGGTGTGCGCAGCGTGGCGAGGATGGAGAAGAGCGTGGTCTTGCCCGCGCCATTGGGGCCGAGGAGCCCGAAGATTTCACCGGGCTTCACGGTGAGGTCGATCCCCTTCAGGGCCTCGACCTGGCCGTAATTCTTCACCAATCCGCGCAGCTCCACGGCCGGGATGGTCGGATCGATGGACACGGCGGCGGGCGGCATGGGCTCCTACGACAATGAGCCCGGAGCGGGAAGTAAACTTGTTTCAAATTGGGCGCGCGCTACCGTGGGACCATGTTCCGGAAATCCTGGTTCTATCTCCTGGTGCTGGGCGCGATGCTCCTCACCCTCGCGCTGGTCGTCCGTTCGGGCCTGCTCGCGCTCAAGAATTCGGGCGAGCCGATCAATGCCGCGATGCGCGCGGCCCTCGCGCAGGAGAGGCCGGAGCTCAGCACGGAGGACGCCATGACCATCGACCGGCTCTATCCGACGGCCCACGAGGTCTCCTCCGGACTGCGCAGCATCGTCCGCGCCCACGGCCCCGTCGACCGGGTTCCGCGCGCCAGCGACGAGGTCGCCGTGCGCTACACCGGCCGGCTCCTCGACGGCACCGTCTTCGACAGCTCGGACCGCCACGGGGGCGTCCTCACCTTCCGGGTCGGAATGGGCGCGGTGATCAAGGGTTGGGATGAGGCGCTGCTCCAGATGAGAAAGGGCGAGAAGCGCACGCTGATCGTCCCCTGGTGGCTCGGCTACGGCGAAGCCGGCAAGCCGCCGGCCATTCCCCCGAAGGCCACGCTCGTCTTCGACGTGGAACTGGTCGACTTCCACTGACGTTAGAGCCCGACCAGGCTCCCGTTGCGCTTGATCCACCGCTCGGCCTCGCGCCAGCCGGGGCAGATGTCCTCGACGCGCGCCCAGAACCGCGCGGAATGGTTCATTTCCCAAAGGTGGGCCAGTTCGTGATGGATGATGTAGTCGCGCACAAACTCGGGCGATTGCACGAGCCTCCAATTGAGCGAGATCGTGCCCCCGGCCGAGCAGGATCCCCAGCGCGAGCGCTGGTTGCGCACGGTCACGTGCACGAGCTCGGCCCGCGTTTGCGCTGCCAGCTCCCACGCCCGCGCCGGCAGCTCGATCTGGGCCCGCCGCGCAAACTGCGCTTCCAGCGCGGGGCGCAGGTCGCCCTCGAGCTGCAGCAGCCGAAAGACATCGGCGCCCACGCAGACCATGGGCCGGGCCGCCGGTCGCGCTCCCTCCGGCGGGATCGCCGCCACGCGAATTTCCGTCATCTCCCCGCGCCAGAGCACGCAAGTCCCGGGCGCCCACACCTCCGCCGCCCGCGGGCGGCGCCGGTGGCGCTCCCGCGCCCGCTCCAGCCAGCCGCGATGATTGGCGACAAAGCGCTCCGCCTCCCGCTGCGAGCCGCGGGCCGGTATGATCGCCACGGCCGTGCCATCCCTGCGCAGCGTGAGCCGGTAATTCCGCGCCCGGGCGCTGCGCTGAAAAACCACCGGGGCCTCCGCCGGCTGCCCCGGCGCCGGCGCGGGCGAAAAATCGCTCAGAGAAGCCCGCGGCTCCATGTCCCTCATCTCAATTCCCGACCTTCTCGCGCAGGAAGGCCAGGGTCAGGGCCCAAGCCTCGCGGGCCGCCGATTCGTGGTAATTGGGCCGATCATCGCAAAAAAAGGCATGGTCCGCGTACGAAACCACCACGTTGGTATAGGGCTTGCCGGCTTTCTTAAGGCCGTCCACGACCGCCTCCACCTGTTCGGGCAGGATGTGCTTATCCAGCCCGCCCCAGAAAAACAGCATGGGACCGTGCAGGTCCGGGGCCCGCTTGATCAGGTCGGGCGCAATTCCGCCCCCATAGTAGGAAATGGCAGCCTGGAAGGGCAGCACGGTATTGGCCACGAAGGAGACGCGGCCGCCCAGGCAATAGCCGATGCAGGCCATGGCTCCGCGCCGCACCTCCGCCCGGCCTTGCAGCCAATCCCAGGCCGCGCGGGCATCCGCCTCAAGTCCAGCCGGGGTGATGCCTTGAAAATGAGGCTTAACGGTCTCGAAGTTCGTATAGCTGCCCTCGAAGCCGGGCGGCGCCGTGCGGTGAAAAAGCTCCGGTGCAATCACCGCGTAGCCTTCGCGGGCAAACCGGTCGGCCACATCGCGAATATGCCGATTCACCCCGAACGCTTCCTGGAAAACGATCAGCCCAGGAAATGGACCCCCGCCGTCGGGAAGAACGGCATAGGCCTGCATGGTCGTGCCATCCGCAATTTTGAGTTCAACCTGCTGTGCTCGAGTGGACATGAGGAAGGAGGAGATTCTATTATTGGCCCATCACGGCGCAAGTGACGGCAGGGCGAAAGTCGCCGGGCTGAGGTGGCCCGCCGCATCGACGGCCTCGACGCCAAAGATCGTGTTGTCCGGGAGCACGCCAGGCACCTCCGCGTCCGTCGCGCCCCCGTCCACACTCAGCGCATGCTCCCAGGATGCCGCCGTGGTCTCCCGCCAGACCACGCGGTAACCGGCCGGATTCGAACCCTCCGCCGACGTCCAGCGCAGCACGGTGCCCTTTCCCGCCGGGGCGGGTGCCAACTGGACCTCACGGGGCTGGCCCGGAGCGCGGGCCAGCGCAGCCAGGGTGGCCGTGGCCACGCGCGCAACATCCGAGACATAGGCAAAATCGATGGCGTCAGGAGTGTCGTCCGACCGATCCCAGTCCCCGGTCGCCTCGGTCAGGCCCACCGCGGGAAATCCCCTTTGGAGAAAGGGCAGATGGTCCCCCCGGCCGCGATAGGCCGCCGGTCGGTAGATGATCCGAAGATTCATCGCGGGAACATAACGGAGGGCGGCGGCGCGGATGGCCCGGGCCAGCGTGCGCGGGGGCGTGTCATTTTCGCCGCCGGCTGCGATCAGGGCCCGAAGCGCGGCATCCCGCTCCCCCGGCGGAGGCACTCCCTGCGCAAAGAGCCAAAGATCTCCCCGATTGACTGCCCCCCGCGTATGGCCGACCGCATCCACGTCGATCATGCCGGCGATTTCGAGCCCCTGCTTTCTTGCCTGTTCGGCCCAATGGGCCGCGCCCACTCCGCCCTGCTCTCCACCGGTGGCGATGAGGAAGACGAGGGTGGCGTTGTAGTCGTTCGGCGCCAGGACGCGGGCGGCCTCCAGCACGGCGGCGACGCCCGAGGCATTTACATCGGCTCCGGGGGCCGCGCTCTGCACGTCGAGGATGTCGCGGGCCCGCGAGTCATAGTGCGCCGAGATGACAAAAATCCGCTTGCCCGGCCCGGGAAGCGTCGCGACCACATTGGTAAGGTCGGCTGCATGCGGGACGAGGGGCGGCTGCGCCGGTTGGCTGAATGTGTCGAGGTCCACGCGCAGCCGCCCACCAGCCGCCTTCGAACCCCGCTCAAACTCCGCCCGGACCCAGGCGGCCGCCCCGCCGATCCCGTCGCCGCTGGGCAGCGGATCGGAAAGGGTGTGGCGGGTCTTGAAACTGACCAGGACGAAAATGGAGCGCTGGATTCGATCGCCGGAAATCGCCTCGACCATCTTGGCGATTTCCGGATCAGCCGGGAGCGCAGCAGGTTCCGCACCTCGCGCCCAGGCGAGCGCGCCCAAGGCGATCCAGCCAGCGGCAAGCAAGCGCATGGCCCGAGTGAGCCTATCCCTCTTTCCCAAGTCAAATCATGGAGTCGCTTGGCGTGTTTCAATTCCGATTTGGAAAGAGGATCCTGCAGAGGTGGCGCGCGATGTGCCCATCGCGCCGGTCAAGCCCGCGAGGTAGACGAAGCAACCGGTGCGTTGGAACAACGCACCTCACTCGACAGCGGCCTCCAATTGTTCAGCATTTGGGAATGAAGCGCTTAATTCTGCCCCTCGGGTCGCTCCTGTTCACGGCCTCCGCGCTGCTGGGCCAGGTGCAGCCCAAGAAGATCGTCCATAGCCAGTCCGATCTGCCCCGGTTCAGCTACGCGGTGCAGGGGCCGGCGTCGGCGCTCGTGCGCGGCGGCGGACCGCAATTCGACGCCTTCGCCGCAAAAGTGCGGACGGATCTCCAATCGGTCTTCCGCGACTATCAGATCGACGACCACGCCACGCTGCGGACCTTGCTCGGCGCCCGCCTGAGCTTGGAGGAACTTGCCGGCGATTATGCGTCGGCGCTCCAAACCGTGAATCAGATTCGCGACCTGCAGGACAAGCCGGCGGCGAAGCTGCTCAGCGGGCTGGTGCCCCGCGCCATGCTGGAGGCCGCCCTGGAGACACACGCCCGGGACGGCGCCGCGTTCACGGCCGCCCTGATGCGGCGCTACGCGGAGGAGCTGCGGCCGCTGCCTTGGTCGATGGTGCAGGACAGCATCAAGCGCAGCCACGTCAGCGCACGGATTGTGACCGCGTCGGTGCTTTTGGCCGACGTCATGACCGACTTGGACCCGGCGACGAAGACCTCCGGCGCGCTGGACGCGCAGGAGGCTTGGGATCTCGTTGGGACGCGGGTCAATCTGATCTGGACGATTCCCACGGGACCCGCCCGGGCGAAGGTCCTGGAGGATTACATCGCCGCCCACCCCGAACTCTCCCGGGACATCTGGGCGGCGCGGGAGGTCACGCTGACCGCGGACCAGAAGCTGACCCCGGTCGTGGTCGCGATTTGGGACAGCGGGATCGATCCGGGCGACTTCCCCGGGCAGATGTTCGACGATCCGGACCCGACGGCCAGCGGTCCCCACGGATTGGCCTATGACGACCAGGGCGCATCGTCCACCCAGTGGATCTATCCCCTCACACCGGCCCAGCAGGACGCCTATCCGGAATTCCAGATTCTGAATCAGGGCCAGCTCGACATCGAGCACGGTCTCGACTCTCCCGCCGCCCAGGCCCTGGTGCGGAAGTTCACCACGCTGGCTCCCGAGGATCTGCACGGCTATTTCGAATTGGAGAAGGTCCTCGGATTTTACATCCATGGCACCCACTGCGCCGGGATCGCCGTGCGGGGAAACCCGGCGGCGCGGCTCGCGGTGGCGCGCTTCGACGACCAGCTGGACGATATGCCGTTCCCCCCGACCGACGCGTGGGTGCGAAAGCTGGGCGCGGACTTTCAGGCGATGGCGGAGTTCTTCCGCACGCGGCACGTCCGGGTGGTGAACATGAGCTGGGGCGATGAGCCGCAGGAATTCGAGAGTTGGCTCGACAAGACCGGAGGCGGGAACGATCCCGCCGCGCGGAAAGCGAACGCCGCCCGCCTGTTTCGCCTCTGGAGCGATGCGGTGAAGTCGGCGATTCAGGGGTGCCCGGGCGTCCTGTTTATCACCGCCGCCGGCAATTCCGATTCCAACCCGGGCTTCGACGAGGACATCCCGGCCTCCTTCCACTTGCCGAATCTGATCGCCGTGGGAGCCGTGAACCAGGCGGGAGAGGAGACTTCGTTCACCAGCTATGGGGACAGCGTCGTGGTGGATGCCAACGGCTACGAAGTCGAAAGCACCATCCCGGGCGGCTCCCGCCTCCGCTTATCCGGCACGTCGATGGCATCGCCCAACGTGGTCAATCTCGCGGCCAAGCTGTTCGCGCTGGATCCCTCCCTGACGCCCGACCGCGTCATACGTCTGATCCGCGCCGGCGCCTCGGCCTCACCCGACGGCCGCCGCCACCTGATCGACGAACGGAAATCGGTCGATCTCCTGCGCGCCGGCAAGTTCTGAGAGCGGACCCGCGATCGCCTTGACAGGCGTCGGCCGATGCGGTGCGATGCGTCCGTGCGCCGCAGGCGCCCGCGGGTTCGCGCCAAGGGCCAAGCCCACTGCTTCCCAATCCATCCGCTGCACGTCCACCACCGTGCTGCCAGCTTGCGAACCGCCGGCACAAGCATGGAGGTCATATGACGTCACAGCAGTTACCGGAGCGGCCGAACCTCGAGCAGCTCAAGAAGCAGGCCAAAACCCTGCTCCACGCCGCGCAAAACCAGGAGCCTTCGGCTCTGGCGCGCCTTCAAGTCCTTCCGGCATTCGCCCGGCTGGCCCCCGCCGAGATCGCAGCCCGGCGGCTCGGCCTCCACGACGCGCAATCCGTCATTGCGCGCGAACACGGCTTCGCTTCCTGGCGGGCGCTCCGCGAGGCGGTCGAAGAGCGGAGCCTTTCCTTCGCCGCGGCGGCGGATCAGTTCGTCCGCTTCGCCGTAGGCGGCGCCGCCGCCCGGGCTCGCCGCCTTCATGCCCTCCATCCCGGAATCGCCCGGGCCAGCCTGCACGCCTCCCTCGTCCTCGGCGACGCGGCCCAGGTCGAGGCGCTTCTGCGTCGCGATCCCGCCCTGGCGACGCAACCGGGCGGACCGGAGGGCTGGGAGCCGCTTCAGTACGTCTGCCAGTCCGGCCTCTTTGGCGACGCGCCGGAGGGCGCCGCCGGACTTGTGGCCACCGCGCGCCTCCTTCTCAAGCAGGGCGCGAATCCGAATGCCGAGTACCACTGGAAGTGGCATCCCGAGCTTCCCCGCACCGTGCTCTGGGCGGCCCTGTGCAGCGCCGGGCACCTGCCCCTCGCGCGCGCCCTGCTCGAAGCCGGCGCCAACCCGACCGACGGCGTCTCGCTGCAAATCCTCGCTTCCGGCGACCACGTCGCCCCGCTTGACCTGCTCCTGGCCTTCAACGTGAACGTGAACGGCATTCCCGGGGGCGTGCCGCCCCTGCGCTACGTCCTCGGCTACGCCCGAAAGTCCGCGGGCATTCGCTGGCTCCTGGAGCACGGCGCCGATCCCAATCTCGCCTGGGGCGACGAGGGCGAAACGCCCCTTCACGTCGCCGCGCGCAGGTGGGATGTCGCGACGGCCGAACTTCTCGTCGGGCACGGCGCCAACGTCCAATCCCGCCGCAAGGACGGCCTCACCCCCCACTCACTGGCTGAAATGAACGGCAACCACGGCGTCGCCGCCTGGCTCCTCGCGCACGGCGCCACGGACGAACTCTCCGATCTCGACCGCTTTGCCGGCGCCTGCTCGCGCGGCGATGCCGCCGCCGCGGAAGCGATCGCGCGCGGACTGCCGGACGTCTGCCAACATCTGCGGCCCGAGCACCTCCTCCTCCTGCACCGGGCGGCTGAGCGCGGCGATGTCACCGGACTTCGGACGATGCTGGACTTCGGCTTCGATCCTCGGATATCCGATGCCGACCGGGTCACGCCGCTGCACCGCGCATCCATGGCGGGCAATCCGGAGTGTGTCCGCATGCTCCTGGAGCGGGGAGCTTCTCCCAACGACCTCGATGGCATGTTCGCGGCCCCTCCGCTCATCTGGACCGTCGAAGGGTCGCGCCACCCGTCGCCCACGGCGGACCATTTGGCCGTGGTCCGCCTGCTCGTCGACGCCGGTTCGGTCGCATGGGCTCCTCCGTCCGACGCGCCTGAAGTCGAAGGAACGCTGGAGCGGCTGGCCGAATTGCGGCAGGCGGCAGGGCGGCCGTGACCGCGGGCAGCCGGCGCTATTCGGAAGCTTCGCCTCGCCGGGCGGTCAAACCCCCGCCCGCGCGAGCGCTGCGCCCCACGCCGCCTCATCGAATCCCACCAAAGCCACATCCGGCCCGAGCAAAAATGGCCGGCGCACGAGGTTACCGTTCCCGGCCATCAGGCGAAACGCCTCGGCGGGCGCCATCGCACCGATCCGGTCGGTGACGCCCAGGTTGCGGTAATCCTGGCTCGAGGTGTTGAACAGCCGCCGCAGATTGCCTCCGTTCGCCCTCAGCATGGCGGAAAGTTCGGCCGCCGAGGGCGGATTTTCGCGGATGGGCCGCTCCTCGAACCGCGCGCCGTGGGCTCGAAGCCACCGGGTCGCCTTCCGGCAGGTGGAGCAATTGGCGTAGGTATAGACGGTCAGCATCAGAAGAGAGCGTCCGCGAACGGATTGGTGGGGCCTTGGCTTGAGGTCAATATCCCCGACGGTTGTGGTGAGGTTTTGAGGTAGCTCGGGTTGTCCCCAACCCGACTGTTGCTCCGTCCGCTTCGGAGGTCTGCTCGGCGCGCTGAGTCCCGAACACGCCCTGCCTCCGCCTTGCTTGGCCAAACCGTACCACTACCCCCTGCGGCCCTAGCTTGACACCCCCCTTCCCTTGCGGCACTTGGGTTATCCCTTAAACGGCTCAATCTCATGCAACCCACCTTTCGCCCGCACCGCAAGAAACGCGCCCGAAAAATCGGCTTCCGCGCCCGTATGGCCACCCGGGGCGGCCGCAAAGTGCTTCGGGCCCGGCGCCTCAAGGGCCGCAAGCGGCTGACGGTCGTCTGATTGCCGACGGCCCGCCGGGCGGGATCGGCGAGTTTGCTTCGAGCCACCGAACATGCGCTTCCGCCCGGAGCAACATCTGCGCCGCCAGACCGACATCCGCGCCGCGCGGGAGGAGGGACGCCGGCTGGATTGCCGCGCCTTCACCGTCTGGCGCCGGGAGCGGACACCGGCGGAGCCCGCCATGCCCCTCGGACGCGTCGCGGTGGTGGCGTCGATCGCGGCCGTCGGACCCGCGGTGCAGCGCAACCGCGCCAAGCGCCGCCTGCGCGAAATCTTCCGCCGCCACCAGGAGGTGCTGCCGCGTGGCTGCGACTGGCTGATGGTCTCGCGGGCCGCGGTGAACCGCCGATCCTTTGCCGACCTGGAAAAGGCCTTTGTCGATACCTGTGGCCGCGGCGCGCGGTCCGTCCCGCCGGGCGGTCTAAAATGATCAAACGCGCGGCCAGACTTCCGGCCCAGGCGTTGCTGGCGGCCATCCGCCTCTATCAGTGGACGCTCGCGCCGTTTCTGCCGGTCCTGGCCGGTCCCGGCTGCGGCTGCCGCTTTGCGCCGAGCTGCTCCCATTACGCGGCGGAGGCCATCCGCACGCAGGGTGCGATCGCCGGAAGCTGGCTCGCCTTGCGCCGCGTTGCCCGGTGCACCCCTTTCCATCCGGGCGGACTCGATCCGGTTCCTCCTTCGCCGGAGTTTCGGCGGGCGGGCCTCGCAGCCAAACCGCGCTGCGTTCGCATCCCCGCCTGATTCTCCCTCTTCGCCCCCCATTTCGTGAACAAGCAAGATACGACCATCGGCGTCCTGTTGATCCTCGCCGCATTTTTTTGCATCTGGTTCAGCGCAAAAAATTCCCAGCACGTGGCCTCGCCGGCCGAGATTCGGCAGGTGGCCGCCACGGAGGAGCGGTCGGCGGCGCCGAAATCGCCGGGCGTGGCCAACGCCCCGCCCCTGCCGGCCGCGCCCGGAACGCAGGCGGCCTTCGCGCCCGCCAACCCGGAGCGGGATGGGGTCATCATCACCACGCTGGAAAACGACTTTGTCCGCGTGCATTTCACGGATTTTGGCGGCGCCATCCGGGACACGGCCCTGAAGAAATACCCGGCCGCGCTGCGCAGCCCCGAGCCCTTCGACGTCAACCAGCTGCATGCGGACCCGATGCTCGCGTTTGTCGATTTTCCCGGGCTCGACCGCTCGACGCGCTTCCAGCTCGTCTCCCAGACTCCGACCGAGGTCGTCTACCGCGCCGCCCTCGACGGCCGCCTCGAGGTGACGCGCCGGTACGTCCTCTCGCCCGATAGTTCGGATCTCACCGATCCCTACCAACTGCGCGTCGAGACCACCTTCCGCAACCTGACCGACCAGACGCTCCCGCCCATGCGGGTGCTCTGGGCGCTCGGCACCGCCGCACCCTCCAACCTGCTCGATCTCGGCCAGTACCTCGCCACCGGCTACTCCGATGGCAAGGACCAGAATTTCATCCTGCGCAGCCAGCTCGAAAGCAGCGGCGGGTTGCTCGGCTTTAACGCGCACGACGCCAAGCCCGTGATCCAGACCGAGACGCCCGTGGTCTGGGGGGGCGTCAAGAACCAGTTCTTCAGCGCCATCCTCACGCCGGACCAGCCCGGCCTGGGCCTCGTCACGCGCCGGGTCAAGCTCTTCACCGATCTGCCCGACGATGCGCGCAACGCCTACGGTATCTCCGGCTCCGTGGAACTGGGCGTGCCGGGGCTGGCGCCGCATGGCGCCGCGACGCTGGGGGGCAATTTCTACACCGGGCCCAACGAATACCACCGCCTGGCCAACACGGATGTCTTCAAGGCCGGCCAAAGCAAGGTCGTGCAGTTCGGCTTCTTTGGCTTCTTCAGCGAGATCCTGCTGACCCTGATGACCTGGGTGCACTCCCACGTGTCCAATTGGGGCCTGTCGATCGTCCTCACGACGCTGCTGCTCCGGGTGGTCATGATGTTCTTCACCATCCCGGCGTCGCGCTCGGCCCGGCGCATGCAGAAAATCCAGCCGGAGCTCAAGGCCCTCCGCGAGAAGTACAAGGATAACCCCCAGAAGCAGCAGACGGCGACGATGGAGGTCTTCAAGAAGCACAAGATCAACCCCCTGGGCGGCTGCCTCCCCATGCTGCTGACGCTGCCGTTCTTCTGGGGATTCTACGCCATGCTGCGCAACGCCCCCGAGCTGCGCTTTGCCCCCTTTCTCTGGGCCAAAGACCTCTCCGCGCCCGACACCGTCTTCACTTTCGGGCATATTCCCATCCTCGGATCGCTGGACCTCAATATCCTGCCCATTCTCCTTTGCGCGGTGACGTTCCTGCAGATGCAGCTGACGCCGCAGCCGACGGTGGACAACGCCCAGGCGAAAATGATGAAGTTCACCCCGGTGATGTTCATGGTCTTCTGCTACAGCTTTTCCTGCGCCCTGGCCCTTTACTCGACCACCAACGGCCTCTTCATGATCGGCCAGCAGATGCTCGTGAATCGCATGAAGGACGACGGCGACCCGACGCACGCCAAGGGCGGGGTCGAAAAGCCCGGCGGCAAGCCGATCAAGAACGTCACGCCGGCGAAAAAGAAGTAGCCTTCCGCTGCCATGGCCGGCCACAGCAAGTGGGCAAAGGTTAAGCGCATCAAGGCGGTCAAGGATCCCCGCCGGAGCAAGCTCTTCGGCCGCCTCTCCCGCGACATCTCCGTCGCCGCGCGGTCCGGCGGGGATCCGGCCATGAACCCCCGGCTCCGGACGATGTTGATGAAGGCGCGCGACGCCAACATGCCGGCCGAGAACCTCGAGCGGGCGATCAAGAAGGGCACGGGCGAACTTCCCGGCGTCGTGTTCGAGGAGATCACCTACGAGGGTTACGGCCCAGGCGGCGTGGCCCTCATGATCAAGGTGACCACCGACAACAAGAACCGCGCCGCCTCCGAGCTGCGCTCCGTGTTCACGAAGTTCGGGGGCAACCTCGCCGGCGCGGGCGCGGTGGCGTTCCAGTTCCTGCACGCCGGCCAGTTTCTCATCGCGAAGGACCAGACCAGCGAGGACGCCCTGATGGAGATCGCCCTCGCCGTCGGCGCCGACGACGTCCTCACCACCGAGGATGGCTACGAGGTGCGCTGCGATGTCCATGCCTTCGACAAGGTGGCGCACGCCCTCGAGGAAAAGGGCATCAAGCCCGAGAGCGGCGAAATCGCCTACATCCCCACGAGCATGGTTCCCATCTCCGACCTTGAGGTCGCCCGGTCCCTGGTGAAGCTGCATGACGGCCTCGAGGAGCTGGACGACGTGCAGCAGGTCTTCTCGAACGAGGAGCTCGACGAAGCGATCGCCGCCGCGGTCCAGGCCTGACCGCCCGCGTCATAGGGCCCGCCGGCCCTTGCCTCGCGGGCGCCGGACTGGTTGGATCGAATGGTCCCTTCCATGACCGACGACGTCGACCTTCCGCCCGCCGGCGATTCCGCGCCGCGCCATCTCGCGCCCGGGGACGTGGGCCTCGTGCAGCCGCATGACTTCGTCCACGCCCATCCCTTCACCTTCAAGAGTGGTCAGACGCTGCCCGGATTCACCCTCCGCTACGAGACCTACGGCGCGCTCAGCGCCACGCGCGACAACGCCGTCCTCATCTGCCATGCGCTCAGCGGGGACCACCACTGCGCCGGCTGGCATGCGCCGAGCGATCGCCGGCCCGGCTGGTGGAACAACCTGATCGGCCCGGGGAAGGCCGTCGACACGGGCCGGTTCTTCGTGATCTGCGCCAACGTGCTCGGGGGCTGCCAGGGCTCCACCGGGCCCTCGTCGATCGATCCGGCGACCGGGCGCCCCTATGGCAGCAGCTTCCCCTTCGTGACCATCCGGGATATGGTGCACGCCCAGAAGCTGCTGCTCGACCACCTCGGGATCGCCGAGGTTCACGCCGCCATCGGAGGATCGATGGGCGGGATGACCGCCCTGCTCTCCGCCATCGAATTCCCGGGCCTGGTGCGCCGCGTGGTAGCCATGGCCACCACCGCGCGCGAAAGCACGCAGGCCATCGCCTTCAACGAGGTCGGCCGGCAGGCCATCATGCAGGACCCGGCGTGGAACCGGGGCGACTATCCGCGCGAGGGCGGGCCCCGCGTGGGCCTGGCCATCGCGCGCATGATGGCGCACATCACCTACGTGAGCGACGCCTCGATGGACCGGAAGTTCGGCCGGCGGAAGAAGGACACCGCCGCCGCGGACGCCTACACCTTCGACCCTCAGTTCGAGGTCGAGGGCTACCTGCGCCACCAGGCCCAGAGCTTCATCAACCGGTTCGACGCCAATTCCTACCTGTACATCTCTCGCGCGCTGGACCAGTTCGACCTGGCCCAAGCCTACGGCTCGCTCGAGCAGGCCTTCGCTCCGGTGCAGGCCGAGTCGCTGGTCGTCGGCTTCGCCAGCGACTGGCTGTTTCCCCCGGGGCAGAACCGGGAGGTCGTGCTGGCGCTGCTCCGCGCGGGCAAGCGGGCCAGCTACGCCGAGCTCGCCACCGATCTCGGCCACGATTCCTTCCTGCTCGAGAGCGACGAGCTCTACGGGCTCATCCGCGGCTTCCTCGAGCGCGAGGCGGTCGCCTTCGACTTCGCGATCTGACGACGATGAGCCAGCGCATCGAAAAACAGACGGTCGACATGCGGATCATCGGCGAATGGGTCGAGAAGCAGGCGCGCGTGCTGGACTTGGGCTGCGGCCGCGGGGAGCTCCTCGACTACCTGCTCCAGACCAAGCACGTCTCCGGGGTCGGGGTCGATATCGACTTCACCCGGATCGCCGCCTGCGTCCGCCGCGGCGTGACCGCCTACCAGGGGGACATGATGGCTTTCCTCCGGGCCTTCCCGGAGAAGCATTTCGACCGGGTGATCCTCTCGCGCACGGCGCACGAGCTCAACCGCCCCGCGGAGGTCATCCTCGAGGCCCTGCGCGTGGGACGCGCGCTGACGGTCGGCTTCGTCAACCACGGCTTTTGGAAAAACCGGCTTTACGGGCTCGTCGAGGGCCGCAAGCTGCGCAATTCCGTCTACACGACGGAGTGGGCCGAGAGCCGCCCGGCCAATCCGCTGTCGATCGCCGACTTCGAGGACTTCTGCCACACCAAGGGGATCCGCATCACGCGCCGCGTGCACCTGCTGGGCGATTGGAAGACGCCGTGCCCGGCCTTCCCGAATCTCCTGGCGGGCTACGCGCTCTACGACTTGGCGCGGTAAGGGGTCAAACAATCAAGTCACTATGGGCCAAGTTGTGCAGACGGCTTTACGCGTGAGGGGTCATCCGCTCGACTCCAGTAGCGTCCACCATCTTATTGATGGTTAGCCGCTTAAGGGGCTACAGGATGAATCAAGAAAGAATGTTGAAGAGCTCGTCGATCTTGAAATAATATATTGTTTTTCAAGATCACGCAGATAACCTCTTTCGATGAAGTTCACCTGGGATTCCAGGAAGGAGGCCACCAACATTGCAAAACATGGAGTACCGTTTTCCGAGGCTCAACGGGCCTTTAGAGATCCGCACGCCATTGTCGCATTTGATGCGGTGCATAGTCCCCGTGGCGCCCACGAACTTCGTTGGTGGCTTCTTGGGAAAGTCGGTGATCGCGTGATGCTTGTCCGGTACACTCACCGCCCCGTTGGAATTATCCGAATTATCGGCGCTGGTTACTGGGAGATAGGAGCAAAAATCTATGAAAAAGAAAATCGAGCGGATTGAGGAACCGCGATTCAACAGCGCAGGCTACCAGGTCAACATGAAGGACCTGAATGGCGAGCCGCTGCCTGATCTCGCGAAGCTGGAGTTTCGACCTTTCAAGCATGGTGGCGCGCGAGTTGGCGCGGGCCGTAGGCCGTCGGGCCGCAAACCCGTCCTCCTGCGGTTGAGTCCAAGACTGATCGCAGCGCTAAAAAAGGAAGCCAGTCGCAATCACAAGACACTATCTGACGTGGCGGAGGAACGCCTCGCGCGGGGAGCGTAACCTCGGCAACCAAAAAGCAACTGTTGATCAGCCTGAGAGCTTGATAGGCTCGAAGCATGAAATTCTCCGGACCAAGGTTATTGCTCGGCATTGAAGGACTCGCGGTGCTCCTGATGGCATGTATTTTGTACCGGAATTCCGGTGAGTCTTGGGGCAAATTCGCAGTGCTGTTTTTGGTGCCGGACTTATCGATGGTCGGCTACTTCTTTGGACCGAAGGCCGGTGCACGACTCTACAACTCTTTTCACACTTACACTTCGCCATTTCTGCTTTGGCTGTTTGCCCGCCTTGCAGGTTAACACCCCATAGACCCCGAAGGCTATTCCGTCCATAGTTACGGGAAGCCGGCAAGAAGGCTTGCAATACTGGAGCATATGAAAAAATACCACTCAACCATCCTCGTCGTGGACGATGAGCCACACGACCGCACCTTTATTGAAAGTTCATTTCGGGCCATCGGTGTGACCGATCCCATTCACGCCGTCCACAGTGGCCGAGAGGCCATCAGTTATATGATGGGAGAGGGCAAATATTCGGATCGTGGCATTTATGCCTATCCCACCTTCGTCACCATTGATTTGAAAATGCCCGGGAAGGACGGTTTCGCGGTGCTGGAATTTCTCAAAGATAATCCGGCATGGGCTATTATTCCCACCGTCATCTTAACTTCCTCTCGCGATCTGGACGACATCAAGAGGGCTTACCGACTGGGAGCCAGTTCCTATCACGTGAAACCCAGCTCTCTCGGAGCCCTCCGCAAACAGTTGAAAGTACTGCATGATTATTGGATGACCTGCGAGGTTCCGGAGGTAGACTCCACCGGGCACCAGCTGCCCACGAACGGCAAAGGCAAGCTGGGCGAGAGATTCGCCGAGGTTGAGGCAGGCGATCCGATGTTGGAACTGAAACGATCCTAGTACCTCGGGTGCAGGGGCTGGATTTGAACATATGCGACAGCCCGAGTCAGGGTAGCGAGCAATTCGACGGGGGCAGACGCTAAAAGGTGATGCTTCCGCACCTTCCGCGTTGCCCTTGGTCCAATCCATTGAGAAACGGCAACCAAGGTGTCGTCCCACTCTGAAATGTTGGATCCCAGTAGCGTCCAGCGAGCGATAGCGGTTGCCCTAGCCGCTCATTTATTCGTCCCGGACTGCTTCAGCCAGGCATCGAATCGCGGATTGCCGCGCAAGCAATCCCACTCAGGAGAGTAACGAAGCGCAGGCACTGGCTGGGAATGGTTCTTCATGAGGTGATCGACGACCTCATCCTGGTCGCCCAAGATCGCCTTGACGAGTTCACCTCTAGAAATGATGCGATTCGCCACGCCGCGGGCCCCGGCGCCTGTGCTGGCCTTTTGCACCAAAATGCGCAACGCCTCCTCGGCCTCGGCGCGTTCGCCCAATCGGGCGAGCAACTGCGCCCTCCAATCGAGCAATTCGACAGATTGAGGCTGCGCTTTCAGCCGCTGGTCCACGACCTGAAGAGCAGTCTGCCAGTCCGAGCGCGCGGCGTCGGTGTTTCCCTTCATTTGCTGCGCCAGCCCGGTGAAATAAGTCTTGGGACCATTGGCGGTGAGGCCTTTCTCGATGTAGTCGGTCGGTAGGGCGTCCAGCGCTGCGAGCGCCTTGTCCGGCTCGCGTCGCCACAGCCAAATCGTACTCGCCCAGTAGGCGCCCCATTCCTCCGACAGGAACGGCGCCGGAATCTTTGCCAGCAGCTCCCGCCCCTCTTCCAGATTACCGTGCAGGCGAACCACGTAGTATAGCTTTCTTAAATAGCCGGCTGGGGTGGGATGCACCGCCAGCACCTGATCGATGAGATTCTCCCCCTCGTTTTCGCGCCCCAGGTTCCGCAATGCCTCGTCCTTGCCGAACATCGCGATCGTATCCCCGCGGGGTAGGGCGATCGCGCGATCGGAATAGATGATCGACTCCTCATTGTGCCCCTTCCCGCGCAACGCGCTGGCCAGGGTCCGCAGCACCCGTTTGTCGTTCGGCATGCGTTCAACCAGCTGGCGCAGCAGACGCAGGCCTTCGTCACTAGTGGCGCTATTTCGCCGGTAGTAGTTGGCTAAGGCAAACTGCGCTTCGTTCGAGTCCGGCGCCAATCGCGCGGCCCGCTGCGCCTGGGTCCGCGCCACCTCGTAACGGGCCGGCGACAGATCGAATCCGAAAATATTGAAGGCAAGCGACACTTGCGATTGCACGGCCCAGGCGTCGCCGTCATTCGGGTCGGCGGCGACGGCTTGCTGACAGAACTGATCCGCCAGCGCCCAATCATCGCGCGTGGCATCGTCCTGCAATTCCCAAATCGCCCACGCCTTGGCTTCAAGTTGGCGCGCCGCGGACATGGATGTGGCTGGGGCAGCGGCCAGCGCCGCAGACAGAGCCTTGTTCCCAGGTGGTCGCAGAACAAAGAATGCCACTACCGCTCCAACGACAACAACCGCAAGGAGGGCCCGCGCCAAGGGTGAAGACTTTCTTGCAGCCGACCCACCGCCGCCGTCGCCACCCGCAGAACGCGTGGGTACCCCGGGGAGGTGCGGCGATTGCAGCAGACGCTTTATCTGTTCCACGAATTGGGGGGTCGGCAACGCCCCGGGCAAACGGGTCCACTGCACGCGACGAAATTCCGCAGGCACAGCCGAAGTGGAATCAGGGGTATCGTCCACCACAACCGGCACCAGGAACGGCACTCCCTCCATCAGGAGATGCGTCTGCTCGACGGCCAGTTTCCATTCCAGCCGGAAATAACCCTTGCTGCGCTCCTCCGTGTGCTGAGAAATTATCGAAATGAATAGCGTGCAGGCATCGATCTGCTTCCGAATCTTCGCGTCCCACGCATCGCCTCCGCGCAGTTCATTCTGATCGAACCATACCTCGACGCCATGGCTGCGCAGGGCCTCGGCAATGCGCTGCGCTGCCGCGGTGTCCTCGCGGGCATAGCTGAGAAACACAGCCTTGGGTGAAACCGATTCCATCTGGAGTTGGCCGGAGAGCGTCGGTTCTCCCATTAGCCAGGTTAGAACGCGAGACGAAACCCCTAAAGACGATTGAGTTGCGGTCTCGCCGCTAGCTTCCGTCCCCGCACTGCATCGCTTCTCGCTGCTTCAGCGAAGACCCCATAAATTGAACTGCAACCAAACAGCAACCAGCGTGCGTGCTCACTCTAGACGTAGTGACTCCAGTAGCGTCCAGGCAAGTGAGGCGACTAGATCTCGGTTTCGAAGATCTTCTCGACGGGTTGCTTGAAGAGCCGGGCGATCTTGAATGCAAGCGGCAGGCTCGGGTCATATTTTTCGGTTTCGATCGCGTTGATGGTTGGCGTCCAGGATATCGGTTTCACCTTGACGTGGGAGACTTGTCACACATTCATGTATGACATGCCGACCACGACCACAACACGCGAGTTCATCCGTCATTTTCCGAGGCTGAAGAAAGCCGCCGCGAACGGCGAAGAAGTGATTGTTCGTGATAGGAGCGGCAGGGCATATATATTCCGAGCCAAGGACGTCGGCCCCTCACTCGGCGAGCAACTTTCCGACCTGTGCGGAGCGTTGAGTACCGGAATTCGGGCTAAGAGCCTTAAGGGGTTTGGCCGCAACCGTGCGTGAAGCCTGTCGCTGATACGGGTCTGCTGGTCGGCTTTCTGGATTCGTCTGACCAATTCCACGAGTGGGCGGCGAAGTGTCTCGCTGAGTTGCGTACCTCGCTCACCACGTGCGAGGCGGTCATCGCAGAGACGGAATATCTGGCGTCCGGCTCTGGGCCGTTGCTCATGGAAATGGTGCGCCGGGGCACCTTGCAGCTGGTGGCATTGTTGCCGACCGAAGCGGACGCACTCGGCGCCCTGATGAAGCGTTATCCCAAAATGCAGTTGGCGGACGCTTGCGTTGTGCGGCTCAGCGAGATCGTTCCCAATGCGGTGGTTTTCACGACGGATAAGCGCGACTTCGGCATCTATCGTCGCCGCCGCAATGAAGCGATCAAGACAGTTACGCCCTGATTTTGGCCGCTTCTGATCAACCGCAACCAAACAGCCACCAGAGCTTCCTTTCACTCCCAGCCCTGGAAAAAATAACGCTTCTCTCGCTGGCCACGCACGCCTCCGGGCTGCCTAGGAGGCCGGCAGACGCAGGCGGCGATCGCGACCCAAATTATGACCGAGCAAAACTCGTGGCGGCACTGCGGGCTCATGGTCCAATTGCGCAGGTGGGTCGCTTCGGGGCGTACTCGAACTTCGGCGCAGTAGTGCCAGGCGAAGCGCTCGGCAGCGCCTGCGGTGAACATTACCGAGGCAAACGGTTCATTGTTTGCGCAGAATGGACGCGAATTAGTTGCAAGAAAAACGAAGTAGTCGCAACGACGCTTTTGTCACTCTAACGCCAGCGGTTGGTCGCCCCAACAGCAACCAAGCCCCTGTCTCACTCTGAAAGGTCGGACTCCATTAGCGTCCAGACTTCCAAATCCTGCCCGGAGCCGGCTAAAGCGACTCTTGCTCGGCGTGCGCCAGCTGCCGATCGGGAACGCTGGAGGAATCACCCACGGAAAAGTCGGTGACTTTGCGCAGGACGAAGAAGGGCGCACCGCCGGCACGCTGCACCTTCACGTTCTTAAATTCGGCACCGGCGACGTCGTCGAGCACGATGACCGGCCGCGTATCCTCCTTTTCGAGGCTGAATTTGATGTCGCGGAACGCGAGGTCCTTGGCGTGGCGGACATACAATCCCCAGGCGGGAAGCACCCCGAACATCGACGGCTCGGGATAGGCCTTTTCCTGTTCGGGCGGGCTGTAGGGATCCCGGGGATCGCGGGCGGTCGGACCACGGAGGAAAAACGGGTTAATGAGGTCGGCCGGCTGCCGGGCGGCGTCGTCGAGCGAGAGGCCGCCGCGAGAGACGATGCGGACGTCGCTGATGCGGACATCCTCGACTGGATGGCCGGGGAGGCCGGCGATGATGATCGGGAAGCGGCCGTCCACGTCGGTGGCGACGATGTGACTGATGCTCACCCCGTGAATCGTGCCGACGGGCCGGCCGGGGGCCCCGTTGCCGCGGTTGCCGATGCGCAGGAAGATGGCCGCGTTCGAAACATGTCGCATGGCGATGTTGGTGATCGTGATGTTCTCGATGGTGCCGCCGTCGACCGCTTCCAGCGCGAGGCCGCGGCAGCGGTCGAAGACACAGTTGGAGATGGTGATGTTCTTGAAGCCGCCGGCGGAGCCCGTGCCGAACTTGATCCGGCCGGTCGGTCCGTCGCGGTCCGGGGCGAGAGGCTGGGTCTGCCCGTAGGTGCCGTCGAAGAACGTGCCGGTGTCATAGCCGGTGACCTGGCAGCCTGTGATCGTGATATTTTCGCACCCGCGGATGGGGGTGCCGAGCGAGTCCGGCGATTTGAGGCAGATCCCGTCGTCGTTCAAGGCATTGACCGAGCAGTCGGCGATCCGCACGTTGCGGCAGCAGTCGATGTCGAATCCGTCTCGATTCGTATCCACCTTGACGTTTTCGATCGTGAAGTTGTCCACCCCCAGTGCGTCCATCGCGCTCCAACCTCCCTGACGGATCCAAATATCGCGCAGAAGGACGTTGCGGCAGTTGACCAGGCCGATCGACTTATTGCCTCCACGGCCGGGCAGCGTCTCGCCCACGCTGGCCGGCAGATTGGGGGCCAGCGAAACCACGGGACCGGGGAATTCGTGGGCGTCCCCACCGTTCTGGCGCGGGAGTCCCTTGCCGTAGATGACACCGGGGCCGGTGATGGCGATGTCGACCAAGCCGTCGCCCCAAATGAGGGCGTTGTGGAAACTGCCGCCAATCCCCGAGCCGCCCGACCGATTCGGCTCGGCCTCATCGTAGTGGCCGAAGCCCGGCGCCTCCTTCGCGGCGACGATCACGGAGCCTGGGCTCAGGTGCAGCCAAACATGGCTTTTTAGCCGGATGGAAAAGCTCAGGTAGGTGCCCGGCGGAAACTCGACCGTGCCGCCGCCCTCCGCGGCGGCCGTCGCAATGGTCCGGTTGATGGCGTCTGTATCCAGGGTTGTTCCATCACCGGTGGCGCCGAAGGCGCGGACGTCGTAGGCTCGGGTGGGATTAGGGCCGGTGGGCTGCGCTTGAGCGCGGAGGGCGCCGGCGGAGAGCGTAAGGACACAAAGGGCAAGAAGGCGGCGGTAAACGGGGACGGAGGGAGGGGGCATGGGTAAGCGGCGGTTCGCCTGGAAGGTGGTCAAACGGGCGGGGTTGAAATCGCGAACGCGATGAAGGAAGACGTAACAGGATGTGCGGAGTTGCGGAAGAGGATTTGACGGGCGGCCTGACCCCTTAGGTGAAATGGATCTCGCACACGCAGTTCGAGCCGTCGGCCGTCTTCAGCCAGCGCGGCTTCAGAGCGGCGAATTCGCGATCCATCGCCTTTCGCAGGCCGCCCACCTCGACCAGGAGGCGCCCGCCTGGCTTCAGCCGCTCGCGCGCCTGGTGCACCAGCTTGCGAATGACGGCGAGCCCATCGCGGCCACCGTCCAGCGCCAGTCGGGGCTCGCGCCGGAATTCCTCCGGCAGCCCGGCCATGAGGGCCGTCGGTTCGTAGGGCGGGTTGCTGATGATCAGATCGTAGGTGGCCGCGGGCACCGCAGCGAAGACGTCGCTCCGGCACAGCCGGACACGGCGCGCGAGCCGGTGGGCGCGGACGTTGATCCGCGCCACGTCGATCGCGTCCGCCGAAAGGTCGATCGCGTCGACGGTGGCGCCGGGGAACCGGCGCGCCAGCAGGATGGCGAGGCAACCCGAGCCGGTGCAGACGTCGGCGACCCGCCCGGCGCCGATCTCCTCCAGCCGGGGAATGATCTCGAGGAAGAAGCTGCGCGGGATGATCACCCGCTCGTCCACATAGAAGCGGTGCTCCCCGAGCCAGGCCTCCCGCGTCAGGTAGGCGGCCGGCACGCGGTCGACCAGGCGGCGGCGCAGCATCGCCCCGACCCGTCGGCGCTCGCCCAGCGTCAGGCGCCGGGCGAGCACGCGCGCATCGCTGTCGAGCGGCAGCCCCAGCGTGCGAAGCAGCAGATAGAGCGCCTCGTCGTGCGCGTTGGTCGCGATCTGCCCGCAGACGGCGCCGCTCTTGGCGTAGAGCTCCTCCGCCAGGCGCAGCCACTCCCCCGCGGTGGCCGGGGCCGGGGCGCCCTCAGCATTCCGGCGGACTGCCATCTTCGCCGTGGACGTGCTCGTGGTTGAAAATATGATCCGGGCAGTAGCACTGCGCGCCCGCACACTTGGAGCAGTAACGAAAATCGAGCTGCGGATCCGACCGGTCGGTCTTGCCGCAGATCCGGCAGCGGTGGAGCGGCTCATCCTCGTCGGCTGCCCGCTGTGCCCTTCCGGCGCTCGCCAGGCGCCGCCGGCGGGAAATGACCCCGGCATGGAGCCAGAGATCCCGCCCAAAGAAGATGAAGAAATTGCCCACCGCGGCGATGATCTGCAGGCGCGAGGCCCAGGTGCCCATGACGAACGTGGCCGCGTAGATCGCCCACGCCAGCAGCGCCAGCCAGCGAATCTTCAAGGGGAGGATGAAAAATAGCATGATTTCAAACTCCGGGTTGAGGTAGGCGAAGGCCAGGAACACCGAGCCGGCGAGAAACTCGTTGCTGACCACGGCCACGGGCTGGAGCAAAGCCAGGCCAACGGTGAGGAGGTAGCCGAGCAGGAGGAAGACATTGTAGCGGAAGACGCCCCAATAGGCCTCGAGCGCGCTGCCCATCAGATAAAACATCCACCAGGCAAAGACGATGAACACGAAATTGGTGTTCGGGGGCAGGAAGAGAAAGCTCACCAGGCGCCAGGGCTCGCCGCGTCGCACCAGCTCCGGCACGAGCATGATCAGCGTCAGATTCAGCCGGCCCATCATGGCGAGCAGATAGACTCCGACCTGTCCGATGACGAGGTAGAGCGAGAGGCCGGGGAGGGCCCAGCGACCGAAGGTGCGTTCCAGTCTGTCCAAAAATGCCATGCCGCGGAAAAACGCGGTCACTTCTTCGCTTTTTCGGCAATCTGCGCAATCAGCTTTTGCTTCTGTTCCTGGAGCCCGGGCTCGGTCACCGCATTCAGGAGGGTCCGGGCATAGTCCAGCTTCCCCTGCTTGATCAGGATGTTGACCGCGTGCAGCCGCATGGTCTCCCGCTCGATGGGCGACTGGGCCTTGTCCTCCAGCTGCGCCCAGGCCTTGAGGGCCTCGTCCCAGTTCGGATTGGGCAGGTCGTAGAAGGATTCGGCGTAGCGGTAGGTGAATTCGATGCGGTCGGGAGCCAACTCGGCCGCCTGCCTGAAGGCTTCGTGCTCGGCCTTGTCGAGGCCTTCGCGGGTAAAGTCCCCGCTCTTCAGGAAATCGTCGCGGGCCTCATGCAGCAGGGTTCCCACCTGATAGCAGTAGAGGGGCTCCTTGGGGTCCAGCTTCATGGCCGCCCGGAAGTACGGCAGCGCCTCGAGCGGCTTCCCATCCTCCGCGAGATAATTACCGATCTGGTTCTTGACCAAAGGGATGTCGGGGTTGATCTGGTTCGCCTTGAGCATCAGCGCGACCGCCTCCCGGCGCATGCCGGCCTTGTTGACGAGGTATCCCTCGGCCGCGTAGGCTTCGGCAAAATTGGGGTTATCGTGCAGGAGTATCTCGTAGTCGTGCAGGATCGACTGCAGCTGGGTGCGCAGCGCCTCGGAATCGAGCTGCTGCCCTTCCTTGGCGGCCTGATCTAGCAGGCTGCGCTGGCGCTCGGCGATCAGCTTGAGATTGTGCTCCGGCATCGTCTCGCTCCCCTCGTCGGCGCGCGCCGCCGCGCCGGCGGTACAGAGCAGGACGAGGAAAAGGCGGCGTGAAACAGATCGCATGGAGGGAGTGCGACAGGATTGACCGGGCAAAGTGCCGAGGCAAACCTACACTCGAGCGCCTGCTCCGACCATGTGCTGCCGCTACGTCCTGCTCAAAGACCATCTCCTGGAAATCTTCCGGGCCCTGGGCCTCGAGCCCCCGGCTAACTTCTCCTCGCGCTACAACCTTTCACCCGGGCAGGTCGTGCCCGCCATCCGCACGGGGGCATCCGGCGCGCCCGCCGCCGCCGCGCTGAATTGGGGCCTGCTGCCGGCCTGGTCGCGCCTCGGGGGACAACGCCGGCCCAACGCTCGGGCCGAGACGCTCGCGTCCAAGCCGTCCTTTCGGGAGGCGTTTCGGACGCGGCGCTGCCTCCTGCCGGCGAGCGGCTTCTATGAATGGGAGGTGCGGGGCAAGGCGCGCCTGCCGTGGCTCTTTCGGCGGCCCGACTCCCGACCCTTCTGCCTCGCGGCGTTGTGGGAAGGCCGCCGGATGCCCGATGGGAGCGAATTCGAGACCTGCGCCATCGTCACCACCGCCCCGAACGCGCTGATGCGGCCCATCCACGACCGCATGGCCGTCGTGCTCGCGCCGGAACAATTCGGGCGGTGGCTGGATCCGGGCGCGAATCCCCAGGACCTGGCGCCGCTGATGGAGCCCGCTCCGGAGGGCGGTCTCTCGGCCATGCGGGTCGGGACCCGCGTGAACCGCACGAGCGTCGACGACGAGGCCTGCCTGCTGCCGCCGGAGCCAGGGACCGAGGCCGGGCCCCAATTCAGTTTGGAGTTCGCGTAGCCCCAGGGCTCCTTGCTAGAACGGCCCCGCGCTTGACCATCCTCGACCGCTATATCTTCAAGAGCGTCTTCTTCAGCTGCGCCGGAGCGGTGCTCCTGCTCGCGTTCATGCTCATGCTGGCGAATGTCCTGCGCGATCTCCTGGGGCCGATGCTCGCCGGGCAGCTGCCGATCCTGAAGTTCCTGTCGCTGACCGCGCTGCTGGTCCCATTCACCGCTTCCTACGCGCTGCCCATGGGGATGCTCACGGGCGTCCTCCTCACCCTCGGGCGGCTTTCGGCGGACAACGAGATCACGGCGATGCGGGCTGCCGGCATCAGCATGCCGCGCCTCACGCGTCCGGTCTTCGTCCTCGCCGCGCTGGCGGCCGCCCTCGGCCTCTACGTCAACTTCGAGGCGATGCCCCATGCCCGGGTCGTCTATGACCGGGATCTGACCGAGGCCATGCACGCCAATCCGCTCAACCTCATCGTCCCGCGGACCTTCATCCGGCAATTTCCGGGCTATGTGCTCTACATCGGGAGCAAGGACAAGGGCACCTTGAAGGATTTCTGGCTGTGGAAGCTTGATTCCGACCATCGCGTGATCCAATTCGTCCGCGCCGCCTCCGGGCGGGTGGATTATGACGAAAAGACCAACGAGATCGTCGTCGTCCTGGCCAATTTCCAGGTAGAGAAGCTGGACGAGAAGAATCCCGAGGACTTCACGGAGTCGCCGGCCATCCCGACCGCTGAAATGTCGGATCCCATCCGCCTTTCCCTCGACAGCATTTTCGGCCGCATGGTACTTCGGCAGAAGCTGCCGTGGATGACGTATGCCGAACTGCGCAGCCCGATCGGGATGAAGCAGGCGCTCGCCGACGAGCATGGCGACGTGCGGCGCGCGGAGATGAAGGTGGCGCTGACGATCCAGGAGAAATTCACCCTCGCCTTCGCGGTCCTGTCCTTTGCCCTCATGGGCGTGCCCCTGGGCATCCAGGTCTCGCGCCGCGAGACGAGCGCAAACCTCGGCCTCGCGGTGACTCTCGCCCTCTCCTATTATTTTCTCACCGTGATGGTCGGCTGGCTCGACCGCCATCCCGAGTACCGCCCCGACATTCTGCTCTGGGCCCCCAACCTGATCTTCGTGGTTCTCGGCGTGTGGCTCTTCCGCCGGCTGAGCCGGCGGTAGGTGGTGGTCCAAGGTGCCGCTGTGCCCGGGCTCCGGGTCAGGGGCCCATTCGTTTCCGCGCCTCGAGGAGCTGGGATTGCTGCTGGATCTTTTCCTGCAGGGCCTGGATCTGCGGCGCGGAAAGAGTCCCCTGAAGCTGCGCGAGGCCTTGCTCGCTCAACTTCGTCATGCCCAGGTCCCCGTTGAGGACCGCAAAGGGGTTGCTGGGAGGGAGGGGCGGCGTGCCGTACTGGGTCAGGACCTGGATCACGGTGGCGGCCTGGGTCTCCGTCAGCGGGGTGGCGGTGTAGCTCAGGGCCTGCGTGAGCAGGTTGCTCGTGTTGCGCGCCGGGACGGTTTCCTGATACTGCTGGAATTGATTGAAACCGTCCGCTCCGAGCAGGGTGGAGATCTGGGCGTCCACCGTCTTCTCGGCCTCCGCCACCGCCTGAAAGAAGCCCCGGGGATCGCTATGAGGGTCGATCCCCTGCTGCTGTGCCGCCGACATGCTGTCGAATCCGACCATCGATTTTTCAACGAGGAGGTTCTTGAACTGATCGACCTGGTCCGGCGTCAAATTGAGGCTTTTGAACAAGGCGGCGTACTGGCCGTCGAGGCGCAGCTTCGCCAGGATCTGGTTCTGCTTCTGCATCGCCGGATTGCTGAGGAGGTCGAGGACTGCCGCAAACGTGCTGGTGGGTTGTCCCGCAGGCGGACCCGCGGGTGCGCCGGTTTGCCCGGCGCGACCGGGCTGGGCTTTCGGCTGATCCGAGGAGGAGCCGTCTGGTGCTGCCACGCGTCGCGCGATCGCTCGCGCCCGCATGGCCTCAAACAAAGCCTGTCCGGCGGCAGCGGCACGAGCCGTGCGATACTCATAGAGCGCGGTGGCGAGGCTGGCGCAGGTGATGATTGTCGCAAGACAGAGAGCAACCCGGGTTGAGGTCATGGATCGAGCGGTTCCAAAAAACGGAGGTTGGTTAATGCTTGTGGTCGGATTGTGAAAGCAGAATCACCTCCCCAATCCAGCATAGCAGAACCGCCGTGAGAAGATGGACCGCGGCTATCGGCAGGTAGTGGTGCATTTCGCCGAGGGACCCTCGTGGCTGATCCGCGGTGAGCCGGAGCATCCCTCCGTGCTAGCCCTGCGTAGCAACCACTCCGCTCCGCCCGTCGATCGGCGCCATTACCTGGTCGCAGACGGGGATCGATTCGCGGTCGGCCAGGAGCGCCCGGGCCAGGTCGTCGAGGCGGAAGAATTCCACTCCGGCCTGCCGCCAGGCCGCGAGCAGCTCCCGGAAAAGGGCGCGCCGGCCCATTCCCTCGATTTCTGCGTGCAGGGTGAAGACGTTCGGCTGGTCGGGGCGGAGCAGCCCGACGTAGTGCGCGACGATCTTGCCATCCGGGTACTCAGGCCGGCCGAGCAACTCGTCGAGGGTCGGCAGCGTGCTGGGGATCTCCATGGTCTGGAACACGCGCCCGGAGATGCGCGGGAAGAAGGGATGGGTGCCGCGCGTGTCGCTGGCATAGAGGAGGCCCGCCTCGTCGTAGACCTCGCGGCTCCGGGCGTCACTTTGCCAGCCGGCCGCGCCCGCCGCGCGGGCCGCGTGGCCGAAGATGCGCGTGAACTCCGCGCGCGCGGCGCCAAATTCAGCTCGGACGGCCTCCAGGCTCATCTCCGTCAGATGGTCCTGCCAGCGATAGTGGTTGTAGCAATGGATCCCGACCTCGAATCCGGCGTCGCGCACCGCTTGCATCGCGCCGGAATTCCGCCGCCCGATGTGCGGGGCGGGAAGCAGCGTCCCGTTGAGGAGGGTCCGGACGCCGTAAAGCTCGACCACGCTCGTCCGGCTGACCTTCTGGAAGAACCCTGGGCGAAAGACCCGCGTGATCGCGCGGCCGGTCTGGTCCGGCCCGAGCGAGAAAAGAAAGCAGGCCGGCACCCCGAATTCCCGGCAGTCGGCCTCCAGATTGGGCACGCCCTCCCGCGTCCCGCGGTCGGTGTCGACATCGACCTTGAGCGCGAGGCGGAGCGGCATGGGGCTAGTCCAGCGAGTAGTCCTTGTGCGCGAGGTGGTAGTCCAGCGTGCGCTTGATCGCGGTTTTCAGGTCCACCTTCGGCTTCCAGCCGAGATGCCTCCGGGCGTTGGCGATCGAGGGCACCCTTTTCTGGATATCCTGGTAGTATTTGCCAAAATACTTTCCCGAGGAAACCACGACGACCTTCGCCTCGCGGGCATGCTCCCGGTACTCCGGATACTGCTTGAAGGCGGCGATGATCAGCTGGGCGAGCCGGGCCACGCTCACATCGTTGGCCGGATTGCCCAGGTTGAAGATCCGCCGCGAGGCGCAGCCGTTCCTGTTTTCAATGATGCGCAGGAGCGCGTCGACCCCGTCGTCGATGAAGGTGAAGGAGCGGCTCTGCTTCCCGCCGTCCACCAGCTGGATGGGCTTCTTGAAAATGACGTTGGAAATGAACTGGGTGAAAAGCCGCGAACTGCCCTCCTTGGGCTCGAGCACGTTGTCCAGCTTGGGCCCGATCCAGTTGAAGGGGCGGAAGAGGGTGTAATCGGCGTGGTCGCGAACGCCGTAGGCGTAGATCACACGGTCGAGCAGCTGCTTGGAGCAGGCGTAGATCCAGCGCTGCTTCTCGATCGGCCCGTAGACCATCGTGCTGGCCTCCTCGTCGAGCTCCCGGTCGGGACACATGCCGTAGACCTCGGAGGTGGAGGGGAAAATGATCCGCTTGCGGTATTTCGCGGCCTGCCGGACGACCGCGAGATTGGCCTCGAAATCCAGCTCGAAGACCCGGAGGGGATCCTTGACGTACTGCGCCGGGTTGGCGATGGCGACCAACGGAAGGACGGCGTCGCATTTCTTGACGTGGTACTCGATCCATTCCCGGCTGATGGTGACGTCGCCTTCGACGAAGGTGAAGCGGTCGTGCCCCAGGCAGTTTCCCAGCTTGTGGTTGCCCACGTCGAGGCCGTAAACCTCCCAATCCTTCTTCTGCAGGATGGCGTGGGTCAACGAGCTGCCGATGAAGCCGTTGGCTCCGAGGATGAGGACTTTGAGCGGCATGGGAGAGGGAGATTAGACGGGCGGGGGCGGCAAAGGCGAGCCAAGGGCTACAGTTTTTGGCCGACTTTCAACTCCGGCTCCGGGGCATTTCGCCATTCGGTGCGGCTGAGCTCGATGGCCCCGTCGCCTGTCGCCACGACGAGAGGCGCGAGCGAAAGGATCTCCCCCGGCTCTCCGGTCCCCGCGCGGGCCGCGGCGCTGCCGGGCTCGGCCCACCAGACCATGAGCCGGGCCGGTCCCACCTCCGTGAAGGCTCCCGGGTACGGATCGGCCACGGCGCGGACGAGATTGAAAATCTGCGCCGAGGTCTGCTTCCAGTCGATCCGGCCGTCCTCGGGCTTGCGGCCGCCGAAGTACGTGGCCAGGGACTCATCCTGCGGCGTCTCCACGGCCGCGCCCTCCAGCAGGGCGTCGATCTGCCGGGCGACCAAGCGGCGCGCGCACGGCAGCACCTTGCGGAAGGCCTCCTCGGCCGTGTCGCGCGGTCCGATCTCCACCCCTTCCTGATCGACGATCGCGCCCGCGTCGGGCGCCTTGACCATGCGGTGGAGCGTCACGCCGATCCGTGTCTCCCCGTGAAGAATGGCCCAGTTGATCGGCGCGCGGCCGCGGTATTTCGGCAGCAGGGAGCCATGGAGGTTGAAGGCGCCCAGCCGGGCCAGCCCGAGCACCTTCGTGCTGATCATGTTCCGGTAATAGACCGAGAGGATCAGCTCCGGCTTGAGCGCGGCGATCTTCTCCAGCCATTCGGGCGTGGCGATCTTCTCGGGCGTGAAGATCGGCACGCCCTTTGCTCGCGCCGCCACCGCCGGCGTCTTGAACCAGATCTTCTCGTTCGGATTGTCCTCGTGGGTGAAAAGCGCGACCACGTTGTCCCCGCGCGCCAGCAGGAGATCGAGGCACTCGTAGCCGATCTCGCTGTAGCCGAAGAAGAGGATCCGGGGCTGGGACATGCGGCCGCCGGGAACTCAGCGCGATGCTTCCAGCATCTCCCGCACGAAATACCGCTGGCGGGAGCGGACGACCTGATAGGTGCGGCCGACGTATTCGCCGATCAGGCCGATGCCGACCATGGCCACGCTGAGCAGGAAGAAGAGGATCCCGAACAGGGTGAAGACGCCGTTGGTGTCGTCGTGGAGAAATATCCGGTAATAGGCCAGCACCAGGACCAGCAGGAAGCTGAGGGCCGAGCAGACGAGCGCGAACATCGTGAAGTACTCCAGCGGCGCGAGCGAGAAGCTGGTGATCAGGTCAAAATTGAGCCGAAGCAGCTTGTAGAAGGAATAGTTGGAGACCCCGGCATGCCTCTCCTCGTGGCGCACGTCCACCTCGGTCGGACGGCTGGCGAAGGTGTAGCCGAGCGCCGGGATGAAGGTGTTGGTCGCCCCGCTGCGGACGATGGCATCGACCACGGCCCGGCTGTAGGCGCGCAGCATGCAGCCCTGGTCCGTCATCTCGATGCTGGTCGTGTGCTGCCGGACGGCGTTGATGAGGCGCGAGGCCCGCTTGCGGAAAAAGGAGTCCTGCCGGTCGAGCCGCCGGCCTCCGACGCAATCGAATCCCGCATCGGCCTGCGCCAGGAGCTTCGGTATTTCCTCGGGCGGATTCTGCAGGTCCGCGTCGAGCGTCACGACCACGGCGCCGCGCACCCGCTCGAACGCGGCCATCACCGCCATATGCTGTCCGTAGTTGGCATTGAAATCGATGACGCGCGTGACGTCGGGCCGCTGCGCGTGCTGGGCCTTCAGCAGCTCGAACGACCGGTCGTGCGAACCGTCATTCGTGAAGATGATCTCGTAGCCGCGGCCCAGCCCGTCGAGCACCGGATAGAGCCGGGCAAAGAGCGTCGGAAGATTGGACTCCTCGTTGAAGACGGGGATGACGACCGACAGCTGCGGCGCGGCGCTCATGATTTTAGCCGCGCGGAGAGGACCTCGGTCAGGGCCTGCACCACGCGCGCGACGTCGGCCCGGGTCATGGCGGGGAAGAGCGGCAGGGTGAGGAGGTTGCGGCCGGCGTACTCGGCGTGCGGGAAATCCCCGTCCTTCCAGCCCATCCGGCGGTAGAGGGCGAAGAGATGGATCGCCGGATAATGCACGCCGGTGGCGATGCCGGCGGCCTGCATCCCGGCCATGATATCGGCCCGTTTTCCGGACAGGCGCTCCTCGGGCAGGACGACCTGGAACATGTGCCAGTTACTGTGCGCAAAGTCGGCCGGCGGCAGGCGCAGGCCAAGCCGCCGGACCTCCGGGGCCTCCAGCAGTTCGAAATAGGCGCGGGCCAGTTCGCGGCGCTCGGCGTTGAAAGCGTCGAGATGCGGCAGCTGACCGAGGCCGACCCGCGCGGCGACGTCGGTCAGGTTGAATTTTCCCCCCACCCGCTCGACTTCCATGCCGTCGTAGCCGGAGCGGACGACGCCCTGCAGCCGGTATTGCTCGGCCAGCTTCGCCTCGTTCTCGTCGTTGAGCACGAGGCATCCGCCCTCGATCGTCGTGATGTTCTTGTTCGGATGAAAACTAAACGAGACGAAGTCGCCAAAGGCGCCGATCCGCCGGCCCTTCCAGGTGCTCCCGAACGCCTGCGCGGCATCCTCCACCACGCGCAGCCGATGCTTCTGCGCCAGGGCATTCAGCCGGTCGCGGTCCACCGGCAATCCGGCCAGGTCGACCGGAAGGATGGCGCGCGTGGCCGGCGTGATCGCCGCTTCGACGCGCGCCAGGTCGAGGTGGCGCGTCGCCGGATCGATCTCGACGAAGACCGGCCGGGCGCCGACCTCCAGGATGACGTTGCTCGTGGCCACCCAGGACAGCGGCGTGGTGATGACCTCGTGCCCCGGCCCAACTCCGGCGATCCGGAGCGCGATCTCCATCGTGCAGGTGCCCGAGTTGAAGGCCCGCACCGGGCGGCCGCCGCAATACTCGGAAAGCTTGGCCTCGAAGGCCTTGACCTGCGGGCCCGAAGTCAGCCAGCCCGACCGCAGCACCTCCGCCACCCCGGCGATTGTTTCCTCATCGATCGTCGGCCGGGTGAATGGCAGCAGCGGGGCGGCGGGCTTCGGCGGGACGGCGATGGGCGCGGACATGGCGGGATCAGGGATGGTTGCAGAAGAGATAATAGTCCGGGGTCTCGCCGAGCAATTGTTTATGAAACGCCGGATGGGAAAAGAGTTCCGTAATATCCTTCTTGCGGGCCACGGCGAAGACGCGGGCGGGTCCCTGCCACTCCCTGAGAAATTCCGGATCGTCGATGAAGCGTCCGCCCGCCGCGGCCGCCGGATCATTCTCGGGCTCGAGTTCACCCTTAAAGGCCACTTCACCCACGGTGCGCCCCGCGTAAAAGGTGAAGTCATGGAAGAATTCATGATAATGGTAAACGCGGTCGCCGGGATGGACCGCCTGCGCCACCATGAGGGCGAGGGGCTTGGAGCTGCGCAGCGGAAAGTGCGGCTCCGCCAAAATCAGGGCCGCCAGAAAAAGGATGGCCGTCGCGGCCAGGCCGGCCGGCCCTCGGGCGGTGATTCCGCCGGCCGCCAGGATCGCAACCAGGGCGTAGGCATAGGGCCGCAGGGCCGCCGCGGCCGCCGGGTCGCGGATCAGGCCGGGCCGGAGGACCGCGACGAGCGCCGCCACCGCCAGCAATCCGCAGAGACAGCGAAAGGTCGCGAGGCCCGCCCGCCATGCCCCCGGCCCGGCGTTCGCCAGCTGGGCCCCGATCAAGACGGCGAGCGGCGGAAACACCGGCAAAATGTAAGAAATGAGCTTCGACTGCGACTTGGTGAAGAAAAGCAGGATGAAGGCGGCCCAGGTAATCAGGAACCAGGCGTCGGCGTGCTCGCGCCGGCGCGCCCAACCGTCCGCCCAGGTGGCGCGCGCCGCCGACCAGAGATATCCCGTCCAGGGGAAGAGTCCCAGCAGGATGACGGCGAGGTACATCCACCAGGGTCCGGTTCGGTTGTGCTCGGTCGTCGTGAACCGCTCCCAGTTTTCATGGATGAAATAGAAATGCGCCCATGACGGATTGCGCGCCGCGACGAGGATATGCCAGGGCGCGGCGAGGGCCAGGAACAGCAGGATTCCGGAGGGCAGGTACAGCGGCCGCAGCCGCATCCACTGGTTGAAGATCAGGAGCCAGAGAAACATGACCGCACCCGTGAGCAGGAATCCGATCGGCCCCTTGGCCAGCGTGGCGAGCGCGGCGCTCGCATAGAGGCCGTAGAATAGCCATCGGCGCCGATGCCCCGGCGGTTCGGCCATGGCGAGGATGAAGCAGAACAGCGTCGCCCCCATCAGGACCGACACCACCAGGTCGATGAGCAGGATATGGGTGTGCGCAAAATAGAGCGCCGAAGTGCCCAGGACCACCGCCGCCCAAATGCCCGCGTCGCGCCCATAGAGCCGCCGCGCCGCCGCGTAGGTCAGGAGGACGCCCCCCAGGCCGAACAGTGCCGGGACGGCGCGCACCGCCCCCTCACCCGGACCGAAAACCTCCAGGCAGGCCGCCACCGTCCAATAGAGGAGCGGCGGCTTTTCGAAATAAGCGACTCCATCGAGCCTCGGCGTCACCCAGTCGCCGCTCGCGACCATCTCGCGCGGGATCTCGGCGTAGCGGCCCTCGTCGGGATTGGCCAGCGGCGTGCGGCCCAGCGCGAAAAAATACAGGACGCCAAAGACGATCGTGAGCGTCAGCAGGTCGCGGCGCCACAGGATGGTCGGTGGGGAGGGATTTGCGGTCACGAGCCGGGCGAGGGTGACCCGTCCCCTCCCCGGCACGCAAGCCCGGCTGGACTTTGCCCAAGGGCGGACCACAAATCAGCGTTCGCCCCCTCACCGTGCCACCGTCTCGCAATTTCACGCTCATCTGCGGCCAGGACGACTACCTCGTCGACCGGGCGGGCAAGGCGCGCTTCGCGGCCCTGGCCGCCGACGTCACGGACGAACTTTCGCGCGAGATCATCAGCGGCTTTGCCGGCAACGTCGACGAGGTCGAGGCGGCGGTGAACCGCTTTCGCGAAGCGGTGCAGACCGTGGCGATGTTCGGCGGCAAGCGGGCCGTCTGGCTCAAGGACGTGAATTTTTTGGCCGAGACCGTCACCGGCCGCGCGGAAACCACCCTGCGGCTGGTCGATGACCTCCGCCAGGTCCTCGAGACGGTGAACCCCGCCGACACGACCGTGCTCCTCACCGCCGCGCCCGTCGACCGGCGGCGGGCCTTCCTGAAATGGTGCGAGAAGACCGCCGACTTCACCCTGGTCGGCGGCGACGACGCGGGCGGCGAGTCGCTGGCCGGCGTGATCCTGGCCGAGGCCGTGGCCGTGGGCGCCACGCTCGGTCCCGGCGCGATCGAGCTGCTGCTGGCCAAGGTGGGGCCCAACAGCCGGCTGCTGCTCGAGGAGGTGCGCAAGTTGGCGAGCTATGCGAGCCAACCCGCCGTAGCTCCGCCCGACGGAGCGAAGGAGGGCATTGTGCTGATCTCGGAAGCTGACGTCGCCGAGCTGACCCCCAACACGGCGGAGGGAGACTTCTTCGAGGCGGCCGAGGCCTTCTGCAGCGGCGACCTTCGCTGGACGCTGGCCGCCTTCCAGCGGCATTTCTTCGCCGGCGGCCATGCGCGGCCGGTGATCGCCGCGCTGCAGAATCGCAACCGCCTCCTGCTGCAGGTGCGCGCGCTGCTCGACTCCGGCGAGATCCGCGCCGGCTCGCGCGGGATCGAGGGCCTGGCCGGCGCCGCCGCCACGCACCGGGAGAAATTCGGGGAGGCCGCGGGCGAAAAGAGCGCCTACAACATCTTCGCGCAGAACCCGTGGTATCTCGGCAAGCTCGCCGGCAACGCCCAGCTGCCGTCCCTGCGCCGCTTGATCGACAACCAGCAGGAGCTGATCGGAGCCTTCGAGGCTGTGGTCGACCGGCCCCACGAGCAGGAGGAGGTGATGCGCGATTTCGCGGTCCGGTGCCTGGCCCTCACGGAACAAACCCGGGCGCCAGCTTAATATGTAGCGGGTGCGCCCTGCCCGCGGAAAACTGACCCTCTTCGCCTCCGGAGCCGGCCGCGTCAAACTTCCCGCGGTCCGGCGCGCGGTCGCCGGCCTGCTGCTGACGGTCGCCTTCGTCTGCAACCTGAAGGCGCTGAGCCTGCCCTTCATGGAATTGCGGACGGGGCTGAAACATAAGCCGTACTCGCTCCTGACCTCGACCAAAATGCTCTGGTCGTCGCATCTGCAGGTGCTGGCCGTCCTCGTCGTGGCCTTTTCCGTGATCTTTCCCTTCGTCAAAATCGGAATCCTGGCCTGGCTTTGCGCCGTGGGCCGCCTGGCCGAACGCGAGCGCCGCTGCCTCGCCCTGGTGGAGCGCCTCGGCAAATGGTCGATGCTCGATGTCTTTCTCGTCTGCATCATCCTCACCTTGACCTCGGGCCAGCTCCTGGTGGGAGCCAAGCCGCTGGAGGGCATCCCGGTTTTTGTCGCCGCCATCGTCCTGAGCATGATCGCGGGCGAAACCATCTCCTCCTCGCTGCCGCACGCGGCGCCCAAGCCCTCCTCGCCCAAGAAATTCCGCCACAGCGCGTGGCTCCTGCCGCTGGCCGGCCTCGCGCTCATCGGCGCCCTGCGCTATCCCTTCCTCCGCATCCACGATTGGTTCGTGGCGGACAAGAGCTACAGCATCATGACGGTAATCCCGGCCCTGCGTCAGGCGGGTGCGACCCTGCCGGGCCAGATCGTCGGCCTCTTCCTGATTGCCATACCCGTGGCCACCTGGGTCGTCACGGGCGCCTGGTGGTGGCGGCTGCGCAAGGGCGAACCCGACCGGATCACCTACCAGCTGATGCTGCTGGGCCGGAGGTGGAGCATGCTGGATGTCTTCGGCCTCGCGCTGGCGGTCTTTGCCTGCGAAGGCGAGTACCTGATGAAGACGGAGGTGCGCTCGGGCGCGCTCTGCCTCGCCGCGTTGGTCGGCGTCCAACTCGTGGTCCAGGCGGCCTTGGCCCGGGCGTTTGCCCGGGATTGATTATTGCGGGCCGGGTCGCCAGGCTGACCGGACCTGCGCATGCCCCCTGACGCCGTCACCGCTCCCATCCCCAACGTCCTCGCCGAGCGCTATGCCTCGCCGGCGATGAAGGCCATCTGGTCGCAGCATGGCCGCGTGGCGCGCGAACGCGATTTCTGGATCGCGGTGATGAAGGCGCAGCGCGATCTCGGCGTGCCCATTCCGGCGGACGCGATCAAGGACTACGAGCGCGTCAAGGGGCAGATCGACCTCGCCGCGATCGAGAAGCGTGAACGCGCGACCCTCCACGACGTCAAGGCGCGCATCGAGGAATTTTCCGAGCTCGCCCAGCGCCAGTTCATCCACCTCGGCCTCACCAGCCGCGATCTGACCGAGAACGTCGAGCAGCTGCAGATCCACAGCGCGCTCAAGCTCGTGCAGTTCAAGGCGGCGGCCGCCCTGGCCGCGCTGGCGGAGCAGGCCGAGTCCCACCGCAACCTGATGATCACGGGGCGGACCCACAACGTCCCCGCGCAGCCCACCACCCTCGGCAAGCGCTTCGCGATGTTCGGCCAGGAGCTCCTGATCGGCTTCGCCCGCCTGGAGGAGCTGCTGGCCCGCTACCCCGTGCGCGGCCTGAAGGGCGCGGTGGGCACGCAGCTCGACCAGCTGACCCTGCTGGGAGGCGCCGCCGACAAGGTCGCCAGCCTCGAGGAGCGCGTCCTGAAGCATCTCGGATTCCGCGCCACGCTCGGCGCGATCGGCCAGGTCTACCCCCGCAGCCTCGATTTTGAGGCGGTGGGCGCGCTCCACCAGCTCGCCGCCGCCGCGGGCAGCTTCGCCATCACCCTGCGGCTCATGGCCGGGGCCGGGCTGGTCACGGAGGGGTTCCAAGACGGCCAGGTCGGGTCCTCGGCCATGCCGCACAAGGTCAATGCCCGAAATTGCGAGCGCATCGGCGGGTTCGCCACGATCCTCAGCGGCTACGTGACGATGACCGCCGCCATGGCCGGCCATCAGTGGAATGAGGGCGACGTCTCCTGCTCGGTCGTGCGCCGGGTCGCGTTGCCCGACGCTTTTTTCGCGATCGACGGCTTGTTCGAGACCTTTCTCACGGTGCTCCGGCAGATGGAGGTGTTTCCCGCCGCCATCCTGGCCGAGAACGAGCGCAACCTCCCTTTTCTCGCCACGACCACGATCCTGATGGAATCGGTCAAGCACGGGGCCGGCCGCGAGACCGCCCACGCCGCGATCAAGGAGCATGCGCTGGCCGCGGCCCAGGCCCTGCGCAAGGGCGGCTCCGGCGACGCCAACCTGCTCGGGCGGCTCGCGGGCGACCGCCGGATCGGCCTGGGCAAGAAAGCGCTGCAGGCCATCATGGCCGAGCAGGACCGCTTCGTCGGGGCGGCCCCCCACCAGGTGGACGTTTTTGTGGCGGAAGCCAGGGCGCTGGCCAAGCGCCACAAGGGCGCCGGCGAATACCGACCCGGCCGGTTGCTGTAATTTTCGTTTGCCTCCCCCACCCGGGGTGCGCTTTGCTGACCCTTCACGTTTTTTCAAAACCTTTATCTCTATTCTCATGGCTGAACTCGTAGGAAACGTCTTGGTGGGCCAGTCCGGCGGCCCCACCTCCGTCATCAACGCCAGCGTCGCAGGCATCATCGCGGAGGCCCTCAATCATTCCTGCGTCGAGGAGATCTATGGAGCCCTGAACGGCGTGCTCGGGATCCTCCAGGAGGACCTCATCGATCTCGCGGCGGAATCGCAGCAGCAGATCCGGGCCCTCCGCCACACCCCGGGCGCCGCCCTGGGCACCTGTCGCTACAAGCTGAAGAAGGCGCAGGATTTCGAGCGCGTGCTCGAGGTCATCAAGGCGCACAACATCCGGTACTTTTTCTACATCGGGGGCAACGACTCGCAGGACACGGCCGACAAGATCTCCAAGACGGCCCAGCAGCAGGGCTATGAGCTGCGCGTCGTCGGCGTGCCGAAGACCATCGACAATGACCTGGCGGGGACAGATCACTGCCCCGGCTACGGCAGCGTCGTCAAATACCTCGCCACCGCCGTGAAGGAAATCGCCTGCGACAACGAGGCCATGGGCCAGGGCGATCTCGTCTCGATCGTCGAGGCCATGGGCCGCAGCGCGGGCTGGATCGCCGCGGGCGCCTCGCTGGCCAAGCGCCGCGATCATCCCCATGATCCGCCGCACCTGATCCTCCTCCCCGAGGTTCCCTTCAACCAGGAAAAGGTCCTCGAGGACATTCGCCGGGTGCTGAAGCGCGAAAAGTACTGCCTGGTCGTCGTCGCCGAGGGCCTGGTGGACACCGATGGCAACTATCTCGCGGCCGAGGCCGCCACCGACGCCTTTGGCCATGCCAAGCTGGGCGGCGCGGGCGAGGCGTTGGCGGAGATCGTCGAGGCGTCCATTCCCGGCGTCAAGGTGCGCGTCGCCCGCCCGGGCCTCATGCAGCGCGCCGCCGCGCATTGCGCCTCCAAGACCGATGTCGACGAGGCCTATCTCGCCGGCCAGGCCGCCGTGCGCGCCGCGGTGGCGGGTGAGACCGACAAGATGGTCACTCTGGTCCGCGGCGAGAGCGACCATTACACCTGCGAGACCGGCCTCGCCCCGCTTAGCGAAATCGCCAACGGGGTGAAGAAGCTCCCGCGCGAGTGGATCAACGAGGACAACGTCAGCATGAATTTTCAGTTCCTGCGCTACGCGCAGCCGCTGATCCAGGGCGAGGTCACCTTGCCGTACGATAGCGGCGTGCCGCTCTTCGCGCGCCTCGACAAGGTGCGCATCGACAAGGCGTTGCCGGGCTACGAGGCCTGACACGATTGTTCGTTGGACAACGGCCGCCGGACGGGGAACATCGTCCGGTCGCCGTGTCTACGGATAAGCCTTTTTTCCGCCGAGCCGCCGTCGGGCTGGGATCCGTCCTGGCGGCCGCCCTGGCGGCGCTGGTGTGGCGCTGGCCGCCCGACGGCCGCGAGCATGCGGCGCTCGCGCAGTTTTTCGGCCGGTTTCATCCGATCCTGGTCCACCTGCCGATCGGGCTGCTCGTCCTTGTGCCGGTGCTCGAGCTCGCCGGAGCCTTCGGCCGCCGCGACGACCTCCGCGCCGCGGCGGGATTCGTGCTCAACCTGGCCGCGGCCGGCGCGCTGGCGGCCGCGCTCGATGGCTGGCTGCTCGCCCGCAGCGGCGGATATTCCGGACCGCTGGTCGTCCGCCATATGTGGTGCGGCGCGGGTCTGGCCGCGCTCTGCGTGGCCGCGGCCGCGGCGAGAGGCTGCTTCGCCGTCGACCATGGGCGCTGGCCGGGATTTGTCCTCATCTACGGGCCCCTTCTGCTCGGCGCGGTCGGGCTCATGACCTGGACGAGCCACCAGGGCGGACAGCTCAGCCATGGAGAGACCTTTCTGACCGATTATATGCCGGGTCGCCTGCGCGTCTGGCTGCGCGTGCCGGCGCCCGTTAAAACCGCGCCGCCCGCTGCGGCGGCCGCAGGCGGAGAGGCGACTCTGTACAGCGCCCGCATCGCCCCGATTCTCGAGCGGAGCTGCGCCTCCTGCCACAATGCCACCAAGCTCAAGGGCGATTTCCGGGTGGATTCCTACACCTGGCTGATGCACCCGGGCAAGGGGGGCGAGGAAATCGTGCCCTGGCATCCCGCGGAAAGCGAACTCGTCCGTCGCATCACTCTCCCTCGGGACGACGACGACTTCATGCCGAACAACGGCAAGAATCTGCTGACCCCGGACGAGATCCGCCTCATCGAGCGATGGATCGCCGCCGGAGCCTCGCCGGCACAGCCGCTCGCGGCGGAGGCGGCCCCGTGGTCTCCCGTCGGTCAGTAGGCCCCGCGAATATGCGCGGCGACTTCGCGCGCGTAAAAGTCGGCCAGTTGCGCGTGGAGCTCGCGGCTCAAGGGCGCCCGATCGGCTGCCAGCGCATTGGCTCGGGCCTGCTCCGGATTTTTAGCGCCCGGAATTACGACGGTGACCGCGTCAAAATCGAGGCACCAGCGCAGGGCCATCTCCGCCATGTTCAAACCGGCCGGCGCGAGCCGGCGCACGGCATCCGCCAGCTCCACGCCTTTTTCAAAGGGGAGGCCGGCGAAGGTCTCGCCCACGTTGAACTGCTGCCCGTCGCGGTTGAAATTGCGGTGGTCGTCCGGCCCGAACGCCGTGGCCACGGTCATCTTGCCGCCGAGCAGGCCGCTGGCCAGCGGCAGCCGCACGATCAGGGCGGTGTTGGTCCGCACCGCCTCGGCGAACAGCGTGCCGATCGGCTTCTGCCGGAATATGTTGAAGATGATCTGGAGCGCCGCGACGCCCTCGTGCCGCAGACAGCAGAGCGCCTCCTCCATCGATTCCACGCTGGCCCCGAAATCGCGGATCTTCCCCTCCCGCTTGAGTTCGCGCAGCCACTCGAAGATCTCACCCCGCCGCATCACCTCCAGCGGCAGGCAGTGAAGCTGGGTAAGATCGACCGTCTCGACGCCCAGCCGGCGCAGCGAGGCCTCGGTGTGCTGGCGCACGGCCTCACGGGTAAAGTTGACCGGCCAGCCGGGAGGGCTGAATCGCCCAAATTTGGTCGCGACGTAGATCGGCGCGCGGGTCTCCTTCAGGAAGCGCCCGATCAGAGTCTCGCTGCGGCCCATGCCATAGACGTCCGCGGTGTCGAAGAAGGTCGTGCCGGCGTCATAGGCCGCATGGAGCGTCGCCAGCGCCGCCGACTCGGTGACGTTGCCCCACCCGGCTCCGAGCTGCCAGGTGCCCAGCCCGACCTCGCCCACCGCCCTGTTCGTCCGCCCGAAGATCCGCGTTTTCATCGGGGCCAAAATGGGACGGAGACCGGGAAGGGCAAGCACCCGGATCGACGTCGGACGCGGCCAGCATCCCGGTTTGCTTCTCCGGCGCAACATCTCCACAGTGGGCCGAACCATGAAGCTCCGGCCTCTTTGCCTGCTTTCCGCTGCGCTGCTGGCCTTGGTTTCCCCCACCCTCCGCGCCCAGGTCAAGGCCTCCCTCGTCGCGGCGGATGCCTCCATCCGCGCTGGCCAGCCCATCACGGTCGCCCTCCGCCTGGTTCACGAGCCGCAATGGCACACGTATTGGATCAACCCGGGAACAGGGACGCCGACAACGCTGGCGTGGCACCTGCCCGCCGGCTGGAAAACCGGTGCCATCCAGTGGCCGGCGCCGGAAGTGCTGAAGGACGCCACTGGAACGGTCGTCGGCACGGGTTACGAAGGCGATTTCCTCCTTCCGGTCACGCTCACTCCTCCCGCGGACCTCAAACCGGGCGAAGCGGTCACACTCGCGGCCTCCGCCGAATGGCTGATGTGCCGCGATGTGTGCAAACCCGGGGCGGCCGAAGTCAGCCTAATTCTGCCGGTTTCCGGCGAAGCCGCCGAAAAGGATCCAAAATGGGGCGACAAGATTCGCGCCGTCGTATCCGGCCTGCCGCGCGCGGATCCCAACTGGGCCGTTAGCGCCTCCCGCGCCGGGAATACGATCACCCTCACGGTCGCGCCGACCGGGGCCCGTCCCGCCACGGCCAAAGGGTTCAATCCATCCTCCCTCCATTTCTTTTGCGAAAATGATCTCGTGGCCTATGACCAGCCGCAGACGGTAAAGGGAGATGACCGGGGCGGCTTCATTCTCTCCCTGCCCGTCACGACCGACGCGTCCGCCGACCCCACGAAGCTCGTGGGCGTCGTTGCTTCGGCCTTCGCCTGGGTCCGGGATGGCACCCTGACCGGCCTGAGCGTCGAGACGGCCGTGGCAAAAGGGGCCTCGGCCCCCGCCTCTGCGGAATCAATGTCCCAGGCCGAAGGCGCCCCCAGTTCGCTCGCGGCGACTCTCCTGCTCGCCCTCGCCGGCGGCCTGATCCTCAACCTCATGCCCTGCGTCTTTCCCGTCATCGGGATCAAGATCCTGGGCTTCGTCAACCAGGCGGGCAACGAGCGCCGGAAGGTCGTGGCGCACGGCCTCGCCTTCAGCGCGGGCGTCCTGCTATCGTTTTGGGCGCTGGCGGGCAGTCTTGCCGTGCTGCGCGCCGGTGGCTCACAACTTGGCTGGGGCTTCCAGTTGCAGTCGGCCGCCTTTGTTTTCGGCTTGGCCGCCGTGATGCTCGTCTTCGCCCTGAATATGAGCGGGGTGTTCGAATTTGGGCTCGGCGCGACCGCCATTGGCTCGGATCTGCAGGGCAAATCCGGGCTCACGGGGTCTTTTTTCACCGGGATGCTCGCGACGGTCGTGGCCACCCCCTGTTCGGCCCCCTTTCTGGCGCCCGCGCTCGGCGCGGCCCTGGCGCTGTCGACGACGGATTCATTTCTTATTTTCACGGCGATTGCCGTCGGTCTGTCCGCCCCCTACCTGCTGCTTTCGGCCTTTCCCGCCGCCGTGAAGATCCTGCCTCGCCCCGGCGCCTGGATGGTCACTTTCCGGCAGCTTCTGGCCTTTCCCCTGTATGGCACTGTCGGCTACCTGATCTGGGTCCTGGCTGGCCAGGTTTCGGAAAGTGACCTCCTCATGGTTTTTTTCGGCCTCGTCCTGGTAGCCATGGGGGTCTGGTCGTATGGAAGCTGGCAGGCGGCCGGCGCCAAGCCGGGTCTTGCGCGTTTCGGCCTCTGGATTGGCGTGGCCCTGATCGCCGCCGGGGCCTGGACCGGCTGGCCGCGCCCGGCAGCCGCCACCGATATCACCTGGGAAAAGTGGAGCCCCGAGGCGGTCGCTCAGCTGCGGGCCGATCACCGCATCGTCTACGTCGACTTCACCGCGCGCTGGTGCGCGACCTGCCAGGCCAACAAGAAGCTCGTCTTTCACTCCGGCGAGGTCCTGCGGACGTTCCAGGACAAACATATCGCGACGCTCCGCGCCGACTGGACCAATAAGGATCCCCAGATCACCGCGGAACTCGCCAGGTTCCACCGCAGCGCCGTCCCTTTCAACCTCATCTGGTTCCCCGATCGCGCCGATCCGGAGATTCTGCCGGCGCTGCTCACACCCGGTATAGTCCTCGGTGCTGTCGGGAAGTAGTGTGTCGGCGCGGGGAGCGTTGTCCCGAGGTAGCGCGCCTTGTCCCCAAGGCGCAGGGCAGACTTTTGGCGCGGACAGAGCCGCCAGCGGGTTGGGGACAAGCCGCCCTATCTCAAAACCACGTGTTTCCGCGGGCCAATCTGTCGAGCCACAATAACGTAAAAAATGGCGTTCTGACAGTCAAATAGGCTAAAAACAGGCAAAATATGGTCCATTTTATGCAAAAAATGCCTTAAATTACAAAATTGATTTCAAGGGTATTTCATTGACAGGTGAAACTGAGTCTCATTCATCTTCGTCTTCAATAACACATCCCATGCCCACCGCCGCCCTTGAGCCGTTTCGGCCGAAACGCATGACATTAACCGAGTTGCCCATCGGGGCCACCGGCAGGGTGTGCGCGCTCGCGGGCGAGGCGAACGCCTGTGCGCGCCTGCGCGAACTGGGCTTCTGCGAATCGGCGGTCATCGAACGGATTTCCGGCCGGAAGACCCTCCTCTGCCAGCTCTGCGGCATCCGAATTGCCCTGAGCGAGCGCACCGCGGCCCATATCGTCGTCGAGCTCATCCGCGGAGGAGGATGATGTGGCGGCCGAACTCAAGCTCTCGGAGCTAGCGGTCGGCGCGTCGGCTGTGGTTCGCGGTTATCCCAAGGCGGGGGATGCTTTCCTGCGCCTGCGGGAAATGGGTGTCCTGCCGGGAACGACCGTGACCCTGGTTCGGACGGCGCCTCTGGGAGACCCCCTCGAGATCAAAGTGCGCGGTTATCACCTCACGCTCCGCCGGAGCGAGGCGGCGCACGTCATCGTCGAGGCTGCGAATCCGGGGCCATGAATGCCCCCGGCAAGCCTCCCGGCGGCGGCCGCGCCCCGGTCTACGCCATCGTCGGTAATCCCAACTGCGGCAAGAGCACGCTCTTCAACGCCCTCACAGGGCTGAAACAGAAGGTCGGCAACTACCCGGGAGTCACCGTCGAAAAAAAGGTCGGCATCGCCTACTCGCAGCATGGCCAGCCCCTGACCGTCATCGACCTTCCCGGCACCTATTCCCTGGCCGCGCGCTCGCCCGACGAGGCCGTGACGCGCGACGTGCTCCTCGGCCGGCGGACCGACACGCCGCAGCCGGATCGCATCCTCTGCATCGTCGATGCCACCAACCTCGAGCGCAACCTGTACCTCGTCCACCAGATCCTCGATCTGGGCCGGCCGGTCATCCTGGTCCTGAACATGATGGATCTCGCCGTGCGGGGAGGCCTCGATGTCCGGGTGGCGCGCCTGGAGCATGCCCTCGGCATCCCCGTCATTTCCTGCGAGGCGGTGAACAACAAGGGACTCATCGAGCTCAAGCTGGCCATGAGCCGGCCCGACCTGCCGCTATCGCGGCACGCCTGGGACGTGCCCGCCGCCATCGCGCCCGCCGTGGCGGAGCTCCAGGCTTCCCTCGCCGCCAACGAGGGCAAGTCTCCCTTGATCGCCCGCGCCGAGGCCCTTCTGCTGCTCACCGACCAGGATTCGGTGCGCGTGGCCGGCTCGACGCCCCTCAATCCCCGGACGGCGGAAATCCTTCGGATCTGGCAAAAGCGTTGGGCGGAACAGGGCATGGACTGGGCCGGCATCCTGGTGGGCTCGCGCTATGACGCGATCGGGGTCCTGGCGGCCGACGCCGTCCGCGCCGGAGCCCCGACCGGGCGGACCGCCAGCGACAAGATCGACTCCGTCGTGACCCACCCCGTTTGGGGGTGGCTGGTGCTGATCGCCGTGATGACGCTGATCTTTCTCAGCATCTTCACGCTGGCCGAATACCCGATGGACTGGATCGGCGTCCAGGTGGCGGCCCTCGCCAATTGGGTGAAGGGCGTGATGCCCCCGGGCGACCTGCGCGATCTGATCACGGACGGCGCGATCGCGGGGGTGGGCACCATCGTCACGTTCCTGCCGCAGATCCTGATCCTGTTTTTCTTCATCGGCCTTTTGGAGAACACGGGCTACATGGCGCGCGCCGCGTTCATCATGGATCGGCTGATGAGCCGGGTGGGATTAAACGGCAAATCCTTCATCCCGCTCCTCAGCTCCTACGCCTGCGCCATCCCGGGCATCATGGCCACCCGCACGATCGAGGACCCAAAGGATCGCCTGACCACCATCCTGGTCGCCCCGCTCATGAGCTGCTCGGCCCGCCTGCCGGTCTACCTGTTGATGATCGCCGCCCTGGTGCCCGGCGACCGCGTGCCCCTCGCCACCAAGGTGGGCCTCATGCTCCTCATGTACGGGCTGGGCACGGGAGGGGCCTTCGGCTTCGCCTGGCTCTTCAAGCGCACGCTCCTCAAGGGGGCGCCCCCCCTGATGATCATGGAGCTGCCGCCCTATCGGCTGCCGCGGCTGAAGGACGTGGTGCTGCATATGATCGAGCGCGCGGGGCTGTTCCTCAAGCGCGCGGGCACGGTCATCCTCGGCATCAGCATCGTCCTGTGGTTTCTCACCGCCTATCCGAAGGGTCCGGGAGGCGTGTCCGCGATCGACCACAGCTTCGCCGGGCAGGCCGGCCATGCCATCGAGCCGCTGATCAAGCCCATCGGCTTCGACTGGCGGATCGGCATCGGTCTCATCAGTTCCTTCGCGGCCCGCGAGGTTTTCGTGAGCTCGACCGCCGTCGTGTTCAGCGTCCAGAATTTCGACGCCGACCACGCGAACGCCGACATCACCCCGCTGCGGACCGCCCTGCGCAATGCCCACTGGCCCGATGGCCGGCCGCTCTTCACCCCGCTCGTCTGCCTCTCCCTTATGATCTATTACGTCTTCGCCATGCAGTGCATGAGCACCATCGCGGTGGTGCGCCGCGAGACCAACGGCTGGAAGTGGCCGATCTTCCAAACCCTCTACATGACTGGCACCGCTTGGGTTTTGTCGTTTATTGTCTACCAGGCCGGCCGCGGGTTCGGCTTCTGACATGTCCTCCTCCCTTCAAACGATCACCGCCTTAGCCATCGTCGCCCTCACGACCGGCTGGCTCCTCTGGCGCGCCTTCGCCAAACGCAAGGCCGGCTGCGGCGGAGGCTGCGGCTGCCCCGCGGCCGAAATCAAGGCGACCTTGAAGCCAAAGACTTAGTAATTTGTTACTACACGATTTGTGTGCTTTTGAGCTTGCCTCATCATTGGGATCCGACAGCTAAGGGCCCCATGACCAAGAGGCGCAAAGTCAGCAGACCGAAGAAAGTCGAAGAGCCAGCTGCGGCTTGTGGTAAACCTCCGTTGCTCGTTCCCAAAAAGGCGTCACCACGCGGAGCCAAGAGCAATGGCCAGACGATTTACGATGCCGAATTTCAGCGCCTTGCGGGTAAGATCTTCACCGAACAAAAAGAATTGCTCCGCAAGCTAGCGCAGTGAAAGGAGCCCTCTTTCATCTCGCGCCAGGTGGCCGAGGTGCAGCATCGGGTTCACAAGCCTTTCCGTCACCCATGAAGCCAGCCCGTCAAACAACTGATGCCTATTATGTTAAACTGGTGACAGAATTGAGCCGTTTGCTGGAGTCGGCTCGGCGCACTTCGGTGCGCGCTGTCAACGCCGTCATGACGGCGACCTACTGGGAACTCGGCCGTCGGATCGTGGAGTTCGAGCAGGGAGGCGCGAAACGCGCGGCCTATGGCGAGGAAGTGCTCGCCCGGCTTGCAGCTGACCTGACGGCGAAGTTTGGCCGCGGCTTTTCGCTGCGCAATTTGCGGAGTTTCCGGATGTTTTACCAAGAGTGGCCGATTCGGCAGACGGTGTCTGCCGGATCCAATTCGGCGTCCGACGCAAATCGGCAGATGGTGTCTGCCGGATCTACACCTGCCCAAATTCAAGTCCCAGCTTTTCCGCTGCCATGGTCGCACTATGTCGCCTTGCTGGCTGTCAAGGATGCGGATGCCCGCCGTTTCTACGAAGCCGAGGCCATGCGTGGTGGCTGGTCGGTGCGCCAGCTAGACCGGCAGATCGGCTCCCAGTTCTTCGAACGGACCGCTCTGACTCGCAACAAAGAGGGCATGCTCACCAAGGGCGCGAAGGCGCGGCCGGAGGACGCCATCACTGCCAGTGAGGAAGTGAAAGATCCGCTCGTCCTCGAATTCCTGAACCTGAAGGACGAGTACTCGGAGAGTGAGTTGGAGGATGCTTTGCTGAAACACCTCGAACACTTCCTCCTCGAGCTGGGCAGCGACTTCGCGTTCATCGGCCGACAGCGACGACTGCGGATTGGAGATACGTGGTATCGCGTCGATCTGCTCTTGTTCCATCGGCGTTTGCGATGCTTGGTCGTGATCGACCTGAAGATTGGAAAGTTCACCCACGCCGATGCCGGCCAGATGCACGTTTATCTGAATTACGCTAAGAAGCATTGGACCAACATGGGCGAGAATCCGCCGGTGGGGTTGATCCTGTGCTCCGAACCGGACGATGCGCTGGCGGAATACGCGTTCGATGGCCTGCCCAACAAGGTTCTCGCCAGAGAATACAGGCTGGCGCTGCCCGAGCCAAAGCTGCTGGCAGACGAAATTGAGAAGACCCGCGAGCGACTCGAAACCCGGACCAAATAGGCAGTGACCATGAAACCCGACGATGGAGTCCTGCTATGATGTCTTCTTTTCTATCGTGGCATCCAAACATTCGTTGACGATCAAGACGCCGATCGGGCCCACCGGGGCGGCGATCGAAAGTCCGATGATCGCCCCTTTAAGGCAGAAAGGCAGCGGCATGATCTGTCAAGTCCCGCGCTTGTTGCCGTAGAGCTCGATCTGGAGGCGGGGGGCGTAGCGGTAGCCGCGGGCCTTGCAGAGCTCGCCCAGCCAGGCGGCGCGGGCGTGCAGCGCCTCCGCGGTGATTCCCTCCGGCATCAGCATGATCTGGTGCCGGGGGATGTCGCGCTGGAGCAGGGCCATCATGCCCTCGAGTTCGTCGACATCGGCCGGCTGCGCCACGACGAACTTGAATTGGCAGGCATAGCCGTCGAGCCAGGCGCGGATGACGGCGGGCTGCCAGCGGGTGGCCTCGTGTTTCTTCCGCCACGCGGCGTGCCGCGTGGCATCGGGCGCGGAGTTGAGCAGCTTGGGCGAAAGCGAGGCGAGATCGCAGGCGATGCCGCCGGGCGCCACCGTCGCCGCGGTCTCGACCGTGATGTGGTAGCCGAGCAGCTTCAGCTCGGCCGCGAGTTCCCGCATGTCTTTCGCGATCATCGGCTCCCCGCCGGTCAGGACGACGTGCCGTGCCGCCGCGTGGCCCTGCACCTCGGCGACGATGGCGTCGACGCTCTTCGGCGAGCCCTCCGGATCCCAGGAGGCGTAGGGCGTGTCGCACCAGGTGCAGCGAAGGTTGCAGCCGCTGGCCCGCACGAAGACCGACGGAATGCCGGCCAGCTCCCCTTCGCCCTGGATAGAATAAAATATCTCGGAGACGAGCATGGCCGGTCGCGTCACTTTCCCGCCGGCTTCGGCGGCAGGGGGCCGGCCGCGGCGTACACGGTCGGATCCGACAGCCCCGCCTCGAGAAAGGCCTCCCGGCGCTCGACACAGGTGCCGCACAGGCCGCAATGGACCTCGCCTCCCTTGTAGCAGGACCAGGTGCGGCCGAAATCGACGCCGAGCAGCGCACCCTCAGCGGCGATGCGGCCCTTGTCCATGGCGATGAAGGGCCGGAGCAGCTGGATTCCCGCGTAGGTGCCGTGCTTCATGGCGTCGCCCATCGCGCGCATGAATTCCTCGCGGCAGTCCGGGTAGATGGTGTGGTCGCCCGCATGGGCCGCGATAACCAGGCCCTCCGCCCCGGCGCTTTCGGCGAAGCCGGCGGCGATCGATAGCATGATGGCATTGCGAAACGGCACCACCGTCTGGCGCATGTTGTCCGCCGCGTAATGGCCCTCTGGAATCTCGCAGCCGCCGGCCAGCAGCGCGGACGAGAAGAGTTTCCCCACGAAGGGCAGCTCGATCGTCTCGTGGCGCACGCCCAACCGGGCCGCATGCTCGGCGGCGAAGGGCAGCTCCCGGCCGTTGTGCTTGGAGCCGTAGTCAAAGCTCAGGGCCGCGGCCACGGCGTGCTCCCGCCGCGCCCAATAGAGCGCGGTCACCGAGTCCATCCCGCCGGAACAGAGCACGACGACTTTCATGTGAGCTTCGATGATGACAACTGCCGCCGCCGAGGCAAAATTGTTCTCGTCCCCGTGGCCGCCAGCGTTCCGCATGGACCGGCCGCCCATGCTCATTCTCCACGACCCGCGCTGCGCCGATTACGCGGTCCCCGGCCATCCCGAGCGGCCGGAGCGCGTGCGAAAGACCGCCGCCCACCTCCACGCCACGCATCCCGGATGGACCTGGCGCGTGCCCGAGGAGGCGCCCGACGAGGTCCTCCTCCTGGCCCATTCCTCCGCGCATTTGCGGAGGCTCGAGGAACCCCGGGATTTCGACGGCGACACGGCGTGGCTTCCCGGGATCGCCGAGCACGCCCGCCGTTCGGCGGGCGCGGCGATCCTGGCCGCTCGCCATGCGCGCGAGCTGCGTTCTCCGGTCTTCAGCCTCATGCGGCCGCCGGGTCATCACGCGACGGTCGGCCAGGCCATGGGGTTCTGTTATCTGAACAACGTGGCCGTGGCCGCCCTGGCCGCACGGCAGGATCCCGCGGTTGAGCGCGTGGCCGTGTGGGATTTCGATGCCCATCACGGCAATGGGACCGAGGCCATCCTCCGCGGCCGCGAGGGATTCCTCTTCTCTTCGGTCCATCAATATCCGGGTTATCCCGGCACGGGCGCCGCCAGTTCCGGCAATTGCCGCAATTGGCCGGTTGCCCCCGGGGCTCCCCGGGCGGAGCATCTGCAGGCGCTGCGGGCCTCCTGGGAGCCCGTCGTCGCGTTCCACCCCAGCCTCATCCTCGTCTCCGCCGGGTTCGATGCCTATGCGCGCGATCCCCTCACCGAGATGGCGCTGGAGCGGGAGGATTTTGCCGCATTGGGCCGCTGGCTGCGCGAAGCCGGCCTGCCCACCGCGGCGATCCTGGAGGGAGGCTACAGCGAGGATCTTCCGCTTCTCATTGAGTCATTTCTCGCTGCGTGGGCACCGCCCGCCACCCCTCAATAAATTATCGCCCTGCATAGGCCCGGCGTTCACCATGCGGGCTTGTCGATGATTTCCCGCTTCCTGCCGCATCCGGTCCGCCGCTTGCTCGGCACCAACCCTCCGGTTCGGCCTGAGCAGTACCATCTGATCGATCAGCCCGGCCAGCTCAAGCCCCTGCTGGACACGCTCGACCAGGCCGACGAAGTCGCTCTCGATACGGAGGCGGACAATATGTACCGCTATCGCGTCCGGGTCTGCCTGCTGCAGTTCCTCGTCGGCGGAGAGGTCTACCTGGTCGATGCCCTGGCCCCGATCGACCTGAAGCCGCTTTGGTCGCGGCTGGAGAAGAAGCACCTGGTGATGCACGGCAGCGATTTCGACCTGCGCCTGTTGCATGACCTCTGCCGTTTCCAGACCAAGAGCCTTTTCGACACGATGCTGGCCGCCCAGCTCCTGGGCCGGAAGCGCATTGGTCTGGCTTCCCTGCTCGAGGAGCATTTTGGCGTGAAGCTCGACAAGGACAGCCAGAAGGCGAACTGGTCCAAGCGTCCCCTGACCAAGCGGCTGCTCGACTACGCCTCCCTCGATGTCTGGCACCTGCCGGCGCTGCGGGATTTGCTGACGAAGCAGCTGAACAAACTCGGCCGGAGCGAGTGGCTCGAGCAGCAATGTCGCAAGCAGATCGTCGACGGCGCCGAGGGCTTCGCCCCGGCCGGAGACAACGATTGGCGCATCGGCCACTCCGAGAGGCTGCGCGGCCGCGGCCTCAGCCTGCTCCATGCCGTCTGGCATTGGCGCCAGCAGCAGGCGGAGCGCCTCGACACCCCCCCGTTCAAGGTCTGTTCCAATGACGTCCTGCTCAAGCTGGCGCACGCCGCGGAGGAGGGCGGAGCGGAGGAGTCGGTGCTCGCCACCGTCCATCTTGGCAAGCGCCATCCCCGGCTGCTGCCGTCGCTGGCCGCCGCGGTGCGGGCCGGACTGGAGCGGGATCCGCAGACCTTGCCGCGCCGCGCCCGCCGCGATTCCGGGCACGCGCCGCTGACCCAGGCCGAGATCGCCCGACTCGACCGGATCAAGGAGGACCGCGATCGCATCGCCGCCAAGCTGGAGATCGAGTCGACCCTGATCGCGAACCGCTCACAACTCGCGCAAATCGCCCGGGAGCCGCGCGAGCTCGACGCCATTCTCCTGCCCTGGCAGGCGAATCTGCTGCGCGACATTCCCTCGTTGCGCACTTGAAGCTTTCGTGCCGTCCGCCGCCAACGCGAACATCGCCCGGCATCTGGGCGCGATGGCGGCCGCGCAGCCGGCGGCGGCCGCGCTGAAGGTCCCGCGGGGCCGCACGCGGGCCGGCGAGATCGACTATCTTTCCCTGACCTTCGCCGAGCTCCTGGCCGAAGTTGCGGCCTGGGAGACCCGGCTCACAGCGCGCGGGGTCCAACGCGGCGACCGGGCCCTGGTGATGGTGAAGCCCGGGCTCCCGCTGATCGCCGCCGCCTTCGGCCTCTTTCAGCTCGGAGCCGTGCCCGTCATCATTGATCCGGGGATGGGCTTGAAAAGTTTTCTCACCTGCGTCGCCCGCTCTCGTCCGCGGGCGCTGGTGGGCATTCCCCTGGCACAAATCGTCAGCCGGGTGTTCCGCCGGCCGTTCTTTTCCCTGGAAGTGCGGGTGCCCGTGCCGAATTCCCTGACCGCCCGCCTTTCCGCCGCGGGCTCCACCGCCCGCGGTTCGGTGGCGGACAACGCTCCCGCCGACTTGGCCGCGATTCTATTTACCTCGGGTTCGACCGGCGCGCCCAAGGGGGTCCGCTATGAGCACGGGATGTTCGAGGCGCAGATCCGCCTGCTCCGCGAAGCCTACGGCATCGCCCCTGGCGAAGTGGACCTGCCGCTGCTGCCCATCTTTGCCCTCTTCAACCCGGCGCTGGGGATGACCAGCGTCATTCCCGAGATCGATCCGCGCCGACCGGCCGCGGTCGATCCGGCCAAGATCGTGCAGGCGATCCGGCAGGAACGGGTCACCAACTCCTTCGGGTCGCCGACCCTCTGGCGCATCATCGGCGACTACTGCGATGCGCAGGGCCTGGCGCTGCCCAGCCTTCGCCGCGTGCTCTGCGCCGGCGCGCCGGTGCCCGCCGTTCTTTGGAAAAAATCCGCGGCCTTTCTGCCCCGGGGAAAGCTGCATAGTCCCTACGGGGCCACCGAGGCTCTGCCCGTCAGCACGATCAGCGCCGAGGAAGTGGCCGCCATGGCCGGACTCTCGCGGCGGGGCGCACCCGTCGGCCGACCGCTGCCCGGCATCGAGGTCCGGATCATCGCGGTGGTGGACGGTCCCATTGCCAGCTGGGCCGACGCGCGCGAGCTTCCCTCCGGAGAAATCGGCGAGATGGTCGTCCGGGGCCCGGTCGTGACCACGGAATATGACCGGCTGCGCGAGGCAACCGCGCTGGCCAAAATCCGGGATGGAGACTCGACCTGGCATCGGATGGGCGACTGCGGCTACCAGGACGCCGGCGGCAACCTTTGGTTTTGCGGACGCAAGGCCGAAAGGGTGCAAACGGCGGCGGGCCCGCTCCAGACGGAGATTTGCGAGCAGGTATTCCGCGTGCATCCGCGCGCAGCCCGCTGCGCCCTCGTCGGTCTGGGCCGGCCCGGCCGCCAGATTCCCGCCCTCGTCGTCGAAACCGTCATCAAGGGCGACGGCCTCCTGCTCGCCGCCGCGCTGCGGAAGCTCGCCCTGGGCCATCCCGACACGGCGGGCATTCACCGCTTTTATTTCCGCCCAACGTTTCCGGTGGACGTCCGCCATAACGCCAAGATCCACCGCCTGGCTCTGGCCCGCTGGGCCGCGACCGCCCGGGGCTATGACACATGAGCGAGCCATCGCGACCCGTCCTCGTCACCGGCGGCACCGGATTTCTCGGCCGGCGCCTGGTCGAGCGCTTGCTGGCGCAGGGTCGGTCCGTGATCGTGCTCGCCCGCACCCCCTCCCCCGATCTCACGGCGCGCGGCGTGCGTTTCATCCGCGCCTCCTTGGACGATGCCACGGCGGTCGAGGCGGCGTGCGCCGGCGTCGGCACCGTCTTTCACGTCGCGGCCAAGGTGGGGGTATGGGGCCGCCGCGAGGATTTCTTCCGGCCTAACGTTCTTGGCACCCGCGCGGTCATCGCCGGATGCCGCCGGCACGGCGTGCCGCGGCTGGTCCATACCAGCACCCCCAGCGTGGTCTACAACGGCCGCGACCTCGCGGGGGCCGATGAGTCGCTCCCGCTCACGACGCGTTGCCCCAGCCCCTATCCGCTCACGAAGGCCATCGCCGAGCGCGAGGTTCTTGCCGCCAATTCGGACCAGCTGAAAACAGTGGCGCTGCGGCCGCATCTCATCTGGGGCGTGGGCGATCCCCATCTCGTGCCCCGCGTGCTGGCCCGTGCCCGCGCCGGCCGTCTCCGCATCGTCGGCACCGGCCGCAACCGAGTCGACATGGTCCACGTCGAAAACGCGGTGGATGCGCACATGCTGGCCGAATCTGCCCTGGGGCAGTGTCACGTAATACGTGACACTCGATCCGGGCCGGGAAATTGCGCGGGCCGCGCCTATTTCATCACCAACGGAGAGCCGGTCGTCCTTTGGGATTGGATAAATGGCCTCCTGCAGGCGCTGGGAGAGCCGCCGGTCACGCGCCGCATTTCCCTCGGCGCGGCCACCGCGGTCGGAGCGGCCTGCGAACTCGCCTGGCGGTCCCTGCCCCTGCGCGGCGAGCCGCCCATGACCCGCTTCGTCGCCGCGGAACTGGCCAAGGATCACTGGTTCGATATCGCCGCGGCCCGGCGCGATTTGGGCTACGTCCCCCGGATGACGATGGCCGAGGGAACGGCCGAGTTGATCGCCTCGCTAAAAAGGTAGGGCGGCCTGCCCCAGGCCGCCAAATCAGGCGCCGCGCTGCCTTACCGCCTCAAATAGAGTAATCATGGTCGCCATCGCCACATTGAGCGAATCGGCCTGCCCAGCCATGGGGATGCGCACAGGGAGATCGGCCTCCTTCAGCCAGAATTCGCTCAGGCCGTACTGCTCGCTGCCCATGACGATGGCGAGCGGGCCGCGGAGATCAGCATCGGTGTAGAGTTTTTCCGCCGCGGGCGTCGTCGCGGCGATCCGGATGCCCCGGCGCCGGAGCCAGGCGAGGACCGGAGCGCTTTCCTCGACGACGCAGGGCACGGAGAAGAGCACTCCCGTGGAGGCGCGCACCACATTCGGGTTAAAAAGATCCGTCACCGGGTCGCATACGATGACCCCGTCGCAGCCGGCCGCGTCGGCGCTGCGCAGGATCGTGCCGAGATTGCCGGGCTTCTCGATCGCCTCGACCACGAGGAGAAAGGGGTCAGGTCCCGAATTACGATCGGATCGCAATTCGGGGCCTGACCCCTTTTCGATGTCGGCCAGCGTCCGCTTCCATTGCGGCGCTACGGCCAGCAGCCCGTCGGGACGCTCGCGGTAGGCGGCCTTGGCAAAGGTGTCCTTCGAGAGCTCGAAGAGCTGTGCGCCAGCCGCCTGCGCCCGCGCCATCAGCTCCGGTTCATTTTCGCCCAGAAACCAGTCGGGGGAGAAATAGAGCTCGTCGAGCCTCACGTCTTTCTCAAGGGCGCGGCGGATCTCCCGGTAGCCCTCGACCAGAAACACGCCGGCTTCGTCGCGCGGGCGCCGGTCCCGCAGCCGCACGAGCTGTTTCAGGCGCGGATTCTGCAGGCTGGTGATTTTTTCGATCATGGCAACGCGGTCAGGTCTCGGATATTGACGTCTGCGTCAATATCCGAGACCTGACCCCTTCCCGCCTCCGTGTCCAAAAGTAAAAAATTTTCCGCCCAGCCCTTCGCCTATCACCAGGAGCTCGAACTGGAGATAGCGACGCTGACCAACCTCGGTTCCGGCCTGGGCCGCGTACCCCTGGAGGGCGCGGAACCGTCGTCCGTGGACGCAGAGGGCCCGGCCCTCGAAAGCTCCGCGCCCAGGAGTGAACGGGGCTGGGTGGTGATGGTCCCCTTCGCCCTGCCGGGCGAGCGCGTGCGGGCGCGGGTCTTCCGCAACCACAAGAACTATTCGGAAGCCGACTTGCTCGAGGTGCTGACCGCCTCGCCGCACAGGATCGCGCCGCCCTGCCCTCTCTTTGGCCGCTGCGGCGGCTGCCAGTACCAGCATCTCGGCTACGCCGAGCAGCTGGCCTGGAAGCGCCGGCAGGTCGCCGAGCTGCTCGAACATCTCGGCGGCACGACTTTCCCGGTCGATCCGGTCGTCGGTTCGCCGCGCGAATTCGCGTACCGCTCAAAGATCACCCCGCATTTTGCGGCGCCGCGCGAGCCCAACTTTCCGATCGGATTTCTGCGCCAGGGCGCGCGCTTCGAAATCGTCGACGTGCCCCGCTGCGGGATCGCGACCGAGGCGATCAACGCCGCGCTCCCAGCGGCGCGCGCCCGGGTGCGGGAAGAGGCTGCGGCAGGCGGCTATCCGCGCGGCGCCACGCTGCTCCTCCGGGAGGCGGCCGGCATCGTCACCACGGATGGGAGCGCGCCCATCGCCGAGGAGGTCGCGCTTACTCCGGCGCTGCGCCTGCGCTTTCTCGCCCGCGACTTTTTCCAGAACAATCCCTTCATCCTTCCTGCCTTTGTCGAGCACGTCACGGCCCAGGCCGCCGCGGCGGGCGGCCGCTTTCTCGTCGACGCCTACTGCGGAAGCGGTCTTTTCGCGCTGGCCGCGGCCCGCTCGTTTGAGCGCGTGGCCGGGGTAGAGATCAGCGAGAGCAGCGTGGCTTTCGCCCGGGCCAACGCCTCCGCCAACGGCATTTTCAATGCCACGTTTCTCGCCGGCGAAGCGGGGACGATCTTCGCCGGGATCGACTTTCCCGCCGCTGCGACGGTCGTCGTCATCGATCCGCCGCGCCGAGGCTGCGACGAGCCGTTCCTGCGGCAACTCTTCACCTTCGCGCCGCGAGCCGTGGTCTACGTGAGCTGCGATCCCGCCACCCAGATGCGCGACCTGCGCCACTTTCTCGAGGCCGGCTACCGGCTCATCCGCGTGCAGCCCTTCGACCTCTTTCCGCAGACGCGTCACCTGGAGTGCGTCATGACGCTGACGAAGCCGGCTGCGAGCGCCACAGATTTGCCTGAAATGGACTAGCGGCTTTCGAGCCACTCCGGCGACGAATACTTTTCTGTCAGACCGCTGATTTCGTCCTCGTCGAGCTCGGGCCAGGGAGTCCGTTCCGCCGCGAGGCCAAGCATCGCCGCGAGGCGGCCCGCGAATGCTTCCTCAAATTTTTCCCAGTCGACGTCGCCGGCGGCGGCTGGGCGCCAGATCGATCCCTGGAGGAGCAAACCGCGCTTGTTGCGCTTCTGCGCCGCTCCGGCTATTTTCTCGCCGGTGGCCGCCCGGATCACGTCGTGCACCTCCGCTCGCTGAAAACAGAGTCCGTCCGCCCCGCCTTGGCCTTCATGGGGCCGCTGCAGCACGGCCTCAACGCCCTGCGCCCGCAGCGCCTCGACCAAGCATGCGTGAACCGCCCGATAGCTTTCCGCAGCGCGCTCCGCTTCCAGGGGATGGCCGCGCGGTACCACGAGCGCATAAGTCCAGTCATGGCGATGGTCCACGATCCCGCCGCCCGTGGGGCGGCGACAAAGGTCATAAGCGCCTCGCGCCAGGGTGGTCGTAGAATTCAGAAGATTAGGCCCTGACCCTTCTATTGTAGACCTCACAAAATCAATCTTTTGTGAATATCCAAACGTGAAGGCTGGCTGCCGCCATCGATAGTGCCTGAACCGGGCTGCCGTCGCCTCGGGATAGCGCTGCAAGAGCAGGAAATCGAGGGCCATGTTCTCAGCCGCTCCAGCTGAGCGCGCGGGCAGGATATGCAGCATCATCGAACCGGCGGCGCCCCAATCAATGCGCCGGACCGAGCAATTCCGGTCCAACGTGCCATTTCTCCACCCAGGGGCCATGCGGGCCGGGGTTGGCGCGCTCCAGTGCCAGGACATCGCCCTTGCCCATGGCAAAGGCCAGCGGCCAGGGAGAACCCTTGACCAAGAGGGTTCCGAGCGCGCTCAGGAGCGGCTCGTGTCCGACCAGCGCAAGCGGCCCGCTCGCGGCATTCAGCCGCCTGACCACGGCTTGCGGGTCGCGATCGGGCTCCAGGATGTCCGTCTCCTTGAACGGCGCCCGCCAGCCCAGCCCGGCGGACAGGCCTTCGGCCGTTTCCCGCGCCCGAACGAGCGGACTGTGCCAGACTTCCTCGGGTCGGAGCATCGCATTTGCGCGAAAAAACTGCACCAGGCTCGCGATCTGCTCCCGCCCCCGCGAGCTCAGCGGGCGCGCAAAATCATCGGGCGCATCGCTGGCCTGGGCGTGCCGGATCAGGTAGAGCTGCATCGGCGTGCGCTCATGGTCCGAGCCGCTCGATCGTCCAGTCCCCCTTGGCCGAACGCCGGTAACGCAGCCGGTCGTGGAGCCGATTGCGCCGCCCCTGCCAGAATTCGACCGTCTCGGGCGTCAGCCTCAGCCCACCCCATTGCGGCGGCAGTGGCACCTCCCGGCCGACGTATTTCGTCTCGAGCGCCTTCAGGCTGTCCTCCAGCACCGAACGATTGGCGATGATCCCGCTCTGGGGGGAAGCCCAGGCCGCCAGCTGGCTTAGCCTCGGGCGGCTGTGGAAATAGGTTTCGCTTTCCTCCGGCGGGATGCGGGCAATGGAACCCTCGACCGTCACCTGGCGTTCGAGGGCGTTCCAAAAAAAGAGCAGGGTCGCGTGCGGGTTCGCCTCCAGCTCGCGGCCCTTGCGGCTCTCGTAATTCGTGTAGAAGACAAAGCCGCGGCCATCGAGTCCCCGCAGGAGAACCGTGCGCGCGGAGGGGCGGCCGTCGCGGGCCGCGGTGGCCAGCACCATGGCGTTTGGATCGACGATCTTGGCGGCCTCCGCTTCCCCAAACCACTTCTCGAACTGCCGAAACGGGTCGCGCGCCAAGTCCTTTTCGGAAAGACCGGCCAGTGCGTAGTCGCGGCGGTGATCGGTGTAGGTTGACGACATGGAGCGGCCGACCAGCAGGCTGCGCGTGCCCCGCGCCGTAGCAATTCTTTCCCGCCGCGCCACCGCGCAATATTTCTAGACCGAAGATTGCATGAAACCCGGGCGCCGCTTTCATCTTCAATCCCTGCTTAAGGACCCCATGAATCTTCGCACCCTCCTGTTTTGCGGCACGATCATCTGCCCTTTGGCGCCGGCAGCGGCGCAGTCGCAATTTTCCCCTTATATCCCCCACTTGGAAAAGCGCGACGGGATGACCAAGCTCATCGTCGACGGCCAGCCTTTCATTTGCGTCGCCGGCGAGCTGACCAACACCGCCTCCTCGG
>Ga0302326_10001372_pt1 | contig 62089 bp, 64 predicted proteins | sample Palsa_T0_3_FD_202264 | JGI IMG/M metagenome (GOLD analysis project Ga0302326, IMG submission 202264) | Peat permafrost microbial communities from Stordalen Mire near Abisko, Sweden - Palsa_T0_3 | ecosystem: Environmental > Terrestrial > Soil > Palsa > Peat permafrost | place: Sweden: Abisko...
GGCCAGCTCACGAGCGACTTCGAAATCATCGAACCTGACCTTGGCGAGCTGCAGCAGCCCCCGGGCGCGGATCGTGCCTGCGGGCAGCTCGGGAAGGACGCTCTCAAGCGTTCTCCGCGCGCGGGCCGCATCGCCCGAGTCGAAATGCCGCTCCGCGGCCCTCACCCGTCGCAAGCGCAGCGCGTCGACAGCGTCGGCGGGGGTCAGCCGAGCTGCGTGCTCCAGCAGCGTGGCGGCCACCTCGGGCGCACCGCGACCAGCGGCCTGGTCAGCTGCCTGCTCGAGCACCATCGCAGTCCGATGATCGGGTGCTTCAGCGCCGAGTGCTAGGTGATGGGCGTGTTCCTCGCTCGCTGGCGCGAACGTGGATGCCAGCCGCCGGTGCAGTGCCCGCCGAACGGCCGGGGCCGCGCGCAAGTAGACGGCCGAGGCCAGCAGCGGATGGGTGAAGCGGAGCCGATCTCCGTTGAACTCGACGATCCCCTCCGCGATCGCGTCGTCAAGATCGGCCACACTGAAATCCGGGAGCACTGACCGGATCATCGACAGCGAAGGATCCGTGCGCGCCGCCGCGATCAGCAGCGGCTCCTCCGCCGCCGGCTCCAGGCCGGCGAGACGGCCGGACATCGCATCGATCAGCGTGGTCGGAATCGACAGTTCGTCGGCTGTCGTCGCGCCATCACGTCCGAACGCATCGCGGGCGATCGTGAGGGCGTATAGCGGGTTGCCTCCCGACACCTCATGAATGCGGCGCAGCACCGGCCGCGGAGGAGAAGCGCCCCGCTGCTGGGCGATCAGGCGCGCGGTCGAGGGCTGGTCCAGCGGCTGCACCTCGATCGACCAAAGGCGTTCGCGGGTCACGGCGTGACCAAGAGCTGACCAGACCCCGTCGTCGCCGCCAGGGCGCCGCGCGATCAGCACACAGATCGACTCATCACGCAGCCGGCCGAGCGCAAACGCCAGGACCCGGCGTGAGGCCGGGTCGAGCCACTGCTCGTCGTCGATCGCCACCAGCAGCTGACCACCCCCGACGAGCCGACGCAGCGTACTGAGCACCGCTCGCGGCAGCGCGTCGGGATCAGCCGCCGCGCCCCTGGCGTCGCTCAGATACAAGGCGGCCGACAAGGCCCGCCGCTGGGGGTCGGGGAGCCCGACGAGCGTCTCCTCAGCGACGCCATCGAACAGGTCACCCAGGCCGGCGAAGGCCAGCTCGCGATCGGCCTCGCCCGGAGCGCTGGCGATCACGCGCCAACCCCAACGACGAGCCTCGGCTACCGCGTCGCGCAACAGCGTGGACTTACCGATTCCCGGGACACCCTCCAGCAGCAGTCCGCTCGGACCGTCGCCATCGCCGCCACCTCCGAGCAGCTGCTCCAGCCGTGCCCGCTCAGATTCTCGCCCGAACACCGCCACCAGCGGCCATCCCCGATCGATCTCTCCGCGTGGCAACTCTACCGTGAGGTGCGTGACGCACTCAACACCGCTCCGATCCCCAAGAATGTCTCGGAGCAGTCCCGCGCGCGAGTGACGTCACCGCCCGCCGCGTGCAGCTGAGCAGCCGTGATCACGCGCAACCGCAGCGACCGGGCGGGTCTTCGGTGTGACCGGTCGCGCTGCGAGCGCCGAGGCAAGTTCGTCCGCGCCACACGCGCGATCCGCTGCGGGCCGGGGACCAGACCGGGGTTGAGTCCGTCGACGGCGACCTGACAAACGTGCGGGATCCCCGATTTACATCGCTCCGCCCGGAACGTAGCGTGAGCGCATCTCAAGACCCGCTCGAGCGGCACGCACCGACAACCACCCCGTTTCGGCTCGAGCACAACAACCTCTCGCCCTAGGGCGAGCACCTCGGGAGTTCACCATGCATCTACGCCGTAGCGTGCCCGCGCTCGCTGCTGTCCTCAACCTCGTCGCAGCGGTCCCGTCCGACGCCTCGACGTTCGAGCGCGATCGCAATCGGGGTCACCGGCGGCTTCACCGTGTCGGGCGGCGGAACGCTCACACAGCGCCGTCGCACACGACAAGGGGCGTGCGTGATGTGGCGAGATTTTGACGGGCCGGCAGCGCCGACAACGGCTCTCGGCGGGGCTCGTCCGACCGGCTGGGGGGCGCGAGCCGCTCGGCGCCGTCGGCGACATGTCGCCGGTGGGCTGTGCTACGTCGCGCGCAACGCCAGCCCACGAGCCCGCCGACGCCGGCACGAGGTTCTGCTCGTCTCACGCGCCGCTGCTGTCGGCATCGCACTGCTCCAGGTCGCCGCGCTCGTGCGCTGCACCACCAACCCCGACCCTGAATGCATAACGGAGCGACACCGGCTGCTGACCAGCGGCTGTGACAGCCCGCTCTACAACCCTGAGGTGCCCGCCGGGCAGCTCGGGGCGACACTCGATCGCGCCCGCGCAACGCTACCGACGAGTGCGTCGGTCTCTGACTCAGCTCATATCTCGGCTGCCAGCACCGGGGCGCCCAAGGCGATCCTCGCCGCCCGCACTGTCGTGACGGCATCGACCAGGCAGTCGTCACCCGCGTTTGGCCGTGGCGTCTCCGGCCTGAGCGAGCCGGGCGTCGGGACCGACAACCGGCGTGCGGCAAGTGCGACGCAGGTCCACGCGCTCCAGCGCGAGATCGCCGCCCCCGTCACGGCGAAACGAGAGGCGACAGGCCAGTGAAACTCATCCGCGCTGTTCGACGACCGGCGGCCCTTAGGGTCCTCACGGCCTGTGCGGCGGTGGCGCTGGTGGCGGCCGGCGGGGGCGCGAGCCAGGCGACCGCGGTGACCACGACGTCAGCGCAGTACTCAGGTACGGTGCCGTTCGCTGTCTCTTCGATCACGGTCAGTCCCCAGAGCGGGACGTTCGCCCACTGCACAGGGGGCTCGGGCGGCACCGCCACGACATTGGCCCTGCCGAACGGCAGGTGCAGGACGAGCGTCACCGTGACCGAAGGCGGCGGGTCTGCCTATGTCTACGCCGCCGCCAGCGACGCCACTGCAGCCGATGGTGGCAAGGGATGGACGCTTTGCGTACCGAGCACCAAGTCAGACACGCCGAGTTGCGCCAATTCTGACAATGCCGGCGTGCCCGGCGGCGGGATGCTGCCCGGGACCGACCAGTTCGCGCTCCAGGCCGCGTTCTCCAAGACGACCACGTGGCTCGGATCAACCAATACGTGTCTGGCGCCTGGCAGCAGCCCGACCTCCTGCGCCAGCCTCGCCAGCTCGTCAGCGCCGCTCAACTTGACGCTCTTTGGCCCCTCGCAGTCAACCGACGACGCGAGCTCGTTCCGCGTCGGCATCACGTTCACGGTCGTGCCCGGATGAGCCGAGCCGCCCCAACTCGTCGAGCAACGCCGACAAACGTCTGCCTCGCGTGCGGGCTTCCGATCAACCTCACCAGAGAGACGAAGCAATGAGACGACATGACAGCAGGTTCCCGGCGGCCCGCCTGCACGCTACGCGCGTGCTGATGGCGGGGGTTGGCGCCCCTGTCGTGTCGGGTGCCACCTCTACCGCCGGGCAGTTCACAGCGACGATTCCGCTGGCGGTGGCCTCGATCACGATCAACCCCGACACCGGCACCTTCGGGAGCTGCACAGGGGACGACGCAACCGCGCTCACCCTTCCCGACGGAACCTGCACAACCAATGTCGATTTCGTCGAGAGCGGAAGCGCCGCGGACATCGATGCCTCGTCAACGGCGGCAACCCCGAGCGACGGCGGGGCCGAGTGAAACCTATGCATACCGGCGAGCCGCGTCGCCCACCCCTGCCTGCACTGGCTCGGGACGCTACGGCCGGGCGCGGACCTTCCCGGCACCAACGAGTTCGCCCTTGTAGATCTGGTCATACAAAAAACGGAGCGCAGGAGTTCGGATGGCTTGGGTCCCAAAGCGCCTGCCTACCCGCAGCGAAGTCGCCAACTTCAGGCAGTTGTGACGTGATCAATGGCACACAGCACGTCTCGCTCAAGCTCTACGGGCCACAGCAGTCAACAGACGACTCAACGCCGTTCGGCCTCACCATCACCCCTCGTGCCGGGATGAGCTCAACCGGCCCCCGCGACCATGGCTTGCATTTCTTAACCTCAGACGACAGACCGAAGGGACCGGCACGATGACACAACGCCTATTTACATTCATCAGCAGCCACTCGCGCGCGACTCGCGTCGCGGCCGCGCTGGCCGGTTCGCTCGCCGCTGCCGTCTTGATCCCAGCCGGTCTCGCGACGGCGGCCTCGAGCGGCACCGTGGACGAGACGATCAACGTCGGGGTGCTGTCGGTGACGGTGAGCACCTCAGCGGTCACGTTGTGCTCTTCGGCAAGTCCGCTGACGTTCCCAAACGGAACGTGCGAGTCGCCGAACATCACCATCACCAACGGCACAACGCCAGCGAACATCGAAGTCAGTGGCGCAGACGCGGTTCCCAGCGACGGGGGCACCGAATGGACCTTGTGTCAGGTCCTCAAGGTTAGCGGCCCGACGCCATGTGACGGTTCAGACAACCCCGGAGCTGATCAATATTCTGAATTTACCCAAGGCGGGGGCCCGCAACTTGACGGGCCGGGGTCTCCTCAGTGCGACACCGCCTTCGATCCCTCGCCGACCCCGGGGTGCTCGGCATCCGCCGGTCAGTCTGCCTCGGAATCCATAGGGCTGACCGGTCCGTCATCGAGCACCGATCCTTCCTCAACGTTCAAGTCGTCGGTGACATGGACTGCCGTGGCGCAATGAACGCTGCCCAGTGGTTGTGCCAGACCCGTCGTGGGGTGGCGGGGCTCGCGGCGTTGGTGTGTGTTGTCGCGCTCGTCCCCGTCGAGGCGGCGTTTGGCGACTCGGGCGGATCGGTGAACGAGACGATCTACGTCTCCCAGCCGCTGCGGTCGGTCAGCGTCGCAACCGGCTCCGGGGAAGCGGGCGTCGAGATCTGCTCGAATTCGCAGCCAGTCACGTTCCCGAACGATCACTGCCCCGCGTCCGACTATGTGACGGTGACCAACGGGCCCGTCGCCGGAGCGATCGATGTTCAGGGCGCCGACGCGGTCCCAAGCGACGGTGGGACCCACTGGCAGCTGTGCGGCGGTCCTGGCGGAACGGACTGCTCGGGCGCAGCGAACGACGGCGTGTCCGAGGCGCCGCTTGGGGGGTCGGCGAACTATCCCGGGCAGGACCAGTACCAGGAGGAGACGGAGGACGAAGGGGGCGATAGCCCTGCGCTGACCAACAACCCGCAGTGCGACACGGCCTACTACGGGATGAACTGCCAGGCATCGGCAGGCCAGGCGATCTCGGAGTCAATCGTGTTTCTCGGGCCGAGCGCAAGCACCGACCCGTCAGGCACGTTCACAAGTTCGATCATGTGGACGGCAGTCCCGTAGGAAGGACAGGAGATGAGTCGCTACGTACGCAACACTCGTCGTTGGCCTCGCGCTCTGATCGCCGTGCTGTTGATCGGCGGTGCGATGCTCCCCGCATCGGCAGAGGCTTCAATCGGCGCTGGAGTCGGCGCGTCGCCGATCGCTCTCGCGCAGCCCGGCCACGCAGGCGGCACCTATTCGCTCCCGGGCCTCTACGTCGTCAACACGGGAACAGTGACGACGGGCTACGTGGTGCGTGTCCATCGCCTGTCACCTGGACACCAGAAGGTGCTTCCCGCTGCCTGGGTCACGATCGAGCGCAACAACTTCACGCTCCGGCCGCACCGGTCGATGGTCGTGCCGCTCCGGCTCAGGCTCCCGGCCGGTGCCACCCCCGGTAGCTACCTGTCTAACCTGGTCGCGTCGACCGCTGTGCCGCACCACCACGGCGGGACAACACTCGGTGCCGCCGCCGCGACGAAGCTCGAGCTGGCGATCGCAGGCCAGGGCTCCTCGACCCCGTGGCTGCGGATCGGCCTAGCAGTGGCCGCACTCATGGTCGCCGCAGCGATCGCGGCGGCGGTGCGCCGCTCCGGGATCCGGCTGCGGGTCGAGCGCCACTGATCAGGCGCGACTGGGGACTACGCGCCCCTCAGGAGGCCGGCCATCGGCTCCAGTGCTTTGGATGTCCGCCGCGAAGTAGGGCTAAGGCACCGTTTCGGTCGCGGCGCTCCGTTGGATCGGGAGGTCCACGTGCACCCGCGCAGCACGTGCGCCAGCGCCCATGGGCCGCAGACCGACGGGCGGCCCGCCGCGAATAACTAGTGTCGTGATGCATTAATTGGTGGGTGTTGGGGAAGGATGCGGTCCGACGGACGTCACGTCAGATGACTACAATTATGGTCATGTCTGAGACCTTGCCTCTCGCGTCGGTCAAGGCACGCTTCTCCGAGCTGGTCGACCGCGTCCAACGCCAGCAAGACCGCGTCATCGTGACCCGAAACGGCCAGCCCGCGGCCGTGTTGATCAGTACCGACGATCTTGAGAGCCTCGAGGAAACGCTCGCTGTGATGTCTGACCGCTCGCTGACCCAACAGATCCGCGCCAGCCAGCAGGCCGTCAGCGACGACGAGTCCGGCAGCGACCTAGAAGCACTACGCGCAGATCTTCAGCGTCGACGTGCCAAGCATCGTTGACAGAGACGCTGTGGCGCCTGGAAGTGATGGCGCCCGCCCGGCGCCAGTTTGACCGGCTCCCGATTGAGGTCGCCGCAGCCGTGCTTGAGACCCTGGAAGCGATTCGCGGCAACCCGAAGCGACTCGGCAAGCGGCTGATGTTCGAGCACGAGGGTCGATTCTCGGCTCGACGGGGCCCCTTCCGTGTGATCTACGAGCTCGACGAGACCCAGCACCTTGTCCGCGTCGTGGCGATCGGACACCGTCGCGATGTCTATCGCCCCCACTGACAGATCGCCTCGCTCCCGCTCAGGCAACCGTCAGCGATCCAGCAGCGACGACCAATCGGCAGAGGCTGCGCGCCAACGCTTCCGCTCCGAGTCGAGATAAACCGAAGCAGAAGCTTGAGTCCCGCGGCCGCTGCGGCGACGATGCGGAAGTGATGCCGTTGTCGCGGTCCGGCTGGCGATCTCGAAGACGGGTGACCGCTCGGCCAACGGGCGGCTTCGACGAGCCGGCTCAGGCAGAGCTTGCTGCGGTGATCATCAGTGAGGCGCGGAGCCTGGCGACGCTCGCATCAGGGTGACGCGAAGACGGCCGGCGGGATCATCGGTGTCTCGTCAGGTTGCGGGGTGGGCGGCCGGCTCGTGCTTGGCGCCGGTCGATTGCTTGCTGCCCCAGAGCACCAGCGCGATCGGGATCACCCAGTTCAAGATGATGTTGGTGCCTTTGTGGTCGATCTCGCCGGCGATGACGTGCGACACGGTCATCACCGCGAACACCCCGCCCCACAGCAGGGTCAGCCGCCGGTTGACCGCTTTGAACCGGGGTGAGGTCCAGTGCTCACGCGAGACCGCCTCACGCGCGTACTGCTCGGTGAACGAGACGAACAGCAGCGACCCGAACACCAGCACCGCGAGCACACCGGCCGCGACCGCGCGGGCGTACCGGTTCAGCCAGTGCGTGACCGACGGGTCGGCGACGAACGCGATCACCGTGAACACGATGAAGGTCGCGACCGCCGCCAGTTCGATCATCTTCGGTCGCCGGCCACCACGCGTCGAGTAGACACACACACCGGCCGCGATCACCACCGCGGCGATCGACGCGATCTTCAACGTCCCGTGCTCGGCGATGATCGTGAACAGGAACCACGGCACCAGCCCGATCACGATCCCCGCGCCCGCCGGGGCAGCGGTCCTGGTCGGAGTCGAGTTCACATCCGGCGAGAGCTGGGCCATGCGCACGACTCCGTGGATCCGAGAGTCCGACGAGCAGACGAATGCTCTCCGATCGGCCACCACCAAATCAACCACGCGTCCCGAAGATCTGGCTCATACTCTCTCTCCTAGAGAAGGCCTCGCGTGATCAGCAGCTCGGTTTGATCGCTTCGCGACAGGCAAACGCGGTTAGAGCTCAGCCCGCGACGCGAGGACTCTGCCGCCGTGTGGACCTACCGTCGTCCGTAGACGGTCAACGCCAGCACCACAGAGATCGCGACAAGCACCCCGATCGCCGTGATCAGATTCAGACCCGGGATCCTCTCGACGTGAGTCGCGAAGGCAAGAAACCCGATCGGAACCGCGATCGAGACCGCCAGCACCGCGCCACGCGCGAGCTGACGCCGCGTCTGATGGCGCAGTCCAGCAGCGACCTCACGCGGACTGCGTGCCGGCCTGGACTCGCCCGAGTAATACGTCACCGAAGTGCGGAACAGCCGCCGCGCGTGGCTCTCACACCCCCACGCCATCGCGAGCATGAACGTCGCTGGAAAAAACCACGTGAACGCCCACAGGGCGGCGCCCAGCACCACGCTCATCACGTGGCGCAGCCACAGGCGCCAGTCGCGGTCAGCGGGCTCCCGCGGGGGTGCCAGAAACCCCCCGAAGACAAGAATCCGGTGCACGCTTTGCACCCACAGCGCCAGCGGGCGCCGCTGCACGGGCCGGTCCGCAAGCGGCTCGGCCCGCACAGCGCGCAAACCCGCCTCGGCCGCCTCGAGGTTCGGGTAAGCCGCGCGCAGCCACAGCACCTCGGCGGCGACACGCAACGTCGACGGATCCTCGCCGTACAGGGCCGCGACCCGCAACGTCATCCTCACCTCCTCCCACAGGTAGTTGACATACGCCGGCACCAACGCCACATAAAACGGCGTCCCCGCGACAGCACCCTGGATCGCCGCCACACGAGCCGACTGGGCCTCCAGACGGTCCGCGATCGCCCGCAGCTCAGCCTGCGGAACGTCCGCCCGGACGCGCTGCGCCCAGTCACCTGCGGGCTCGGCAAGCCGCTCTGACGCGTACAACGTCATCCGCTCACAGATGTGCCCCGGGTCGCGATACACAATCCGGATGAGCTCATGCGGCGCAGACGCCGCCCGCCTCACCCGCCGTACCCCACGTGGCGGCGCGGCCGGCCTCTCGACCCTCTCATCCTCCGACATCGACGACCATTCTGACCGCCACGGCACACGCTGATCACTGCCCAGACGCCCGCCGTCACGAATCACCGGCCGTGTCGCCGCGGGGCAGGGGCCTGGCAGTCGGCTTCTCCTTCGGCGTAGCCGCCTCCGATAGCAGCAGTGAAGCGGCTGCTGCTCACCGGACCGGCCGGTGCGAAGCGGAAGCGGACGATCGCCGTTCACGCGTGGTCAGGTGGGCCCCTCATGGTCGAGGGCTTTCGCCTGCTGCCCGATCGAGTGCGCCAGCATCTCTCCGGGTCCGTAGTTGCGAATGAACCGCAGGGTTGGCTCGTCCGGCCAGCCAAGGGCGTGTCCTGCTGCGTCGCGAGGGTGTGCTGGGACATCCTTGACAAACCGGTACGACTCCCGAATGATGCCTAGAAATGTATATAAAGATCTGGGACAGGCGATAATTGCACGTAGGGCCTGGACGACCTGTTGCATGAGCGATCGTCTGCGATGACGGCGACGTCGTCGCGACGCGCCAGGTTGGCTAGCTCGCGAACTGGGATAGGAGTACCTGATGCGCTTCCGAACGTTGATCGTCGGCACGGGCTTCGGCGCCAGGGTCGTTAAGGGCTGTTACGAGGAAGCGGGCATGGAGGTGGAGGTTGTCTCGGCTCGCGACGCCAACGTTGTTCGGGCCGCGTGCGCCGAGCCGTTCGATCTGATCTCGGTCCATTCACCGCCGTTCCTTCACGCAGAGCATGTGAATCTGGCTCTTGATCACGGACACAACGTTTTGTGTGACAAGCCGTTCGGCGTCTCGTCGGGCGAGGCTGAGCAGATGCTCGAACGGGCTCTCGAGGCTGGCGTCGTGCATCTGCTCAATTTCGAGTTTCGCCACGATCCCGGCCGCCGGCGCCTCAAGGAGCTCATCGACTCCGGCGTGATCGGGCGGGTCACACACATCCATTGGACGTTTTTCAACGCGTTCTCACGGGTGCCGCTGCGCCGGCACGGCTGGCAGTTCGACGAGACGATGGGTGGGGGCTGGATCCGGATCAACTCGACGCACATGATCGACGCGCTCCGCTGGCTGGTGGGCGAGGTCGTCGAGGTGGACGCGTACTCGCGCATCGACGTCACCCAGCGGCCCGACAAGGGCGGGGAGCTGCAACTGTCCACCGCCGAGGACGCGTTCTCCGCCTACGTCACCCTCGACAATGGGGCGAGCGTCGTGATCGACACTGCGTGGGGGGTGCCCGGGACCTTACCGGACCACTGGACGGTGATCGGCACCGGCGGGATGATTGACATCATCGAGCGTATCCAGCTGTGGGTCACGCCGATGGTCCGTGACACGACGATCACGGTTCTGTCCGGTCGCGAGGAGCGGACTGAGCGCCTTGGCCCGTTCGCGGGAGACGCACATCTGCCGGCGATGCGACCCTTCTCCGTGTTCGTGCGCGATGCCGTCAGCGAGCGGCGGCAGGTGGAGCCGTCATTCGCCGACGGTCTCGCCGCGTCGCGGGTGATCGACCAACTCCTATCGTCGGCGGCAGGGCACCGGGAGACAGCCGACTCGGCAGAGGCCGCGATCTCGACCTGATCGCCCGCAACCGCGAGTCATCCAAGGGAAGCCGATGGCGGGTCCGCGCGACACACGCAAACATCCGGGGCTTAGGCTCACGTCACGAGCATATTGCGGGCATCTCCGCGCGATCTATGCACTTGATCTGGGTGCCTTGGTCTCCCTCGAAACCTCGCCGCGAGGCGTGAGATTCGAGCACGGCGGCGGGCGCAGGCGGCAGAAAGCGACGAGACAGTCGGACGATAGGAAGGGAGCAGCATGATCGACAAAGTCCGGCGAGTCATTACAGGTGAGGCCGAAGGACATGGTGTCTTCACGCACATCGAGGAGGTGCTCCCGCTGATGTTGGGAGGGACACGGTGGTACGGCGTGTGGGGATGGGACGAGCCACCATCGTTCCCGTACCACTCGACCGAACCTTATGTCCCGCGCAGCGCGTTCCCGTCACCAGAGGGTCACGGCCTGCGAATCAATGTCGTCGAGTTCCCGGCCGGCGCGGGAGTGGCCGAAGGCGACAACGGCGTGGCGCTCGATCTGTCGAGCGCCGAAGCGTGGAAGCGCTTGGTCGAGGCTCAGCCTCACGGGCACATCCTCGACACCAAGACGGGGATGCACTCAACGGACAGCGTCGACATCGGCTTTGTGTTGTCCGGCGAACTGTGCGTCGAGCAAGACGACGGCGAGGTCGTCCTGCGACCCGGTGACGTATACGTGCAGAACGGAGCCACGCACGCCTGGCGTAACAGATCATCCGAGCCTTGCCTGGTGGCGTTTCTCCTCATGAGCTTCGGGGGACGAACTACTCCGCGCGGCCTGCCAGATGGGGCAACCCTCGCCGAACTGTCGGGCGGTGGGTGAGCGTGGTCTGGGATACACACCGTGGACTCGACCTCAATAACGTCGACGAAACGACCCGCGAGGAGATCGCTGCTTTCCGCAGCCATCTGCTCGAGGGTCGGGAAGGAAAGTTCGTGCATCCGCTCCCCGGGTATTCGGTGATGCTCGAGAATCGGCCGGACATGCTCAAACGTCAGCTTCGGTACCTCGACACTGCCTTCGTCATTCCCGGAGAGGGCAATTATCGGATCCTTGCCGGCGCGGCGATGCTGCACTGGTACATCATCAACCGGTTTGAGGAAGGGATCTACCATGAGGTCCGCGCGCTCCAGACACAAGGGGCCAAGAAGGAGCAGATCAACGAACTGATAGCGATCGCCTTCATGCATTCCGGGCCGGCAGGCCTGCGTTTCATCTACGACGCTGCGTTCGACTACCTGAACACGTACGTGGAGCCCGCAGCGCGCGCGCGCTTCCCGCCAGGGTGGGCCCCAGACCCGCAGGCGCTTGAATCCGGCATCGATTTCTCCCACAAGGAGATGTCGACCGAGGACAAACGAGCGCTCTTCGATTGGTACGAAGCGACGATCGGAGAGGTGCCGCGGTCGGTCCTCTTCCTCGCGCGCCACGACCCCCTCGTCCTCAAGGGATGGCGGTGCAAACTCGAGGGGACGATGCGGGGTGCGCTGCCGAAGCAGATGCTCCCCTACATACTCATCAACTACAACACCCATCGCGGCCTCGCGGATGGGCTACGTGAGGCCGTGCTCCTGGGCCGTGCGTGGGGGATGACGAGCGCGCAGATGTCTCATGCGGTGACGTTCGCCGTCGGGTTCGGAGCTGGCTTGGACGCGGTCTACGTTGTCGACCGCGCCATTGGCGGCCTACTGGACGGCGATTGATCCCGAAGGCTGCGTCGCAACGTCGCAAGCAATCATGCGCCGGTGAGTTCGTCGGCGCCAAAGGAGGAACCATGACGGACGAAAAGGTGACAATGACGTCGGCCGAGGAAACCCGGCTCGACTGGACGGCTGAACACCGCCTTCAGTACCTCGAGTCAGATGGTCTCGAGGGCCATATCGTCAATCTGGTCGAGATCGGTGGCCTCTCGTTCACGACGTGTTTGCTGCTCGAGACCGTCGGCCGCAAGACGGGCGCAAGGCGAATCCAACCGCTGATCTACGGAGACACCGGGGGCGAGGTGATCATCGTCGCGTCAAAGGGCGGGGCGGACGTCCACCCGGCCTGGTATCTCAACGTGACCGCCGTGAAGGAAGTCGCGTTTCAAATCGGCGGCCAAGCGTTTCAGGCGACCTGGCGCGAGCCGCAGGGCGTCGAGCGAGACGAGATCTGGAATTTCATGGTCAAGCTGTATCCGCCCTACGCGGACTATCAGGCAGGCACCGGCCGTCGGATCCCACTGATCGCGCTGACCGCAGTCGAGGCAATAGAGCGCTTCAAGGCGTAGTCGATCTCCGGGATGGAGTGGGGTTTCCTCGGACGCGCAGCGCAGGCCAACTGCGCGGCCGCGGACGAGGCAGAGGCTTGGTCGCCGTTCCGTTAGTGGGGCCTAACCGAGCGCTTCGCCGAAGCTGTAGTGGCCGGTTTCGTCGAAGACGAGTCCCGTGAGTGCCGACGCGTCAGGGGGGATGTCCAGAGCGAACGAAACGAGCAGCTTTTGTTGCGTCCAGGCGATGATGTTGAGCAGCATCGCGACCACTTCCCCATCGCTGAAGTACTGGCGAACCTGGTGACGAAGCTCCGCGCTGATGTCTCCCGGCACGGTCATGAAGGCATCGGTCAGGCGTAGCGCGATCTTCTGGCGATCCCCAAGATCGCTGCGTTCGTAATCGGCAACTTTTTCCGCATCCGACTCATCGAGCACACGCTCACCGTCGGCCACCCACCGGAGTGACTTGCAGACGCGGCACTGATGCCAGATTGCACACCGCAGGCGGACCAGTTCGCTAGTCTGCGGATCGAGCGCCCCTGGCTGGACGGCAGCCGCGTGTAGTTCACCGAGCGAGCGAGCGAGTTCGGGACGATACCCGGCGGCGCGGACCGCCGGTACCCCGGCGCCAACCGGCAAGGGAAGTCGGACCTCCAGTGCCTCACGCATCACAACACACCTTCCTGATTGAACAATCGGTTGAGGGTGGCGGAGAGTCTCTCAAGGGCGTCTATGACATAGATCCCGTTCACGAGTCCGTAGACATCGCCGGCCGGCAGCTCAGCGAGCAGCGCCGCGATGAGGGCGTCGTCCAGGTCGGCGACGGAAAACGCAAACTGCTCGGCGAACGCGAGGCATGCGCGCTCGACTGGGGTGTAGACCTCGGCGGTTGACCAATCTGCGACGTTCGCGAGCTTTGCACCGTTCCGGTCGGTGTCGGAATGTACGAGCGGGGCGGCCGCCGGGTCGATCATGAGCCTGATCCGTTGCCTTGCCAGGCCGAGCAGGTGCGGATCGGCAGCACAGAGCGCCTGTTCGTAGGTCTGACGCAGACACGCGTACGCTGCAGGTGCGTGCTCCTGTATCAGTCCAAAGCAGGCCGGCGGAAAGGCTGCCTCAAACGAATCGGCTGATGGTTCTGTGATCGCCACGAAATGGCCTCCCGTCAGTTACGGCACAATAGGCGGACGCCCGGTCGTGCGCACGTCCGTGTCGGTATCTCTCGGATCACCTGGCACTACTCCGATCGGATGGCGTCGGCGATCGCCCGGCCTGCGGCCTCCGTGTCTGCCTCGCCACCGAGGTCGGCCGTCCGTGTACCCGCATGCGCAAGCCCGTGTTCGATCGCTCGCAGGACCCCGTCGGCGGCGACCGGTTCGCCGAGGTGCTGGAGCATCATCTGCACAGCCCAGATCTGGCCAACGGGATTGGCGATGCCTTTCCCCGCGATGTCAGGAGCCGACCCGTGCACCGGCTCAAAGAGAGATGGATACTCGCCGCCTGGGTTGAGATTTCCCGATGGCGCGATGCCGATCGTGCCCGTACAGGCCGGGCCCAGGTCGGACAGGATGTCTCCGAAGAGGTTCGACGCGACGACGACGTCGAACCGGGATGGGTGGAGCACGAATTGCGCGCAGAGCGCATCGATGTGCATCTTGTCCCAGGTGACGTCCGGATACTCGGCGGCGATGGTCGCGACGCGTTCGTCCCAGTAGGGCATCGAGATGGAAATCCCGTTGGACTTCGTGGCCGAGGTGAGGTGCTTGGCGTTCCGCGTATTCGCCAGCTCGAACCCGTAGCGGACGATACGGTCGACCCCGACCCGAGTCATCACGGTCTCCTGCAGCACCGTCTCACGGGCAGTGCCGGCGAAGATCCTGCCACCGATGGAGGAATATTCTCCTTCGGTGTTCTCCCTCACCACCACGATGTCAATGTCCTGCTCGCTCCGGTTCCGCAGCGGCGAGATGACCCCCGGCATCAGCCTCACTGGCCGAAGCCCGACGAACTGGTCAAACTCACGACGAAGCTTGAGCACGGAACCCCACAACGAGATGTGATCGGGGACCGTCGCCGGCCAGCCAACCGCGCCGAAGAGAATGGCGTCGAAGCGCTTGAGCTGTGATCTCCAGTCGTCCGGCATCATCTGACCGTGCTCGAGGTAGTAGTCGCAAGAAGCGAAGTCGAAGCTCTCGACCTCGACGTCCAACCCGAAGACGTCGGCCGCGGCGCTCAGCGCCCGAAGTCCCTCGGGCAGCACTTCCAGTCCGATCCCGTCCCCCGGAATCGCCGCGATCGCGTAGGTCAAAACAGTGGTCTCCCGGTCACTTTGCTTCTGGTCACCAGTTGGCGAGTGCTTCCTCGACCGGCTCGGCCACTGCCGCGAGGCTGCCCAATCCGCCGAAGAAGGACGATCCGTACCAAATCGCGTCGACTGCGATGTCCTTCGACATCCCCAAACCGCGGGCCAGGAGCAGCGCGTCACGGGTGCCGAGTACGTTTCCGCGCCAGACCTCGTAGTGCAGCAGTAGGTAGGCGAACATTTGGTTGGGGAGCCCTGTCTTAACGACGTTCTCCCAGCGGTAGCGCTCGGCCTTCAGAAGCGTTGGGCGGTACTGAGCGTACAGACGCACACTGGCGGGAACTTCGCCGCACACTCGTAGGTACCAATCGGTCAGAGCATCGCGGTCAGGCTTCGTCAGTTCCGGTGTCGAGTAGTCGAGGCCGGCCCGCAGCTGCTCCGGGGCGACGCGCCAGTCGTCGGGGAACGCCGATGGAGCGTCGGGCGCGGGAGCACGGAAGGAGTCGAGGCACTCGCGTGCCGTGTCGGCCGTCACCACCGTACCCCACGCCGGGGCAAGGTAGAAGGAGAGCGCGAGCGTCTCGATGATCGCGTCCTTGGAGAACCCGACGTCGGTGATGAACGTTCCGGGCTGCAGCAGCTCCATCTGGTACTTGACCCCTTCGCACCAACCGCTGAGCGCGTACACGTTGAGGTACGGGAGCGAGCATTTGAACTGCTCAGAGGCGTGGATCTCGCGCGAGAAGGCCAAATTGCGTTTGAGCACGTCCGGGCGAAGATTCGCAAACAGCTCGTATGAGGCCAGCGGCCGCCCTCCTGGCTGGTCGCCGTACGCAAAAAACGTCGCGAGCTCGGTCGCCGTGGTGATGTCGGGCTGCGTCAGGTCAAGCCCTCGATACAGCTGAACTGGCTTGTGTGCAGACGAGTCGGTCATCGCGCTGCGTCGGAACTAGGCTCGGGCGAGCGCGCCCACAGCGTGAGTGGCAGCCAAGTGGCCCCAAACCAGCGCCGGCCCGATCGTACCTCCGGCACCGCCGTACGCCATCCCGGTCGGTCCCGCCATCGCGTTCCCAGCAGCGTACAGCCCCCGGATGGGCGCGCGATCGACGTCCAGCACCTGACCGTCGCGGTCAGTCACCGGGCCGCCCTTGGTGCCCATCGCGCCGATCGTGATCTCAACCGCGTAGAACGGGCCATTTTCGAGTGGGCCGAGGGTCTTCGCCGCGAGGGTAGGCTTCGTTCCGTCGCCCCAGCAGCCGTCGTAGGCACTTTCGCCCCGGTGGAAGTCGGGGTCGTGGCCGTCCGCGACGTTGCGGTTCCAGTCGACGACGGTTTGAGAGAGGCGCTCAGGGTCGACGCCAATCGCCACCGCGAGGGAAGCGAGGTCCGGCGAGCGGTTGAACCATGGCGGAATTGCGTCACCGTCGCTGACACCGAGGAAGCCGTAGCTCTCAAGGTGGGTCTGATCGACAACGATCCACGCGGGGATGTTCGGATACTCGAATCGATTCGCGTCGAAGTGGTGCAGTGGCCCACCAAGACTGTTGTAGTCGGTGGCCTCGTTGGCGAACCTCCGGCCGTATCGGTTGACGATGATGCTGCGTGGGCGTGTGCGCTCCAGGCGGACGCTGCGGCTCCGTTGTTCCCCCCAGAACAGGTCGCCGGGGATACGCACCACAGGGACCCACCACGCTTGGCCCATATTGCCAAGCGCTGCGCCGACACGCATCGCCATCCGCAGGCCGTCCCCGGTGTTGTTGGGCGGGGACACTGGCCCTTCCATCGGGCCACGCAGGAAGGCTTTGACCAGCGTGGCGTCCCATTCAAACCCGCCAGTGGCAATGACGACGCCGGCCCGGGCGGCCACCTCGGTCCTGCCGTCGTCGCGTTCGATCACGACACCGGTCACCGCTCCGTCGTCAAGGATGAGCTCGACGCCACGGCATTCGGTCTGCGGCTCGACGCCGAGGTCAAGCAGTCCGCGTAGCAGGCCGCCGGTCAGCGCGGCTCCGGTGATGCGAATGTCCGCGTCAGAGGACGGGCCGTGCTTCGCGTGGTCTTTGCCCCAGAATCGCTCGCGGGTTTCAGCATCGAAGCCGACGTTGCTCCAGTCCTTTGGAAACGCGGTGACGCGCTCTGCCCAGTTACCGAGCAGGGTGTAGTCAAACGGAGACGGGTTGAAGGAGCGGCCGCCCGCGGGCCGGCCCCCAGCGAGCTCGGGCTTGTAGTCAGGAAAGTTTTCCGCAACGGTGAAACGCACGGGGGAGTGCTGCTCCAGGAAATCGAGGGTGTGGCCGCCTTCGCGCGCGTAGACCTCAACGAGGTCGTCGTCCATCGTCCCATTCGACAACGAGCGCAGGTAGGTCAGCGCGTCCTCAACCGTCGGCGGATCGGGCACATCGGGCCGTTCGTGCGCTGGAATCCACGCCACCCCACCGGAAGTGGCGGTCGTCCCGCCGACCGTCCTCACCTTTTCGAAGAGCCCGACTGAGGCCCCCGCCGCGGCCGCCGTCAGAGCGGCGGACATCCCTGCAGCACCAGTTCCCAGCACCACGATGTCGTAGGTCTCGTTCACGATCACTCTCTCCTCGGCGCGGCCCGGCTTCGGTGGTGCAGATAACGCTCAGCGAAGGGCGTTATATGACGCATGCTCTCAAGGCCGCGCTACGCTGTCAAGTGGTTCGGCGTCGTGCGAGGCTCGTACTCGCGAGCTGTCGCGCGTACCGTGCAATATCGGCATCGGAAATCGCGACAGGAGACGGCACCGTGGAACGTGCAGAGCGCGCAGTCTGCTATTCGGAAATCGTCGAGACGCTCGCGCGCTACGCGCTGATCATCGACCGCCGCGAGTGGAACTCGCTCCCGGAGGTCTTCACGCCCGAAGCCACGTTCGACGCAACGAGCGTCGGCTACGAGTTTCTGGAGGGGGTCGGCCAAATCCAGCGGCACATGGCGACAGACGCTCAGCACCCGGTCGCGCATCTACTACTCAACGTCACTGCCGAGATCGAGCCCAACAGCGCCGAGGTCACGAGTCGACTCCTCGGTCTGCAGGCGAACGAGCACGTCTTCGTCGGCGAGTACCAAGATGCCATGGTCAGAGGCGCCGGCGGATGGCGAATCACGAGCCGGGTCTACCGCCGGCTCAGCACCCGATCGCACCCAGGGACTCCTGAGTCCGTGATGTCCTAACCGTTGCGCGCTCCCCGCAGCAGCTCGTGTGATTCCGTGGAGCCGGCGAGCGTGCGGTTCACGCGTCGGTCGACGCGCCAGCCTGAAGCTTCGCGAACCAGGGTCCAATGGTTGACGGCAGCGCGTTGGATTGCCCACGTATCGCCGTGATTGACGATCACATATGAGTAGCCGACCGCCTCGGCGCGATCGCCGTCGACGCTGATCACCGGCGCCACCGTCAGGTGCGAACAGCCGGTGGCGATCAGGCCTTGATGGAAGTCACCGCGGTACAGCGCCTCGAGGTCGGCCGGAGCCTCCAGGCGCGTCGTATCCGACCCAGCTTGGAACTCGTAGGTGCCGCCGGTCGTCCAGAGCGCCGCCGCGTCAGCGCCTGATCCGCTGTCGACCAGCGGTCCGTAACGGCTGAGCAGACGATGGATCTCGAGCTCGTCTTCGAGCGGACGGATCCGCCGCTCAAGTGCGGCCAGCCGGGCTTCGACGCTCACGTTACGATTATGGCGTGGAGGGGACGAGCATAGGGGATCTCGCAGCGCGCGAAGCGATCCGCCAGCAGCTGCACAACTACTGCCGGGCGATGGACCGACGCGACGACCCACTCGGATACGAGGTCTGGCACGAGGACGGCACCGCCGACTACGGCGCCGGTGTCTTTCAGGGCCTCGGACGTGACTTTGTCGATCAGGTCTCGCGAAACCATCTGCGACGTACTGTGCACTCGCACCAGATCGCCACGGTTGGAATCGAGGTCGACGGTGACCAAGCGGTCAGTGAGGCGTACGCGACCGTCCGACTGCGCAGTGGCACCGGCGGCGGCGTGACCGAGGAGTTCTACGCCGGGCGCTACCTCGACCGGTGGTCGTGTCGCGACGGGCGTTGGGCAATCGATCATCGCGTCTGGGTGCTTGACTTCGATGAGCTCGACCGACCTGTCACCGCGAATCTTCCGAGCGACAGCAGCAGGGACAAACGCGACCCCTCCTACAAGCTGTTTCCCGGTACCGACAGCTGACGCTCAGTCGCCGACTGTCGCGGCGTGGCGCCCGGCGAGCCAACCGAACGTCATCCCTGGACCAAGCGTTCCGCCCGGACCACCGTAGGTGGCGCCCATTGGCGAAGAAACGTTGCCGGCGGCGTACAGCCCCGAGATCACGCTGCCATCGAGGTCGATTACGCGGGCGTCCGTGTCGATCTTTGGCCCGCCCTTGGTGCCGATTGTGCCGATTGACAACTCCATCGCGTAGAACGGCGCATCAGCGATCGGTCCGAGCGTTCCCTCGATCTGACCCTTTCGGTACGGGTCTCCCCACCAGCGGTCGTGTGCACTCTCGCCTCGATGAAAGTCCGGATCGCTCCCTCCCGCCACGTTCTCGTTCCAACGCTGCACGGTCCGCTCCAGCTCGGCGGACGGGATCCCCAGTGCGTCGGCAAGGGCGCTCAGCGAGGGCGCCTCAGTGAGCCACGGTGGCGTCGTGCCCGTGTAGGGGCGCATAGCCGACCCGTACTGCATCAGGTGAGCGTGATCGAAGATCAGCCAGCAGGGAAGGTTCGCGTATTCCATTGCCGTGACGTCCTCCTGGTGAAACGCGCCACCGATGCTGTTGTAGTCGGCGGCCTCGTTCGTAAACCGCCTGGCCTTGCGGTTGACCATGATGCTGCGAGGCCGTGTGCGGTCCCCGTTGATCATCTCACGGTTCATCGAGTTGACCCCCGGCGGCAGTTCGACCACCGGAATCCACCAAGCCTCGCGCATGTTCTGGAGCGCCGCGCCGGCGGCCATCGCCATCCGCAGACCGTCGCCGGTATTCGTGGGGATCGAAGTCGGCATATGGACGTAACCGCGCAGGAAGGTCGTGCGGTACTCCTCATTCCACTCAAATCCGCCGGTCGCGAGGATCACGGCGCGCCCCGCTCGAACCACGCGCCGGCCCCTCGTGTCCTCGACATTGACGGCGCGGACATGTCCGTCTTCGAATTCGAGTCCCGTCGCCCGGCTCGAGAGCTTGATCGCGATGCCCGCGCGCAGGCAGGCAGCGAGTAGCCACCCGATCAGGCCGCCGCCCTGGCCGCGCTCGTCCCGAATCGAGCGTCGTGCCCGCTCCTCATCAGAGGGCGGCTTGGGAACGGCTGAACCCAGGGGAGTCTCGTCCATCCGCAGATCGACCTTGTAGTACGGACTCGCCTCGACTCGATCCCGCCATTCCCCGAGCGAATCGAATGGGAAGAGGTCCGCACCGAGCGTACGGCCGCCGCCCGGCAGCCCGCCCGGGTGCTCGGGGTGGTAGTCAGGCAGCCCTGGCACCGGGATGAACTCGACGGCGCCGCTGTCCTCGAGGAACCGGATCATCCGCGGCCCCGCATCCACGAATGCCCCGATCAACCGCTCGTCGAGGAGCCCGCGGCTGAGCGACATCAGGTAGGCCATCGCCCCAGTGCGACTGTCACTCGCCCCGATTTCCGGCATACGGTGGTGGTTCGGGATCCAGATGTGGCCACCGGACCATGCGCTCGAGCCGCCGACACGGTCGTTCTTCTCGATCACGACAACTCGCGCGCCTGCGTCGGCCGCGGACAAGGCGGCCGTCAACCCGGACGCCCCGGACCCGAGTACGACCACGTCGTAATCGTCGTCTACATAATTCGACATGAGACCTCCCTCAGCGGAGTCATCAATGGTATCGTCTTGGCGCGATATACGCACGTGTAGGTGCGATATATGCACATAACTGTCGACCGCATCGGGAGTGGAGGAGAGCGATGCAATCCAACTACGACGTGGTGGTCCTCGGCTCCGGTGCGGCAGGACTCACGGCGGCGCTTTCAGCCGCGGTCGAGGGCGCCACGGTGGGACTCTTCGAGAAGGCCGAGTTGCTCGGCGGCACGACGGCGCTGTCGGGGGGGACGATCTGGATTCCGGGCAATCGGCGCGCGCGCGAGGCGGGCATCGTGGACTCCGAGCAGCTTGGCAAGGAGTATCTCGAGAGCCTGTCACTCGGAATGATGCTTCCCACCCTGCTCGACGCCACGATCACGGGCGGGCCTGAGTATGTGGACTTCGTCGAGGAGCACACCGAGCTGCGGTTCCAGCTGGTTGTCGGCTATCCCGACTACCACCCAGAGCGACCAGGAGGGCTTCCCGGCGGCGGCCGCTCGATCGAGGTCACGCTGGTCTCGTTCGTCGGGCTCGGACCCTGGGCCAACCGCATCTCCGGTGATGTCTCCCGGATGATGATCAAGGAGATGCCGCTCGGCGGTGGCACCGGTGTCATCGATCCCGACGTCGTCGCCCAGCGCGAGCGCGACCAGCTCGAGGGCCTTGGCCGCGGTCTCGTTGCCGGGCTCCTCAAGGCCTGTCTCGAACGCGGCGTGGAGGTGGCGGCGTCGACTCGCGCGGTTCGGTTGCAGAGCACGGATGGAGCGGTCACAGGGGTCGAGCTTGAGACCCCGGACGGCAGCTCAACGGTCTCGGCCGGCGCGGTCATCCTCGCCACCGGCGGCTTTGAATACTCGTCCGAGCTGGTACGAGACTTCCTCCGGGGCCCCCTGACACGCGCCATCGGAGCTCCGACCAACACCGGTGACGGCTTGCGGATGGCGATGCGCGTCGGCGCTCAGCTTGGCAACATGCGCGAAGCGTGGTGGGCGCCGGTGGTGAGCGTTCCGGGCGTTCGTCGCGACGGAGCTCCCGATGGCCGCTTGACCTCTCGCGAGCGCGCGTTGCCGGGCACGATCATGGTCAACGGCCACGGTCGCAGGTTTGCCAACGAGGCCGCCAACTACAACGCCTTCGGGGGCGCCTACCACCAGCTCGATGCTTCGCGGTTCGAGTACCCGAACATCCCGAGCTTCCTGATCTTCGGTCAGAGCGTCGTCGACCGGTTCGGCGTGTTCGGCTCGGCGGCCGGCGGCGACGTGCCGGACTGGGTGACCCGCGCCGACACCCTCGCTGGGCTGGCCGGCAAACTCGGCATCCCGGCCGACGCGCTCGAGGCCACCGTCGAACGCTTCGCGATCGACGCTGAGGCGGGGATCGATCCCGAGTTCGGCCGTGGCGACAGTGCGTATGACCGGTTCCCGGGGGGTCGTGTGCTCGATCCTGACTCACCGTTCGCGACGCTCGGGCCGGTCGAAGGCCCGCCGTTCTACGGAGTCGAGATCGAGTCTTCCGCGCTGGGGACGAAAGGAGGCCCTCGGACCGACATCGATGGTCGTGTCCTGGACGTCGACGGCGACCCCATCCGCGGCCTCTACGCCGCAGGAAACGTGATGGCCAACCCCGGCGCGATGGTCTACGGCGGCGCTGGGTCGACACTCGCCGTGGCGGGGATCTGGGGCATGTTCAGCGGCCGGGCGGCTGTCCGCGACCGCCTGCTCGCAGGCTCATCACAGGTCACCTGACCGGCGGTCGGCTGTTCGGGTCCTGACCGCCTCAGGTCCGACCACGGAGCCAGATTCACGAGATCACGCAGCCGGCGTCAATCGGTAGCGGGACGCCGGTGATGTACCGCGCGTCGTCGGAAGCCAGGAACAGCAGCGCGTTCGAGACATCCTCGGATTCGACCCACGGGATCGGCAGCGCGTTCATCGCCTGTGAGGCTGGCGCGAAATCATCTGCGGTCGGATGCTCGATCTCCGGCGAGAACAGTCTGAAGGTCTGCTCGTTCATGATCATCGGCGTGTTGACCTGCGTGGGGTGCAAGCTGTTGACTCGGATCCGGTGCGGTGCCAGTTCCAGCGCGAGGGAGCGCATCAACCCGACCAAACCATGTTTCGCCGACACGTAGTGCGAGACGTTCAAGTAAGCCTGGAGCCCGGCTGCTGAACTTGTCAGCACGATCGATCCGCCGCGACCGCCTTCGACGAGGTGAGGGATCGCAGCCTTTGCGGTATGCCAGACCCCCGTCAGGTTGATGTCGATCATGTCGCGCCACGTCTGCTCGGGCAGCTCCGCAGCCGACCCAACAGAGGAGATCCCAGCATTGGCGCTGACGATGTCGAGGCGCCCAAGCTCTGACACGCCCTCGTCTACCACCGCCTTCAGTGCGTCGAAGTCGCGTACGTCCGCTTGCGCCGGAACGATTCGTCGGCCCAGCGCTTCGACCTGATGCACGGTCTCCCGAAGGTCGTCCACCGTCGCCATCGCGTACTCCACGCTGTCGACCTGTGCGCACAGATCCAACGCGATGATGTCTGCTCCCTCCCGCGCCAGGACGAGCGCATGGCTCCGTCCCTGCCCCCGTGCCGCGCCGGTGATAAACGCGACCTTGCCTTCGACTCTTCCCATCGGGGTCTCCTTCTCCGTGATCTGGCTATTGCTCGATGCCCAGGATTCGTTGCAGCCACTGGATGCGCTCGAGGCGAGCCGCACGGGAGATGGCTGCGCTCGGCACAAAGAAGTCGAAGCCATGGAAGCCGCCCGGCCAGACGTGCAGCTCCGCGCGCCCCCCATCTCGCCAGATCCGGGACGCATACGCAACCGCCTCGTCCCGGAACGTATCGGCGGAACCAACGTCGATGAAGGTGGGCGGAAGCCCGGCGAGGTTGTCGGCCCGGGCCGGTGAGGCAAACGGCGAGACGTCCAGTCCTCCGCGCGCGTCCCCCAGGAGTGCGCCCCATCCCGTTCGGCTGGTGATCTGATCCCAGACGCCGGGACCGGCCATCTGTCGCATCGACTGGGTGTCGCACCGATCGTCCAGCATCGGCGCAATCAGCATCTGGCCGACGAGCGGAATCTGACCGCGCTCTCGGTTCAGCAGCGCCACCGAAGCGGCGAGGCCGGCGCCGGCGGACATGCCCGCCAAGATGATCCTCTCGGCGTCGAGGCCGACCCCGGCAGCGTGTTCGTAGATCCAGCGGAGGCCGGCGTAGCAATCCTCTACCGGCGCGGGGTGACGATGCTCGGGCGGAAGTCTGTATTCGACCGACACGACGGCCGAATCAGTCCGCTCGGCCCAGTCGAGCGCGCCCGAAAGCCCGCCAGTGCGCCGGTCGTTGAAGACCATCCCGCCACCGTGGACGAAATAGAGCATGGGCGCCGCGCCGGTGACGTTCGGGCGGCAGACCAGAAGCGCGATATCAGGTTGTCCTGCCGGACCGGGCACGGCCAGATCGGAGACCAGGAACCGTCCCTGGCGGCTCAGTTCGAGATCGCTCGGTTGTGTACCCGCTCGCTCGAGGCGGATCCGCGCGATCATGTCGGCCGTGATTTCATTCGGGCCGACCAGGCCTGGGTTCGCCCCAAGTCCGGCCGCCAGTTCGGCGTCGAATGGGACCATTGGCTCTGACATCAATTCCGATGAGCGGTCGGTCAACGGCGTCAGGCCGGAACGGATGCGTCGCGCCGGATGCCGCTCCAGCGGGGCAGCAACCCAGCGCCCTTGCGCCGGCTGAACTCGTCGTCCGCGATCGCGCTCAGCAGCCCGGTCGGATCGAGGCCATGCAGGCGCGCGAAGTTGAGACCCAGGATCCCATCCAGTGTCGCCTGGTCCAACGGCGGATAACCGTAGCCGGCGCTGAGCTCCGACGGCATCACGAATGACTGGAACGCGTCGAGCACCGGCTGTGGATGGACCAGCACAGCGCCCGTCGCGAAGATGATCCGATCGCCCGCTCCAGAGGCCAGCAGCGCTCCCAGCATATGGGCGAAGCGCTGCTTCAGGTTGACGGCGTAGGCCGAGGTCACTTCGAGGTTCGCCCAAACGTTTGGGTAGCGCATCAGCATGAACGCGGTCTCCTCAAGAAAGGCGGCTCCGGAGTGGACCACCTCGATCTGCAGATCTGGATAGCGCATCGCCGCCTGTTCGACATCTCCGACCCGGTAAAAGTCCGTGATCCCGTGACCGGCCGGGATCGCCTTGTGGATCGCCAGCGGCACACCGAGCTCGAGCGTCTTCTCGAGTACCGGTGCCACGTTGGGCGCATCGAGCATGACCGGTTCCGCGGTTGAGCCCTTGTAGTCCCAATTCTCCGGGTAGAGCTTGATCCCGCACGCTCCGCAGTCCTTGACCAGGTGCTCCACGATCTCGACCGCGTCCGGCCGAAGTGGGTCGAGGGTGCCGTAGAACATCACGCGGTCCGGCCACCGTCCATGCATTTCGATGCCCTTCTCGTTAGAGACGAGCCCGTCATCGAAGTAGTCGAACCAGGGTACGGCGTGGTACACGCCCAGGTCGACGTCGCTCTCGGTGAAGACGATGTCGGCGAGCTCCCCGATCGACCAGTTCCGTCGATACTCCTGCTCGGTCACGAACGCCTTGTCTCCGGTCAAGCCGAGCGTCGCGTATGTACCTTTACAGAAGCCCTCGGCGATCTCGTTGCGCGCGTTCTCCGGCAGAAAGTTGTACGGATGCAGCACCGCGTCGATGACAATCGATCGCTGATCTGAACCGGGTCCATCGGCAGTTTGGCCGTCGTCGGCCGGCGTGTTCGTCATGCCTTCGCCCCCTGCTCGCTGTGCGGATGCGGCTGGCTTGCGGTCAGACCGCGGGCGAGGGCGCGTTGCCGGCGAAATGCGGCGAGTCGCTCGCGTGCGGGCGCGGTGATCAGGTCCTCGCTCCACACGTCGGCTGCCTCCGGAGCGACGAGGCGGACTTCGATCTCGATGCTCCGGTCGAGTCGTCGTCCAAGTTCAGCTTTGATCGCGTCACTGATGCGAAACGTGTACATGCAGGTCGGCTCAGTCAGTTGAATCCCGACGGTGACGCGGTCGTTGCCGAAGTCGACGGACCTGACGAGCTGCATTTCGACCAACGACATCGGACAGCCGAACGCCGCGCTGCACGGGTCGTGGATCTCTCCGAGGGTCTCCCACGCGGTTTGAACGATCGCGTGAGCGGCGTCGCCAGTGTCCGTGATCATCGTCTGACGGGCGCTTCGGAGCCCTGCGCTGCCTCCCACTTCGGCAGTGCTGTCATGAACTGGACCTCGTAGCGCCGCTCGCTGATCATCCATCGTCCGTCGACCCGCGCGAACGTGTCTGCGTAGCGCCCGCCGCAGTGGTAGGTCCCGGCGTCGACGAACGTGCACACGCAGTCCAGCGCGGTTGAGCCGGTGGCTCGGCCGGACGGCAGGTCGATCTCCAGTAACCCGTTTGCGGTCCAATGATGCATGCTCGACGCGGCGGCCCAGAACTCCTCGGCCGATGCGAGGATCGCGTCGAGTCCGTCGTGGCGTCCGAACATTTCGCCGAGGTCGACGCTGGCCTGCTCGTGGAACGTCGAGCGAATCAAGTCGCGGTCGCGGTTGTCGTATGCCTGGGCGGCGCTCGCAACCAGGTCAAGCAGCGACGTGCGTGTCTCCAATAATTCGAGATGGATCGCCAAGTCCAACCTCAGTCCCTCCTTGCGGTGCAGATATCGCACGAACTAGTGCGATATCTGAGCCAGACTACTCGCAGCTCATCCCGCTTGTCAACCGAACGCCGGTGGGTCGGCGTCGAACGCGAAGTGGAGCGCTTGGTAGACGTCGCGCAGGAACTGCCGGGTCCGGGGGGTTGGCGGTCGCGCCAGGAAGCCGCCGTGGATCACGCCGGGATAGACGTGAAGCTCCGTCGGCACACCAGAGTTCGACAGCAACGCGGCGTACGCGAGGTTCGAATCAAGATAGGAGTCGACGTCCCCGATCGACATGAACGCGGGCGCAAGGCCGGACAAGTCCGTCGCTCGACCTGGCGCGGCCGTCTCCGGCGCGTCGCCGCCGTACAGCGGTCCGAGATATGCCTGCCAGCTGAGCTCTTCGGCGCGGAGCTCCCATAGGCCCCAGTGGCCCGGGTTCTCGCTCGCTCGCATCGATCGGGTCTGGAGTCGGTCGTCAAGCATCGGGTAGACCAGCAGCTGGAGTATCGGCTGCTCAAGCCGGAGTTCTCGGAGCCTGAGGCACAGCGCGGCGGCGAGGCCGGCGCCAGCGCTGGCCCCGCCGAGGACCAGTCGGTCCGGGTCCACGCTGAAGGCGGTCGGGTCCTTGGTGATCGCACGCCACACGGCTTCTCCGTCCCGGAGGCCCTCCGGGTACGGGTGCTCTGGCGCGAGGCGCCAGTTCACCGAGACTGCCGCGCATCCGAGCTCGATCACCAGCTGATCGAGGCGGTCGTCGTTGTCCTCGAGGGTGCCCATGATGTACGCCCCACCGTGGAAGTAGATGAGGCACGGCAGCGGTCGGGTCACACCGACCGGTCGATACCAGCGGACGTGTACGTCCGGCTCGCCGTTGGTGCCCGAAATCATTGCGTCGCAGCGCGTCACCCGAGGATCCGGGCGACTCCGTGGCGGCGAGACGGCTGCGTATGACGCACGGATCGTCTCGATGCTCGTCGTATCCCAGCGAGCCAAATGCTCCAACAGCGGAACCGTCTCGGGCTCGACGCGCCGTTCGACGTCGATCGCCGGCTTCAGAGCGCTCATCGAGATCTCCTCCGGGCCTCCGGGTTCTGCGGGTCGGTCGGTTCGATGCCTTCTTCGATGGCCTTGATCAGGAGTGCGGTGAATTGTGAGTAGAAGCGGCACATGCGGATGAAGCCGGTCGCGAACCAGAGTCCTGGCTGGTCCGAGCGGCGCCAGGTGTTGGCGTATTCACCGTCGGCAGCGCGCCCGTACGCCTTGTCGATCTTCGCGGCGGCCGTGCCGAGGGTGGGTTTGATGTGTCCCCAGAATTGGTGGTAGCCGGTCGCGAAGATGATGAGGTCGACGTCAGGCATCTCCGAGCCGTCGGTAAAGATGACGGTGCTGCCGTCGACCCGCGCAACTTCGACGCCCTGCTTCAGGTGAACGCTGCCATCGGCGATCAGTTGCGAGGCGCCGATGTTGATCTGGTACGCGTCGCGGCCCGACATGTGTGCCCCGAGGATGCCAGTACCGTTAGGGCCCCATTCGAGTTTGAACCCGACCGCCTCGAGACTGTCCAACAAGTCCCGGTCGAATTCGGCGGCTTCCTTGACGAGTTGGCGGTTGATCGGGTCGGTGCGTGGGTTAGGGACGGAGTACTGGATCTGGTCGGCGTATTCGGCGCCATAGATCATGCCCTCCACAAAGAACGGATTCCAGTACTTGTGTTGGGCCTCGAAACTGACGACATAGGTGGCGCTGCGCTGCACTATCGTGACGTCGGCGCCGTGTTCCCAGAGGTCGTGGGAGAGCTCATGACCACTGACGCCGGCGCCGATCACGAGCGCTCGTTTGCCGGCGTAGTCAGCGCCGTCCTGGAAGTGGTCGGAGTGCGCTGCCACCCCCGTGAATGTTTCGAGTCCCGGAATCTCCGGGATCTTCAGCCCACCGAATAAGCCCCCGGCGACGATGAAATGTCGGGGGTGCAGAACACGGATCGACCCGTCGGTGCGCTGCACCCTGATCGTCCACTCACGTGTCTCCTCGTCGTAGTGGCCGTTCATATACGTCGTGCTGGTCCATACGTTCAGGTCCATCGAGGTCGCGTACAGCTCCAACCAGTCCGCCATTTTGTCCTTGGGGGTGTGCGCCGTCCAGGTCGGCGGATATTGCAGATACGGCAGTTGGTCACCCCAGACCGTGCTGTGCAATGCGAGGGACGCGTAGCGCTTGCGCCACTGATCCCCGACCCGCGGTTCGCGATCGATCACGAGCGTTGGCACGTCAAGCGCTCCGAGGCGCGCCGCCAGCGACAGACCATTGTGTCCGGCGCCCAGGATCAGCACCGCTGGTTCGGTCTCCTCGAACGAGGCCTCCTTCGCCCGATCGTCTGACCAGCGGGTCCGGTTCGGGACGACCCCGTAGACCTTTCCGTCGCGCCGGTTGTAGCCCAGCCGCTCAGGGTGCTCCTGAAGTCCGAAGACCTGGGTCTGCAGGATCGCGGCGGCAAAGGTGTCCTGCTGGCGAACGAGCCGCACGAAGCCCCTGTCGAACCGGTCGTCGGTCTTGAACTCGAAGAAGCAGTTGATCGCAGCTCCGTCGAGCACCGGCAACTGCCCGGTCGACGGTTCGAAGTCCGTCGCGTTCCAGCGCCCGCACATCTCCAATAGCTTCGCGACGGTCTCGTCGCGACCGATCGTGTGATGGAAGTCCCACGGGAACGCCATGAAGTCACGCCAAGTGGGGTCCTCCGCGAACAGTGATGCGAGTTCATCGGCCGACTCGCGTGCGATCGCGGCGCTGAATGCGTCCAGCCACTCACCGAAGATCTCTACCGCGTCCTGGGCGGTGATGTGCTCGACAACTGTTGGCAACGTCTCGGTCACGGCAGCCCTCTCCTTGCTCAAACTGAGCACACGTACACCCGATAGTTGCGCAGGTTATGGCGTTCTGTTAAGCTTGTCAAGCTTACGCCTTTGGGGTGAGCGACTCACCCGAGCAGGAATCGAAAGCCGAAGATGGAGAGAGCGGTGCAGGACGTCACAATCGGGATTCGGGCCCGCGAAAAGCAACGAACCCACGGGCGGCTGAGGGCGGCGGCGCGAGAGCTGTTCGAGGAGCGGGGCTACGACGACGTGACGGTTGCCGAGATCGCCGCGCAGGCTGGGGTATCGGTGAAGACGCTGTTTCAGCACTTCGGCTCCAAGGAGGAGTTGCTGATCACCGAGCTCGACGCGGTTCATGAGGAGTTGATCAGGGCTCTGGGGCATCGTGATCGCAGCCAGACCCCGCTCGAGGCTGTGACCGCCTGGCTGCTCGAGTGGGAGTCCGATCGTCCAACCGACGGGTTCGACCGCTTCATGCGGATGGTGGGCAGCGGTCCTTCGGTGCAAGCGATGCGCCGCCGGCTCTACGACGAGTGGGAGAACGCGGTGGTGACGATCCTGGCTGATGAGGCCAACGAGGCGCGCCCGACTCCACGTACGCGGCTCGTAGCGGCACAGCTGATCTCAATGATCAGGGTCCTCAGCGGACCTGAGGTCCGAGACTATGTCGAGCGCTATCCCGTCGCTCAACGCAAGCAGGCCCATGTGGCGTGCACGCGCGACGCCGCGGCCCTGCTCGCCAGCGGACTCGACGGCGACCGCGCGATCTGGCCTGATCAGCGGTAGGGGTTCCCGTATCGAGCCGCCTCACGCACGCGCACAGCCTGCGGCTGCAGTCCCTCGGCCACCCGGTTAAGACACGTCGACGACGCGCCGCGAGCTGGTGATTGACAACCGTCGTCGTGCGTGGTTACACTGCCCACATAACGAGCAGCCATGAGCGATAAGTGAGCGTGAAGGCGCCGACTCGGACGAGAGGTCGAGTCATCGCCCGCCACGATTCTCCTGATCAACACGCTCACGGTCGCACCCTCACACGGCGTGGCAGCAGTCAGAGGAATGGGAACGGGAGGAGAGGACATGGACTTAGAGACACGGATCGAGCTGCTTGAGACGCGCAACGCACTGCTCGACCTGATCTCCGGTTACGCCCAAGGGTTCGACAACCACGATCCCGCGCTATTGAGGAAGATATTTCACGAGGACGCGTGCTTCGACCTCGACGTGTTCGGCAGCTACCAGGGGATCGACGCGATCGTCGGCGCCGCCAACACGTTCTGGGAAGCGTCACCGCACATGCACCACTGGATGGCCAATCCGCTGCTCGAGATCGATCTCGCCGCCGGCAAGGCCAGCGCCTCGACGGCGCTTGACTGTTTGTGCACCTACGTCGAGAGCGGAACCGCGCATATCGGCGGCCAATACCGCGACAACTTCACCCGAATCGACAGTCGCTGGTGGATCGCGGAGCGTGTCTTCGAGCTGCAGTTCATGACGCCGATGCCGGACTGGAAGCCCACGCAGGGCACCGAGGCCGACATGGCCAGCGCCGGAGCTTGAGGAGCTCAACATGACCTGCGCAGCAGAGGCATAGGCGAGCGTGTTCGTTTTCATCATCCTCGGGCTCGCGACCGGCGCCGTTTACGGTATGTCCGGAGTTGGTCTGGTCCTGACCTACCGGACCTCGAACGTCTTCAACTTCGCCTATGGCGCCGTTGGCACGCTTGCCGCGTACGTCTTCTACTCGTTGCATGTCAACGACGGAATCGTCTGGCCACTCGCGGCTTTCATCGCGATCGCATCGGTGGGGATCATCGGCGGCTTCGTGTTCGCCTACATGGCGAGGTCTCTATCGACCGCGCCGCTGACGATGCAGGTCGCCGCAACGGTCGGCGTGATGCTGATCATCGAGGCGGTCTGCAGCATCATCTACGGCACCGTCACGCTGAACTTCCCGTCCTTCCTGTCGACGAAGAGCGTTGCCTTTCTCGGCACCCACATCGGCAAGAACCAACTGATCATCTTCGTGGTCGCGACGCTGCTCACGGCGGCGCTGACGTTCCTACTTCGCAAGACCCGAATCGGGCTCAGCATGCGCGCCGTCGTCGAGGGCTCGACCCTGCTGTCGCTCAGCGGCGCGAACCCGAGCCTGATCCGCGCGGTGGCGTGGATCATCGGGACGAGCTTTGCGGCGATCGCCGGGTTGCTGATCGCTCCGAGCATCAACCTCAACCCCGAAATCCTCACGCTGCTGGTCGTCCAGGCGTACGCGGCGGCGGCGCTCGGGTTGTTCAAGAACATCGGCTGGACGTACTTCGGCGGGCTCGTCGTCGGCGTGCTCAGTTCGGTCGCGACGTATTACGCGACCAAGAGCGCGGTCGTCGCCGACCTCGCTCCGGGCATGCCGTTCCTGCTGCTGCTGATCGTGCTGTTCGTGATGCCGCGCGGCAAGCTTCCGCGTCCACGACTGATCGCCGAGCTTGGTCGCAGGCGACCGAGCCTGCGTACCCACGCGCTGATCGGGATCCCGCTCGCGATTGCGCTGATCCTGGTGCCCCAGTTCGCCGAGAGTCGGCTGACCACCTATACGGGCGCGCTGGCGATCGTGATTCTGTTCATTTCGCTCGGTCTGCTCGTCCGAGAGTCGGGGCAGGTGTCGCTTGCCCAAATCAGCTTCGCCGCGATCGGTGCGGCGGCGATCGGCCATCTCGCTGGTCACGGCGTCCCCTGGGGATTCGCCGTGATCTTGGCGGGCCTGATCGCGGTCCCGTTCGGCGCGCTCCTGGCGATTCCCGCGATCCGGCACGGTGGTCTGTACCTTGCGCTCGCGACGTTCGGGTTCGGCTTGGTCCTGCAGGAAACGTTCTACGCCAAGAGCATCATGCTGGGGCGGACGAGCATCGGGTTGACCGTGCCCCTGCCTGGTGGCGCGATTCTGCTGAGCAACTCCGACTACTACCTGTTCCTCGGGATCGCCGCCGTCGTGTCCGTGATCGTGACGCTACTGTTAACCGGGCGCTTGGGGCGCTTCCTGAACGCGTTTGGCCAGTCGCCGCTGGCGTTGATCTCTGCCGGCCTCGATACCACCACGCTGCAGATCACGATTTTCTGCTTGTCGGCGTTCCTCGCGGGCATCGCGGGTGCGTTGTACGGCTCAACGCTCGGAATCGTCAGCGGTGCCTCGTTCGACCCGTTCACATCACTGGTCTATGTCACGGTGATCGTGATCGCGGCTGGCGGCGCGCCCTGGTACGGCTGGGTGGCGGGCCTGTTCGTGGTGTTGCTGCCGGACTACGTCAGCGGCGCCAACACCGCGAACTATCTGAACATCCTGTTCGGCATCTCCGCCATTGGCATCGCCATCGCTCCGACGATCAGCGAGACCCTGGGTCTCGATCGGCGGCTCGCGTCGTTGTCCGCGCGGCTCCGTCGACAGGACGTGACGATCGCGACGGCCGGCGAGGGATCCGTGTCCGCATTCGACGCCTCCGGAGAGGGCTCGCCGGCGCTGCTCACCAACCAGGATTTCGACCGCCTCACGGCGATCGCACACGGCGATGGGACCGGAGCTGGAGACATCCTCGAACTCAGTGACGTGAGCGTCCAGTTCGGTGGTCTCGTTGCCGTCGGCGGTCTGACCCTGCACGCCAGACGGGGCGCGGTCACGGCGCTGATCGGGCCAAACGGCGCGGGTAAGACCACCACCTTCAACGCAACCAGCGGCCTGACCAAGGCCACGAGCGGCGAGCTCCTGCTGAAGGGTCAGGACATAGGTCACTTCGGTCCGGCCCACCGCGCCCGGATGGGGATGGCGCGCACGTTTCAGGAGATGCACCTGTTCGACGGGATGTCCGTATTCGAGAACCTCGCGGTCGTCCCGGACGCGCAGGACGCGGGCTCGCTGCCCTGGCGTCAGGTCCTGCCGCGATGGAAGGCGCGCAAGGCGACTGAGGCACAGGTGCGCGAGATCGCGCGCCTCTGCGGGATCGAGGATCTGCTCGAAAAGCCTGCGGGCCTGTTATCGACGGCCCAGCGCCGGCTTGTCGACCTCGCGAAGGCTCTGATGGCCTCGCCGGAACTGCTGCTGCTCGACGAACCGCTGTCAGGAGTCGACATCGCCGAGGGGGAGGCGCTGATGTTGCTGCTTCGTCGTCTGTGCGACCAGCGGGGCACGGCGATTCTCGTGGTCGAGCACGACATGGACTTCGTCGTGAAGATGGCCGACTACGTCTACGTGTTGGACTTCGGGCGCCTGATCTTCGAAGGGGATGCGGCCAGCGTGATGGCCAGCGAGGCGGTGCGCGATGCGTACATCGGGAACGCCGCCGACGGAGCGCTGGAAGAGGAGCCCGCATGACGACCGGGCAGGTAAACGGGGGCGCCCCCGCGGTGGCGTCCGGACAGGTTCTGTCGGTTCGTGGCCTCTCCGGCGGCTACGGAGCCCTACGAGTGATTCACGATGTCAACCTCGAGTTGCCGCAGTCGTCAGTGTGTGCGCTGCTTGGCCGCAACGGCGTCGGTAAGACGACGTTGTTGCGAACGCTCTCTGGGCTGCTGCGCCCGCACGGCGGCAAGATCAGCTTCCGCGGTACCGACGTGACGAACATGTCGCCACAGGCTCGATCGGAGCTCGGCCTCTGTTCGATCCCCGAGGGGCGGGCGGTGTTCAAGGATCTCACGGTCGAGCAGAACATTCGCCTGTTCGCGCCGGCGTCGATGAAGGGCGAAGCTCACGAAAGGGCTTATTCGATCTTCCCGAAGCTGGGGGACCGCCGCCGACATCTTGCCAGCCAGATGTCGGGAGGTGAGCAGCAGATGCTCGCGCTCGCGCGGGCGTTTCTCGTCAACCCATCGGCGGTGCTGGTCGACGAGCCCTCCTTCGGTCTCGCGCCGAAGGCGATCGAGGTCGTGTTTGACGCCCTCGGAGTGCTCGCATCAAACGGCACCAGCATCCTGCTCGTGGAGCAGTACGTCGAGCGCGCCCTTGCATTCGCTCACGACGTGTATGTGATGGACAAGGGGGAGCTCGTGTATGCCGGAGAGGGCCGCCACCTAACGGCGGCGGAAGTAACCAGCAGGTACTTCGGCGCGGAAAGCTGACTCGTTCAAGTGACCGGGTCGCGAGCCTAACTAAACAGAGGAGGGGTAATGAAGGTGAAGAAATTCGCCAGGGCGTCGCGATTGTGGACGCTCCTGGCCGTGGGCCTCGTCGCCGTTGTGGTGGCCGCCTGCGGAAGCTCGAGTAACAATTCGACTGCTTCCAAGACCAGCAGTGGTGGTGGCAGCTCGGCAACGAGTAGCAGCTCGGCAACGAGTAGCAGCGCGGCAACGAGTAGCAGCTCCGGAACGAGTAGCAGCTCGACGCCGAGCGGGAGCCCGTACGTGCTCGGCAGCATCACCAGCGAGACTGGGCCGTTCGCCTCCAGCGACGCGCCCGGCGCACCTGGTATCGAGGCCTGGGCCACCTACGTCAACGCCCACGGTGGGATCAACGGCCACCCGGTCAAGGTGACCGTCAAGGACGATCAGGGCAATCCCAGCATCGCCATCAGCGACGTGAAGGCATTCGCCTCCCAGAGCGACGTGCTGGCCCTGGTGGGCAGCATCAGCTCCGAAGAGGGGTCATGGGGTCCGGTCGCCTCCGCGTTGAAGCTGCCGGTCGTCGGCGACTTCCCGTTCACGCCGGTGTCCTATGGCGAGCCCTACATCTTCCCGCAGGGGACGACGTTCCCGTCGCTGCTCTACGGACAGGTGTACGCCGCGGTGAAGCTGGAGCACACTCCGAAGGTCGGTCTGTACTACTGCGCCGAGGAGTCAGCGTGTGCGGGGTCGGTGCCGCCGGTGAAGGAGTTCGCCACGCAGTTGGGTGGCAAGGTTGTGAGCGCGGAAGGCGTTTCGGCGACCGCGCCGAACTATGACGCCGTCTGCCAGGCCGCGAAGTCTGCCGGCGTGCAGACGATGATCCTGGCTCTCGGCGAGAGCACGATCGTGTCGGTTGCAAACAGCTGCGCGAGCATCGACTACCACCCGAATTTCGACTTCCAGTCGACCTCGCTGGAGCCGTCGCAGGGTTCGATCGCGTCGATGAACAACCACTCGATCGGTGTGACCGAGACGTTCCCGTGGATGGCGAGTACGACGTCCGCGCAGCAGGCGTTCCAGGCAGGCACCAAGAACGTTCCGGCCAAGTACGTCGGAGCAGCGCTGTCACTGGCATGGACCAGCGGCGCCCTGTTCCAGGCGGCGATCGCCCATAGCCATGGCACGGTTAGCCGGCAGTCGATCGCAGAGGCCCTGTGGGGCCTTCCGAAGGGCGACACCCTCGGCGGGCTGGCTCCGCCGCTGGCCTATAAGGCCAATTCGCCGGCACCGCAGGTCAAGTGCTTCTTCGCCGAGAAGCTGAGCGGCGGGAAGTGGGCGCCGGTCGGCGGCGGAAGCAAGACGTTCTGCCAGCCGTAGGAGTCATCGAGAAGTCAGCAAGGTGGAATCAGGGCCTGGGAATACTCCCGGGCCCTGAACCCGCCAATCGCCATAAGATGAACGGAGCACGCAAGTGGGTCGTGTAGAAGGCAAGGTTGCCCTGATTACCGGCGCAGCACGTGGGCAGGGGCGCAGCCACGCGATCCGCCTCGCCGAGGAGGGCGCTGACATCATCGCCATCGATATCTCGACCGATATCGACAGCGTCACCTACAACTTGGCGCGGCAGGAGGACCTTGTCGAGACGGCGCGCCTCGTCGAGGCAATCGGCGGGCGAATCGTCACCCGAGAAGCCGACGTGCGAGATTTCGTGGCGTTGGACGCAGCAGTCGCGGCCGGGGTGGATGCGCTCGGCGGGTTGGACATAGTCGTCGCGAACGCGGGAATCGTCTCCTACGGCGCCGCCGCGGAAATGCCCGAGCAGACGTGGCAGGACATGATCGACATCAACCTGACCGGCGTCTGGCACACGGTCAAGGCTGGGCTGCCGCGCATCTCCGACGGCGGTTCGATCATTCTCACGAGTTCGACCGCGGGTGTGAAGGGGATTGCATACACGCTCCACTACACCGCCGCGAAGCACGGCGTGGTTGGGATCATGCGCACGCTCACCCAAGAGGTTTCGGGGCGCTTCATCCGGGTGAACACGATTCACCCGGGGATCGTGAACACGCCGATGATCCACAACGAGGCCACCTACAGATTGTTCCGCCCGGACCTCGAGAATCCCACGTTCGACGACTTCGTCGGGCCGGCTACGACGCTGAATCTGATGCCGATTGCCCAAGTTGAGGCGGAGGACGTCTCCAACGCCGTGCTGTTTCTTGCATCCGATGAATCGCGCTACGTCACGGGAGCGATCCTGCCCGTCGACGGCGGCGCGAGCGTGAAGTAGGTACCGATGACAGCGCCGATCATCGACTGTTGCTCAGGCTCCGTCGCGGTTGGCGGCGGGCGCAATCAAAGAGAGGGAGACCGGATGTTCAAGACGCTCTGGCTGTTTCGCCGCAATCCATCGCTGACTCGCGACGAGTTCATCGATTACTACGAGACTCAGCACTCAAAGTTCGTAAAGGATATTCCAGGAGTCACCAAGTACTTCCGCCGCTACCCGACGCAGATGGCCAACCTTGCCGATGCCGCTGACCAGGCGCCGCTCGACTTCGACTGCATCATGGAACTGTGGTTCGAGAGCCGCGAAGCCTCGGACGCCGCGTTCAAGCACGTCGCCGACACGATTTGGCCCGAGGTCGTCGAGGACGAGAAGCGTCTGTTCGACCGCGCCGGCGAGGGGTGGTGCACGACGATGATCATCCAGGACGAGCACGAGACCGACATGTCTTCGCCGGGGTTCGAGAGCACCTACGAGCGGGGACTCAGCGCCGCGATCGCCGAGTGATAGCTGTGAGGGGCCGCGGCGTAAGTGGCCTCGGCCTTGTCTGCCTCACCCCGGGATGCTGTGGATCCCGCCGCTTTGCGACCGGGCTCCGCGGCTCTCGACCACCTGCCGAATGCCATCTTCGATGCTGACGCTGCAGCGCCCGAGTGTCGCGTGCATCTTCTCGACGTCAGCCCAGATTGGGTAGTAGGCCGACTCGCTGTCCCGATAGCTGACCTCGAGCCCCATCTCGTCGGCCGCGAGCTTTGTGTACTCCTGCACCGACACGGTGTCGCTACCACCGAAGTTGACGATCAGCGGCGGCACCGACGCCAGTTTCGCCGCGATCGCCATCTTCTCGACGGCGTCGTCGATGTGCATGGGCGAGTGCTGGTTGGGCCCGCCCGGGTACACGGGGATCTGCGCGCCCTTCGCGACCAGGTCGACGCGGCTCGTGACGCTGCCACCCCTGGGTCCGTAGATCGTGAAGATTCTGATGATCGTCGCGGGTATCTGCTGGTCTCGAGAGATGAACTCGACCAGCGTTTCGGCGGCGATCTTGCTGGCCGAATAGGTCTCGATTCCGTTGTGCAGCCCGAACGGATCGTCTTCTCGGAGCGGTCGCTGACCTTGGTAGGCGTAGACCGACCCGGAGCTGCAGTACACGAAGCCCCTGACGCCGCGGACGAGCTGCATGAGCCGACCGGTCGCCTGCACGTTGGTCTCAAACGTCGCGATTCGCGACTGCTCCGAGGTCGCTGCAGTCGCCGCCCCCGCGTGGATCACGTACCCCAAGTCGCCAGGGATTCGATCGGCCGTGAGGTCCGTGATATCGGCGACGATCGGGGTCGCCCCGACCCTCTGCGCTCGAGCGAACGCCGCCGGATCGCCAAACCGAGCCAACGCGAACACTTCGTTGTCGGCGGCCAGATACTCGGTCACGGCTGATCCGATCAGCCCGCTCGCGCCGGTGACCAGAATTCGTTGTCCCTTAAGCACTGACATCCCTTTCCTTCCTCAGTACCGGTCCCAAACCCATTCGACCATCGACTCGAACGGCGCCGCCAGTAACGGCCGCGTCGATGGGTTCTGCCACGCCCGGCGCAGCGGCTCGGCGATCCACCCGCCGACCTCGGCCGGCGCGTCGTCCAGGTAACAGACGGTGATCCTGAACTGGCCCGGCGTGTAGATCTCGCGCTGCTGGAGCCTCGGATCGGTCTCGTAGACCCATGCGCCGGCGACGCCTGGCACGCTCAGCAGCTCCGGCAGCGTCTCCGTATTGAGACGCTGCCGGTAGGCGTCCCACAGGGCAGGTACCGCCGGTTCCTCGATGATCAGGTAGATACCGCGGTTGGGGCGGAACGGCACCACTTCGGAGGACACCGCGGCTCTCGCTGCGGCCTGCGTCTCGGACAAGCGCAGGGCGCCCTGAAACACCGACGGCAGCATGAACGGGAAGCGGTCCGCGTCCCGAAGCGTCTGCGCGAGCGCGAAGAACTCGTCGAGCGCGAGCTCGATCGGCTCGCGCATGAGGTAGTTGACGACGTGCGAGACATCCGACCAGACTCCGAGCTCCGCCGCACGCGCCGCACGGCATCGGGGTGTCGACGCCCACCGCTGACCCCAGGCGACCCCGCGGATCTGCCACTGCTCAGGCATGTGATCCAACTGGTGCCATTCGAGATAGTCGCGGTCGCTGTCTCCGTCGCCGTGTCGCGACATCGAGAAGTAACCGAAGTCGGCTGTGCCCATGGCGATCAGCTGGCGACGGGCGACTTCAGCCAGCCGTCTTGCAGCAGTGGCCTGGTCTCGCCGAAGCTGGGCGGCGCCTGATGTCCCCACCAGGAGTGGCCCTGCACCAAATAGTCCTGCACTCGCCAGGAAAGCGGCGGGCGATCGAGGTCACGCGCGTAGTCGCCGGTGAACAGCTCGAGCCGATTGCCCCACGGATCCCGGATGTACATCGCGAACGCGTTGGTCGCGCCGTGACGGGCCGGTCCCCACTCGAGATTGGGAGCCAGGCGCGCGTCGCCGAGCAGGTCGGCCGCACGAGTCAAGGTCGTGGGCTCACTGACGGCGTAGGCGAAGTGATGGAAGGCCGGCTCGCCGTTGGTCCCGAGTGCGATGTCGTGTGCGGTCGTCGTTCTCCGCACCCAGGCGACGTGTGGGACGTCGCCCTCGCCCAGCCAATACTCGGACACGCTGAAGTCGAGCTCGCCGATCCAGTAGGGCAGCGACTCGGGAACGTTCGCGACCCGTAGCGAGACATGGTCCAGGCGTGAGGGCGGAGCCCCGTGGTTGATGTTGAGGTTCCGCATCGGAAGCCGCAGTTTCCCGTCGGGGTCGTGTGGGTCGATCTCGTCGATCTCATGCACGAACTCGACCGCGTGACCGTCCGGGGTGAGGACTCGCAAGACCTCGCCGACGCCCGGCTCGGCGCCGGCGGCGACCCGCTGCGACGGCGCTCCGATCCGAGCATGGGTCGACTCGAGCCGGTCGAGGTCATCAGGGCTGGAGACCCTGAACGCGGTGTGGAGGATTCCGCCAGGCCCGGCCTTGACGAGCGCCAGCGACCAGATGTCGAATTCCTCCGCGGCGCGCAGGTAGAGCGCACCGGAATCCCGATGCGCCTCGACGAAGCCGAGCACGTCCACGTAGAAGGCGTGGGCCTCGTCGAGGTCGTCAACCGCTACCACGACGTGTGCCAAACGTAGGATCATCGCGGTTACCTCGCAATCTCAGTGCCGAGCTGAATGGTTTCTCTCCGTCCCTGTGGACCCGTCTCGCCGTACAGATACCGCATGGTATCAACCGATTATTGCCCACGTGGTTGCGGGGTGCCAGCGCGTCCGGACTCGGGTCGGTACCGCGCCCCTCCAGCGGCCTCCCTGCCCGTCTTGACAGGCAGCGCCCTAGACGAGTAGTCTGTCCACATAGCGTGCATTGAGGTGCGTTATCTACACAGAGCGTTCTATACACGCACTGCGTCGAGATTGCGCTTGTCGATCCGGTGATAGGGAACAGAGGAAATCAATGGACTCCGTAACTCGCGTGCGGATGCTCGAGGCCCGTGAGGCGCTCATCGACGTCCAGCACAGGTACGCGCAGGCGTGGGACAACCGCGCCCCGGGGCTGCTTCGTTCGGCCGTGCATGCGGACGCGGTCCTCTACCTCGGAGAACGACTCGGCTGGTTAGAAGGCGTCGAGGCGATCATTGCGGCGGCGGAGCTGGTCTGGGAGCGCGCCGCGAGCCTGCACCACTGGATGGCAAATCCGCTACTCGCGATCGATCTCGTGGCCGGGACCGCCACCGGGAAGACGGCGCTGGACTGCGTCGCCAGCTATGTCGATACGGGAACGACCCACGTCGCCGGCCGTTATCTGGATGAGTACACCAGGGTCGCTGGCGTGTGGAAGATCAGCAAGCGGAGCTACGAGGTTCATGCCCGGACTCCGATGCCGGGTTGGGCACCCACGCAGGGTACGGAGGCGCGGATTCTGAAGACGTAGTGAGACTGGCATCGGTAACCGCGGCACAAGCGCAACTAGCGGGAGGGGGAGAGCGACAAGTGGATACGTTGGCGGACTTTCGTAGCGTCGCAGAGCGGGTCAGCAACTGGGGTCGGTGGGGCGAGGAGGATGAGCTCGGGACGCTGAACTTCATCACCCCGCAAAAGGTGGCCGCCGCGAGCGCGCTCGGACGCCAGGGGAAGGTCTTCCCACTCGGTGTCGAGTTTGGCTCCGGCGGTCCTCAGGGGGATTTCCTGTACCGGCAGAACCCGATCCATCTGATGACGATCGACGGTGGCGACGCGGACGATTTCATCGCCCATGGCTCGGGCTGGGCCGAGAACCCCACGGCGGTACAGCTGGCGCAGACACTCGGAGCGAGCCTGCTGCGCTTCAACGACGACATGATCATCATGCCTCTGCAAGCGGCCACGCACTGGGACGCGCTGACGCACGTCTACTACGAGGAACGTCTGTACAACGGATTCACCTCGCGTGAGGTGAGCAGCCAGGGAGCCCACCGATGCAGCATCGGCTGCGTGATACCGAAGGGCGTCGTTTCGCGCGGAGTACTGCTGGACGCAGTCCGCCACCGCGGCAACGAAAACTGCCTCGACTCCGAGCATCAGATCATGCCCGAGGAGCTCGACGCGATCGCCGACACCCAGGGGGTCAAGATCGAGTCCGGGGATGTCATCCTCGTGCACACCGGGTGGTGGGGTGAGTTCAAACGGACCGGGGACCGCGCAGCCCCGGTCGCCGGCCTCCACTGGACCTGTGCCGAATGGCTGCACGCACACGAGGTCGCGGCGATCGCCTGCGACAACGTCGCCGTCGAGCACCTCCTGACGCTTGAAGTCGACGGTATGTTCCTGCCGTTCCACGCCCTCTGTCTGAGGGACATGGGGCTGATCCTCGGCGAGTACTGGAACCTGGCGGCGCTCGCCGCTGACTGCGCGGAGGACGGCGTTTTCGAGGCCCAGCTCGTAGCGCCACCGCTGAACTTTGTCGGTGCCGTCGGCTCGCCCGTCAATCCGATCGCCCTCAAATAGCGAACAACTTCAAGAACCACGGAAAAGGACACAACAGATGAGCAGCACTAAGACCGCCCCCGGCGAGCTCTCCACGGACGCCCCCGCCGATATCGCTGCAGAGTGGGTTCGCGACCTCAGCGAAGCCCTTGCCAAGGGCTCCGCGTCCGAACTGGAGCGTCTCTTTACAGAGGTCGCGACGTGGCGCGACTTCATGGCTTTTCAATGGGATGTGAGCAACCGCATCGGTCGCGATGCGCTCGTCCCCTTCCTGCTCGGCCTCGCCGCCGACGTCAACCCCCGGGACTTCGCGCTCACACCGCTCCAGGAACCGGCTCTCTACGAGGAGAACATCCAGGCGTTCTTCGATTTCAAAACCAAGGACCGGGTTTGCCGCGGCTACGTCTTCCTGGTCCCGAACCAGGGTGGCTTCATCGCGCAGACCCTGCAGACCCAGGCCAACGGGCTCCAGGACTTTCCCGAGAGCACCGGCGAGAACCGCCAGGAGGGCAAGCACCACGGGCTGGTGATGGACCGCACCCGCTGGCTCGAAGATCGCGCCAAGCAGGCAGCCTTCGAGGACTCAGACCCCGCGGTCGTAATCCTCGGTGCCGGCCACAACGGGCTTGCCCTGGCGGCGCGGCTGAAGGCGCTCGACGTGCCAACGCTCGTGATCGAGCGGAAACAGCGGATTGGCGACACCTGGCGTCAGCGCTATGCGTCGCTGGCGCTTCACAGCATCATCCACGTCGACCATATGCCATATGTTCCTTTCCCGCCGACGTGGACCTCACACACGCCGAAGGACAAGTACGCCGACTTCCTCGAGTCCTACGCAAAGCTGCTGGATCTCAACGTCTGGACCGGCACGACCTTCGAGAATGCCAGCTACGGCGACGAGACGGGGGAGTGGACGATCAACATAAAACGTGAAGACGGGTCGATTCGAGAATTGCACCCGCGCCACTTCATCGTCGCCTCTGGGGTGAACGGGCCGCCGAAAATCCCAGCTGTCGAGGGACTCGATACGTTCGCGGGCGAGTGGGCTCACTCCGGTGAGTATCAGCGTGCTGCCGATTGGACCGGAAGGAAAGTCCTCGTGATCGGGTCAGGCGTGAGCGCTCACGAGATGTCCCACGACCTCTATGAGCACGGCGCCGACGTCACGATGGTGCAGCGTGGCGCGACGTACGTGATCACGTTCGAGACGTTCAACAAGCTTTGGTTCGGTCTGTACACGGAGGACCAGCAGTTCCCTGTCGAGCTGGCCGACCAGATCGCTTACTCGCTTCCGAATGTGTCGGCCGACGCCGTCCACCGCCAGCTCGTCGAGCTGGCGAAGGAGGAGGACAAGGAGCTCCTCGACGCACTCGAGGCACGCGGCTTCACCCTGGAGTGGGGCCCCGAAGGCACCGGCATCATCGGCCTGCACATGTCGGGCCGTGATAGCTATCAGATCGATATCGGAGCCTCGGCACTGGTCGCGGATGGCCGCGTGAAGCTGAAGTCCGGGGTCGAGCTGGCTGAGGTTCGCGGCAACACCGCGATCTTCACGGACGCAAGCACAGTCGAGGGTGTCGACTTGATCCTGTTCGCGACCGGCTACCACCAGCTCTGGGACTACGTCAAGCCGCTGCTCGGCGGTGCCGCCGCGAACATCGACAAGGTCTACGGCCGCGCTCCGGACGGCGAGTACGCCAACACCTGGCGGCCTACTTCGCAGCCGGGCCTGTGGTTCGCGACCGGCTTCGTCGGGATGGCGCGGTTCCATTCGAAGTTCACGACGCTCGCGATCAAGGCGATGGAGGAGGGACTAACCCCCGTGAGGACCGGCGGTGACTGACGCGGTCGTGTCGCTGAGCCGGGGTCGGGTGGCGTACGAGCTGCTTGGCCCGGAGTCGGGCGAACCGATCGTCCTCACACCGGGAGGTCGATTCGGGAAGGATGTCCCGGGTCTACGCCCGCTGGCGCAGGCCTTGGCGTCAGGAGGAATGCGCGTCCTGATGTGGGATCGTCCTGGGGGTGGGCGCTCGGACCTCCAGCTCTGGGGCGAGTCGGAGTCTCACATGCGCGCCGATGTGCTCGCTGAGCTGTTGGTCGAGCTTGGTCTCGCTCCTTGCGTGATCGCCGGCGGCTCCGGAGGGGCGCGGGATTCGCTCGTCACTGTCCTCAGACATCCGGAAGTCGCCTCCAAGCTGGTGATGTGGAACATCACGGGCGGCGTCTTCGGTGTGATCAACCTTGCCGCCTACTACCTGATCCCGACCATGAACGCGGTTCGGACCGGCGGCATCGACACGGTTCTGCGCCTCCCGGAGTGGCAGCAACTGGTGGAGCGCAATCCGCGGAACGAGGAAATCGTCCGCGAGCTCGGCGCCGACGGTCTGTGGGGCGTGACGGTGCGCTGGCTTGACGCCTACGTGCCGAAGCCGGAGCAGACGATCCCCGGGGTCCGCGACGCGTCGGTCGCGGAGATCGACCTGCCAGCGATGGTCATTCGCAACGGCGAGAACGATCTCGACCACCCGAAGGTGACCTCGTTGGCGGTCCACGGCCTGCTGCGCGGCTCGCGTCTGGTCGAGCCACCGTGGGGCGAGGACGCATGGGAGCGGGCCTTCAATTCCGAGATCGCCGGTACCGGTCACATGTTCGACCCGTGGCACGAGGCGGCTCCCTTGATCCTGGAATTCGCCGCCGGTGCTTCATGAGCAGCCAGTGAAGAGCGGCGACCCAAACTCCGTCCCGAGGGAGAAACGATGATCGATGGAATTCCGGTGTTCGATTGTGTGATTCACGTCTATGACATGTCAGACGCGAGCCTTCGCGATGATGAGCCAACGGCCGAGCACGCCCGCCAGCATCTGGTCGCGCTCAACGCAGCCTCGCGAATGGCGCCCGGAAATGCTGGCTACGAGCTCGCGAAGCGCTGGAGTCCCGACGAGGTCCATGAGGCCGTCTTCGTTCGTGGCCTGACCGACTTGGCGATGGCTCAGACCGTTCCGATCTACGACTGGTTCACGGATTGGTTCGCGCCGGTACAGGCGCAGTATCAGATGGCACAGGCCTACCCCGACCAGGTCCTCTTCTGCGGCGGCGTCGACCCGATTCTCCAGGGCGTACCCGAAGCTGTCCGCCAGCTCGAGATTCAGATCACGGAAATGGGCGCCCGGTCGATCAAGCTCTACAACGGCCACATCCGCGGTGGCTGGCGGTGCGATGACCCGGCCGTCGCTTATCCGCTCTACGAGAAGTGCCAGGAGCTGGGGGTGGATGTCATCCAGTTCCATAAGGGCTCTCCGTTCGGGATGCAGAATCTCGAGGAGCTCTCGCCGCTGGATCTGCAGAAGGCCGCCCGAGATTTCCCGGACCTGAACTTCATCATTCATCACGCGGCAATCCCGTTCTTCGAGGAGACGGTCAACATCGCCGGGCGGTTCCCGAACATCTACGTTGCGATGTCGGGGATCATCAACTTTTGCCTGGTGGCACCGCGCTTGGTCGGAGAGTGGATGGGCAAGCTGCTGCAGCAGGTCGGCGTCAACAAGATCCTGTGGGGATCGGAGGCGGCGTTACAGGGCAGCCCGCGCCCGTTCCTTGAGGCGTTCGTCCGCGACTTCGAGATCCCGGAGGACCTTCGGGTCGGCTACGGCTATCCGCAGATCACGCAGACCGATAAGGAGCTGATCCTCGGGGGGAACTTCGCGCGGCTGATGGGGGTCGATTTGGACGCGGCCGCGGCCGCCGAGCCCGCCGCGGCGGCATGAGTGCCGCCGTCGCGCCATCTGCCGGCGTTGAAGAGGCGATCGCGACGCTCAACCTGGCGTTGCGGACTCATGGCGGCTCGGTTGAGTGCCTCGGCGTCGAGGACGGGACGCTGAGGCTGAGGATGACAGGCCTGTGCGCCGCGTGTCTGTTCAAGCCGGTGACGCTCGAGGCCACGATCCGCCCCTACATCCGTGAGCGCCTGGCGATGGACGTCACGATCGAGGGCGCGCGGATCAGCGAGGAGGCGCAAGCCCGACTGCGGCGCGCACTGCAGTCAAGCTACGACCCCCCGGTGCGGCCGCGATGAAGCTCGGCGTGGTCTTTCCACAGGCCGAACTCGCCGGCGATGTTCAGGCGCTGCGCCGGTTTGCGGTCGCCGCCGATGACGTGGGGCTCGACCACCTGGTCATGTACGACCACGTGATCGGAGCGCAACGAACCGATCGCGACCCTCCGATCTTTGGCCACTACGACGAACGAACTCCGTTTCACGATCCGCTCGTGGCGTTCGGCTACCTGTCGGCGATCACCGACCAGATCGACTTCGTGACCGGGATCCTGATCCTGCCCCAGCGCCAGACCGTCCTCGTGGCACGTCAGACGGCGGACGTCGACCTGATGTCCGGCGGGAGGCTGCGCCTCGGCGTCGGCGCCGGGTACAACCCAGTCGAATACCACGCGCTCGGCCCCGATTTCCACACCCGCGGTCAGCGGCTCAACGAACAGATCCCCTACTTGCGCCGGCTCTGGAGCGAAGAGATCATCGACTACGCGGGCCAGTTCGATCAGATCGATCGAGCGAACATCGTTCCCCGACCGACGCGTCAGATTCCGATCTGGTGCGGCGGCTTCGCCGAGCCGATGTTCCGTCGTGCCGTGAAGATGGGCGATGGGTTCATCTTCGGCTACGGGCTGGAGGCCGACGCGATGAACGGCTGGCTCCGCGTTCAGGAACTGCTCGCCGCGGCCGGCCGACCCGTCGAACGGTTCGGAGCGCAGTTCGACATGCACGCGCCCGGTGACCCGTACTCAGACACTGAGGCCCTCGAGGGGCTCCACAGGCTCCGCGAGGGCGGCGCCACGCACGCATCGATCTTCACGATGGGCCGCGGATTCACGACCGTCGATCAGCACATCGAATACTTCACCGCGCTGAAGGAGAGCGCCGCGTCTGTGCTCGCCTGAGCGAGCCGCTGCTCAAGCGACGTTGCCGGTCACGTTCTCGAACTGGCCGGCGGCGACGCCCGCGGCGTAGCCGCCGTCCGGCCAGATCACCTGGCCGCTCACGTAACTTGCGTCGTGGCTGCCGAGAAACGCGATCACGGTGGCCTGCTCTCGCGGCTCGGCCACGCGACCGAGCGGCATGTTGATGGTTTTGAGGTAATCGTCGCCGCGCGCCTTGATCACGTCGGCGATGATCGGGGTTGCGGTGATGCCGGGCGCCACCGCGTTGATCCGGATCCCACGAGCGGCGAGCTCGATCGTTCTGGTCAGCGTGTACCAGACGAGTGCGTCCTTGGAAATCGCATAACCGGTGCCCGTCTCGGCAGCATGCTGTTGGCACCAAGCGAGTGCTTCTCCTCGAGTCTCCGTGGCGAGCAGTCCTCGGATCAGTGCCTCGCGCTCCCGATAGCGAGAGGCCGCCAGCGACGAGGTGATCACGATCGCTGAACCTGCCTGCATCTTCGGCAATAGCGCCTCGGTCAGCTCTCGCGTCCCGACGAAGTTGATTCCGATCACGACACTCGCGCCGATCGGACCTGAAACGCCGGCAACGTTGAAGAGGACGTCGATCGGCCCCTCGATTGCGGCGGCCGTCTCCAGAATCGAGTCGGTGTCGGCCAGGTCCACCCGGCAGAACTCGGCGACCGGCAGCGAAATCGCGCGTCGGTCGAGGCCGACGACTTGGGCTCCGCGCTCGGTCAGTACCTGAGTCAATGCTTCACCGATCCCCGACGCACAGCCGGTCACGATCACGCGGCGGCCGCTGTAGTCACTCGCGCTCAACTGGACCCACCTGGAGAGAAGAACTCCAACACCATCTCCTCAACGAACCGGGGCTGCTCGATCTGGGGGCAGTGGCCGGCGGCTGGAACGATCGTCGATGTGCCGTGCGGGATCTCGGCGGCGATCTCCGCGGCCCAACCTTTGGGCTTCAGCTTGTCCTCGCCGGCCTCGACCATCAGCGTCGGGAAGCCGATCCGTCTGTAGTCAGGGTCCTCTTTCGGCATCCCGGCGGCCGCGGCGGTCGGTCGACAGAAGCGCGCGGCGGCGATTGCCTCCCAGGCGCCCGGCGCGACGCTCGACTCGTAGCGTCGCTGGACGTAGGCGTCGTCGGCTGGGTAGCACGGGTCGTGGAACAGCGCCTCGACGATCAGACGCATCGCCTCGAACGTCGCGTCGTACTCGAACAGCGCGTTGGAGTGCCGGTTGCGCAGGATCTCACCGCCGCCGCAGATCACGATCATGCTCTTGACCGGCAGCAGCGGGTGGTCCGAGGTCGCGTCGACCAATAGGTTGACGCCACCCATCGAGTTGCCGACGAACCGCGCCTCCTCGATTCCGAGCAGCTCCAACAGCTTCGCGACATGGCGGATCCGCATTCGCCGGCCCTCGTTGAAGTCGATCACCTTCGCTGTCTCGCCGTAGCCGATCTGGTCGGGAACGATCACCCGGTAATGCTCGGCCAGCTTTGGGATCACCAGCTCCCAGCCGAGTTCGGCACTGGCGCCGAACTCGCCGCCGTGCAGCAGCACCAACGGGTCCTTGGTCCCCGCCTCGAGAAAGCTCGTCGCCAGGCCCTCGACGATGACGTGGCGACGATCAGCCATCACCTCGCCGCACCCACCAGCGTGCTGACCGCGTGCGCCGCCGCGCGGCGACCCCAGACGAGCGCCGGTCCGATCGTCCCACCGGCTCCGCCGTATCCCATTCCGGTGGGAGCCGCCATCGCGTTGCCGGCGGCATAGAGTCCGGGAATCAGACGATGCCCGATGTCGAGCACCTGACCGTTGTGATCGGTGACCGGGCCGCCCTTGGTGCCGGTGCAACCGAGATCGCACGCAACCGCGTAATAGGGGGCGGTAGCGAGCGGGCCCAGCGTCTGTGCAGCGAGCGTCGACTTTGATTGGTCACCCCACCATCCGTCGTAGGCACTCTGTCCGCGACCGAACTCGGGATCGTGGCCGTCCGCGGCCGCTTGATTGAAATGCTCGACGGTCGCCGACAACCCTTGCGGGTCGATCCCGACTCGCCCGGCGAGCTCGACCAGGTCATCGGAGCGGTGAAACCACTCCGGCACCCGCTCGCCCCGCTCGACGCCGAGGAAGCCGTAGGCATCGAAGTGGGCCTGATCGAAGACCATCCATGCCGGCAGGTTCGGATACTCGAACCGAGCTGCGTCGAAATGGTGGAACGGCCCCGCCAAGCTGTTGTAGTCCGTCGCCTCGTTGGCAAAGCGTCGCCCGTACCGGTTCACGATGATGCTTCCCGGCCGGGAGCGCTCGAGCCGGACGCTGCGGCTGCGCGGAAGCCCAGCGAAGGTGTCGCCAGGCAGCTTGACGATCTGGGTCCACCAGGCCTGCGTCATGTTGCCGAGTGCGGCGCCGGCACTCATCGCCATCCGCAGCCCGTCGCCGGTGTTGAAGGGTGGCGAGATCGCCCCGTTCATCGGCCCGCGCAGGAACGCCCGGACGAGCTCAGGATCCCATTCGAAGCCACCGGTCGCGAGGATCACGCCGCAGCGAGCGCGCGCTTGGACAACACCCTGACCGGTGTCCAGGACGACTCCTCGGACGGCGTCGCCGTCACGGATCAGGCTGACCGCCCGATGGTCGGTCTGCGGTTCGACGCCGATGTCCAACAGGCCACGCAGCAGACCGCCGACCAGCGCCGCGCCGCAGACACGGATGTCGGCGTCGGCGTCCTCGCCGACGTCGAGCTCGCCCTCGCGTCCAGCCCACATCCGTGCCCGTGTCTCCGCGTCGAACCCGACATTGCTCCAGTCCAGCGGGAACGCTGTGATCCGCTGCGCCCACTCCTCGAGTTGGGCGTAATCGAACGGATCCGGATTGAACGAGCGGCCCCCGTGCGGCCGTCCGCCGGGCAGCTCCGGCCGATAGTCGGGAAAGCCCGCAGCGACCGAGAAGCGTACCGGCGAGTGCTGCTCGATGAACTCGAGTGTCTCCGCCCCGCTCCGGACGTAGACCTCGACCAGCTCATCGTTCATCGTACCGTTGGACAGTGCTCGCAGGTGGGTGATCGCTGACTGCACCGTGGGCGGGTCAGGTACGTCCGGGCGTTGATGTGCAGGGATCCATGAAACCCCACCTGAGACCGCGGTCGTTCCACCGACCGTGTGCGCCCTGTCGAACAGCCCGACCGATGCCCCAGCCGCGCCGGCGGTCAGTGCTGCGGACAGACCGGCCGCGCCGGTCCCGAGAACGATGACGTCATAGGTCCCGCTCACGCTGCGCCGCTGACCGCGGCCGGCGTCTGTTGGAGCCGTTGGGCGATATCGCCCGCCGCGATGTAACCGAACGTCATCGCCGGTCCGATCGTTGCGCCGGCCCCGGCGTAGGTACGACCCATGACAGCGGCCGACGCGTTGCCGGTTGCGTACAGGCCCGGGATGACGCTCCCGTCCTCACGCAGGACGTGGGCGTGCTCGTCCGTGACCAGGCCGCCGTTGGTCCCCAGATCGCCGAGAACGACTCGGAACGCGTAATACGGAGGTTTGTGGACCGGTCCGAGATTGGGGGTCGTCATCGAGTCGTCTCCAAAGTAGCGCTCGTACGCGCTGTCGCCGCGATGGAAATCGTCGTCATGACCTCGGGCAGCGAGCTCGTTATAGCGTGAGGCGGTTCGCTCGAGTGCGTCCGCTGGAACGCCGATCTGGCCGGCGAGCTGCGCGAGTGACTGGCCCTGTGCGACGACGCCGGCGTCGATCCACGCCTGCACCATGTGCTTGCCGGTCGGAGCCGGCGCCAGCGGGATGTGCGGGAGCGGTAGGTGGCCCGCGACCACATAACGGTTCCAGGCATGCGCATCGGTGATCAGCCAGCAGGGCATGTGCGTCGTGCCGGCGGCCTCTCCAGCGATCATCACGTGCCCGAACTCTGAGTACGGCGTCGACTCGTTAATGAAGCGCTCGCCCGCACCGTTAACGATGAACTGCCCCGGCATCATTCGCTCGTTCAGCATCATGTGCTTACGCCCCGTCGGCCAGGACAGCGTCGGGAACCACCAGGCTTCGTCCATCAGGTCGACGGCGCCGCCGGCCTGGAGCCCGGCGCGAATCCCGTCCCCGGTGTTGGTGGAGTTGCCGAGGCTTTCGTTCTCGAGCACGAACGGCTGGTACTGCTCGCGCATCTCGGCGTTGTGCTCGAATCCGCCGGTAGCGATGATCACGCCGCCGCGCGCCCGTATCCGCAGCTGCCGACCCTCATGCTCGACCACCGCACCTTGGACGTCGCCGTTCTCGCCGGTGATCAGCGAAGCCAGCGGCGAATCGAGCCAGATCTGCGCGCCCGCCCGACGCAGGCCGATAAACAGCTGAGCGACAAGTGCCTGACCCATCGCGGCGACGCGCTCGCCGAGAACCCGCGCACGGAGCATGCGCCACAGGAATCTCAAGAGCACGAGCTTGCCCTTGATCGACCACCTGATCCGGAAGAACTCCTTGAGCTCGAGCGGGCGCAGCCACATGCCCTTCGGCGGCACCACCACCGGTGAGAGGAGACTGTCCTCGTCGGCGTCCAGCTTGCGCAGGTCGACCGGCTCCAAGTTGATCAGACTCCCGTTGGACGAGCCACCCGGCACCTCGGGGAAATAGTCGGGGTAGCCGGGCTTCCAGACGAATTGGGCGTCGGTGTTGCGCTCGACGAAGTCCATCATCCGCGGAGCAGTTTCGATGTAGGCGCGCAGCCGCTCGTCGGAGACGATCCCCTTGGTGATCGTCTTCAGATAGCTGATCGCCGCTTCCGGGTCAGGGGTGAAACCCTTCTTGGTCTGAGCGCGAGCACCGGGAACCCAGATGCCTCCGCCCGACAGGGCAGTCGAGCCGCCAAAGAACTTTGACTTCTCGACCAACAATGTCTCCAGACCCGAGGTCTGAGCGCGAAGCGCCGCGGTCAGGCCGCCCCCGCCGGATCCCACCACCAGTAAGTCGACGGTGACGTCGAAGGTCCCTGCAGCGGTCATGGTGCTCACCTCTCGATTGAGTCTTGGGCGACGTGAAAGATCTGATGGGGTACAACTGGGCCCCCCGCGGTCAGCGATAGGGCTTCGGCCAGCGACCGGGAGACCTCCGGAGCGTGTTGGGCGATGCATGCGGCGGCGACGAAGCGGTCCGGCCTGAGGAACAGTACGGAGGCACGCTGGCCGTCGAACCATCGCTTCAGTTCACCGCTGCTGTCGCCGATCACGAGGACCTCTTCATGATCGGACTCGGGCCAGAATAACTGCGACTGCGGGCGCACCGCGACGAGCTTGGCACCCAGAGCGAGCCAGCGCTTGGCTTCGTCGCCAAGCACCTTCATCGGATCGTTGTTCCACGCCAGGATGCTGAACCATGGGCCCGTGACCTCGTCGAGCAGGACATCCGTTTCGCCGCGGGTGTCAACCCGAGGCTGGATGAACTGTCGTCCCACCACGCCGCCATCTTTACCAGCATGGAGGTAGGTCACCGCGCCCTCCGTGTAACGTGGCATCGGCTTGAAGCGCATCTCGACCAGGTAGCTCTTGATCGCTGGAACCCCCGAGGCCGCGATCAGCACGACGTCGCGTAGTGCCGCGAGTCGCTTGCTGGACGGCGCCACCCACTTGCCCACCAACGTCGACAGGTCGATCATTGCCCGCGCATGCGGCCTTCGCTCCTGGTCGTAGGAGTCCAGCAGCGCGTCCTGTGCGACTCCGTTGATCACCGAGGCGAGCTTCCAGCCGAGGTTCACCGCGTCACGAATGCCGCTGTTGTAACCCTGACCTTGCCAGACTGGCATCAGGTGGGCCGCGTCGCCGGCCACGAACGCCGGGCCGGCTCGAAACTGGCCGGCGATCCGCGAGTGATGGGTGTAGACACGTCGCCGGATCACCTCGACATCCGAGGGATACGGAATGTGGCGAGACAGCAACTCGGCCAGGAAGCTCGGGTCGTCGACGCGCTCGTCGGGCTCATCGTCGAAGAGCCTGAACTCGAAGCGCCGGACTCCGTGCGGAAGCGAGATTGACACGAACGGTCGTGTCGGATCCGCTCCGACGTCGACGTTGGGTCTGCCGATCGGGTCGCTGCCGAGGTCGATCACGACCCACCGCGTCGACGACGTGGTGCCCTCGAATGTGGTGCCCATCAGCCGGCGCGTGGTGCTGCGCCCGCCATCGGCGCCGATCAGGTAGCGCGCCGCGATCACCTCGCGTGAGCCGTCGGGCGCGAGTACCGTCGCCGCGACGCCCGCCTCGGTGAGCTCGAAGGCCTCGAGCGATCGCGACCAGATCACCTCAATCGTCCCGAAGCGGTCGAGTCCTTTCAGCAGCTCAGCATCGACGAGCGGCTGGATGAAGCCGCTTCGGCGAGGCCACCCGAACGGGCGCTGTGACGGGGCGATCTCTGCGAGCACACGATTCCTGCCGTTCACAAACCGCATGATCTGGTCAGGGTTGGTGTGCGGCAGGATCTGCTCGACCAGGCCGATCGCCTGGAGCGCTCTGAGCGACTCATCGTCGATACCGACGCCTCGTGGATAGTCGATCAGTGAGTCTCGTTGCTCGACGATCGTCGCGCGAACCCCGTGGATCCCGAGGACGTTCGCCAGCGTGAGCCCGACCGGTCCCGCGCCGCAAATCAACACGTCTGTCGAAGCTGCGCGCCCGTTCAGCGGGACGCCGTTACCGATCGCAACTTCGCGTGGGCTCACGAGCCACCCAGCAGGAAGTCGAGGTGGATGCGGTTGAACTCTTCGGGCCTTTCGTATTGCGGCCAGTGGCCGCAGTCGTCCATGACCACGAACTCGGCGTTGGGGATCATCGACGCGATTCGGCGGCCCTCGCTCACATCAGCGGTCGGATCGTCGCTCGTCCATAACACGAGCGTCGGAGCATCGATCTCCCCGTACTCCTCGGTGGTGATGATGTTGCGCGCGCGAACTTCGGGATCTTGCAGGGCGAGGATGTCGCGCATCGCGCCGACGAACCCGGGCAGTTGGTAGATCGCCTGTCGGCTCGCGATCACGTCGTCGTAGTTGCGTGTCTTGTCGGCCATCAGCCATCGGATCCGGGCACCAACGGTCTCCCAATCGGGGTTCTGTGCCGCCGCCATCGACAGTGTCGTGATTCGCTTCATCACCTCCGGATCGGCTTGTGAGCCACCGGCTGTGTTCAGGACCAGGCGCTTGACCCGCTCGGGATAGTCGATGGCGAGGCGCGTCACGACCCAACCACCGAGCGATTCACCCGACAGATGCGAGGTGTCCGCCCCGATCGTGTCGAGGAAATTGATCAGATGGTCGACGTAATGGTTGACTTCGAGCGGATGTCCCGGCCAGTCGGTGTAGCCGTGTCCAACCATGTCGATCGCCCACGTCGAAAACTGCTGACCGTGCACGGCGAGGTTGCGAACGTATGCCTCAGCATGCCCAGCGGATCCGTGCAGGAGGACGAGCGTCGGCTTGTCTCGGTCGCCGGCATGGATGTACCTGGTGCGACACCCGCTGACGTCTAGGTAGCCCTGCTCGAATGGTACGGCTTGAAGGTTGCGCCAGATGCTCTCGAAATCTCCCAACGAATTCGCCTCCGCCTTTTCCTCTCCCCAGTATGGTGCAAATAGCGGGCACTGTAGTGCACTATCTGCAGGTAGTGTCGCGACGTTGGGGTCCCCTTGTCAAGTCAGACATCGCTGCGCGCGCGTGCTCTGGGCTCCAACTGAGGATCACTCAGGCAGCGGGTCATCCGGTGCGCGTGCATATAGTGGTGCCGGTGGAACGGCAGAAGGTGCAAACCCCAGCGGGCTCTCAGACGCTGGCGCGCGGTCTCACGGCGCTGCAGATCATCTGCAAGGCCCCGTCCGGGTTGACGATCCAGGAGGTCGCCGAGCGCCTCGACATCCACCGCACCGTTGCTTCTCGGCTGCTGGCGACGCTCGTGCAGTTCCAACTGATCGCCCGCCACGACGGCCGCTTCCGGCCGGCCGCCAATCTCGCGGTGCTGGGGGCCTCCTTTGACAGCAATCTGCGTGACCTGAGCGCTCCCGTCCTGCGGCAGCTAGCCGATCGCACCCAGGCGACTGCGGCGCTGCTGGTTGCTGAGGCCGACGAACAGGTTGCGCTGTCGGTGATCGTCCCGATCGGGGTCTCCTACCACCTGTCCTTCCAGGAGGGCAGCCGGTATCCGATCGATCGAGGCGCGGCTGGACTCGCCCTGCTGGCCGCGATGCCGGCGCAGCCCGGAGAGCGCGACCTGGTGACGAAGGCCCGCCAGGATGGATGGGTTCTCACCCACGGTGAGATCGAGGCGAACGCCTACGGCTTGGCGGTTCCGGTGAAGCGTCTGCCGCCCGCGTCGCCAACCTGTATCCACCTCGTGTCGCATCGTGAGGACGTGCTCGAGCGGGCGCTCCCGACGTTACTCGCCGCCGCGCAAGACCTGGCTCAGACGCTCGGCTGATCCGGCTCCATGTGGGCTTTCGTGCCGAGGGGATTTCTTGCGGGCGGGATCTAGGTTTATGGTAGCGTCCATGCAGTTACCGCTTCACCTCAGGCGATAGTTGCACAGTCATGGGCCACGATATCTCTCAGCAGGCTGCGATCAAAGAGGCTGCAGATCGCCTGCTTGAGGCCTATGCAACGCATCGGCCGGCGGATCCGATCCGCACTCTGATCGGGGCTTCGGACATTGGCGCCGCGTATGAAGTCCAACAATGGATCATCGCTTCCCGGGTAGAGGCCGGCGCCGCTGTGGTCGGCCGCAAGATCGGGATCACTTCTGAGGCGGTCATGCGTCAGGTCGGGGTCGATCAGCCGGACTTCGGCGTCCTGCTGGACGAAATGCAGTACGCGGATGGCGAGGTGATCCCGTATGACAGCCTGCTGCAGCCGCGGGCGGAGGTCGAGGTGGCCTTTGTCCTTGACGCTGACATCGAGAGCGACTGCGACCGAGACGCATTGCGCTCGGCGGTTGCGTATGCGAGCCCGGCGATCGAGATCGTCGACAGTCGCGTCCGAGACTGGGATATCACCATCGCCGACACGGTCGCCGATAACGCCAGCAGCGGCGCGTTTGTGCTCGGGAACGCGCGCCTGACATTGGATGAGTTCGAGCCCAAGGCGGTCACGATGAGCCTCATCGGTGACGGCGAGGAATTGTCCTCAGGCGTCGGCGCGGCATGTCTCGGTGATCCGCTCAACGCTCTGGCGTGGCTGGCTGCTACGGCCTTGGACCTGGGCTCGCCGCTTCGAGCAGGGGACATCATTCTCTCCGGGGCGCTCGGGCCCCTCGCTCCGATCAACCCAGGCCAGACGCTTACCGCGACGATCACGTCGCTCGGCACCGTCACCGCCAAGTTCAGTCAAGGAGGAACCGAATGAGCTTGACCAAGGTCGCGATCGTCGGGTCGGGCAATATCGGTACCGACCTGATGTTCAAGGTCCTGCGTCGTTCGGGGCATCTCGAAGTCGGTGCGATGGTCGGCATCGATCCGAACTCTGATGGGCTCGCGCGGGCTCAGCGGAACGCTGTCCCGACGACCCATGAGGGTGTTGCGGGACTGATCGGCATGCCCGGCTTCGGCGAGATCGAGATCGTCCTCGATGCCACGTCTGCGGAGGCTCACAAGCGCAACGCGGAGTTGCTCGCGCCCTCCGGCAAGCGGTTGATCGATCTCACCCCGGCCGCGATCGGGCCGTTCGTGGTGCCGGTGGTCAATCTCCAGGAGCATCTCGACGCTCCGAACGTGAACATGGTGACCTGCGGCGGGCAGGCGACGATCCCGATCGTCGCGGCCGTCTCACGCGTAACCACGGTTCCTTACGCGGAGATCGTCGCTTCGGTGGCGTCTCGCTCGGCCGGCCCCGGCACGAGGGCGAACATCGATGAATTTACCGAGACGACGGCGCACGCGGTGGAGGCCGTCGGTGGTGCTGAGAAGGGCAAGGCGATCATCATCCTCAATCCGGCCGACCCCCCGCTGATCATGCGCGACACCGTCTATTGCTTGGTCGGTGAGGTCGACCACGATGCGGTCCGAAGCTCGATCGTCGAGATGGTGGCGGACGTGGCCGCCTACGTGCCCGGCTATCGCCTCAAACAGGACGTGCAGATCACGCCGGTAGACCCCGACCTCGTCGCCCAGCTTGCTCCCGGAGCCGGTGACGTCCGCTGGAAGGTCTCGACCTTCCTCGAGGTCGAGGGCGCCGCCGACTATCTCCCGCCATATGCAGGCAACCTGGACATCATGACCTCGGCCGCAATGCACGTGGCCGAACAGATGGCCCAGCGCGAGCGATCAGGGGTCACGCGGTGAGCGATACCAAACTCTACGTGCAGGACGTGACGCTTCGCGACGGCATGCACGCGATGCGCCACCGAATCGAACTCGAGAGGCTGCGTGCGATCGTCCGGGCGCTCGACGCCGCGGGGGTCTCCGCGATCGAGGTCACGCATGGAGACGGGCTCGCCGGCTCGAGCGTGAACTACGGGGCCGGAAGCCATACCGACTGGGAGTGGATCGAAGCTGCCTGTGCGGAGATGACCACCGCGATCCCAACGTCGCTGCTGCTGCCCGGCGTCGGCACGATCGAGGATCTGCGCCGAGCATCCGAGCTCGGCATCCGCTCGGTGCGGATCGCCACCCACTGCACCGAGGCAGATGTGGCCGCCCAGCACATCGCGACCGCTCGCGGGCTTGGCATGGACGTCGCCGGGTTCCTGATGATGGCTCACCTGGCGTCCCCGGCGGAGCTCGCGCGTCAGGCGAAGTTGATGGAGTCCTACGGCGCCCACTGCGTCTACGTCACGGATTCTGCCGGGGCACTGACGATGAATGGCGTCAGGGAGCGGATCGAGGCCTACCGCCAGACGCTCGAGCCCGAAACACAGATTGGGATCCACGCGCATCAGAACCTGTCGCTGGCGGTGGCGAACTCCGTCGTCGCGATCGAGGCGGGTGCCTACCGAATCGACGCGTCGCTGGCGGGTCACGGTGCCGGTGCCGGGAACACGCCGATTGAAGCGTTCGTCGCGGTGGCCGACAAGCTCGGCTGGTACACCGGCTGCTCAGTGTTCGCGCTGGAGGATGCCGCCGATGATCTCGTGCGGCCGCTTCAGGATCGTCCCGTGCGGGTCGACCGCGAAACGCTCACGCTCGGATACACGGGCGTGTACTCGAGCTTCCTCCGCCACGCCGAGGACGTCGCGAGCAACTACGACGTCGACGTACGCGACCTGCTGACGATCGCCGGCGAGCGCGCATTGGTTGGCGGGCAGGAAGACCTGCTCGTTGACATCGCGCTCGACATGGCGAAGGCGTAGAGCGCCTCTAACGGCTGTCTGGCATGCCGAGGGTCTGGTGGGTGTGCTCCGCGGCGGCGACCGTTCGTCCGCTTGCGTCGATCAGCTCAGCGAGCTCTCCGACAGGCTCGCGGTTGGTGGGCGTTCGGGTTCCGGCGTAGTCCTCCAAGCCAACGCGGACATGGCCGCCCAGATCGAGCGCCATTGGGATCCCGTTCTCATCGAGGGATCCGAGGGTCACCGAACCGGGGTCGACCAGCCCGACGCGTGACACACCCGCTCGAGCAAGCTCGGCCTGGTGGCCCCAGCGGGCCTCGATCGTGACGCCCGGCCCGCCGCTGGCCATCGTCGCCTACAACAGCACGTCAGGGTGCAGATCGAGCCACCGATGGCGGGCTGACTCTTCTGTGCCGTTGAGCGAGTTGACAAGCGGGACGTCGAGATGTAGCGTTCATTTAGCGGTTAGAGGGAGCCGTTATTTACTCACAGAGGTGTGTGCGATGAAGCTCGGTGTCATCTATCCGCAGGTTGAGCTCCGCGGTGACCCGACGGCGTTGCGTCGGTTCGCGGTCGCGGCTGAGGCGGTCGGCTACGACCACCTCGTCATCTACGACCACCTGGTCGGTGCGACCAGTGAGAACCGCAATCCCCCGATCACTGCTCCCTACGACGAGCGCAGCCCCTTTCACGACCCGCTCGTCGCCTTCGGATTCCTTTCCGGCCTCACCGAGCGGATCGAATTCGTCGTCGCCGTCATGATCGCTCCTGCGCGCCAAACCGTGCTCATGGCCCGCCAGGCCGCCGACGTCGATCTGATGTCGAACGAACGATTGCGGTTGGGCGTCGGGGCCGGCTACAACCCAATCGAGTTCCACGCAGCGGGCGTCGACTTCGCCACCAGGGGCAAGAAGCTCGACCAGCAAATCCCCTACCTCCGCAGGCTGTGGAGCGAGGAGCTGATCAGCTACGAGGGAGACTTCGACCAGATTGACCGCGCCAACATCGTGCCGCGGCCGAGACGGCAAATTCCGATCTGGTGCGGTGGTTTTGCCGAAGTCATGTTGCGCCGGGCCGTCAAAATGGCCGACGGGTTCATCTTCGGCTATGGACTCGGTGACGACGCGATGCAGGCCTGGATCCGGCTCCAGGAGCTGCTGGCCAAGGCGGGACGATCAGTCGAAGGGTTCGGTGCGGAATTCCTGATGCACCCACCGAACGGGCCCTACGCGGAGGCGCTGAAGCAACACACGGTCGCAATCTACTCGGACGAGGAAACGATCGACGGCATGCTGCGGCTGAAAGACGCGGGCGCCACACACGTTTCGCTCTACACGATGGACCGCGGCTTCACCGAGGTCGAGCAGCACATCGAGTACTTCGCTGCGATCAAACAGAGGTACGAGGAAGCCGAGGGGTGAGACAGGTTCAGAGATGCGGTCGGCGCCCGTCGGCCGCACAACCCGAGGGAGGAACGAGTTAGCCATGAGCACCGCAGAGCAGACAACAGTCGAGCAGCGCCTCGACCGGATTGAATCTCGAACCGCGATCGACCGCCTGATGGCCGATTACGCGTTTGGATGTGATCGCCAGGATCTCGGACGCTTCATGGGCGTGTTCCATGACGATGCTGAGTACACCATCCCCGGCGACTTCGGCACGTCGATCGGGTCCGCGCAGATCGAGCAGACCCTTCGGGCGATCTGGGAGGGTATGCCAGAGACCCGTCACCTGATCACCAACGTGACCGTTGATTTCACGGGGCCAGACACCGCCAAGGGTGATGCGCACGTCATCTGCTACTCCCGCATGGCAAACGGTCGCGAGGGCTTTGTCTACGCGTACTACGACAACCGATATGAGCGCCGTGACGGGGTCTGGCGTGCTTCGTCGATCTCACTTGAGGTTCCGTGGTGGAAGCTCGTGGAGTTTGGCGACATGCTGGCCGACTAGTTGAGCGCGCTACAGCACGCCGGCCTTCGAGTCGACGACCTCGAGACAGCGGTGTCGTTCTACCGTGAGGTGCTCGACGCGGCGGTTGTCGTACAGCCGATCACGATGGGACCGCCCGGAGCGGCGGGCTTCATGAACGGTCCGCCGGATACGGAGTTCAGAGTCGCGATGCTGACTGTCGACGGAGGCGTGATCCTGGAGCTATTTCAGTTTATGGGCGATGGTGTTCCGGACTGGGTCTTCGCTCACAAGGGACTCCTGCCGCATGCCGGGTTCACGGTCAGTGACGTCCCTGAAGTCCTGCGGCGCGCCGAGGCGGCTGGCGGAACCCGTCAGTGGCCGGAGCCGGTCACGATCGGTGGCGCAGAGATGATCTACGTTGCCGACCCGTTCGGGAACACGTTTGAACTCATGGACGTACCCGGGACCGGCCTGGTAGCCCTTCTCCTCGACCTCTACCCCGAAGCGGCACCTGCTCAAGACTCGCCCGCGGCCTGATCCGGCCGCCGTCCGCGGCGGATGCTTGGCCGGTGATGAACTTCCTGCAGGTCATAGACCGGGGTGTCGAGCCCGACTGCCCGAGCCTTCAGCTGCAGTGCGAGGTAGAGCGAGAAGTGACGAGACATCGCCAGGTTGCCGCCATGGAACCAGAGGCCCGGCTGCTGAGTCGGTTTCCACATGTTGCGAAGCTCACCCTCCCACGGGCCGGGATGCTGACTGGGCAATGCTCGAGCCCCAGTCGTTGAGCTCCATCACCCGCGTGTACATCTCCAGCCAGTCGGCGATCTTGTCCTTGGGAGAGAAGACCGGCCAGTGATCGGGGAACTTCAGATACGGCATGTGGTCGTACCAGACCGGGTCGTCTAGGCACAGCGGCTTGTAGCGGCGGCGCCACTGATCGCCGGGATTGGGGTGTCGGTCGATGATGATCGTCGGCACGTCGAGCTGGCGCAGGCGCGCCCCCAAAGCGATGCCGCCCTGCCCGCCGCCGATGATCAAGGCCTCCGGCTGCGTTGAGTAGCCAAGCCCTGCTGATTCACGCCGGCGCCGCTCGAGCCACGTCTGACGATCTGGGTTGATGCCGTGCTCTGCGCCGAGCGGGCGGGACGGGCCGCTTGGTTCCTCATAACCCTTCAGCTCGCGGAGCGCAGTAAGCAGCGTGAACGCTTTGCCGTCTCGCAGGCCGGACATGACCGATGCCGCGCCCGACGTTCGTCTCGAACTCGAGCCAGGCGTCGACGACATCGTCCAGGACGGTGGGTGGATCCGAAAGGACGAAGGCTCGTTACGTGAGGGCGACCAAATCGCGCCAAAAGCTCGTCTCAGCGAACAGCATCGCCACCGCAGCGGGATCGCTCGACTCGAGTGCGCCGTTGAATGCGTCCAGCCAGGCTGCAACGCCCCGCAGTGGCTCAGTGTCCTTTGGCGCGGAGTTCATCTGATTGCAAAGCCGGCGTCGACTGTGGGCTCCAGACCCGTCACATATCGTGACTCGTCGGACTCGGTGCTGGCTGGGGTTGGTCGTGTTTGCCGATGGGAGGACGAAAAGCGACCAATCCGGGATGCGGACGCGGCGATCTGGCGGTTCTGAGCGGCTGGTCGGGGTCGGCGTCCATGCAGGCCACCCGGGGTCGGCGATGCTGATGAGCGCCGCCGACTTCGACCCGGCTGCTCGTGTCTCCGCGACACCGCACACAAGCACGTCCCGCGCCGTGAAATCAACCATCGAGGTGCACGGTGGTAGGGGCACGGTGGGTTGCTGGCGGGCACGGGAGAGGGCGGAATAAGACCGGTGCGCGAAGATCGCCGCGGTCGCGCCCGACCGACTCCGGTCGGGCGGGTGCGTCGGATTAGTCGGACATCTGCCCGCCGCCGGTGATCGAAACGTCCGCGCCGCCGGGCGCTTGCAGCCGTGCGCTCCACTTCTCCTCGACGTGGCCTAGCTTCCAGAAGGCCAGCGCCCCGGCCCAGGTGA